>ERZ824488.210-NODE-210-length-80996-cov-6.736981_pt1 | contig 80996 bp, 96 predicted proteins | sample MGYA00519936_ERZ824488 | MGnify/ENA primary metagenome ERZ824488 (study PRJEB31778, sample SAMEA3449153) | human gut metagenome | biome: human gut; feature: human-associated habitat; material: faeces | place: United Kingdom | collected 2010/2012 ...
CGAGAGCCCAACGCAGTGGGTCTCGTTTGAGAGCGTGTCAAAAATACTTTTTTGAGACGCTCAAGCCCACCGGCGTAGCCGGTGGGCTTGACTCTGCCGCCGAAATTGCTTTGGCGGGGGAGATTTTATCGATTTTTATTCGCCGATGCGGTAGACGCGCCCCTTTTCCTTGGCGATCTTGTGCGCGTTGAACGCCGCCGGTACCGCGCCGATGGCAGAGAAGAGATAGAGCGTGATAAGATTGCTCCGATAGGCGTCGGCGTCCACCAGCTCGTGCATCCACGCGAACGCCTGACCGAAGGAGAGATCCAGCTCCCGCGATGCCGCGATCGCAATGTCCATACGGTTGCCGAGATAGACCGCAGCGAGCATCACGACGACGCTCACGGCGATGCCGAGAGCGGAGAGCTTGCCCGCGCCGCGGCGGTAGCCGCCGATGGTGCAGTAGCCGAGCACCATGCCGGAGATCGCCGCAACATACCCGAGCTGACCGATGAGCACGATCGCCGCCGCGCCGATCAGCCCGCCGATGAGCGCACCGAGGATGCCGCGGCCGATGTTTTCAGGCGTTTCGGCCTGAATGCGCTCGTTCTGATCCGCCTTGCGGCTGAGTTCCGTAAAGAGCGCCGGCGCGACAAGCTGCGGCACGCCGCTCGTCATGCAGCCGACCGTTTCGCCGACGGCGCGGGAGATCTCGCAGCAGTTTTCGTAGCCGTTTTCATGCAGGAACGAAAGAAGCTCCGGCAGAAGCGTGTGGATCTTCCCGGCATAGCTTTTCGCCGCAGCGCCGGGGCGGAGGGAAAAGATGACACGTGTCCCCGCCGTTTTGCAGCCAGAGAGCTCCGGCCGCGCTTTGACAAAGTCGCGGAAGCTCTCTTTATCCGGCTCTTCCTCGCCGCGGAGAACGGAGACAACAAGCTCGTTGCGCCCCATCAGGATCAGGAACGTATATTCCCCGCGCGTGCCGCAGTAGGTCGCGCCGTCGTGCGCCATGGAAAGGCCTTCCTGCTGAAGCAGCGTATCCGAAAGCTTCATGCTTTTTTGTCCTCCTCCGGCGCGTTGAGCGCGGCGATCTCTTCGGGGGTGAAGTTGTACACGGCGTCGCAGAACTGGCAGCGCACCTCGATATCCTTCTTCTCCTCGCGCAGCGACGCGAGATCGTCCGCGGAAAGGCTCGCGAGCGCGCCGAGCACCCGCTCGCGGCTGCAATAGCACTTGTACGCCATATCGCTCTCCGCCGTTTTGTGCCATTCAAGGCCCTTGAACACCTGCGCGACGACCGCCTCCGCGCCGTCCTCGTCGAGGATGGTCGTAAGCTGGTCCATGAGGAAGATGTTGTCCTCCAGCGCCTTGACCGTCTCCTCGGCGGCGTTCGGCATGAGCTGCATGATAAAGCCGCCCGCGGCCTTGACGCTGCCGTCCGGATTCACGAGCACGCCGAGCGCGCACGCCGAGCCGAGCTGGTCGCTTTCGGTGAGAAACGCCGCGAGGTCCTCGGCGATCTCGCCGCTCACGAGCGCGGAGGAACCGGAGTACGGCTCGCGCAGGCCGATGTCGCGGCTGACCGTGAGAAGTCCCTCCCTGCCGACCGCGCCGGAGACGTCGAGCTTGCCGTCCCGCTCGCGGATGGGAAGATCGACCTCGGGGTGGGAGACGTAGCCGCGCACATTGCCGGCATTGTCCGATACCGCGAGGATCGTGCCGATCGGCCCGCCGCCCTGGATGCGCAGCGTGAGCGCGGCGTTGTCCTCCTTGAGCATTTCGCCGAGGAGCGACGCGCCGCAGAGCGTGCGGCCGAGCGCCGCCGTGCCGACGGGGTGCAGATGGTGGATGTTTCTCGCACGCTCGACCATGTCGGGCGCGGTGATGACGGATATTTTTGCCGTGCCGTCGTTCGTGACGGCGCGAAGAATTTTGCCCATGGTTTTTTCTCCTTAGAAATTGACTTGCAAATGGCTCTGTGGGAAAGGCTCCCTTGTGTAAAGGGAGCTGTCAGCCGTAAGGCTGACTGAGGGATTGTCGTTTGACGAAGCACGCGACAGTCTGCAATCCCTCCGTCAAAACCTGCGGTTTTGCCACCTCCCTTTGCACAAGGGAGGCATTGGTTTCTTTTTACTCCTTCACGCACTCGGCGGTGAAGAAGAGCCGTCCCTGGTTGTGCTGCGGGCCGTCCGTAAAAAGACGGATGCTGCCGAAGCCCGCATCGACGAGGTGCTTTTCCAGCGTTTCCGGCGTATAGATATACTCCGTATGCTCTTCCTGCTCACGGCGGTAGGTCTGCCCCTTGATGCGGCGGAAAATGTCCATGCCGTAGCGCAGCTCGTTTTCCACGACCTCCGAGCGCCAGAGACAGAGCGTATCGTCCTCCTCGTCCACGAAGCACTGCCCGTCGAGCGAGCGCATATGCCCCGGCGAGAGAAAGTCAAAGCAGAGCGTGCCGCCCGGCGAGAGAAACAGATGCAGCCGCCGGAACACCTCCGGAAGCGTTTCGGGCCGCATGTAGTTCACGCCGTCGAGCGAGCATACCGCGGCGTCCACGGTGTCGTAAAGATCGAGTTTCTCCGCCCGCTGGCAGAGAAGCATCGGCGCAACGACGCCCTCCGGCAGCTCGCAGAGCTTCTGCTGGAACACCGAGAGCATTTCCTCCGAGGCGTCCACGCAGATCATCTCGTACCCGTGTTCGGCCAGAAGCAGCGAGAGCGTACCCGTACCGCAGCAGAGATCTAAAACCGTATGAACGGCCCTGCCGCTGTGGGCAAAGGCCGTTTCATACCATGTCTCCAGCGCTTCGTACGGCACGTCTCCGGTCAGCGCGTCATAGCGCGCGGCGAGAGGTCCATAGCACTGGCTCATTTTTCTTCCGCTTCCTTCTCTTCTTCCGCTTGCTGTTCCTTCAGACGGCGGAAGGCTACGCTGTAGCCGTCCTCGCCGTACTGCAGTGAGCGGTTCACGCGGCTGATCGTTGCGCTCGAAGCGCCGGTCTTTTCCAGTATGTCGTTATAGATCATGCCCTCGCTGAGAAGCACCGCCACCTGATAGCGCTGCTCCATCGCCTGCAGCTCGGATACCGTGCAGAGGTCGTCAAAGAACTTCATCAGCTCTTCCACGGTATTGAGCGTAAGGATCGCCTTATACATTTCCTCGTTGCGCGGTTTTTTCAAGTGTTTGTTCATACAGCGTTTTACCTGTACCCTTTTTCATTTTAGCTTATTAGCTAATAACTGTATTGTAACGCGCGGCGGCAAAAAAGGCAAGATGGAGCTTTACACGATTTAAAGAGTGATTTTTGGTGAGAATGTTATTGCCGAGCGGCGGAAAATACGGTATGATAGATACAAATTAAAATAAGGGAGGTTTTTTCCGTGATCCCACCTTCCGGAACGATCGCATTCTGGGTCGTGGCGCTCGTCGTGTTTCTCATCGTTGAAGCCGTGACCGCGGGACTTGTATCCATCTGGTTCGTTTTCGGCTCGCTCGTGGCGCTCATCTGCGCGGCGCTCGGCGCGGCGGTGTGGCTCCAGATCTTCTGGTTCGTCATCGTCTCCGTCGCCACGCTCGTTCTCACGCGGCCGCTCGTGAAGCGGTATGTGGACAGCCGGAGCGTCGCTACCAACGCCGACCGCAGCATCGGCCGCGCCGCCGTTGTCACCGAGCGCATCGACAATCTCGCCGCCACCGGCGCCGTAAAGCTTGACGGCGTTGTGTGGACCGCGCGCAGCACCGACGATGCCGTCGCCATTGAGACCGGCGAGCGCGTCACCGTCCGCGCCATTGAGGGCGTAAAACTCATCGTAGAGCGCACCGTGCGCTGAATCCGCATTGTGTTTTAATAAGGAGGAAATCCCATGATCGTATTAGCCATCATTCTCGTGCTGGTGCTCGTACTCATCATCACGAACCTGTGCGTCGTACAGCAGGCGCAGGCCTACGTCATCGAGCGTCTCGGCGCGTACAGCACCACGTGGGGCAAGGGTCTCCATGTGAAGCTGCCGTTCATCGAGCGCGTGGCGCGCCGCGTCTCGCTCAAGGAGCAGGTCGCAGACTTCCCGCCCCAGCCCGTGATCACGAAGGACAACGTCACCATGCAGATCGACACCGTTGTCTACTTCCAGATCACTGACCCGAAGCTCTATACCTACGGCATCGAGCAGCCGATGGTCGCCATCGAAACGCTCTCCGCCACGACGCTCCGCAACATCATCGGCGATCTGGAGCTTGACCAGTGCCTCACGAGCCGCGACATCATCAACAGCAAGATGCGCGTCATTCTTGACGAGGCTACCGACCCCTGGGGCATCAAGGTCAACCGCGTGGAGCTCAAGAACATTCTCCCGCCGCGCGAGATCCAGAGCGCGATGGAAAAGCAGATGAAGGCCGAGCGCGAACGCCGCGAGGCCATTCTCCGCGCCGAGGGTGAAAAGCGCGCCGCCATTCTCGAGGCCGAGGGCGAAAAGGAATCCGCCATTCTCCGCGCCGACGCGAAGAAGCAGGAGCAGATCCTTGAGGCCGAGGGCCGCGCCGCCGCGATCCTCGCCGTGCAGAAGGCGACCGCCGACGGCATCCGTCTGCTCAACGACGCCGCCCCCACCGATCCGGTGCTGCGTCTGCGCGCGCTGGAGGCTTTCACCGCCGCCGCCGACGGCAAGGCCACCAAGATCATCATCCCCTCCGAGATCCAGGGCATCGCCGGTCTTGCAAAGGGCGTCGTCGAATCCATAAAGGACGACTGAGCATCCCCCTTCCCCCGCGAACACCGCCGCAGCGCCGGCCATCCGGCGCTGCGGTTTTCCCCGCCAACAGCCAGTTTTTCCGGTTTTGTTACCGTTTTTCCGGCAGCGGCCAACGCAGAACGATCCCCTCTGCTTGCCGTTTTGTAACTTTTGTTGCCGGATTTTGCGTCATAACGGCTAATTTAAACGGTTTTATTCCGGTAATAACTGTGCGTGATTCACAAAAAGCTCCGTTTCTGTTGACAGGCGGGATACAATGTGTTACATTTTGGTTACAAATTCGAGGTGATTTGAATTGGCATCCGCTAAGAATGCGCTGGTGTACAAGGGACACCCGCTCCGCCGCAAGGACAACATCCTCTACTACGGCAGCATGTCCGACAAGTACATCATCATGATGCAGATCATGGACACGAAACCGGTCAAGCCGGTTGCCGGTGCGGAAAGCGCCGGTGAGCTGAAGGTCGCCACCCGCGTGAGCGTCCAGCTGCAGCTCACCGACCCGACGGTCAAGAGCCGCGACCGCATCGTGAAGAAATCCGAAAAAGGCAGCCTGTACGCCGCCATGGACGTGGCGAGCGTGTGGCTCGAACGAGCGCTGACGAAGGACTAAGCTCCGAAACAGCGCACCAGCTCCAGGAAATGAGGTATGGGGATCATGAAAAACTGCAAGAAACTGCTTTCCGTTATCGTTACGCTTCTTCTGGCGGCGTCTCTGCTCACGAGCAGCGCGTTTGCCATTTCGGGCGAAGCGTTCATCGCAACGCCGGGCGAAGTCAACCTGCGTGACAGCGGCAGCTTCAACAGCAATGTTATCGACGCCGCCCCGCAGGGCGCGACCGTTTACGTTCTCGGCGACGCCGGCTACGGCTGGTACAAGGTGAGCTACAACGGCAAGACCGGCTACATGGCTTCCTACTACCTGCTCTTCAACGAGGTCCCGTCCGCGGAGAACGTGGATTCCGTCCCGGACAAGGCTCCGGCGCAGGAGACCACGCAGGAGACCGTGCAGCAGCCCGCGCAGGAAGTTCCCTCGCAGACCTACGTTGCGCCTCCCGCGACCGGCGACAGCAACGCCACCGTTCTCGGCTCCGGCATCTGCTTCCGCAGCGGCCCGAGCACCTACAGCAGCGTGATCGAAACGCTTGAGACCGGCACGCCCATCCGCGTGAACGGCGTGTGCGGCTCCTGGTATGAATGCGTATATAACGGCAGCACCGGCTACATCTACGGCGACTATGTCGTGCTCAACGGCACCTCCAAGACCTACACCATCTCCGCCGCGACCGTGTCCGGCAATGACGGCACGATCTACTCCGAGCCGCAGACCCCGGACACTACCGAAAACACCACCACCGAGGTGACGCCGATCGAGCCTCCCGCGCAGGAGCCCGAAACCCCGGCTGAGACTCCGGCCGAACCGGAAACGCCCGCCGCGCCCAGCTTCTCGCACAACGCTTCCGCCGCGCAGGCGATCGTCGATACCGCGATGCAGTATCTCGGCGTGCCTTACGTCTGGGGCGGCACCTCTCCCGATGTCGGCTTTGACTGCTCCGGTCTCGTGTACTACTCCTACGGTCAGCACGGCTACTCGCTCAACCGCGTGGCGCAGAGCATGTACTACAACGGCGTGGACGTGGATCTCAACGACCTGCAGGCCGGCGACATCCTGCTCTTCGGCAGCAGCGTGTACAACATCTGGCACGCCGCGCTCTACATCGGCGGCGGCAACTTCATCCACGCGCCTTACTCCGGCGCCGTCGTGAGCATTCAGTCTCTCAGCAGCACCGCCGGCATGCGTCTCGTCGCGGCCCGCCGCATCGTGTAACAGCCTACCCCCGCTTATCCTCGCCTTCGTCTGACGCCCCTCAAAAGTGGCGGGACGATGATCCGGATACGGCATTTTTCCCCGAAGACTTCGGTCTTCGGGGATTTTTGTTCTCTCGGAAACGGCGCAGCCCCCGAAAGTCAAGGCTTTCGGGGGCTGCACTTTCTTTTATTTTTGTGCGGCGGTCGCGCGCAGGCCCTGCACCTTGCAGGGAATGCCGTTGTCGGCGGCGAGCTTTTCGAGCGTTCCGGTCAGGCGCGGCGCGGCGGCGTTGAGGATCTCTGCGGCCATGCGGTCGCGTACGCTGTCGGAGGCGCGCAGCAGAACGTTTGCCGCCATGCCGCCGGAGAGGAGGGGCGCGAGCGGGCTGCCGTTCTGCTTGAGCCGGTCGGCGACTTTGGGAAGGATCTCCTTTACCAGGACCTCGTAATCGATATCGGAAAGTTCCATTTCGAGCTTTATCATTGTTTTTCCTCCTGTGGGATATTTCCCGGCTATTATACCACATGCTTCGCCGTTCGTAAATCGCCGCGCTCTTGACATTCCGGCGCGCCGTCCGTTATACTTTCGCGGGAAAGGAAGTCGATGTTATGGCATACCGATTGATGGCCGCCGATTATGATCTCACGCTCACCGGCTCCGACCGGAAGGTTTCGGCGCACACGCGCGAGACGATCCGCGCTGTATATGCTGCGGGAAATTTCGTAACGCTCGCCTCCGGACGGCTCGGCGGCAGCGCCGAGGTCGCGCGTGAGCTCTTCCCCGGCGATGTGCCGCTCATTCTCGGAAACGGCGGACTGGTGCAGAGCTGCGCGACGGGCGAAACGCTTTCCGAGACCATGATGGACGAACCGACCGCGCTCACGATGCTCCGCTGGTGCCGCCGGAGGGCGAGCGCCGCCATCGTTTACGGCCGCAGCAGCATTTATACCGACCGCGTGAACGCTGCTTCGGAGATGTACGCGCAGCGCTCCTCGAGCACGCCGCTGCCGCTGCCCTCCCCCGAGGAAATCGCGCACGAGGGGATATACAAGATCCTGCTGCTCGGTCTGCCGCTGACGGTCCGGCGCGCGGCGAAAAAGCTGCACAGCGCGCCGCCGCAGCCGGTGGACTGCTTTGCGTCCAGCCCGGAAGCACTGGAGATCGTGCCGACGGGCGTCAACAAGGCCGCGGGGCTCGCGCGCGTGGCGGCGATCCTCGGCATACCGCGCGAGGAGACCATCGCCATCGGCGACGGGGAAAACGACATTTCCATGCTCCGCTGGGCGGGGCTCGGCATCGCCATGGCGAACGCGCCCGAGAACGTGAAAGCCGCGGCGGACGTCATCGCGCCCGCCTGCGACGAGGACGGCGCTGCCTGGGCCATGGAAAAGTATCTGCTTTAGCCTGCCGCTCTCACCTGCGGGCGGGGCTCTGCCCCGCCCGTTCAATGTCCCCTTTCCGGGGGCATTTTATTTTTCTGTTCTTTTTCGCAGGGTGCGGCGGGTGCGGCGGATGTGGCGCTCATAGTCGCCGCTCTCCAACAGCTCGGCAAGCACGAGCTGCTCAAAGAGCGGCACGGTGCACGAATAAAACCCGATCCGCTCGGCGTACTGCGCCGCGAGCTTTTCCGAGAGCACCATATAGCCCATGCGCAGCGACGGCGCGACCGTCTGCGAGAACGTGTTCAGGTAGATCACGTTTCCGCTCTCGGCGAGCGAGAACACCGTTTCCTCCGGCTTGGACGCGACCGTAAATTCCGAAGAGAAATCGTCCTCAACGATATACCGCCCCGGCTCGGAAGCCCAGCGGATATACTCGCGCCGCTTGGCCGCGGACGCGGTGACATTGCTCGGATAGCTGCGGTAGGGCGTAATATGCAGCACGGAGGCGCGCGTGGCGGCGAGCGCGTCGCTGCGGATGCCGTCCGCGCCGAGCGGCAAAAGCTCGAGCGAAGCGCCGTGCGCGCGGTAAACGAGCGCGATCTTTTCATACGACGGATCCTCTGCCGCGTAGATGCGCGCCGCGCCGAGAAGCTGCACGATCAGTCCGTAGAGATATTCCGCGCCGGAGCCGACGAAGATCTGCTCCGGCTTCACGCGGATGCCGCGGCTGCGCGCGAGATAGCGCGAGATCGCCTGCCGCAGCGCATCGCAGCCGTTGTTCGGGCTTTTTTCCAGAAGCTGCTCGCCGTACTCGCTGATGACGCGGCGCATCACCCGCGAGAGCACCGAAAACGGAAAGTCCGCCCTCTCCCCCGCCGGAACAGCCGCCGGTCTTACCGGCGCGCTCGGCACAAAGCCGTCCGTATCGTGGAACTGCACGTAATGCCCGCTGCGGCGGCGCGCTTCGAGATACCCTTCGTCCGTCAGCAGCGCGTAAGCGTGCTCTACCGTGACGACGCTCAGCCCCTCCTCCTCGGCCAGCTGCCGCTTGGACGGCATCCGCGCGCCGAAGGGATAATCGCCGCGGACGATCTCGCAGCGCAGGCGCTCATACAGGCGCAGATACGCCGGGCGGTGTTCGTTGTCCTGTTTCATCTGGTATTATTATTTTCTCCTTTTCTGGATATTTTAATATATCCAGAACATTGTAAGCTATGGGTAAGAAAAAAACAAGGGGAGATATATCCATGACAACGAAAACGAAACACGGCACGCGCTGGCTCTGCACAACGGCGCTGCTGATGGCAATGAACATCATTATGAGCATGAGCGTGTTCAGCGTTCCCGTTCCGGGCGGACATCTCTATCTGAACGACGTGATCATCTGCTTTGCCGCGCTGATTCTTGACCCGCTGGGGGCGTTCTGCGTCGGCGGTGTCGGCGCGTTCCTCGGCGATTTCTTCTTTTATCCGACGCCGATGTTCGTCTCGCTCGTCACGCACGGATTGCAGGCGGTCGTCATTTCGCTCTGCGCCCACCGGATGATGAAAGAGAAGCCCGTGATCGCGTCCCTCATCGGCGTGCTGCTCGGCGCGGTCATCATGGTCGTCGGCTACTCGCTCGGCCGCGCGTTCATCTACGCGACGCCCGCCGCGGCGATCGCAAAGCTCCCTTATCAGATCCTGCAGGCGCTCGTCGGCGCGGCGCTCGGCATGGTGCTGCGCTGGAAGGTAAAGCCGCTCGCAAAGCTCGCCGGGAAGCTCGGCGAGACGGTGGGATAAAGGTTGTCTTTTCCTCAGCGATATGGTAAAATTATTGTCACTCAGCAAAGGAGTGATAGCTATGAAAAGAAAAACTTTTGCGGCGCTCGCCGCCGTTTGTCTCGTGCTCTGCCTGATCCTCGCCGGATGCGGCACCGTGAACGAGGAGGATTACCCCCCGCTGGAGAAGGTCGATCTCTCCTCCATGACACTCGGAACGGTCAGCAACAGCGCGTTTTCGACGCAGTATCCCGCCGATAAGTGGACCGGCAGCGACGGCACTTCCCCGCTCATCATCTACTATAACGATACGATCGACTCCGGGAAAGCCGTCAACATCAACGTCCAGCAGTCCGGCGTCTACAGCGGCAAGTTCACGGAAAAGTACATGAATAAGCTCGTGGAAAGCATCACCGAATCGTTCCCCAACATTGAGTTTGTGAAAGCGGAGCTTCGCTCGATCAATGGAAAGAGCGTGATCTACACCGAAACGGTCACCCAGTTCACCGGCGAGGTGCTCGACCGGCTTCTCGAGCAAGGCGTGATCACGCAGACCGATATCGACAATGCTGGGGGCCGCGAAGCGATCCTCGCCACGCCGCCCACGGATCAGATTACGCTCTACGCCGTGACCGGCGCTTACTTCTACATTTACACCGGCACGTATTACGAGGAGAGCCAGAAGGCCGATGTGCTCGAGGCGCTGACCGTCATGGCGCAGACGACCGCAGAAGTGAAATAACTCGCCGCTCTCCATAGAAAAACGGAGCAGTCAGAAATGACTGCTCCGTTTTTTTGCTTTCATTCCTCCGTCCAGTCCCGGACCTGCTTTTTGAGCCAGTTTGTCCAGGCCTCGACGCCCTCGCCGGTCTTGGCGGAGATCGGGAAGATCTCCAGACGGGGGTTGCGCCGCAGCGCGTACTCGCGCACCTTGTCCATGTCAAAATCGAAATACGGCAGCACATCGATCTTGTTGATGATGAGCGCGTCGCACACGGTGAAGATGAGCGGGTATTTGAGCGGCTTATCGTGGCCCTCCGGCACGGAGAGGATCATTGCGTTTTTCACCGCGCCCGTATCGAACTCCGCCGGGCAGACGAGATTGCCGACGTTTTCGAGCACCGCGAGATCGACGTCCGCCGTGCCGAGCTCGGTAAGCCCCTGCTCGGTCATTCCGGCATCGAGATGGCACATGCCGCCGGTGTGGAGCTGGATGCTCTTCACGCCCGCGCGGGCGATGGCCTCGGCGTCTACGGAGGAATCGATGTCCGCTTCCATAACGCCGATGCGGAGATCGTCCTTCAAGCGCTCGATCGTGCGCAGAAGCGTCGTCGTCTTGCCCGAGCCGGGCGAGGACATGAGATTGAGAAGGAATGTTTTTTCTCCCTTGAGCTTTGCGCGGACACGGTCGGCTTCGCGGTCGTTGTCGGCGAAAACGCTCTCCTTGATCTCTATGATGCGTACACTGTCCATTTCAGCAAGCCTCGATTTCTTTGAGATTGATCTCGTTGCCCTGCAGGAGCACGGTTTCCTCGCTGCCGCACAGCGGGCAGATGCGTCCCTGCGGGACGGTCGGATATGTTCGATTGCAGCTCTCGCAAAGCGTCACGGCGGGAATGGTCTCGATCCTAAGCTCCGCGCCCTTCAAAACCTCCGTCTGCGCAACGGCCCAGTTCCAGCAGGATGTGAGCTCATGCGGCACAACGCCGGACACCTCGCCAAGCTCGAGCGTGACGGAGGAAACGCTCGTAAGAACGTTTTCCTCCGCGATGCGCTCGACGGTTTTTATCATGTGGAATACGATCCCAAGCTCGTGCATGCTCAGCCCTTTTTGCCCTTGAGCTTGATCTTCACGGCGCGCTTGAGCATGTACGGCAGGATGGCCTTCATCTTGTCCTCGCTGCGCACCATGGTGCTGCACTCGGGACGCTCGCGGTGGAGACGGATGGCGTCAAAGCCGCAGCGCGTCGTGCAGATGCCGCAGCCGATGCACTTGTTCGGATCGACGACGCTCGCGCCGCAGCCGAGACAGCGGGCAGTCTCGGCTTTGACCTGCTCCTCGGTGAAGCATGCGCGGCCGTCCTGCATCGTGCGGCGCAGCTCCTCGTTGTAGCCGGGGCGCTGGCGCGGTGTGTTGTCAAAGCTGTTGATATCGAGAAGAACGTTTTTCTTATCGAGCTCGATGAACTGCCGGCGGTTGCGGCCGATGGTGAGGCTCGTGTTCGGCTGCACAAAGCGGTGCAGGGACACGGCGCCCTCCTTGCCGGCGGCGATGGCGTCGATGGCGAACTTCTGGCCGGTGTAGGCGTCGCCGCCGACGAAGATGTCGGGCTCGGCGGTCTGGTAGGTCAGCGGGTCGGCCTTGACGGTGCCGTTGGGGTTGAATTCCACCTTTGTTCCGGCGAGCAGCTCGCCCCAGGCGGCGTGCTGGCCGATGCAGTAAAGGATCGTGTCCGCCTCGGCGGTTTCGGTCTCGGCGTCGTCAAACGTGGGAGCGAAGCGTCCCTCGGCGTTCTTGACGGACAGGCACTTGCGGAAGTGGATGGCCTTCGCGTGGCCATTCTCGGTATCAATCGCGGTCTGCCCCCAACCGGCATGGATGGAGATGCCGTCACGTTCGCACTCGGTGCGGTCCTCTTCGCCCATGGGCATTTCGTCGTAGCCCTCTAGGCAGTAGAGCATGACGCTCTCGGCGCCGCAGCGCACGGCGGTGCGGGCAACGTCGGAGGCGATGTTGCCGCCGCCGATCACAACGACCTTGCCGGTGAGCTTCGTTTCGGGCGCAAGATTGACCTTCTTTGTAAAGTCCACGCCGGACATAACGCCCTCGGCGTCGTCGCCGGGAACGCGGAGACGTCCGCCGTCCTGCAGACCGACGGCAACATAGAACCCCTTGTAGCCCTGCGTGCGCAGCTCGGGGATGGTGACGTCCCTGCCGACATCCACGCCGCAGCGGAATTCCACGCCCATCTCGCGCAGAATGTCGATCTCGGCCTCCACAACGTCCTTTTCGAGACGGAAGTTCGGAATGGCGTTCATCAGCATGCCGCCGGGACGGGACGCCTTGTCGAACACGGTCGGACGGTAGCCCTTCTCGGCGAGGAAGTACGCGCAGGACATACCCGCCGGGCCCGCGCCGATGATGGCGATCTTCTCATCGAATCCGCCTTCGACCTTCGGGATGACCTTTTCGGGGATGAAGCGCGTGGCGGCTTCGAGATCCTGCTGGGCGATAAAGCGCTTGACCTCGTCGATGGCGACGGCCTGATCGACGGTGCCGCGGGTGCAGGCGTCCTCGCAGCGGCGGTTGCAGATGCGGCCGCAGACGGCGGGGAACGGGTTTTCGCGCTTGATGAGCTGGAGCGCCTCGCGGTACTTGCCCTGCGCGGCGAGCTTCAGATAGCCCTGCACGGCGATGTGCGCCGGGCACGCCGTCTTGCACGGGGACGTACCGGTATCGTAGCAGTTGATGCGGTTGTTGTCACGGTAGTTGATGTCCCACTTATCCGGACCCCAGGCGGTCTCGTCCGGCAGCTCATGGCGCGGGTACTCGACGGGGCCGTCCTTCGTGCAGAGCTTCTGGCCGAGCTTCACCGCGCCCGCGGGGCACGTCTCGACGCAGCGGCCGCACGCGACGCAGTTTTCGCTCTCGACCTTCGCAACGTAGGCGCTGCGGGAGAGGTTCGGCGTGTTGAAAAGCTGGCTCGTGCGCAGCGCGTTGCAGACGTTCACGTTGCAGTTGCAGATGGCGATGATCTTCTCTTCGCCGTCGATGTTCGTGATCTCATGGACAAAGCCGTTCTCCTCGGCCTTGTGCAGGATCTCGAGCACCTCGTCATAGGTGATGTAATGGCCGCGGTCGGTCTCGACGACGTAGCGCGCCATATCGCCCACGGCGATGCACCAGTCCTGCGGATCGTCGCCGCAGCCCTCGCCGAGCTTGGCGCGGGACATACGGCAGGAGCAGGGCGAAGCGGCGTAAACGCCGTCGTACTTTTTCAGCCAGTGGGAGATGTGCTCGATGGAGACGGACTTGTTCTCGGTCTCGATCGCCTTTTCCACGGGGATAACATGCATGCCGATGCCGGCGCCTCCGGGAGGCACCATCGGCGTGACCTTCTCCAGTGGGAGGAATGTCATGCGCTCAAAGAACGCCGCGACCTCCGGGTGCTCGTCGATCTGCGACTGACGCATGTTGACGAACTCCGCGCTGCCCGGAACGAACTGCGGCAGCGTCCAGCGCTTCTCGTGGTTCGGGTTTTTCCCGTCCAGATTTTCCCAGTTGTACTCGACAAGGCCGATGTACGCCATCTCGGTGAGCAGCTTTTCGAGCTCTTCCTCGCTTTTGCCGGTGAGCGCGGCGATCTGCGCTGTCGTTTTCGGCTTGCGCACCTTCATCTTGAGCGCGACATCCGCCATTTCGTCCGTAACAACGCCCGCGAGTCCCCAATACTCGGGATCGTTGCCCGTGACCTTGCCGATGCGGTCGGTGATCATCGCGCCGAGCTTGAGAATTTTCTCTCTCGGCTCGTCCGTGCGGGGGATCGTAAAGGAATATTTGCTTTCATCCACAGGCATTCCGGACTTGGTCTGCTTATCCATGCTGACTCCTCCACATTTTATATCTCTTTTGTTGAGTTTTGCACTATATCGATAGCAAAATTATATTACGCATCGGCGTGTTCGTCAAGTATGTTTCCCGGCTGGTTTCTACACAAAATGAGCCGTTTTCGGTAACGAAAACGGCTCATTTTTCTATATTTTACTGTATAAAGGCGTTTTCCACGCGAATGGCGGCAGGGTCAAGCGAAGGATCCATGACGCGGACGATCTCGTCAAAGGCGGCGCTGCGCTCCGTAACGCAGTATTCGACCGCGCCGGTGCCGCGGCTTTCGGCGAAAAGGGGCCGCAGCGCTTCGGCGAGCGCTTCGCCGACATCGATCATCCGCACGCCGGGCAGCCGCTTTTCGAGCGCCGGGCGATACACGGGGTAATGCGTGCAGCCCATGATGAGCGCGTCGATATTCTTGCCGTCAAAGGCCTCCATATACCGCGAGCAGACCGTCTCCGCGACGATATCGTCCGGCGCGATGCCGTTTTCCACGAGCGGCACAAAAAGCGGGCAGGCGCGGGAGACGACGTGTACCCCGGGGTCTATGGCGCGGATGTGCGTTTCGTATGCCCCGCTCTTGACCGTCGCCTGCGTGCCGATGACGCCGACAGAGCGCGTTTTCGTCATGCTCGCAGCAAGCCGCGCCGCGCTTTCGATCACGCCGTAGATCGGCAGGTCAAACATTTCGCGCAGCGCGTCGAGCGAGTTGGAGCTCACCGTGCCGCAGGCGATGACGATCGCCTCCACGTCCTTGCGGAGCAGGAAGCGCACGTCGTCCTCGGCATAGTGCGTGATCGTCTCGACCGACCGCCCGCCGTAGGGTACGCGGGCGGTGTCGCCGAGATATACCATATCCAGCTGCGGGAATGCCCGCCGGAGCTGGCGCAGCACCGTAAGGCCGCCGATGCCGCTGTCAAAAACACCGATTCGATGCATTGTTCTCACCTCATTGAAACGATTTTACACCGAAACGGTGAAGAATACAACCGGAAATCAGCCCGCAGCATTCCCGGCCGCGATCTCCTCGCCGGTGACGATGTTGCGCACCCAGATGCCGCGGCGGAGAAGCACGATGCCGATGACCATTTTGATAAGGTCGGCGAGATTCACAAAGAGGTACGCCTCCACGAGCGGCAGACCCGTTTTATGGATGAGCACCCACGCGATCGATACCGACACGACCCAGGTGAACACGCTGTCCGAAAGCATGGTGATGTACGTCCTGCCTCCGGCGCGGATGGTCCAGTACGCGGCGTTTACCACGGCGTGGACCGGCAGCATGAGAGCGCAGATGCGCATGAGCGACGCGGCGAGCGTCATGATCTCGTGGGAGGTGTTGTAAAGCCGCGGGGCATACGGCGCGACGAGGAACATCACAACGCCGACCGCCGCGCTGGCCGCGCAGCTGAGCGCGGCGAGCTTCGGGTAGTAATTCCGCGCGCGGTCATACTCCTCCGCGCCGAGCAGGTTGCCGATGATGATGCCGACGGTGTTGCCCATCGTGAAGATAACGGTATTGAAGAGATTGAGCACCGTGGAGTTGATGTTCAGCGCGGCAATGGCGTCCAACCCGCGGTAGGAGTAGCACTGCGTGAGCATCGTCATGCCGAGCGACCAGAACATCTCGTTCACGAGCAGCGGCATGCCCTTGCGGACGATCTGCCCGGCGAGATGGCCGGGGATCGCAAAGCCGCGGTACAACCCGCGGATAAACTGCGGCGGCGTTTTCTTCCCGTGGGTGCCGAGCAGGATCAGGCCGAACTCCACATAACGCGAGAGCACCGTGGCAATGGCTGCGCCGCGGACGCCGAGCATCGGGAAGCCGAGCTTGCCGTAGATGAGCAGATAGTTGAAAACGAGATTGACGAAGATTGCCGCGATGCTCGCCTTCATCGGCAGGCGGTTGTCGCCGGTGACGCGCAGTATGCTCACATACGCCGTCGTAAGGCAGAACGCCGGCAGACCGAAGAGCATGATGCGAAGGTAGTCCTCGCCTTCCGAAAGCGTGAGCGCGAGATCGCCGCCGGTGCCCGCCTCGTGCAGGAACGCACCGATGAGCGTATCCGGGATGAGCGCGAGCAGCACCGTGGCGATCACTGTAAACCCGGCGCAGAGCAGGATATTGAAGCGCAGCGTATGCCGGACGCCGTTATAATCTCCGCGGCCGAAAAACTGCGCGCCGAAAATGCCCGCGCCGCCCGTGCCGCCGAAGAGACAGAGGTTATATACGAACAGGAGCTGGTTGACGATGGACACGCCCGACATCGATTCCGTGCCGATCCGCCCGACCATAAGGTTATCGAGCAGATTCACAAACGTCGATACGGCGTTCTGCAGCAGCAGCGGCAGCGCGAGCGCCGCGACCAGCTTGTAAAAGTCTTTGTTTCCGATAAATTTCTTCATAGATCCTCCGGCAAAAAGTGCGGTGTCTCTTTGCGAGACACCGCATTTTTTCATTTGTTCATCGCCCGGAGGACGCCCTCCGGCTCAGGTGGTTTTCTTGTGGTGGTACTGATAAGAGGTGTCGATGCGGTTGCAGGCAACGAACATCTCCTCGTCGAGCTCGCGCTTCATCTGGAGCGCTTCCTCGATGTCCATATCCTCGAAACGGCCGTTCCGCTCGACGATGACGCGGCTCGAGGCATCCGACTTGAGCACGTCGATCGCGCGCACGCCCATCATCGCGGCGGACACACGGTCACGTCCGCTCGGCGCGCCGCCGCGCTGGATGTAGCCGAGGACCGTCACACGGGTCTCGAGTCCGGTCTCCTCTTCGATCGTCTGCGCGTACTCGTGGACATGGCCCACGCCCTCGGCGACGACGACGATGTGGTGGCGGCGGCCGTGGATGCAGCCGCGGCGAATCACATCGATCACATCATGCTCGAGATCGACTTCCTTTTCGGGAAGCAGCACGGCGGAAGCGCCGGCAGCCAAGGCGGTGTAGAGCGCGAGATGGCCGGCGTTGCGGCCCATGACCTCTACGACCGACACGCGCTCGTGGCTCTGCCCGGTGTCGCGCAGCTTGTCGATGGCTTCGATCGCGGTGTTGCAGGCGGTATCAAAGCCGATGGTATACTCGGTGCAGCCCATGTCGTTATCGATCGTCGCGGGGATACCCACGACGCGGACACCCCGGCGGGCCAGCTCCAGCGCGCCGCGGTAAGTGCCGTCGCCGCCGATGGTGATGAGACCGTCGATGCCAAGATATTTGCAGACTTTTGCGGCTTTGTCAACACCGGCTTCCGTGCGGAATTCCTCGCTGCGGGCGGTATAGAGAATGGTACCGCCGCGGCGGGCAATGCCGTCCACGTCGTTGCCGGTCAACTCAAAAACATCGCCGTTGATGAGTCCGGCGTAACCTCGGCGGATGCCGATGCAGGTGATTCCCTCAGCGCCGGCCGTGCGGACGATGGCGCGGATCGCGGGGTTCATACCGGAGGCGTCGCCGCCGCTCGTCAGGATGCCGATTCTGTGTGCTCCTGCCATAAATAACTTCACCCTTTCCGAATGGTTTTTTCTTTGGTTGTAATATAGCCCGATTGATTCGATTTTGCAATAGATTTGACCCAAAAAATCGTTTCCAAATTGCAATTTCAGCGATTTTTGCCAATGAGCGCCTTATAGAAATCCACCGCGCCCGGCAAACACGCCGTTTCGATGTTCTCGTTGACGCCATGCATGCCGCGCATCTGCTCGGGGCCGTAGATCACCGGGGCAAAGCGGATGCAGTTATCGCAGATCGCCTGATAGTTCTTCGCATCCGTCGCGCCGGTCATGACATACGGGCTCCAGGCAAGGCCGGGAAACACCTCGGCGATCGTATCGGTCACGCGCCGCCACGCCTCGCCGTGGATATCCGCGGGGGCAGAATAATCGCTCGCGGAGAGAACTTCTGTCTCGATACCGTACTTTTCCGCGCGCTTTTTGATAAGCGCAAGGCTCTCGTCCATTCCCTGGTGCGGAATGAACCGGAGATTGGCCCACACGCTTGCCTCCTGCGGCAGCACGTTGCAGGCGTCCGAACCGGAGAGCATCGTGAAGGCCGCCGTTGTGCGCAGCATGGCGCCCGCCTGCGGCGAGAGCGCGGGCATGACGAGCTTCATAAGCGGCGCGAAAAGCCAGAGATTGCCGAAGAGAAGCCGCAGTGCGAAGGGCGCGTACGCCGCGAGCCGGGCAAACATCGCGCTCACCTCCGGCTCGAATTTTTTTCGGAAGGGCGGGTGCTTTTCCATGCTGTCCACAAACGCCGCAAGCCGCGCCACGGGCGAGTTTTTCGGCGGCGCGCTCGCATGGCCGCCGTTGGAGCGCGCCGTGAAACGCACATCCGCTTTTCCCTTTTCAAACACGCCGAGCATGGCGAAATTCCCATGAATGCCGCCGATGGGCTCGGAGATGATGCCGCCGCCCTCGTCGCAGACGAGGAACGGCTTCACGCCCCGCCGACGCAGCTCGTCCACGAGCTTGCCGCCGCCGGGCCCGGCGAACTCCTCCGTACAGGAGGACGAGAGGTACACGTCCTGCTCGGGGACGTACCCTTCCCGCAGCAGCTCCTCGCACGCCTGAAAAAAGCCCATGACGCTGCACTTTGTGTCTGAAGCGCCGCGGCCCCAGACCTTGCCGTCGGCGATGTCGCCGGAGAACGGCGCGTGCTCCCACGTTCCCTCCGCCGGGACAACGTCCTGATGCGACATGAGCACGAGCGGCCTGTCGTGGTTTTTGCCTTCCCAGAAGAACAGGAGATTCCCGTCGATCTCCGTTTTTTTCAGCTTTTCGTGTACTGTCGGATACAGCTCCGCGAGCAGCTTATGAAAGCCGCGGAACTTTTCGAGCTCCGGATCGTCCGGGTGCGACACGGTCTCATACGCTACCATGCGCGAGAGCTTTTCCGCATACTCCCGCTCGCGCGCGGCGTCCGGGTGCGGCGTATAATCCGAGGTTTTTTTCTTCATGCACAGTGTGCGGATCACTGCCGCAAGCAGAAGCAGCACGAGCACGCCGAGCGCGGCGAGCAGAACATAGCCTACGACTCTCATGCCGCCGTCTCCTTCCGCGAGCGGCGGTACCGGAAGTACGCCACGCCGATGGCAATCGCGCCGGAGGGCAATATCATAAAGCTCGTTGAGCCGAGCAGCCCCGGCACGAGGATGAAGAGCACGCTCATAAGGACAAGCGGCCAGAGCGCGATCTTCATGTTCTTCCGGTAGTACTTATACGCCATCGCGCCGAAGAGCGCGGGAACGACATTGTCAAATGCCGGCTGGAGCGCCGGGCTTTGCAGCACGGGCTGCAGCGGGATGAGCAGCAGCACGCCGAGCGCAAGAATGACAATCGTCACGAGCGACGCCGTGGCGATCGAGAGCGTGGAGATGATCTCGTTTTCCGGCGTGCCGGTCTTGGCCCCTACGATATCACGCGCGTTGACCGCGCACGGGATCTTCATGTTGATGAGGTTGCCTGTGATGAATGCGAGATACCCGCCGCCCGCGCCGAGCATCGGCGTATAGACGAGATATTCCGCCACGCAGCTCACGAGCCACACGATACCGATGGCAAGAAATCCCTTGCCGAACGCGCGCATATCGGGCATTGCGCCGAGAATGTAGCCCATCAGAAACGGCGCGCCGAGCAGCAGCACGAGCGTCACGCCGCAGGCGATGCGGCCATAGGTGTGCGTCCGGCGGTTGTAGGCTTCAAACCGGACGGTCTTTTCCTGTTCGTTCATTGCATTTCCTCCTTACACGCCGCGCAGCAGCACCGCTGCCGCCATTCCCGCGAGCATGCTGCCCGCAATGGAAAAGTTATCGACCCACGCGGCGTTCTTCTTTTCGGCGAGCCATACGAACACCGCCATCACCGCCGCCGACACCGCAACGACCGCAAGCGGCATCCAGCTTCCCGCAAACGTGAACCGTCCCGCGCCGGAGACGAGAGCGCCGATGTAGCTGCCGATGTACGCGCTGACAAGACCGATGAACATGGCGGTCATGGCCGTGTCGCCGAAGCCGCCGCCCACCGCGCCGTTTTTCTTCGGCGCTTTGAGACGCGAGAGGTATTTCTTATTAAAGAAGATCGAAAACACCATGCCCCACATGATGCAGACGCCCATCAGAAGGGCGATCGTGGTAAAAGCCTGCGGCGTCATTGCCGAGGCCGAAAGGCCCGGCAGACCGACTGCCTCCGCCGCGGCCTCCGCGACCTGCGTTTCATAGTGCAGCGCGCCGATGACCGAAAGGCGCAGCCACGACCACGGCGTGCCGAGACTGCCCGAGAGCGCGATGACGCCGAGCAGGATGCCGACGCTCGGGAGCGCGGCAAACGTGGCGCTCGCGGTGATGGTGCGCTTCATTTTCGTTTTGTCCATACCGATGGCGACGCCGGCGCGGTAGGCGCGTACCATGAAGAACACGCACACCAGCGCAACAAAGAAAATAATGCCGCCGCAGATGAGATACATGACCGGACTGTTGAGCTGAGATAAAATATCCATATGTACTTCCCTCCTTTTCTTCCTCCGCAGTTTATCACTTTAATTCGATTTTGAAAAGGGTATGTGAAAAATCTCTCTTTTCTCTTTTCATTCCGCCGAAAATCCGGTATGCTTATGAGTGATATGGGGAGGAAGAAACATGATCGTTACGGTTTTGCAGCTTATCGCGGTGTTCGGTGTGCCGGTACTTATCCTGCGGCAGCGGGAAAAGGGGCTCGTGCGCACATTCGGCACGATCGCCATGGCGTATTTCTGGGGCATTGTCGTCGCGGTGGCGACGTTTCTCTGCCGGAAGGCCGGGCTGGACGTCCGGCTGAACGCCGATGTCGGGCAGATCGGCAGCTATGTATGCATCGGGCTCGCCATTCCGCTATTGATGTTCGGCACAAATCTCGCCGATGTGCGGCGGCTCGCAAAGCCGGTGCTCATCTCGTTTGTGCTTCTGCTGCTTGCCGTGAGCGCCGTTGTTGTGGTTTTGGGACGGACGCTCGGGGCCGGCTTCCCGTGGGGACAGCAGCTTGCCGCGATGGCCGCGGGCATGTATACCGGCGGCTCGCCGAACTTCAACGCCATCGGCGTCATTCTCGGCGTGCCGGGCGACACGATCGCCATCGGCAATCTCTCCGATATGATCGTCGGCACGGTCTTTTACATATTCATCCTTACGCTCGCAAAGCCTCTCTGCGCCAAAGTTCTCGACCGGCACGCAAAGCAGGGCGCTTACATGCGCGAGAACGGCGGCGCGGAAAATGTGGACGCGCTCGAATGGAACGGCTTCCACCGCGGCATCGTGCGAAATCTCGCCCTCTCGCTCGCATGCGTGCTCGTCGGCGCCGTCATCGGCTTTGCGATATGGAAGGTCAAGGGCGGCGCGCTCACCGATCCGCTCGTCCCGGCGGTGATGATCGCGGGAACGACGCTCGGGCTTGCGCTCTCGTTCGTGCCGAAGGTGCAGAATGTGAAGGAAAATTCCGCCGCGGGACATTATCTCATTCTCGTTTTTTCGTTCGCGCTTGCCAGCTCGCTCGATCTCGGGACGCTCGGCGGGAATCTGCTGCACACGGTCGCGCTGCTCGCCTCCATCACCGTATGCTCCGCGCTGCTGCATCTTCTGCTCTGCCGCATTTTCCGCATCGGCGCGGACTGTGCCATCGTCACGATGACGGCAGGCCTGTACGGCCCGGCGTTTATCCCGGCGGTCACAAAGCAGCTGCGCTGCGACGCGCTCACTGCGCCGGGTCTCATCTGCGGCGCGCTCGGCTACGCCGTCGGCACATTCCTCGGCACGGCGCTCTTCTGGATATTATAATAATTATACAGACCGGCGGCTCTCCTTTTCGGAAAGCCGCCGGTCTGTTGTCTCGCAGAATTTGCTTCCGCAGGAGCAAATAAAATTAAAAACATTTTTGCCGGCGACATGTGGCGTCGGCAAAAATACTTATCAGATCGCAAGCGTGCGGGCGGGGTGAGTGCGCTGCGGCGAGCCGCAGCCCCTCAAATAAGCCCCTTCAACGGAGTGGGAGGACCGTTTTACGCCTTCATTTCCTCGCAGAACTCGACCTGCTCGATCTTCGCAACCTGTTCGGCCGCCTCTACATGACCCAGCTCCGGCCGCATGATCTCCAGCTCCAGAATGTATCCGTGCGTTTCCGCGCTGCGCGAGCCGATATCCTGTATGTCGTTGACTTGAATGCCCATGCTTTTGACCGCGCGCAGCAGCGCGCTGAGCGGCACACCGCTCTTGAGCTCCACATATACGTTCATCACCCGCGACGCCTTCACATGGGTCGAGTCGAGCTTGTTGAGAGAAACGAGCACAACATAGATGAGCACGCACATCATCAGCGCGCCCTCATAGAAGCCCGCGCCCGCGGCAAGGCCCATGCACGCCGAGGCCCACAGGCCCGCGGCGGTCGTAAGGCCGGTGACGTGGCGCTTGCCGGTGACGAGGATGCTGCCCGCGCCGAGGAAGCCGACGCCGCTCACAACCTGCGCCGGCATACGGAACGCATCGCCCGGCACACCGAGATTCTGTGCCTGATACAAGCTCGTCATCATAACGGACGCCGCGCCGATGCACACAAGAAGATGCGTGCGCAGTCCGGCGGCGTGCTGGCGCTTGCCGCGGGACATACCGATGATGCCGCCGCCGAGAAGTGCGATGGCAAAGCGCACCAGCATGGAGACAAGATTCACTTCGTGCAGATACTCTATAACCGCGTTGAAAGATGCCATACCTCACACCCGTTTCGGATAAAAGTAACAAAACCGGAGACAGCATACCGGGTTTTTGTCGTGATTATAGTACAACATCGTAAAAAGTGCAAGAACATTTTTTACAAGATTTTTACACGCTTTTTTCTCATTGTAAAAATTCAGGAAAGCAGCCCGGTCGATCCCCCGCCGCGCTCCGCGTTCTCCGCTTCTTTTTAAAAGAGATCGAGCATGCCGTCAAGATAGATTTCCTCGCGGACCGGGAGATAGTATTCGGGTCTTGTCAGGTAGTGCAGCAGAAACTCCAGCAGCACTGCGCTGCCGAGGGTGCGCCCCTCGATCTTGAAATGGGAAAAGCCTATGGGAAGATATATATCCCGAATGTCCGCCGCGCCGATGAAGCCGGGATTCTTCATAGCCTTGGAAAACCGGTAGCCCTGCGCGCCGTCGGGTGCGGCGCAGCGGTGCTCCGGCGCACCCTCGCCGAGGTTTTGGCGGCTGACGGCTTCGTAGCATGCCCGCCGCTCGGCGCAGCCGAAATCGCAGCACTCGTTGCAGAGGAACTCCACCTTGTCCTTTTCCGCCTGCGGGAGCATGCCGAGCCGGTCAAACCTCCGGTTCAGGCGAAAATCCGGCACAACATACGAAAACTCCTCCCGCTCGAGTTCCTTCCGAAAGTCCCGGAAATCCGTCAGCACCTTGGTCGTAGAGGACACAAAATACAACTTGGGATACCGCCGCCGGAGATAGGCGAGCAGCAGCTCCGAATGGACGATGACGCCGTTTCGCGGCGTTTCGCTCTCATTGAAAAGCGCGCAGAGACCGCTGCACTTTTTATCCGAGAGATGCTCCTCCCGCAGGAGGGAATTGCTGAACGTGAGCCGCGCCGAAATGCCGTATTCGCGCAGCAGCGAGAGCACCTCGCGCGGATCATCGTCCCCGTACCCGGTGCGTCCGCCGTCCCAGAGGCAGTCTGCCGGCGCGCCGTAGATCGAGCCGATGTCGCACCAGTCGTAAAACCATTCCCGGTGCTCATAAAACAGCGGCAGAAACACGCGGTAAAATTCGTAAAACTCAAAAAGTCCCGGCAGATGGTAGTGCGCCGTAGGCTTTATCCGCTCGTCCATTTTCTTCCCTTCCCTTCTTTTTCATTTTATCACAGCCGGTCAACTTTTCCCTCCGGCCATCGAGACACGGCAGAGAGAAGTTTTTATGCGCGGCATAAAAAAAGTCGCCGCGGACCGGCACGGTCCGCGGCGGCGTGGCTGGGGTGGCCGGATTTGAACCGGCGACTGGCGGAGTCAAAGTCCGCTGCCTTACCGCTTGGCTACACCCCAATACAGAATTATAAAATCAAGGCCCAGATTGAAGCCCAACGAAGTGGATTCGATTTGGAAAGGAGGAAGGAGTCAGCGTAGTGCAGTTTTCGCCGCTAGGCGGAAACGGAACGGTGCTGACTTCTTCTGACGTGGTGGTGATGCCTGCGGGACTTGAACCCGGCATTACAAGCTTGAGAGGCTTGCGTCCTGTCCGATTAGACGAAGGCACCATATATGGAGATCCGCGCCGGATTTGAACCGGTCATTACAGCCGTGAAAGTGCTGCGTCCTATCCTGTTAGACGAGCGGACCATAGAAGCGGGAGTATCAGCTCCCGACCGAAAATTCAGGAACGATCTGTGATGAGGATATCATCCATCCGGACGTGCAGCAGCGCTGCGAGACAGACAAGATTATCCACAGAAGGCAGCGCCGTTCCGTTTTGCCATTTATAGATCGCCTGCGGCGAGTTAAAGCCAAACGCCGCCTGTACATCGTGTACGGAAAGGCCTGCGGCCTTTCGGAGCTCTGTGATATTGTCGCCGGTCTTTACCGGATCGATCGCGGGAAAGTCCATTTTTCATCACCTCCTGACAAGTTCAGATATCCGCAGGCGCAAAAAGCCGCCTGCCTTTTTCTCCAGGCAGGCGGCTTATACGATCTCCGAAGGAAGTGTGGCCCGGCAGTCCCGTTACACCGGGTATACCGTATCGCCGATCCGAGGTTCCTTCTCTCGCTTCTCCTGCCATGGACGCGCTTCGCGGCAGCTGTTTTCCTGCTCGAAAACAGCCTGTTGTTCGCTCATGGAGAAGATGGCGGAAGAAATAGCCTTCATGATCGCATTTCCTTTCGTGAATTTCAATTTCTGTATGCACTATACCATACGTTTTTCCATTTGTCATTCAACTTGTGGTTAAAATTTTTCTGCGGCAGACGGTTTTTTCCGTCTGCTTTCCGGACGCCGCCGTATGCTTACACCGGAGACCCAAAAGGATGTCATTCCTTTTGAAAACAACAAGAAAAAATCTCGCGATCCTTTGCGCCGCGGCGGCAGAGAATCACGCCGTCGTGACGATCGGATCGGGCTGCGTGTGGACGCTGACCGGCAAATGCACGTTCACAAGTCTTGTAAATAACGGCACCATCATCTTCAATGGCTGCACTATCACTCTTGCCAACGGCACGGTGATGCAGTAATTATAGCAAAAAGGCGGGTGCACGGTATTATCCATGCACCTGCCTTTATTTTACTGTTCCTTGTCAGTAATAAAGCTCCACGCAAACCGTACCGCCGGGGACGGAAAGCGTGCTTTGAGCAGCAACCGGCACGCCGTTTACAAGCACGAGACGCGGCGTGATGCCGGGGAAGGAAACCGTGCCGCCGGCGTTGGACGTGACCGTAACGGACGCGCGGTGATCGTCCCGGACAAAGTGCCGGAAGCGTGCGGGAATGTTGGAGCGGAAGATCTCCGCGCCGCCGCAGAAAAGCGTCATCTCGCTGCCGTCGCAAACGGCGTCGTACCGGCGGCCGCGGTACAGCCGGTTTTTCTGGGAAAAGGCCGCGCCGTCCAGCATGCCGAAGAACAGGCCATCCCACGGCGTTACGCCGAACTGCTCGAGCGACCACATAAGCGGGAAAAGCGCCGTCCAGCTGTAGAACGGCTGCGAATCCACGGTATCCGCTCCTTCGCCAGTAAAGGGGTTATAGTTTTCAAAGCTGCGGCGCTCGGTCGTCCAATGGCGTTCAAAACCGGACACGGCACGCTCAGCCAGCCGGTGCGCTTCCGCGTCGCGGCCGCAGCGCCGCAGGCCGATGTACGTCCAGAACGGCTGCGGCGCCCACGTCCGACCACGCCAGTAACGGTTTTCATGCCCCGAGGGATGCGAAGCATTGATGGCGATGAGGGGAAACGGCGTGAAAAACTCTTCCTCATTAAAAATGTGAGAGAGGCACTTATCCACGCGATCGCTGTCCGCCACGCCGGCAGCCAGGGGGTAAAAACTCGTCGGGCTCGTAAGACCAAAGGTTCCGTCGGTATTGCGGTTGGCGTAGATGCCTTTTTCTTCGTCCCATAGCTGCTCGTTGATGGCGAAGCGCAATTCTTCGGCGGCGGATGCGAGCTCCTCCCTGTCGCTCTCCTTACCGAGCAGTGTAGCCATATAAGCAGTGCATTCGAGATCGAGCGCAAGCTGGCTGCTGACGCCGGCATCATACATTTCAAGAAGACCGGAGGCTTTATCGAACGACGCTTCGTCGTACATGGGGCTGTTGTCCATGGCGGTCTCGTTTTTAGCGGCAAGCTTTGTGCCGCGGTAGGAGCCGTCGCCGGTGGCGGAGGTGCCGAGACGGATGAGCGGGCTCGCGCCGTCCCGCCGGCGAGAAAGATACCAGCGCTGCGCACGGCGGAGCAACGGATAAGCGCGCTCCACGGCAGCGATATCTCCGCTCATGAGATAGTGCATCCAGAGCGAGAAGCCGAGCACCGGCGGCTGCGTGCGGTCTACCCATTTCTGATACGGCGAGAGCATGCCGGTGAAATTGCCGTCCGGTGTTGCGGCAGAGAGGACGTAATCGAGATCCTGCGCAGCCATTTCCGGATCACCCGAAAGCGAGGAGAGCATGATCTGATAGCAGGCATCGGAGAAGAAAAAATACCAGCCGCCGAAATTTTTATTCCAGCTTTTGGCAATGGCGTTGTAGGCGCGGCCAAGTTCCGGGGAGTGCATGGCGTTCCAGGCCATGATGTCCGAAACGGCCTCGGTCATGTGCGGGTGCTCGCCATCGGTGCTGCACGGATAATCCCGCAGCGCGTCGGCGCGCAGCTCCTCCCAGCGGGAGAACTCCGCTGCGGCGCGGTCGGCCGCACGGCGGGCTGTACCCTCGTCGTGCGCAAGAGACACTGCCAGGCAGACCTGCGGCGACTGCTCGAGTACAAACCGGCAGGTCGCCCACGCGCTCTCGGCGTTCTGGACGGATACCGTGGATTTATAGCCCTTGTCCGCCATGCAGAGGCCGGCATAGTCTGCGGTTCCCGCAAGGATCACGTCATACGGCGGTTCTCCGGCATAGGATACGGCGGCAGAATAGTTATCCCGCCGGCCAAAAAGACCATCAGCCGTCTCGTACATGGCGCCGCCGTTCTCAAAGCCGATGGAAACGAGCATGTGATACCGGATGCCCCACTCCCGCGGCGGGCGGAGGTTTGTCATTCGGAAGAGGATCGTCCACGCATCAAAGCGCAGGTATTCCAGCTCGAATTCCGCGCAGGCATGGCTGACTCGCATACGGCAGTAGCGGCCGGAGGATTCATGCTCTAAGAGCCGCGTTTCCGTATCAAACGGAAACTGCGTATACGACGACTCCGCCTCAGAGAAAGCGCCCGGGACGATCGAAAGACCGGCGGGGAGGTTTTCCAGACGGGAGCAGGAAACGGGGTGCCAGGTGTTCCAGCCGCGTTCCGGCGTTATCATAATACATATCCTCCGGCAAAGTTATTTTTTGAAGTAATGCGTTTTGGATCGGTCGGCGAGAACGTAGACCGTCTGACCGGGGCGGTAGTGCTCCGCCTGCACGTTGATGCACGCAAGAGAAAGCGTCGCCCCGCCCGCGCGGGCGGTAATGCGGCAGATTTCGCCGGTAAACACGATATCGGTGATCTCCGCCGCCGTCGCACCGTCCGCCGCGGCATCGAGAATGCGGGTCTGTTCGCCCCGGATCGCCAGGCAGACCTCCTCCCCGTCGGCAAAGCCGTTCTGTGGCTCAACGGGGAATTCCCAGCCGTCACCGAAGACCGTCCAGCCGTCAGGGGCCTGATGCAGTGTGCCGATGAGCGTGTTGGCCTTGCCGAGAAAGTCAGAGGCATAGAGCGACACCGGATGGTTATAAATGTTCTCCGGCGTAGAGAGCTGTTCGATGCCGCCGTTGCGCATGAGCAGGATTTCGTCGGACATCGTCATGGCCTCTTCCTGGTCGTGGGTAACGAAAATCGTTGTAATGCCAACCTGCTGTTGGATCCGGCGGATCTCATACTGCATCTCGGCGCGGATCTTTCGATCAAGAGCAGAAAGGGGCTCATCGAGCAGCAGGATGTCCGGCTCGATGATCAGAGCTCGAGCCAGCGCTACGCGCTGCTGCTGGCCGCCGGAGAGCTGTGTCACCTTGCGGTCGGTCATACCGGTAAGTCCGACAAGACGGATGTACTGCTCCACCTTTTCCCGGATCTGCTCTTTGGGAACCTTGCGGATCTTCAAGCCGTAGGCGATGTTGTTGAAAACGGTCATATGCGGAATGAGCGCATAGTTCTGGAACACAACGCCGATGTTGCGTTTTTCTACCGGAATGGGCGTGAGATCGCGCTCGCCGACATGGATCGTACCGCTGTCGGCATACTCCAGCCCGGCAATGATGCGCAGAAGCGTTGTTTTTCCGCAGCCGGAGGGACCAAGCAGCGAAAGAAGATTGCCGTCCTTCGCGCAGAAAGAAATATCGTTCAGAACGCGGGTATCCCCAAAGGTTTTGGAAATGCCCTGAATGGTGATTTCAGACATGGTTATTTCTCCTTATGTCCCTGCCCAACAAGCTGTCCGGCATCGAAGCCTACACGGTTCATGATAAAGATCACGACCGCAATGGCGATGGTAAGCAGCGTGGCAATAGCGTTGATGTCCGGGTTGTAGCCGGCGCGGATCTTGGTATAAATGAGCATCGGGAGCGTATATGTCCCGAACGGCGCCAGGTAATACTGGATGGAAAAGCAGTTGAAGCACAGCACAAACGACATGAGAAAGCCCGAGAGCACCGCCGGGAAGATCATGGGAAGTGTTACTTCCCACAGGATCCGCAGAGGGGACGCACCGAGCGTGCGGCTGGCTTCCTCTGGATATTTATCCATCGTCATAATGCGCGAATACGTAATGAGGAACGAGTGCGGCATGACCGCGACGAGGCACCCGAAGAAGAGACTGGCAAACGATTTGCCGATACCGAGGTAGTTGAAGAGCAGCAGCAGCGCGACCGCCTGCACGAGCCAGGGAATGATGACCGGGACGTTCATCAGCGTCGGGAACGCCCTGTTCCACTTGCGTGACATCCGCCGCAGCGCAAGAGATGCCATGATTCCGAGCACCGCCGCGCAGAGACTCACAAGCAGGCTGAACCAGAGCGAGTACCACGTGGCGCTGATCAGATCCGCCGAGCGAAAAAGTTCAGCGTACCACTTGGTAGTAAAATCAAACGGAAGCGCGCCGTATTTAGATGAGTTGAACGACATGATGGCAATGCCTAGGATCGGGAAAAGAAGGAAAAAGAACGTAAGGCACAGCCAGACAATGAGAACGGTATTGAACCGCCGCGCCGAAGCGCTGCGTTTTGGATTTTGTTTCATAGCTATTTTATCCTCCGATCCGCTTGTCTGCAATGTTCATGACGAGACGGATCGCGGCCAGCGTCAGCGACATGACAACAAGGAAGAACAGCGAGAGCGCCGCGCCGTAGCCCATGTTCATGGAAGTGGTAAACTGGGAGTCGATCAGGCTTCCGATCATCATGCTGTAAGGGCCGCCGGCGATGTTCGGCTCAACGAAGCTGCCAGCCACGGGGATGAGAACGATCAAAATGCCGGTCATCAGTCCCGAGAAGCTCTGCGGCAGAACAACGCTGATAAAGGTCTGAAAGCGGTTCGCGCCGAGAGAGTGCGAGGCGGAAATAACATTGTTGTCGATCTTTTCCAGGCAGGAATACAGGGAAAGGATCATATATGGCAGATACTCATACACGAGAATGAGTATGACCGACCCGTTTGTATACATGAGCGAAGTTCCCGCCGGGAGAATGCCCAGCTTCAGCAGCGGCGTCATGACAAGACCGTTCGTCTGCATGAGCGTCATGATAGAATAGATCAGCAAAAGCTGCGAGGTGAACGCCGGAACGATGGACACCATGATAAGCGTGCTGCGGTATTTTTCGGGAACGATCTTGGCAATGGCCCATGCCGCAGGATAAGCGATTACAATGCAGATGGCCGTTACGAGAAGAGCCATCCAGAACGATTTCAGCATCAGGCCTTGCACCGTGAGAGAGGTAACGGCCTCCACGATGTTGCGCACGGTGTACCCCGCGACACCGTTGAGCGTGGATACGTTGCCGTCGGCAAAGCTGAAAAATACCAGCATGCACAGCGGGACAAAACTCATGCCGAGCAGTATGGCAGCGGACGGCCAGATCAGATGCCGGGCGGCACTACGGGGCTTGGATGGTTTCATGGCGTGATTCCTTTCCAGTTACAAAAGAGGTATACGGGTCGGCCAGGAGACCGGCCGGCCCGTACGGAAAAACTTATTTTGCGGCTTTGACTTCATCCCAGAGGGAGGTCCACGCCGTGAGCTGCTCGTCGGTCAGCGGAAGAGCCAGGTTGACATTTGCGGGCGCTTCGGGGTAGAGCCAAAGCGAAGCACGCGCTTCGTCGGAGAGGGCCTCCGTGACAACCGTGTTAACGGGAGAATAAGCCTGCGCGCCGGCCGTGGCCATGCTGTTCTGGAAGTACTCGCCCGTGCAGTAGTCAATCCATTTCATGGCGAGATCCTTGTTGGCAGAGTCGCGGACGATGCACCAGTAATCACACCAGCCCACCGTTCCTTCTTCGGGATGGATGTACTGGATGTTGAAGCCCTCGTTTTTGAGCTCGGTGGCAATAGAGCCCCAGACGTTGCCGATCACAACTTCACCGGAGGTGTAGGCCTTGACGAAGTCGTCATGGCTCGTCCAGTAGGTCTTCACATTGCTCTTGAGGTCGGTCAGAGCGGTGCGCACGGTGTCGGTATCCGGATTGCGGGGATCCTCGCCGGTGTACATGGCGGCCGTACGGATCGCGGCGTCATACTCGTTTTCAAAGGCGACCTTACCGGCATACTGGGGATTCCAGAGAGCGGACCAGCTTGTGATCTCGTCGGTGATGACATCTGCGTTGTAGAAGAGAGAGGTCGTACCCCAAACCCAGGGGACGCCGATGATATTGCCGTTTTCGTCCTTGACTTCGTCGATCGTGCGGAAGTCCTCGCGAAGGTTATTGTAATTCTCGAGCGCGGAAGTGTCAATCGTGTCGAGCACACCGGCGTTCAGGTACTGCTGAAGATAAAGCGGGTTTATGCAGACCACATCGATCTGACCGACGCCACCGTTCTCCAGCACAGAGAGCAGTTCGGGGATGGAGCTGAGGAAATAGTGCTCTACCTCGCAGTCATAGAGCTCGGCGAAGTGCGCCGCTCCATAGTCGGAGTCCGTGGCGTAGGACTGCCAGTTGGCGACAACCAGCTTCCGCTTCGCGCCGGTATTGGTGTTGGTCTCATTCGTGTCCGCAGAAGCGTTTCCGCACGCGGCAAGAGCCAGCAGCATGGCGAGAGCCAGAAGCAGGGCGAAGAATTTCTTTGTTTTCATGTCTTCTCCTCCAGATAATTCATATTTATCTTTACCGATCGCTCGGCGAAGTACGAATTTCAGAAAATGCAGGATGACTGCAGGATCAGGTTGGCATAGGCGGTGTTCTCGCCGGTCCGCACGATGGCGCGGCAGGTGGCGGAGAGTTTTTTAAAATCCTCGTGCGGCATCGTTTCGCAGGGAGTAGCAGAAAAACGCTTTTGGAGCTGTTCATAGAGCGCACCGTTCATGTTCTCCGTCTCCGAAGCCAGAAATATCTTTTCCACGCCGAAGTGCTCGAGCACAACATCCAGTACTGCGAGAAACGACGGCTCGCCCATTTTAAGCGAAAGGTCGATCACTTCCACGCCATCCGGGATCGGAAGCCCACAGTCTGCGATGCAGAGCCGATCCGTGTGCCGCATGTTTCCCAGAACTCGATTCAGGTCTCCATTTAAAACAGCGTCATTATACATTTTATCACCTTTTTATCATAAACACAAAATAAAGGGTTTGTGACCTTCTGCTTATTTTTATATCATTTATTCACGAATCGGTCAATCTCAAGTCGATCATAAATTGAAAAATTGGATTATCGAACAATAAACAGCAGCAGCAACGTGTAAAAACTCCGAAAAAAATGTGATAAAAAATCAAAATTTTACCTTGATTTTTTCGCCGCTTCAGATATAATCAAAGCGAAAGGTCTATAATGGAAGGGTGGTAAAGCGGCCATATGAAGGAAAAACCGACGCTTCGCAGTATCGCAGAGGAGTTGGGCCTGTCCGTCAGCAGCGTGTCACTCGTGCTGAACCACAGGGAAAACCGCATTTCCCCGGAAAACCGCCGGCGCATCTTTGAAGCGGCAGAGCGCGTCGGCTATTTGCCGAGCGGAAAACGAAAAAGCCGGCAGAAGCCGGTCATTCTCGGGCTGATCGTTCCGGAGCTGTCCAACGCCTTTTTCGCAGACATCGTGCAGGGGATGACGGACTGCGCCTATAAGCAGGAGGCCAAGGTCCTCCTCGCAACGAACGGCGAGTCGCCGAGCCGTGACGCCGAGCAGATCCGCTCCATGGCTGCAACGGGCGTGTCTGCGCTGATCGTTGCCCTTTCCTACAATTGTTCGCCCGATGTGTTTGCCGGCATGTCCTGCCCGGTGATCCAGGTGGACCGGCAGTCACCGTCGCTGCCGTACAGCTCCATCCGGCTGAATAACCGCAAAGGCGGCTATCTCGCCGCGAGGCATCTGATTGAGCTGGGACATCGCCGCGTCGCATGCATCACCGGACCGCGCTGGCTCATGAGTTCGCAGGAGCGCGAATCCGGCTACCGTTGGGCCATGGAGGAGGCTGGGATCTCCGTGACCGGCGACATGGTCATAGAAGGCGACTATCTTTCCACCGGAGGGTATGCGCTGGCGGACAGCGTGATTGCCGGAGGGTTCACCGCCGTATTCTGTGAAAACGATATGACCGCCATCGGGCTTTACCGGCGGTTTCGCGAGCGGGGCATTACCGTTGGACAGGATATTTCCGTCGTGGGTTTTGATGACATCAGCTTTTGCGAAATGCTGGATACGCCGCTCACAACAATCCGTCAGTCTGGCTACGACATCGGGTATGAGGCATGCAGCCGTGCCATGCAGGAGATCGCCAATCCGGAGCTGCCGCATCAGTCCATATACTTTGAACCCCGGCTTATCAAAAGAGAAAGCGCACGAGCGCGCAGGAAAGGAAGCACATTATGAAAAGAGCTCTCGTTATCGGTTCGATCAACATAGATAGTGTCTATGAGCTTGAGCACATCGTCCGTCCAGGCGAAACAGTCTCCAGCCGAAAATACCGTACCGCCTGGGGCGGGAAGGGTCTCAATCAGGCGATCGCACTCAGCCGCGGCGGTGCGGAAACGGCGCTCGCCGGCTGCGTCGGCGCGGCGGAATTGGAGGCGCTCGTGGCGGTCTGTGCGGAAGCTAGGATAGATGCCACGCGTATCCGTGCGCGTTCCGTCACTACGGGCCACGCCATCATCCAAGTCGACGCCAATGGGCAAAACTGCATTATCGTCGAGCCGGGCGCAAACGGAACAGTGGGCACGGACGATATCGCGGCCTTTCTTGACGGCTACGGTACGGGCGATGTTCTCCTGACGCAGAATGAGATCTCCCATATGCCGGATGTGCTGCGCGCCGCGCACGAAAAAGGTCTGACCGTTGCGCTCAACCCCTCGCCGTTTTCCGCGGAGATCCTCTCGTGGCCGCTCGAGTGTGTGGATATTTTCATCGTGAATGAGATCGAGGGCGGCGCCCTCTCCGGCGAAAGCGTGCCGGAAAAGGTCCTCGATGCGCTGCGCCGCCGGTTTCCTGGCGCCGCGACCGTTCTGACGCTCGGACACGACGGGGCAATGTACGCAGACCAAACGGAGAGTTTCTCCGTCCCCGCACACCGCGTGACCGTGGTGGACACGACCGCCGCGGGCGATACGTTCACCGGGTATTTTCTCGCCATGCTGCTGCGCGGCAGCACGCCGAAGGACTCCATGGAGATCGCAGCAAAAGCTGCGGCGATTGCCGTAACACGTCCCGGCGCCGTTCCGTCGATCCCGCGACTCGAAGAGACGCTCAGGCATTAAACCGGCAAAGCCGCAGACAAGATTCCCCCGGATGCAGAAAACGGAAGTACTGCATCCGGGGGATCTTCTTTTATTGTCCTCTTTTGCCGGGTCTGCTCGTCATCGGATTATTCCTTATACCGCAGCGCGCGGATGGCGTTGAGGACCGCCAGGATCATGACGCCGACGTCGGCGAAGATCGCCGCCCACATGTCCGCAATGCCGGCCGCGACGAGCGCCAGACAGCCGAACTTGACGATGAGCGAGAACACGATGTTCTGCTTGACGATGCCGATGCACTTGCGGGAGATGCGGATGGCCTTGACGATCTGCTTGGGATCGTCGTCCATGAGGACGACGTCCGCGGCTTCGATGGCGGCGTCGCTGCCCATGGCGCCCATGGCGATGCCGATGTCGGCACGGGTGAGCACGGGCGCGTCGTTGATGCCGTCGCCGACGAAGGCGAGCTTCTCGTGCGGCCCTTTCGCCGCAAGGAGCTTTTCGACCTCCGTGACCTTGTCGCCGGGGAGAAGCTCACTGCGGACCTCGTCCACGCCGAGCTCGGCAGCTACCTGCTCGGCCACGCGCTTCGTGTCGCCGGTGAGCATGACGGTCTTTTTCACGCCGCTTTTTTTGAGCGCGGCGATGGCTTCCTTTGCGTGCGGCTTCGGCACATCGGAGATGACGATATGGCCGGCGTACTGCCCGTCGATCGCCATATGGATGATCGTACCGACGCTGTGGCATTCAACGGCTTCGATGCCGAGCTTTTTCATCAGCTTGGCGTTGCCCGCGGCGACGGTGTGGCCGTCCACCACGGCGGTAATGCCGTGGCCGCTGATCTCCTCGATATCGGAGACGCGGCTGCGGTCGATCTCCTTGCCGTAGGCCTTCTGAAGGCTCTTGCTGATCGGGTGCGACGAGGCGCACTCGGCAAGCGCGGCATATTCGAGAAGCTCCGCTTCTTCAAGCGTGCTGTGGTGCACGCCGGTCACTTCAAACACGCCCTGCGTAAGCGTGCCGGTCTTGTCAAACACGAGATACTTCGCGTCCGAGAGAGCTTCGAGATAGTTTGAGCCCTTGATGAGGACACCCTCGTGGCTCGCGCCGCCGATGCCCGCGAAAAAGCTCAGCGGAATGCTGATGACGAGCGCGCACGGGCAGCTCACAACGAGGAACGTGAGAGCGCGGTAGATCCAGTCCGTCCAGTTCGGGGCAGCACCGAAGGCGAGCCGGAGGAGCGGCACCGCGATGCCAAGCACGAGCGCCGCGCCGCACACCGAAGGCGTATACACCTTCGCAAAGCGGGAGATGAACGCCTCGGAACGGGACTTGCGCGAGCTGGCGTTCTCCACAAGATCAAGGATCTTGGAAACGGTGGACTCGCCGAATTCTTTCGTCGTGCGGATCTTCAGCACGCCGTTCATGTTGATGCAGCCGCTGATGATCTCGTCGCCGGTCTTTACGTCGCGCGGCAGGCTCTCGCCGGTGAGCGCGCTCGTGTTGAGGCTCGCCTCGCCCTCAACGATAATGCCGTCGAGCGGCACCTTCTCGCCGGGCTGTACGACGATCACGCTGCCGACAGCGACCTCGTCGGGATCGACCTGCTCGAGCTTGCCGTCCGTTTCGATGTTCGCATAGTCCGGGCGGATATCCATGAGCGCGGAGATGTTGCGGCGGCTCTTGCCGACGGCGTAGCTCTGGAACAGCTCGCCGATCTGGTAAAACAGCATAACGGCGATGCCTTCGACGTAATCGCCGCTCTTCGTCCAGATGGCAAGGAAGAACGCGCCGAGCGTGGCAAGCGCCATAAGGAAGTTTTCGTCGAACGGCTGGCCGTTCGCAATGCCTTTGCCGGCCTTGCGCAGGATGTCGTAGCCGATCACGGCGTAGGCAGCGAGGTATGCGATGAGCTGCGCTATGCCGGTGATGGGAAGAAAGTGCAGCGCAATGAGCATCACGGCGGTAATGACGATCCGCCAGAGCATCTTTTTCTGTTTTTTTGTCATGGCCTTACGCCTCCTGTCTGGAAACTGCGCCGCCGGATGCGGCGAGGATCAAAGCTCGATCTCGCAGTCGGGCTCGACCTTCTTGCAGGCCTTCAGCACGCTCTGCATGACGGTCTTGGGATCGCTGCCCTCGGCAAACTCAACGATCATTTTCTGCGTCATGAAATTCACAACGGCGTCCGCGACGCCCTCGGTCCTCTTGGCAGCGTCCTCCATCAGATTGGCGCAGTTGGCGCAGTCGACTTCGATCTTGTAGGTCTTTTTCATGGTGGTTTTCTCCCTTTCTGTCAATTTCGAGCGCGAACAATTAAATGCTTGCTTAATCGTTATAAGCGCAGTATACTGGCTTTGTTCCGAAAAAACAACCCGTTTGGACGTTCTGCTTCCAAACGGGCAAACGAAATTTCCGAAAAGGAGAATCGCCATGCCGGAGTTTTCTCTCCCCCACGACCACGGCGCACACCAGCACGAGGAGGAGGTGCGCCGCGTCCTTGCCGACGACGCGCGCTTTTCCGCCGTGGCGGAGCTGTTCCGCTCGCTCGGCGATCCGACGCGCGTGCGCATTTTCTGGCTGCTCAGCCACCGGGAGGAGTGCGTCATCAACATTGCCGCGATGCTCGACATGTCCAGCCCCGCCGTATCGCACCATCTGCGCTCGCTCGCCGAGAACGGGCTTCTCGAGAGCCGGCGTGACGGCAAGGAAGTCTATTACCGCGCGCCCGATACCGTGCAGGGGCAGCTGCTGCATGAGATCGTAGAGCAGGTGATGGAGATCGCCTGCCCGGAAAAGAGCGTAGACCGGAGCGCGTCGCAGGAGGAGATCATCCGAAACGTCCACGACTACATGGTCGAGCATCTCTCCGAGCGTCTCACGATCGAAGCGCTGTCGCGCGAGTTTCTGATGAACACAACAACGCTCAAGGCCGTTTTCAAAAAGGTGTACGGCACGTCTCTCGCCGCGCACATGAAGGCGCACCGCATGGAGCGGGCGGCCTCGCTGCTGCTCAAAACGCAGGACGACATCGGCGCGATCGCCCGCGCCGTCGGCTACGAGAGCCAGAGCCGGTTCACCTCGGCCTTCCGCGAATGCTACGGCGTATCGCCCGGCGAATACCGCCGTGCGCACACGCCGGCTTGATTTTTTCCCTCGCCGAAAGCAATTGACAGGCCGCGAAAAAAGATATATCATTAAATTTATATAATCTTTACATTTACGGGTGAGAGTATGCTTTCGCAGGAGATCCTTGATCTTTATAAAAAGTCGCGCCTGATGACATACCGGGCGATGTTCGGGCGCATCCGGGAGAAGACCGGCTCGCTCTCCGCTACGGAGGCCTACGCTGTGGACGTGATCTATCTGCTCGGCAGCCCGACGATCACGCAGCTTGCCGAAACGCTCGGCATATCCCAGCCGAACGCCACCTACAAGGTCAACAACCTTGTGGCGAAAGGGTACGCCTGCAAAACGATCTCGGAGGACGACAAGCGCGAGTGCCGCGTCACGGTCGGCGAGCGGTTTTACAAGTACTACGGCAATTCCACGCGCTTTATCGACAACGCCGTGGACGCGCTCCGGGAGGATTATTCCGAAGACGAGCTGAAGACCTTTGAAAAGGTCCTGCACAGTCTGAACCGGCACATCGAAAAAAGGGAGGAAACCAAGCTATGACGACCGGAATGCATCTCTGGGACGCCGACGTATGGAGCTTTGTGCTGACGCTCTCGCTGCTGTTTGCGGCGATGATCGCGGCCAACATTCTCCGCCGGCTCTGTCCCTTTATCCGCAAGGCGCTGATCCCGAGCTCCGTGCTCGGCGGCTTTTTGCTGCTGCTTGCCAACGCCGTTGCCCGCTGGGGTTTCCACCACCCGCTCTTCTCCACCGGCACGCTGGAAATTCTCACGTATCACGGTCTCGGTCTCGGCTTTGCCGCGCTCGCGCTGCGCAATACCGAGAAGAAAACCGACGGCCGCTCCCGCACCGGCGCGTTCGACACCGGCGTCACGGTCGTGAACGGATATCTTCTGCAGGCGGTGCTCGGACTGATCGTGACGATCGGGCTCTATTACGCCATCCGCAGCTTCTACGCCTCCGGTCTGCTTCTCCCGATGGGCTACGGCCAGGGGCCGGGGCAGGCGTACAACTGGGGCCACAACTACGAAATGCAGTGGGGCTTTGAAAACGGCACGAGCTTTGGCCTTGCCGTGGCCGCGATGGGCTTTGTGTCCGCAAGCGTCGGCGGCGTCATTTATCTGAACTGGCTGCGCCGCAAGGGGATCTTCCAGGGTCGTCTCGGCGAGGACGCCAGGGACAACGTCACACTCTCGACCTTCACCGGCGACAACGAGGTGCCGATCTCGGAATCGATGGACAAGTTCACAATCCAGCTTGCGCTCGTGTTTCTCGCCTACGCGCTCGCGTTCCTTTTTATGAAGGGTATAAACTCGCTGCTCGACCCCGCCGGGACGGGTGCGAAGGGGCTTGCGGGAACGGTGCAGGGTATGATCTGGGGCTTCCAGTTCCTTTTCAGCAGCGTTTTCGGCATGCTCATCAAGGCGGTGATGAAGACGCTCCGCAAAAAGGGCGTCATGCACCGCGAGTATACAAACACCTTCCTGCAGAACCGCATCGCGGGCTTCATGTTCGATCTGATGGTCGTGGCGTCTATCGCGGCGATCGACCTTTCCGCCTTCCGCGACCACCGGTTCGTCCTGCCACTGACGATCATCAGCATCGTCGGGGCGTTCGGCACATACTTCTATCTTCGCTTTGTGTGCGCGCGTGTGTTCCCGTGGTATGAGCACGAGGCGTTCCTCTCGCTTTACGGAATGCAGACCGGCACGGCGTCCACGGGCGTCATCCTCCTGCGCGAGATCGACCCGCAGTTTGAAACGCAGGCGAGCGACAATCTTGTCTACCACATGCCGTGGGCGATCCTCTTCGGCGCGCCGATGTTCCTGCTCGTCGGCGTGGCGCCGCAGAGCGTCGGAAAGTCGTGGATGGTGCTCGGCGTATGCGCGGCGCTGTTCGTGATCTTCAATGTGATCCTCTTCCGCCGGTCGATCTTCCGCCGCAAGGCCGTTACGAAATAATACTCGTTGATGCATACGATAATGGGGCAGCCATTCGGTTGAATGGCTGCCCCGATTTTTATAGCTGATACGGCCCGTGGCCCTCCTGCCAGCCGACAAAGTCGCTGACGATCTCGCGCATGGCGGTGAAGTCCGCGGCGCGCGCCGCTCTCTGCCGGAGCTTTTCGCGCTCCTGCTCGGTGAGCGCGCCGAACTTTTCCAGCGCAATGCCGTTCTCCGCGAGAGCGCGGTCAAAGTCCGTTTTTACGGATCGGTTTTCGTTCATGTGCATTCCCTCCCTGCGGAGAGTATGCCCCGGCGGAAGGCGTTTATGCGTTCTCGCCGCTCATGTAATCGTAATAATCCGATTCGCTCGCAAAGAGCATGTATTTTCCGCTCACCAGTCCGTAGTATCCGCCGTGGGTGTAATAGCCGCGCATGTCGTTGCCCTCCCTGTCCTGTTTACAAGACAAGGATACGGCACAGAGTGTACGATAAAACGGACTTCCGCGGTTTTTTACGATCCCTCAGTCTCGCCTGCGGCGAGCCGGCTCCCTTTGCACAAGAGGGCCTTTTTCAGAAGCGAAACTCCGCGGTCTCATCCGCCATGCGCAGAACGCGGCGGCGCGCTTCCTCCATGGTCTCCGGTTTCGGTTCCTCCATCGCTTCGATCTCGGCTTCCTCACGTTCCCGCTCGCGCCGCTTTTCGCCGCGCACCGCGGCAGTCACCGTGCCGCCGAGAATGGCCGCGCCCCCGGCGAGCTTCACAAATGCCGCGGCGGTCGAATATCCTGCCCAGACAAGCGGCATCACCTCATCGAGCGCTGCAAGCGCCGCGGCGCCGCCGAGAAGCCACCAGAGTTTTTTCTTTTTTACGATATCCCGCAGCTTTTTTTCCGGGAAGAACGCTTTGACAAAGGCGGCGAGACCGGCGGCAAGGGCAAGCACCGTAAGCCCCCAGCCGAGCACGGCAGCCGCCGCGGGCAATACCGCAGCGAGCAGGGCGCTTGCGCCCGACGCCGTGAGCCACGCCGCGCCGCCGATCCCGGCGGCGACGAGCACACGCGCGCCGAACGGGAGACGGGCAAACCACGCCGCCGCGCGCTGCGCCTTTTTCTTTTTCTCTTCGCTCCCGGCGACCGTCCCGGTCTCGGGCGCATCGCCGCCCGCGCCGCGGAGCGGCACGGTCTCGACGATGGGCGTCGGGAAATCCTCCGCGCCGTCATCGAAAACGCCGTCGTCCGGTAATATCCCGCCGACCATCACGCTCGCGCTCGCCACGGTAGCAACCGCGGCGGCGGTGGCCTGCCGCTTGAGCTTTTCTCGCTTGTTCCGATCCATTTCAGACCATCTTTTCGGGACGGTACGCGGCGTCGAACGCCTCGGCCGTCATGTACCCGAGCCGGAGGCAGCTCTCGCGCAGCGTGAGATCTTCGCGGTGGGCGAGCTTGGCAACCTCGGCGGCGCGCTCGTAGCCGATGTGCGGCGTGAGCGCCGTGACGAGCATGAGCGAGCGCTCCATATTCTCCGCCATTTTTTCCCGGTTCGCGCGGATACCGGAAACGCACCTCTCGTCAAAGGACGCGATGGACGCCGCAAGAAGGCGCGCAGACTGCAAAAAGTTATAAATGCACACCGGCAGGAACACATTCAGTTCAAAATTCCCCTGCGATGCGGCAAGGCCCACGGCGGTATCGTTGCCCAGCACCTGCACCGCCGTCATCGTGACCTGCTCGCACTGCGTGGGGTTGACCTTGCCCGGCATAATGGACGAGCCGGGCTCGTTTTCGGGGATGAAGATCTCGCCCAGCCCGCAGCGCGGCCCGGAGGCGAGCCAGCGCACGTCGTTGGCGATCTTCATCATGTCGCACGCGAGCGCCTTGAGCGCGCCGTGGGCGAACACAAGCTCCGAGCGGGACGTGAGCGCGTGGAACTTATTCTCCGCCGTCACGAATTTGTGGCCGCTCAAGGCGCTGATGCGCTCGGCGGAAAGGCTGTCAAAGCCCGCCGGGGCGTTCAGCCCCGTTCCGACGGCGGTGCCGCCGAGAGCGAGCGCGCGCAGCGGCTCCACGGCGGCGCGCAGCAGCTCAATGTCCGTTTCCACGCTCGCGCGCCAGCCGGAGATCTCCTGCGAGAAGCGAAGCGGTACGGCGTCCTGCAGATGCGTCCGCCCGACCTTCAGCACGTCCTCGTTCTCCGCTTCCAGCCGCCGGAGCGTCTGCGCGAAGCTCTCGCACGCCGGGAGAAGGTTTTCCTCCAGCGCGATAACGGCGGCAATGTGCATCGCCGTCGGGAACGTGTCGTTTGAGGACTGCGACATATTCACATCGTCGTTCGGGTGCAGCAGCTTTTTCCCGGTGACGGCGTTGCCGCGGTTCGCTACGACCTCGTTGACGTTCATGTTCGACTGCGTGCCGCTGCCGGTCTGGAACACAACGAGCGGGAAGTTCCCGTCGAGCTGCCCGGCGAGGATCTCGTCGCACGCGCGCGAAATGGCAGCGCACTTTTCTTCGGTCATGCGATGCGGCACGAGCGCGCGGTTTGCCTCCGCCGCTGCCTTTTTCAATATGGCAAAGGCGCGGAGGATCTCCTCCGGCATCGTTTCATGGCCCGCTCCGGCGGGGAAGTTCCGGCGGCTGCGCTCGGTCTGCGCGCCCCAGTATTTATCCGCGGGAACGGCGATCTCGCCCATGGAATCGTGTTCGATACGCATTTTCTCTTCCGGCATAATGGCGGCTCCTTTTTCTTCGGTAATATACGGACGTGCGGCAACGGGGACGGATCTCTCTGACAGCTTTGTGTCAGCAAGAACCGTCCCCATTGACAACTTTTTTTACTTGGGCTGGCGGCCGTTGCAGAGGTAGAACACCGTCAGCAGGCCGGGACCGCAGTGCGCGCCGATGACGACGCCGAGCGCCGTGATCGTGATCTCGCCGACCTGGGGATATGCCTTGCGGATCTCGTCGCGCACCCACTCGGCATCGGCGACGCAGTCCGCCTGCAGGATGTGGATCTCCGTGCCGGTCGGGTCGCACTCGCTGAAATCGTGCAGGACGCCGTCGCGAATGGCGCGCAGCGCCGCCTTGCGCCCGCGCACCTTCTGCGCCACGTCGAGCGTACCGGCGTTCGGGACATAGAGCACGGGCTTAATGTCAAGGATCGAGCCAACGAGCGCGGCGCTGTTCGAGACGCGCCCGCCCTCTTTGAGATAATTGAGATCGTCCACGGTGAAGCGGTGGGCGATGCGGAGCTTGTTCTCCTCGCCCCAGGCGACGACCTCGTCGAAGCTTGCCCCGGCTTCCTTGCGGCGGACCATGTTCATCACGAGCAGACCCAGACCGCCGGAGATGCAGAGCGTGTCCATCACATAGAGCTTCCGTTCGGGGAACTCCGCGCGCAGCTTGTCCGCGGCCTTGTTCGCGTTGACGAACGACACGGACATTTTCTGCGACATATCGAGAAAGATCACGTCCTTCCCCTCGTCGAGAAACGTCTTGAGGAAGTCGTAATACACGAACTCGTTGATCATGGACGTGTGCAGCTTGTCTCCCCGGCGCATACCGGCGTAGACCGCGGCGCGTGTCTCCTCGCGGCAGTCGTCCTCGCGGGGCTCGTCGTTCACGGTATAGGAATACGCGATGAACGGGATGTTGTGCTCCTCCAGCCAGGTGCGCGGCAGGTCGGAGGTGGAGGATGTGGCAATGATGTAATCAGACATAGTATATTTCCTCTCTGTAGTATAGTCGGTGTCGGTTGCGTCGATTGACAAGGGCACACGCGGTTCTGCCGGGCGGAAATGCCCTCATACTGCGTCAAAGCCCTTGAGAATACACAAAGTATTCTCTGCGGCCTTTTCCTTGTCTGCGAGCATTTCTGCTCCGGCAGAACTGCTTCGCATCGGACAGCCTTGGATTTTCGAGGGATTTTTGTTCTTTTGGACGCAGGCGGGCTGTCGCCCGCCAAGGAGAAAAGGGCAAAAAGCACCGGAAAGACTGGCCGTCCGACGTGCGTGCCCTTGTTAATCGACGCTTTATCCGCCGAAGATCGCGGAGAGTGTCTTGCCCACGCGCTGGAAAAAGCCGCGGATGCTGTCCCAGACCGTTCCGGCGGTGGACAGGGCGCTCTCGCCGCTCTCGCGGATCTTCTCCACCGTTTCGGGCAGGCCCTGCACGCGCTCGGCAAAGTTTGATCCGCCGATGCTCTGGATCTTGCGGAAGAGATCGGCAAGCTGCTGCGTCTGCGCGTCGTTGAGCGTCATGCCGTGCTCCGCGGCAATGGAGCGGATGCGCTCGCGCAGCTCATCGTCCGAGAGCGCCGCGAGCTCGTCAAAGAAATCGGTCATGGCGCCGAGAAGCTCCTCGAGCTTTGAGGTGTCGAGCTCGCCGGAGAGCGCGTCGGCCTCGCGCAGCGCCGCGGCGGCGGTCTCCTTTGCCTCCGGGTCGAGCGGCTGGCAGGTGAGCGTTTCATACGCTTTGAATACGGCGGGCAATATGGCGAGCGCGCCGGTCTCCTCCGGCGCGGCGGCGACGATCTCCGCGTCCGTCACTCCGGCGGCGGTGAGCGCCGCCGCAATGGCGGTCTCCGCGCCGGTGATGTTGGAAAGTGAGAGCGAAAGCCCTTCTCCGCCGGAGCGGATGCGGACGAACACGCCGACGGACGCCGCCTTCTCCGGCACATCGGAAAAATACGTTTCCGCGTCCGGCCGGGAGAGCGCCAGCTCCATCGCCGTGCCGCGCTCAACGCCGAGCGCGGTGAATATACCGTCGGTCTCGCCGAGCGTAAGCTCTTCGCCGAGCACGACGCAGCTGTCCCCCGGCACGGCAAAGCCCGCCGTGGTGAGCAGCAGTAAAGCAAGGATACAGGAAATGAGCTTTTTCAAAAACGGTTGACCTCCCGAAAATAAACAGCCCACGAGAGCGCAATGCGTCCGCGGGCTGTTTTATGCGTCTCAGCCGAATACCTTGACGCTCGTAATGACCGGCTGGTTCACTTCGGCGATGAAGCCGTCCGCGCCGGTGACCTGCACGCTCGCGGCGATCTGGTCCACAATGTCCATGCCGCTCACGACGTAGCCGAACACGGCGAAATCGCCGTCGAGATACGTCGCGTCGTTCTGCAAGATAAAGAACTGGCAGGTGCCGCTGTTCTTATCCGTGCCGCGCGCCATGCCGATGGCGCTGCGCGTCATGGAGAGCGGGTTGTTGAAGCCGTTGGAGGTGAACTCGCCCTCCACGGTCGTGCTCGCCTTGCCGGTGCCGTTCTTGTTCGGGCAGCCGCCGTAAATGGCGAAGCCGTCGATGACGCGGTAAATGGTCAGGTTGTTATAAAAGCCCTTTTTGGCGAGATTGAGGAACTGGGACGCCGTTTTGGGCGCGCTGTCCGCGTCCACCTCGAGCCGGATGGTGCCGTAATTGTTCACGGTGATCTCCACCTCGTGCTTGCCGGTCCAGGTCTTGTTTCCGCCGCAGCCGGCGAGAATGCTCGCCGCCATGAGCAGCGCCAACAGAAATGCGATCTTTCTTTTCATGGGTCGAACCTCCGTTTCCAAAGAAATTCGGGTCTTATTTGCTGGATTTACTTTTTCTCCGCGAGAGAGCGCGCGTAGGCGGCATAGCGATCCTTTCTCGCCTTGGCCTCTTCCGCGCTGGCGCCTCTCGCCAGAACATACATTTTGATCTTCGGCTCCGTGCCGGACGGACGGACGACGAGCGCCGAGCCGTCGCTCAGCTCAAAGAACAGCACGTTGCTGCCGACGATGGGCGTCTTTTCCACAACGCCGAGACCGGGGATCACCACGTCGCCGGTCTGGTAGTCGCGCACACGGGTGACCGGCGTGCCGCCGACCTCCGCCGGGGGCGTCTGGCGCAGCGACGCCATGAGCGCGCGCATCTCGCCGAGGCCGTCCACGCCGTACATGAAGAGGTTCAGGGTCTCTTCGCTGTAGAAGCCGTACTTTTTATACAGCTCGTCGATCGCGTCGATGAGCGTCATGCCGCGGTCGTAGTAATACGCCGCCATCTCCGCGGCCATCATGGAAGCGGTCACGGCGTCCTTGTCGCGGACGTAATCGCCCATCATGTAGCCGTAGCTTTCCTCAAAGGCCAGGATGTACTCGTAATTGCCCTTCGCCTTATATTCGGCGAGCTTTTCCGCCATAAACTTGAAGCCGGTGAACGTCGCTTCAAAGTGGACGTCGTTCATCTCGCAGATGCGCTGCACCATCGTCGTGGAAACGATCGTGCTCAGCGCCGCGGGGTGCTCCGGCATCGTGCCGGCGGCGCGGCGGGCGTTGATGATGTAATCGAGCAGCAGGCAGCCCATCTGGTTGCCGGTGATGGGGATGTACTCCCCGTTGCGCCGCGCCAGAACGCCGATGCGGTCGCTGTCCGGGTCGGTGCCGATGATGAGATCGCTGTCCACCTTCTTGGCGAGGTCGATGGCGAGATAGAACCCCTCCGGGTTTTCGGGGTTCGGGCTCTTCACGGTGGGGAAGTTGCCGTCGAGCACCATCTGCTCCTCGACGGGGTACAAATGCTTCACGCCAAGCCGGTGCAGCGCTTCCGGAACGAGCTTCCAGCCGCAGCCGTGGAACGGCGTATATACCACGCGGAAATCGTCGGCGACCTTCGCGACGACATCGCGGTTGATGGCCTGCGCCTCGACATTTTTGAGGAACGCCTCGTCAGTCTCCTCGCCCATCCACTCGATGAGGCCCTTTTCGACAGCCTCGTCAAAGTCCATGCTGTGCGGAGCGCGGAAGATATCGGAGTTTTCCATGCGGCGGGCGATCTCGGCAGCGTGCTGGGGCGGGAGCTGCGCGCCGTCCGACCAGTAGACCTTATAGCCGTTGTACTCCTTGGGGTTGTGGCTGGCCGTGACGTTGATGCCGGCCTCCGCGCCGTAATGCCGGATGGCAAAGCTCAGCTCCGGCGTGGGCCGCAGAGATTCAAAAATGCGCACATGCACGCCGTTTGCGGCCATGATCGCGGCGGCTTCGCGGGCAAACGCCACGCCGTTGTTGCGGCAGTCGTGGCAGACGCACACGCCGCGCTTCATCGCTTCCGCGCCCTCGGCCACGATCAGCTCGGCAAACGCCTGCGTCGCGTGACGGATGACGTGGATGTTCATGCGGTTCGTGCCGAGACCCATAATGCCGCGCAATCCGGCGGTGCCGAAAACGAGCGGCGCATAGAAGCGGTCCTCGATCTCCTTGGGATCGTCGCGGATGGCGTCGAGCTCTTTCCATTCCTCTTCGCTCAGCGCCGGACTGTTGAGCCATTTTTCATAAGTTTCCCGCCAGGTCATTGTTCTTCCTCCGTTTCATCGTCGCTCTCCCGAATCAGCTCGCAGGCGTCCTCCCACACCGAGGCGGGAACAAAAATATCAACGCCCGAGCCGCTGATGCCGAGGATCAGCTTGCCGAATTGTCCGTCGTTGGGGTATTGGCGCAGGCACGGGATGCCGAACGCCTCCAGACGCGTGACGAGCATCGTCTCGTCCATGTCGATGCCCTTGCAGTGGCAGAGATACACCGGCGGCTCCGGCTGGCCCGCTTCGTCCTTGGGCCAGCGCTCGTAAAGATCGCCGGGGAGCTGACGCCCCCACTCCGCCGATGCTTTTCCGGTTTCTTCCATGATGTCTCCCCGCGGGTCGCCCCGCATGTTTTTATTTATGTTTTTATTTATGATATTTCCCGCCCTCATTGATATTGAAGGCGCGGTAAATCTGCTCCAGAACCATGACCCGCGCCAGATGGTGCGGGAATGTCATGCGCGACATGGAAAGGCGGACGTCCGCGGCGCGCTTTACCTCGTCCGACAGCCCGTCCGAGCCGCCGATGAGAAAGCACACGCGGCTTTTTCCCTGAACGGCGCACTGCGCCATGAGCGAGGCCAGCTCCTCGCTGGAACAGCTCTTTCCCTCGATGCACATGGCGACGACGAAAGCGCCGGAGCCGATGCGCGCGAGCATCGCCGCGCCGTCGCGCTTTATGTCGCCGGTCTCCGGAAGCTCGATGATCTCCGGCGAGCAGTAGCGCTGCAGGCGTTTGTTGTATTCCTCGCACGCGGCGGCATAAAAGCTCTCCTTGAGCTTGCCGGTGCAGATCAGTTGGACGCGCAGCACGGCGTTACCTCCAGCTCCAGATCGCCCTCCGCCGGGGCGACGCACAGCGTCACCGCGGGAAAGCCCTCGCCGTCAAGCGCTTCGCGCACGGCCCGCTCCGCGAGGACGGGGCGGTTATTCTCCCGGCTCAGATGGCCGAGCACGAGCGAGCGCACCCCGGTCTTTGCCAGAGCGCAGGCGAGCTGCGCGCAAGCCTCGTTGGAGAGGTGGCCGCGGTCGGACAGGATGCGGCGCTTGAGATAGACGGGGTAGCGCCCGGCGCGGAGCATATTGACATCGTGGTTTGCCTCGATCACCGCCGCGTCGCACCCGGCGAGCGCGTCGAGCATCTCCGCCGTCACGCAGCCGGTGTCGGTGCAGACGCCGAAACGGGCGTCCTTCCCCGCCAGAACATATCCTACGCTCTCGGGCGTGTCGTGCATTGTCGGAAAAGCGGTGAGCGTGAAATTCTTCAGCGCGACGCTCTCCCCTACCGGGATCGGAACGATGCGCCCTTCCAGCCCCGCCGCGGCGCGCTCGAGCGCGTGGGCGACGGTCTGCGGCGCATAGACCTTCACATTTTTATAATACTTCAGCAGCATCGGCAGCCCGGCGACATGGTCGGAGTGCTCGTGCGTGATGAGAACGGCCGAAAGATCGTCCGGCGTGAGCGCTCGCCGCGCAAGGCCGGTTTTGATGCGGCGCAGGGAAATGCCCGTGTCGAGAAGCACCGCCGCGCGTCCCTCGGTGAGAAGATAGCAGTTGCCGCTCGAGCCGCTGGCAAAGGAAACGAAAGTCATCCCGCGGCGGCGGTGCCCCGCTCCGTGCCATCCGGCTCATCGATGATGCGGATGTCCGCGCCGAGAAGACGCAGCTTGCCGACGAAGTTTTCGTACCCGCGCTCGATGAACTGGATATCCTCCACGAGCGTGACTCCTCTGGCGCAGAGGCCCGCGATGACCATCGCCGCGCCCGCGCGCAGGTCGCACGCGTCCACGGAGGCGCCGCGCAGCGTTTCCACGCCCTCGACGACCGCCACGCGGCCGTCCACGGTCACGGCCGCGCCCATTTTGCGCAGCTCGTTGATGTATTTATACCGGTGATCCCAAACGCCCTCGGTGATGACGCTCGTCCCCTCCGCCACCGCGAGCGCCACGCCGATCTGCGGCTGCATATCGGTCGGGAAGCCGGGGTACGGCTGGGTCTTGACGTTGGCGCGGCGGAGACGCCCCGTCGAGCGGACGAGGACGGATTCGCCGTATTCCTCCACCGTGACGCCCATTTCGCGGAGTTTCGCGGTGATGCAGTCAAGGTGCTTGGGAATGACGTTTTTGATCAGAACTTCTCCCCCGACGGCGGCGGTGGCGGCCATGTAGGTGCCGGCCTCGATCTGGTCGGGGATGATGGTGTAGGTGCCGCCGTGGAGCTGCTCCACGCCGTTGACCTTGATGGTGTCCGTACCGGCGCCGCGAACGTCCGCGCCCATGGAGTTGAGGAAGTTGGCAAGATCGACGATGTGCGGCTCGCGCGCCGCGTTTTCGATGATCGTGCGTCCCTCGGCGAGCACGGCGGCGATCATAATGTTCATCGTCGCGCCGACGGAGACCTTATCGAGATATACGCTCGAGCCGCGCAGCCGTCCGCCGGGGACGTGCGCGGTGATGAAATCGGAAATATCGACCTCCGCGCCGAGGGCGTTCATGCCCTTGACGTGCTGGTCGATCGGCCGGACGCCGAAGTTGCAGCCGCCCGGCATCGTCGTGCGGGCAATGCCGAACCGGCCGAGCATCGAGCCGACAAAATAGTACGACGCGCGGATCTTGCGCATGCGGTCATAGTCCGCGCCCATCCAGGTGGCGTTCGCCGCGTCGATCTCCACGGTGGAGCGGTCGATCTGCTCGACCTTCGCGCCGAGCGATTCGAGTATGAGCAGCAGCGCCTCGGTATCGCTGATCTGGGGCAGGTTTTCAATGCGGCATTTGCCGTTTACCATGAGCGCCGCCGGAATGATGGCTACCGCCGCATTCTTCGCGCCGCTGATCTCCACTTCGCCGTGCAGACGGTTGCCGCCTCTGATTCTATATCTTTCCAAGTGTTGACTCCTCCTGACGCGCATCCGGGGTCGGGGTCACCCTTTGCCCATAGATACACGGCAATTTTATCATAGCGCGGGGAAAAACGCAAGTCTTACTCCCCGGCGAGAATGTGCTCCGCCTGCAGCGCCGCGATGGCGGTTTTGCCGTCGGAGATCTCGCCGCGCTTTACCATGGAGAGGAGCTCCGAAAACGGGAGCTTTACGAGATCAAGGAACTCGCCCTCGTCGGGATGCGCCTCGCCGCGGGAGAGGTCGAGCGCAAGATAGATGTACAGCCGCTCGCTCGAAAAGCCGGGGGACGAATGATACGCGCCGAGCGGCACGATGCGTCCGGCGGTGAAGCCGGTCTCCTCGCCAAGCTCGCGCACCGCGCACACGAGCGGGTCCTCCCCGCGCTCGAGCTTGCCGGCAGGCGCTTCGAGCAGGTGCTCGCCGATGGGATAGCGGTACTGACGCACGCAGTAGGCATTGCCCTCGCCGTCCACCGGGAGAATGCACGCCCCGCCCGGATGCTCCACGATCTCGCGGAACGCCTCCGAACCGTCCGGCAGGCTCACGCGGTCGAGACCGACGTTGATGATGACCCCCTCATAGGTATTGAGACGGCGCAGCTTTTTCTCCGTATAGTCCATGGATGATCTCCTTTTTTCTTTCGTATCAAGGTATTCTACCACGCCTCTCCCGGCTTTTCCAGCTTTTTTCACTGTTTATCGGCGGCGGCGGGGCGTATAATGGGGAAAAACCGCGATTTGGGGAGGCTGTTATGCAGAACAAAGCAGAAAACGAACGGGCGCTCGCGCTGCGCGTGCCGGGGCACCCGGGCCTTTCGGACGCCAAAAAGCTCGTTTTCGCCGCGCTCGGCGGAAGAAACTGGGGCGTGCTGGAGATCGAGATCATCGCCGGGCGGGAGGAGAGCCTGCTGCTCGCGCGCCCGGCGAGCGGCGTTTACCTGTCGCGCGAGGTGCTCTCCCGGCTCGCTGCGCGCGGGCGCTGAAATTCTCTCTTTTTCGCTCTTGACAGGTATGATATAATACTTTTACTGCCAAGGCGGAGGAGGTGGAAGGCCATGCCGAAAAAAGAAGGGATCAAGGAGATCGCTTCCAACCGCAAGGCGTTCCACGACTACTTTGTGCTGGAGCGCTTTGAAGCAGGCATCGAGCTGTTCGGAACGGAGGTAAAATCCATCCGTGCCGGGCAGGTGAATCTGAAGGACAGCTACTGCACGATCCGGGAAGGCGAGCTTTTCGTGCGCGGGATGCATGTGAGCCCTTACGAAAAGGGCAACATCTTCAACCGCGACCCGGTGCGCATCCGGCGGCTGCTGATGCACAAGCGGGAGATCCGCAAGCTCGGCGAGCGCGTGGCGCAGGACGGCGTGGCGCTCGTGCCGCTCTCGCTGTACTTCAAGGACAGCCGCGTCAAGGTGGAGCTCGGTCTCTGCAAGGGCAAAAAGCTGTACGACAAGCGCGATTCGGACGCCGAGCGCAACGCGAAGCGGGACATGGACCGCGCCATGAAAGAAAGGAATTTCAAAGAATGAATCCTGTTGTGACCATCGAAATGGAAAACGGCGGCGTTATCAAAGCCGAGCTTTACCCCGAGATCGCGCCGGAGAGCGTTCGCAACTTCATCTCCCTCATCAACAAGGGCTTTTACGACGGGCTGATCTTCCACCGCGTCATCCCCGGATTTATGATCCAGGGCGGCGACCCGGAGGGCACCGGCATGGGCGGCCCCGGCTACCACATTTACGGCGAGTTCCGCGGCAACGGCTTCCAGAACGATCTCAAGCACAAGCGCGGCGTTTTGAGCATGGCCCGTTCCATGTACCCCAACAGCGCCGGCAGCCAGTTTTTCATCATGCATGAGGACGCCCCGCATCTCGACGGACAGTACGCCGCGTTCGGCGCCGTCACCGAGGGCATCGAGGTCGTTGACCGGATCGCCGGCACGCGCACCGACCGCAACGACCGTCCCATGGAGCCGCAGGTCATGAAAAAGGTCACCGTGGAGACCTTCGGCGAGGAATACCCCGAGCCGAAGAAAAGATAAAAAGATACAGGAAAAGATTTTCTGAATCTTCCTTGTCCCAAAGAATAAGGAGCAATTTATTCGAATTTATTCCTTATTCCAAAAAGAAGGGGTCCTCAAGGGGGAACATGGTTCCCCCTTGAAGTTGCCTCGCCGAAGGCGACTCTGCCGTTTCCGCAGAAACGGCGGCAACTATGGGGGCGTACCGGTTTCGACGGGGATGCGGAGATTGGAATAGCGGGCGGATGCGCCTACCATCCTTAAAATGGGCAATTATAAATTAAAGAACAACGATAACGTTGCTCTGGCCGCGGCTTAAGCCGTGACCCGTCCCCTCCGGGAGTGCCTCGGCCCGGAAGCGGGGCGTCGATGAGAGGCGGACGTGAGCGCGCAAAGCTTTGAGCGCGCCATGCATAATGAAGCTACCCGACTTGCCGTCTTGACGTTTGGCCGGTAACGAGGGAAACAGGGATGCAGAATCCCAAAACAAGCGTCTGCGCCCGGAGAAGTTCCCTTTGAAGCGTTTTCGGACAGGAGTTCAACTCTCCTCGCCTCCACCAAAAAGTGCAAATCCGAACTCTGTGTTCTTCATCAAACACACCTTTGGATTTGTTTATAGGATAGAGAACGCTGATTGAATCGGCGTTCTTTTTCTTTGCCACGGGACGAGATGAAGTAGTTAAAGTAGTTGTTTTTCGGTTTTTGCGTAAACTTTCACCTAATACGCGCGTACTTAGAGGAAGTTACACGCAAAAACGGATTTTCCACTACTTTAACTACTTGAACGGGATTAAATCAGCTCTTTTTCAGTTCAAGGACAGCGGACTCAATCAGCTTGTCAATGGTGTCGGAGTCGAGCTTATAACCCTTGCTGTTCAAGTATTCCAGTACATAAGCTTTCTTCTCCGCGCCGCGACCCGCGCCGTTGTAAATCATTTCTGCGGCTTCGACCGCAACTTTCGTCCACGCCTTGATTTTCTCGAACTTCTCAGCGTCCACTTTCTCTTTCAGATAAGGGATAAGGAAAGTGGTAATGACTGCTACGAGCAGGGTGATAACAGCGGAAACAACATTGGTAATGTCAGTCATGGTGATACCTCCTCAGTAATTTTCAGAAAAATGTGTTTCGTTTGGTGTGACTTTGTTTTGTCTCATCAGTTTTATTCGGTTCTCGACCTTTGCTTTTGAATAATAGAATCCCGTACCCGTGGCAACTTCGGCGGCTACTGACGGTATAAGGTAGGCAAGCGGCGAAAGGTCGAGAGTACGCCAAATCATTACCATCGTAAAGACGATAACGACCGCATTGATAATTCCCGCCACGATGAGGATTTTCTTTGAAAATTCTTTCGGTGGCTTTTTCTTTACCCTCCGCATACCGTCAACCTCCTTTACACTTTGGTGAAAGTATTGCGGTCAACCCAACCGTAGACCGTAGACTCTCCATCGACATGGACAAGATGATAAGGGTGCTTGCCCTTTGCATAGATTTGCGTGATTTTCGCCTTGCCGCCCTTACAGGACACCGCTCTATCGCCGTTAGAGCTTGCGTAGTGAGTTTTTCCAGTGAACGAGACATAATCACCTACCTGCGGTGTCCACGCGCTCTGAGAGGGCGTAGAAGCGGCAGAAACGACACTCAAGAACTTCGTGTTGATAGGACTGCAAATCGCGTTCTTCCCGTCCACAGACTTGTCGATAATCGCTCTGTCACCGCTGACCTCGCGGACAATCCAGTTCTTTGCTTTCACCCAAGCAGGAATCGCCTTGCCGCCGTAATAAGTAGCCGTGGAGGAGATTTTAACGGTATCTCCCGCCTTAACAGAGCTGGTAGTAGGCTTGTCCTCAGTCGGAGTATCAACTGCCGCACCGAGCCGCCTGTTGACCTCTGCCGCTATTTCACCATGACGGTTATACAGATAATCGCCGGGACAGGATTTGTTCGCATAATCGCGGTGAACGGTCATATTGCAACCGCCAAGGTGATTCATGCGCTTGTTCTTGTCCGTACTCCATACGAGCTTTTTGATACCGTTACGGCGGCAAATATCGGTTACAAGGTCGAGCATTGCGGCATACGCCTTGTCATTCACCGCATAAGGGTGTTTGGTATCGCTTGCGACCTCGATGGTGATAGCGCGGTTGTCGTTTGCCGCGCTTGAGGTACACCAAGAGCGGTCTTTTTCCTCGACATACATACCGATTTTACCGTCTGCACCAACACCGTAGTTGGAGCTTGCCTGTCGGGAGGTCGGTGCAAAAATATTGCCGAGCGTTTCCACGGAACACTGCCCCACGACACAGTGAATGGTGATAGTGTCGATTTTGTTTCTGCGCGGACTTGTCTTATTGGGGGAAATCCGCGTGTAGTTTACGAGAGGGCTGTTACTCATCTTCGTCTTCTCCTTTCCCGTTACTCAGTTCGTCCAACATTTCCGGCGTGATTTCTTCGCCGTGAGTTTGGAAATACGACTTTTCTTCCATAGGTCAATCCTCCTTGTCTTTGAGTGAGAGACGGTCAACCTCTTTCATAATCTTTTCGGCAGTACCGTTTCCACCCAATCTTTTATACGGTAAGTATAAATAATCATGCAGGTTCTCATATTCGTCTTTGGTGATATACCCGCGCTGAATATAACACTCACCGAGATAGCAAATGCGGTCGTGTCCAAGACCTTTCAGCATTTGCCCCTCCGCGCTGTCTTTAGACTTTTTGCTTTGGATAAGACTTGTGAGGAACGCCCAAAAGCCTGTGCTTGCAAAGACCGCCCCTACAATGCTGATAATCAGTGTGCTTTCAGAAACCATTTAGCTAAATTCCTTTCGTTTAATGTGAGGATTTACATTTACATGACCTCCCAATTACTATCGTCCCACGCGGCGGTAACGCCTGTCTCACCGATCCAAATCTTACGGACACCATCATGGACATAGAACCCGTTTGCGATAAGAGCCATGCTTTTTTCCCATACAAAGGGGTTATCGGCAGTGCCAACAGGATTTTCCTGCTCTTTGTACTCCTGTCGAACCAAAACCTTGTTCACATAGAAGTTCAGCCAGTCAAAGCCGATTTTGTCAGACTGTGTGAGAGTGGTTTCAATACCACCTGCCGCTTCTACGGTATCGACAATTTTCTGATTATTGTCAATCCGAACCTTTAGCTTTTTCGCGTTGTCGATATAAAGCTGTGCCATTATCTGTTCACCTCCAAAATTTCCAGTGCGGCTTTCATGTCCTGCACGATACTTGCGCTTTCGTTGACCTCAAGCGTTCTGCCAGTGATAAGCCAATCGCTGAGATTGTTCTCGATGTCCTCTTGCAAGCCCTCACGGTTTTTCAAGAGGAAAGTGTACTCATCGTACTCGAACATGGTGACAGAGGTTTCCGTCTGCGGGTCAATGTCAGTGACTTCTTTGATGTTTTCACGCAGTCTGACCTCTACATACCCCTCCAACGGCAGGTAAGACTCCATCGACAGGGTTACGGGAGAGACATTTCCTTTTACTCTCATTTCTGACTACCTCCTTTAATTTTCTGATTTTAACTGTATCGCAATATTTCTTTTTCATACCGAGCGAGTCAGTATGCTTGAAACAGGAACACCGCGACAGGAAACCCGCCGCCATACGGAATGATACGACCCCGTTTCGCTTTTGGATTTTCTGAATGTGGCGGCTTTGCCGCATAAGCGCAAGAGCGCGTCTTTTTCGTATGGTCGTGGTTCTGATACCGAAACAGCGACCTACAAAGTCAATCTTTCGCCCTCTACGGTGCTGTCTGCTTTTGCAGTTTCGTTGAATACGAAATAACTGGTAATCGTGCTTTATCTCCAAGCCGAGTTTTCCTACAAACTCCATGACCGCGTACATTGCTTTTCGGAGCTTCCGTTTGTTATTGTCAATTAAGACTAAATCATCGGCGTAGCGGACATAATAGCGTATACCGAGGGTTTGCTTGATGAAGTAATCCAACGACTGTAGATAAAACTCCGCAAGCCACGGCGAGGTATAATTCCCGATAGGTATACCGTGTCCGGGAGAGCTATGGTACGAGTCGATTACCAAATGGATAATACCAAGTGCCTTTTTGTCCTTGATTTTCCGCTGTAAATGTTCCTTGAGCTTGTCGTGCGGGATTGACGGATAGAACTTGTGAATGTCCATCTTCACACAGTATTTTGCGTGTTTGATGTCTCGCATGGTAGCTCGTTCCACTCCTTTTGCGGCACGGTCAATCCCCCTGTTTGGGATATTGGCACAGCTCCAATAATAGGAGGATTTCATAATGAGCGGCTGTAGCACCTGCACAATAGCATGGTGAGCGCATTGGTCGGGATAGAACGCGGGAATCTGTAACTCCCTCTCTTTCCCCGACAGACCGTCCTTTATGATACGAGTCCGATACGGTGAGGTGAAATCCAAACGAACCAACCGCTCAGACAGGTCTTTCGCGTAGAAATCCAAATTATCCATGACTTTTTGAACATTTCTTCGCTTTTTCTTATGCTTTGCGGCATTGATGATAGCCAGTCTGCAATTTTCTTCTGAAACTATCTGTTCGTGTAGAAAGCCAATTCTTTTCATTGCTTTTGTTTCTTATGGGGGTTTCAAGAGACTTACTAACCCTATCCCTCCAAACTATTTTTTACCAATGGGTACGGCGAGACAGTATCTTGTATAGGTTTGTGCTGTATAACAAAAGTAGGCGCGACCCAATGTTCGAGCTCGAGTAGGACGAGTCAGCGCTCAAACTAGCCGTAAAGAGACCACAGTTCGAGCCATAGTTCCAATCACCGCCGTCGCGGAAGACGCGCTTTTACTGTTCGCCTTATAAAGTTCTATCTGTTTTGTATCGACCCACTTATGCGGGGGAGAAAATCCCCCGCACCCCCTTAGGAGGGGATATAAAGCAGGCGCGACCCAACGTCCGAGCCCGAGGAGGACGAGTCAGCGCCCAAACGAGCCGCAAAGAGACCACAGACCGAGCCATAGCCCCAAGAACCGCCGCGCAGGAAGACGCGCCAACCTGTAGAAGACCAACAAGCGTCACAATCATAGGTCGTTTCACTTCCGCTACCTGCGGCAGACGGGAGCATGACATGAGGATTACTGCCAGTGTCAAGACCCTCCTGCGTGATATAACTGGAAGACCAGTTGGTTGCTCCCTTAAAGGAGAGGGCGGTGTAGTTCGTAGTGGTATCGTCTGCGTACTTGGACGGGTCGTTGCACACATAGTAAGTGCCGTCGTTCCAGTTGACACCATCGACCCATTCCCACACATTACCCCACAGACCCTCGATACCGCGCCAAACCACATCAACCTTGCCGTCTGTTCCGGCAGGTCTGCCCGTGAGACCACTGACATTGTTACAAGTACCTGTGCTGAGAGCAGAGCTGTTACTGTCGCAGTAGCCGCGCCCAATGACAGACTGCACATTGTTGTTGGCAAATTCCACAAGAATCAACATTTGAATCGCGGAGAGTGCGGCAATGTCGATAATACCCCAACCCGTACCCTTTGCTTTCGCGTTGGAACGCATGGTCGCTCTCGTCTGATTTACCAACGGGCTTACACCGGACGCGGACTTGTTACCACTCGTGGTCTTATAAGCACCCACATAGAGATAATCCTTTGCCACACCGCCGTGATTGAACGCGGGGTGAAGCGTGAACCCGCTCGTGGCTTTATCCGCAATCTTGAGATATTCCACATTTCCACTACGGTAACGGCGATACCAAAACTTAGGGATTTTCACCATCACATCTCCCGTGGATAAGGTTTCACGGACAATGCTGCTCCAAGGGTAACAGTTGTTGAAGTCACTCGAACCTGCTGTAGTACCTACGGTTGCGGTAGCAGTCTTGCCGACAGCGGAATCCGTTCTCGCCCAAGCGGGAGAGGTAGCCGTAATATCCCGGCTGATACCGTAGATTTTTACGAACGACAGCTCCACACTGCGAGACTGCCCGGAGGAAGTGATAGATACTGACTTAGAGTCTGTATCAGAGCCGGAAACCGCCTTTACCGTCCATGTGCCGACATTATGCACTTGGAAAGTGTGACTGCCGGAGGTATTAGGGGCGGTGTACTTTGTACTTCCACACTCACAGGTGCAGGTCGCTCCTACGGGGTAGGTAACGGCAATCGTAGCCGTGAAATAGTAGTAGGTTGCGGTGTAGTTCGAGGTCGTACCTGCCACAGAAACTTTCGGCGTAGTGTTATCCGGCTTGCTGTACCCGTCCTCCGCACCGTACTCGATATGATAGGTATGACCGATAGGCACGACAAAGGAAGCCGTTTTCTTCGTTTTGGTGAGCGTTGCCGACTGCGTAGACGCAGACTCCGTTTCATCGACACAGGTGACTACCACACTGGAAAACGCGGAATCATCGTCAATAGAAATGGTGACATTGGCGATTTCACCTGCGGCGGGAGTTGCGTCCGCTCTGTTTGCCGCATTGCTCGACAGGTTGTAAACGCCCTGTACGGAATAAGGGAACGCGGAAAAATAATACTTTCTACCCTTGGTGAGTCCGCTCACCGTAAAGGGTGTGTTGACATACGCGCCGAGATTGGTGTTGTTTACTACAAGCGTCCCCTCTGAGGGCTTTGTAGGATAACCAGTATCGCTCATGCGAATCATTACACCGCCCACAGAACAAATCAGATTGTTGTTCGCGTCATAGCTGTCGGCGGGTTCTTGGAACTTCAAGCCGATACTGGTCGCGGAAAGCGAGTATGCGATAAAGCTCCTCATGTTGTTCGGGGCTTGCCCGATTTTCTGCAACAGACTGTCAACAGTCCATTTTGCTTCTGCCCAAGACATTTACACTACCTCCTCTGTGATGTTTAGACCGTCTGCACTGAATGTGATGGTCTTAGTGTTTACGAGGGAATAACTTCCGTTTGACTCTTTCTTATAGAGCTTTTGCGTGATAACTGTATCGGAAGTGAACACGGTTTCGATTTTCTTGTTTCCTGCCGAGTCGATTTCCGTGATGGTCTTTCCATCGGCAGAGAAAGTAGTTGTGCGCGGGTCAAAACCGTCCGTTTTGGTGTCGAGAGCAGTAATCTGATTTTGCAGATTTCCGGCAACATCTTCTCCGAGCCGACTCTTGACGAACTCGAACCAAGTCGTGAATAGTGCCTGTTGCTGACTCTCAAAGGTGTCCATTTCCGTGCGATAATCGGTTTTAAGGGAGTTAATTACATTGTCCCCCTCCGCTTTCAAAGCAGTAATATATGCGGTAAAACCGTCCTGCTTGGAGTCCGCTTCGTTCTCAAAAAGCCCTTTCTGTGTGGTGAAATAGTTCTGAAACGCTTCGTACAGGTCAGAACCGTTTTCTACCATCGACATAAGGGTATTGAGAGCTTCGTTCATACGGTTCGCGTCTCTCGCGCCAAAAAAGGACTTTTCTTTGTTGCTGTAAGCAGTCACATCTTGGAACGATACCGTACCGTCCTCATTGGTGATGGTGTTGTACCGTTTTAGACCGCTCCACACAGCGTCCGTATAATTTACGGGTAACAGTTCCCAAGACATTTACAGGTCTCCTCCTCTCATTCCAAAATTCCAAGTGAACATTCTTCTCCCCTCAGACTCATTGGTGAGTCTGTCGTAGAGGTCAAGTATGGCGCGTTCCAACCGATTCAGCTCTGCAAAATCCATTGTGTTGCCGTTTGCTACATAGGTCGGAGGGTTGCCATACGACCTCTTGAGAGTTTTGCTGTTGATGGTTTTCAGATTTTCCTCAAGCTGATTGATTTCATCAGCATAGAAGTAATCCGAATAGGTACGGTCAGCACCGAGGGAGACGATAGAGAACTCATCGTACATCTTGAGAGCCAACTCACGCAGATAGGTGAGGTTGTTCTTGATACGGTTGAAATCGACCGCGTTGAACCTGTCTCCCGTATATACCCCATCGGAGGGGTTCGTTACACCGTACCAGTCTGTTTTAGGCGTTGTCCAAGCCATAACTAACCTCCTGTTCTACGAGCCGTGACCTTACCCGCAAAGCTCTGATTGAAAATGATGGTGTGGCGGTAGATGTTTACTTTCATATCAGACTGGAACTCGTTCTCTTGGTAAACAATATCGTTCACATCAATTTCGGGATTGCCGCGAGTGTCGTACTCATACTCGATGCCGGACTGATAATAGTCACCGAGCCAGTCTGCGAGGTCTTGCGCCATTCCCATATCGGAAATAAGAGGGTTTTCCCACTTGATTGTCTTTCCTCGATTATTGAGCGTTTTTGTTGCATAACGCTCTACAATTTTGTAGCGGTAGCCGGAAATCTCCAAGCGGTAAGTACCTGTCACTGTAAACTTGACGGTGATGTAGTAGTTGCCCGACTCCAAAATGGAAACACCGCCCGACTGATTTTCCAGTGCGGCAGAAAAGCCGTAGGAGGGTTCTCCCACGAAAAAAGTCTCCACATCACCCGCCGCGACCGTGACTTCTTCGCTGACAAGATTTTCTTGCTGATTGCCCGTCTGATAGCTGTAGCAAGGAACAATTATCTCCTTGACAAGCTCCTGCTTGATAGCTTTCGGGGAGGAGGTCATATCTGTGCGGGTCATAGTGAAATCCGTAATATCACCAAAGCTGAAATTATTCAGCACGATACGGCTATAGGGTTCGGCGGTCTTTGTGAACTCGATTTTCATAACATCGAAATCGTCAAAGTCCGTGTGAATGACCGTGTTCTTACTGATTTCGTCAGCCCCGACCTCGTACTCCGTTACGAGCGTCCCGTCATTGTAGGTTCGGATTGTAAAAGCTGCCGGAATCGAGTGTCCGAATACCAGTTTTACACCGTAGTACATACACGCAACTTCTTGTGTAAGCGTAACAACGGGGTTGGTGGTGAATGTTCCGTCCGCTTTAGACTGCACCGCTGACACAAAACCTGTATTCAGCGTAGCATTTCCAAAATTGCGGGGTAAGAAGAACATCTTACCGTCTGCCGTGGTATAGTTCTGAGCAAAGGTGGCGTACTCGTCTTTCGCAGTACCGTCCATAATCTTTTCGACATTGGAATAGGTAGCTTCCGCGTTTGCGCTTGCCGCCGCTTCGGGAATGAAGTTGGACTTAATCTGAATACCGCCCATACGGGTTTGTGATAGAACACACCGACAGGCGTTTGCGATAATCTGCAACGCTTCCTTGTGCTGAACGCGAGGAATGGGGTTTTTGCTTTTCAGATTTTTCAACTGCGGGTCGATATAGTAATCGGTCAGTCCTGCGTCAGCCAGTACCTCAAGAGCCAAATCGTAATAGCTCTTACCTGCACTGCGGTACAGTCCTCTGTAGAACTCCGCGTCCATACTGCGGAACACATCTTGACAGCGGATAGTGGCGGTGTAATCGTCCGACTCCCACTCCGAACACAACAGGCGGTTTCCGCGAATCCATTCGACCTCTCCCGTAGGGAGCTGATAGCCGTAGTAGATTTCCATTTCCTGTCCTGTTTCAAGGAAGTTGATAGCGGATTTCGGGTTATCTACATTAAAGTAGTGGTCGTAGTTCTTGAGCTGTACAGAGAAATCAATCTGCGGCACATCTGCCCCGATGGGCGAGACATAGCTCTCAAGGGAAGAAGCCATTACGGAATCATTGTAGTACACGAGACCGTAACCGAATCGGATAGAGTAGATACGCACCCGACTATGGGGATTCTTCATACTGTAAACGACCAGTTTCACCGAGGTCGTATTTGTCAACACTTCTTCGGTGCTGAACAGCCCCTCCGTATTATTGCGAAACTCGACAACCTGTCCGCTACTGCTCATCAAATCGAAATTCACAGGGTAATTCTCACCGAAATTGATAGTAATACCCTTGAAATCCGTAGCGGGAACATTGAGATTGATTGTAAGCTCGAACTGTGCTTGCGTAAGGAGCTTGTCGCTGATAATGCCTGTGTCAAGGTAAGCGTTGGAAGCGTTCTGCCGTGGGAGGAAGAACATCGTCCCGTCAACTTTGGTGAAATTCTCCTCAAGGGTAGCGTAGATGGTATCATCGGTCTTTTCGGACAGGATATTTGCGGAGTTGGAGTAGTAGGTGAAATCACCCTGCTCAACCTTTGCTTTTGCCTGTGCTTCTTGATTGAGCAGACCGAACGAAATCATAATATACGCTCTCTCGCGGAGAGAGGATTTCATGCTCTCTTTATATGCTTTTGAAACCTTTTGCACAAAATCCCCTCCTTACTCTCCGCAGTCAATCAGATTTACCTTGCAATTTCTGTAGTGTGTCGGTTTCCCGTTTTCATCGACCCAATAAGGTTCTGCGGTTCTATCACCACAGTACATTTTGATAGTCTTGAGGGAGTTCGACACGGGGTCAGTGAAAGTCACATATACGAAAAAATGACTCAATACATTTAATATCTGCGCCCATTGGTCGGCGGTGAGCCAAGACCATTCAAGACTGTCAATCTTGTACTGGTCTCGACCCACGCGCTGACCGACTACTGAGCCGTTGGCATTTCTACCCGCGTCCACTACGGTAGTCACCGTGGGGCGTACTCCTCGCTTCGGAGGAGGTAGCTCATAACCGTTGATTGCCAAATAAGCCATTCTTACCCCTCCTTATCGTGCGAATACATAGCCGTTGGCTTTTTTCTGAGTAGTAACCGCGTCATTGACAACACGGTTGCCAATCTGAACAACGGTCTGTTCTTGCTTGTCGGCTTGCCTACGCATATCGTCTGCCATCTGCGACAGGGTAGGTTCGATATACTCTCTGTAGAACTCCTCCATTCCCTCCTTGAAGCCCGTTGCAGTAACCGTGCTGTGCGCCGCCACATCAGCGGAAACAGACTGTGCGAACGAATCACTGCTGTAGTATTTCAGAGCGGAGGTGTCTACGGCAAAGCTCATGGTCGGGTTTACGCTTGTAAACGAGTTCGCCCAATCCGTCACAACGCCCTTTGTCGTGCCGCCGAGGTTGGCGATACCGAGGTTGTAGCCGAGAACAGTGTCCTCACCGATACGCATAAACCGCTTGGACGGGGAGTTGGAGTCCAACGCCGCTTTGTATGCCGCCGCCGCGTCATTCGCCCAACGCCGCATATACGGTCGAGTCGTATCGTAGAAACCGTTGATACCGTTGTTGAAACCGCTGATAACATCTTTTGCAATGTCATAGAACACCTTGTAAGAGACAATTTCCGTAAAAGCGTTCTTCACGGTATTCGCAAACGATACCATACCGCTCTTAGCCGTAGCGTAGTTATTGGTGATACCGTTGTTGAAACCGCTCACAATATCCTTGGCGTAGTTGCCGAATGTTGTTCGGTTGATTGCACCAAAGGACGCGGAGGTAAACCAGTTCTTGAGGTTGGAAGCCCAAGAAATGAAGCTCGACTTGCAGGTTGCGGCGTTGGTGTTCAGCGAGTTCTTGAACCCGTCCACCAGTGTTTTCGCCGCATTGGAGAAGTCAGAGGACTTGGACTTGATACCGTCCACAAATCCCGTCACGAGCTTCTGACCGACCTCTTTCATGTTCACGAACATACCCGTGGACAGCTCAACATTACTGTTGCAGAGCGTTTCCATTTCGGTAAGGAAGCCCTTATACTGCTTGAGCAGGTCGATTGCCGTTTTCAGTTCGGGTACAGCCAAGTTCAGCTTTTCGTTGAGGGTAGTGGTTTGGTTGTAAATGTTCTCTACATCGTCTGCCAGTTTCTCAACAGGGTCTTGCGTAAACCAACCGATGATGGTGTCAATGGTTGCGCTCAGTCCGGCAATAGCCGAAACCTCTGTGTACCGAACGACCTCACCTGCGAAATCCGTCATAAAGTCTACGAACTCGCTCATGTTGGTGGAAAGGGTCGGGAGCTTGTCATTGAGTCTGTCGAGCGCGGGAGCGAGGTTGTCACCAAGCTCATTGGCTACCGCTATCAGACTCTCCGTAAATATGATGAACGCCGCCGCCAGTTCGACAAGCAAAGCCGTACCGAGACCGATAGCCAACGGGAGCAGACCCGCACTTGCAACCGTAGCCGCGCCAAGAGCGGCAGTCACTACGCCGATACCGACAAGCAGAGCCGTACCGAGACCGATAGCCGTTGCAATGGTTTCCCCGTTGTCAAGAACAGGTTGCCATGCTTGCCCGATTTCGTCCAAGCCCTTACCGATAGCCCAAATCTCCACGAGAAACAGCCCCGTTGCGATACCCAACTCTGCGAGAATTGCAGTACCGAGAGCAATGTTCACGATGAGCGGTGTACCGACAGAACCAAGCAAAGCAGTCACAATACCGACAACCGCTAAGATACCGATACCAATACCCATAGCCGCTAAGACCGTGCCGCCATTATTGATAACAGGTTGCCACGACTCACCGACCTGCGCTAATCCCTCACCGAGTAGAATGATTGCACCCGTGATGAGGAGTGCCGCCGCCGCGACTTCCGCGACAATTACGATACCCAAGCCGAGGTTCTTTGCGAGAGAGGTGAGGTTTGGGGACAACTTCGTGCTGACCGTGGTATCGAGAGTTTCTGTTGCCGTTGCAACGGTCGTGACCGCTTCGGAAGCCTTACCGATGGTAGCGACCTCCTTGAGCTTAGAGAACACATCTAATGCCATAGCGAGACCGCCGAGGACTTCCAGTGCGCCGATAATCAGCGTCACCTTATCTACGCCGCTCCAATCGCCTTGCTTGATAGCGTCCCAATTCGCGCCAATCTCTGTGATGATGGAGGTGAAGCCTTGAATAGCCAGTCCCCATGCCGCCACTTTGAGGTTGCCCGTGAACACGCCGATACCGATTGCAATGTTGGTGAGACCTCTGATAGCGGTATTGGCGTTTTCCCAATTTACACCGCTTTCGGAAATGTCCTTGATTGCAACAGCAATCTCACCAATACCCTGTACGACCTTGAGCGCACCGCCAATCTTGAGATTGCCGAGGATAATCAAGCAGTCACCGATTGCACCCGTGAACTCACTAATCATACCGACAACATTTTGGAATGTTGCGCCGTTCTCAAGGAAGTCTTGGAAATACCCGATGAACTCATTAAGGTCGGACAACAGCCCAAGTGCGCCGAGTCCCGCCCAACCTGCGCCGAATCCCTTGAACGAGGTGATATATTTCACGAAATCGGCAACGCTCTTTGCGATTTTCCACGCCGCAAGACCCGCACCGATAGCACCCACCGTCAACAGGATTTTTCCAAGACGGGTATCGAACAGGTCAGCCCACGAGTCGATTTCCTTGTTCAGACCGAGCCATTCTTTCATCTTCTGAACAATCTCATCAACCTTAGAGCTGATTGCGCCATCGAGGAAATCATAGGTCGGCAGGTCAAAGCCAAGACCTCCACCTCCGATGTCACCGATACCACCTGCACCGCTCCCGCTTGTATCTTCGGGAGGAGAGATGATGTTCAGTTCATCAATACCGAGCAGAGCGTTTTTCAGCTCTTTCGCCTTTTTGGTAGCGTCACCAAGACCGTCTCCGATGTCCTGTGTACTGTCAGCGACTCCACCGACAGTTGCGCCGATACCGCTGTAATCAATTTCCGGCAGAGCAAACCCAAACAGGCTTGCGATAGCGTTCGCAATAAGTCGAATAACCTTTGCTACGGCAATCGCATACGGCAGGATAGCGTTCAGAGCAGGAATAAAGATATTACCGATTGCACGGGCGCACTGAGTAACCTGTGCTTGCAGGACGCGGAGTTGGTTTGCGGGAGCGTTCAGCGTTCTCGCTATATCGCCCTGCGCGGTTGTTACCTGCGTCATAATCGCGTAGTAACGCAACTCCGCTTTCTCAGCCTGTGTCATAGCCGAGACTTTCTTCTCAATACCGAGGGTGTATGCTTCCTGCTGTAGACGAGCCACAGACAGGTCATAGCCGAGTCTACGGAGCGGTTCAAGCTCACCCGCGATACCCGACTGTAACTTTTGGAACGCTTCCTCGAACGGAATGTTAAAGAACGAGGAAATGTCATATCCAAGCTGAGTCAAGTTTCGACTCATCGTGTACGCTCTATCGCTTACCACACCGAAACCCTTGGTAATCGTCATAAATACACCTTGGTTTCGCAACCATTCGGCGGGGTCGATACCAACGATTTCACTGACACGCTCTGCGTACTCCTGCGCCGCGCTTGCGTACTCGCCCATAGACGCGGTGAACAGGTTCAAATCTTCAACATACTGGTTGGACTTATTGATAAATCCTGCCAATACGGAAGCCGCTTTTTTTACTGCTACGATAGCAATACCGATTTTTGCGGCGAGGTTCACATAGCTTGTGGACGCTCTGTCGTTCGACTTCGACAGATTGTTTGTACTGGTAATCAGCTTTTGGATTCTCGCCGGAAACGCCGCAAACCCGCTCGAAATGGCTTGCATTTGCGTAGCGAGAGGAGCGAAAGCGTCTGCCAACTGTTGAACCTGTGACGCAAGTTCCCCGATGTTTACCGTCTTTAGAGACTGCATGAGAGCGGGGATTTTGCCAAGCTGAGTCACAAACGAGGTAAGGTTGTTCTTACCCATCTGAGAAAGTGGGGAAAGAGCAGATACCAGTTCAGAAATCTGCGTTCCCAACCCGCCGATGTCCACACCGTTAAGACCCTGTACCGCTTGCGGCAATCGCTGTAGCTGAGAGATAAAGCTGTTGAGGTTCGACTTGCCGATTGTGGAAAGCGGAGTAAGCGCGTCCGCAAGCCGTCCGAGCGAGGAAAAATCAGTCCCATTCAGAGACCGTACCGCTGTCCCAAGGTTGGAAATCTGATTAGCTACAGAAGACGAGAGCTTGAGGTTTCCGCAAGAGGAAAGTGCCTGTAAGCCCTGTGCCATCTTATTCAGATTATCCGCGTTGGTGGAGCTGATACTATTCAGTGCGGTATTCAGCGTAGTAAGCTGTTTTGCCACAGCGGTAAGACCAACTCCACCTTTGGTAGCGGATTTTACTTTACCCAAAGAAGAAGCAAGCGCGTCTAATTGTGCCACTGCCGAGGTAGCACTCGATTGTACCTCAAGTTCTAACTGTTCGATTGTAGTAGACACGGTTCTCACTTCCCTTCAAATTTCTTGTTATGCTTCGCCATAAAGCCCTCGATAAGTGCTTTGCCCTTATCATAGGTTTTCTTGTCCTTTTCTTCCTGCTGATACTCAGCCTGTTTTTCCGTAATAGCAAACGGTTCTGCCAAGTACGGAGCAGGTTTTGTACCCTTTTTGGCAAAAGCATGGAGCAGAGGTGACACACGGGACAGAGCTTCGTAGAAATACGCACCCTGTAACCACATTTCTTGGTTTTTTCTGCTCGTTCGGAGTTCTTCCGCTTTCCGATAAAAAATCACCAGTCGGCAATCTTTGTCCCAATACTGTTCTTCGGTCATGCCGAGAGACAGGTAATACGGAAAAAGCTCCTCAAATTTCTCTCCGTAAGAGTGGAGGGGAGCAGTGGCAGTAACACCACCACTCCCCTCAGTGGAGGACAGCGGGTCACTCACCAAGTCGCTGTCCAGTTCAAGTTTCCCTTGCTTTCTTCGGGTTCTTCAACGAGGGTCATAATCGGCTCGTTATACATTTCTGCCAACTTACCGATAAGCTCCTCTTTCTTGGTGAGCTTAGAATAGATTGTGTCGATGGTGTCCTGCTTCACAAAACGATGGTGAGCAAGGAACGCACCTGCGAACAGTGCCGGGAGGGTACTCATGGGCTTTTCGGTGATTTCGGACGCGATAAAGCCCTTTTTCTCCATTTCTGCAACGGTTCTGCGGGTGTATTCGAGGGTGTATTCCTTATCCTCGAAAGTGAAAGTCAACTGTTTACTCATTGTTCTGTCCTCCTAAATTTTCTTTTACTCTGCCACAGTGATAGGGGTAGACGGTGCGATAGTGACGGTCATATCAACGACCTCATTCACGCCGCCGCCAACGGGGAACGCGGAAAGCTGACCCTTGAACTCGAACTTACCGTCAGAGCCAGTGGGGGTCAGTACGCCGCCGCTCTCAGTGCCACCGAACCACACTGCGTAGGACTCCTCCTTGCCCTCAAGAGCCTTGAGCTTGGTAAAGTCCTCCTTGGTGTAGTTCGCAGTGAACTCAAGCGCGTCAAGAGACTGAATACCGGGAATATAGGTCTGCATTTTGTCAGACAGGGTAGTGGTCTCCAACATTTCCGGCGCACCGCCAAGGTCGGGGAAATCCTTGATGTCGATAACCTTTTCATAGGTATCGCCCGTGCTTGCTTTCTTCATAAGAAAAATCTTATAGGTGGAAATAGCCATGATTTTTACCTCCTGTAAATTGTTTTATTTTTGGATATTACTGCCCGGTAGCGTCCGAGCATACGATAAATGGTCGCTTCGTCTTGGTTTGGTACAGGTTCGAGCATTATCCGTGTGAAGTTCAGTTCCAAGAGCTGTTCGTCAATGAACGCCGCCAGTTCCTTACACTCCGCTTTCTTACCCGATGTCTTATTAGAGTAGACATTAACCTCGTAGGTCACAGCCACATGATTTTCGTGTCCCTCCGTGGTCTGAGAGTTGCGGAATGTGGCATTATCTATCTCAACGATGGAGATAAAAGGAAACGAGGAGGGTGACTTGACATATTCGCTCATAATGAGCAGGTCGGGGCATTTCTTCTCGAACGCCGCATAAACCTTTTCCGATACTTCGTCAAAAATATCGTCTTCCATGTCAATCATTGAAACACCTCCCTCGCTATTTCTGCGATTTCATCACAAACGGTTTTTACGGCGTTATACATTGGCATGGTAGCGGGTGCGCCGTGAGTCAAGCGTAATTTACCGTCCTCATAGAACCCCCACACATCTTTCTTACCCATACCCTTGCCGTAGCCGCCGATGGTGAACCCCAACTCTGACCCTTTCGGGTGAGGAGAAGTACCCGCCGAGCCGTTGTAATGAACACCTGCGCCGAACTCGACCCAAACCGCGTCTTCACCCCGCGCAATGACAAGCGTGATATTGCTCCGTTGGTCGATACTCACATCGACCTGTGCAGTGCGTTGACCGCCTTTAAGCAAATCGTCCACGACAGCTCCCGCAAATCCGTCTCTCGACAGTTCCGCAAGCCGCTCCGTAACTTTCTCACGCAAGAGGTCGGTTTTGCGGATAATATCCTGCTTATACTGTTCCAGTTCTCGCATTGCCCTGTCGATGTCACGCACAGACAGCCCAAATCGAATAATCTTTTTACCCACTGACCGTCACCTTGCTTATGGCGATTGATACGCTGTTCAAACTCTTTGCGACCTTTTTCACTACATAATCGTGAGGGGTGATTACCTCACCTGCGTCATTGACCTTGAGTGAACCGTCCGCATTGAGTATCGGTAAGGTATCGACCCACAAGACGGAATACTCGTCAATGGGCGGCGTAATGAAATCCATTACAATTACCTTGTCATAGGACTCATTCTCACCAAACTGCCGTGTCTGTGTTTCGCCCTTTGCCGCTGAAATATTGGCGTGTTCCTCGATTGGATTACCGTGAATGACCTTGTACTGACCTGTTTTCCTGCCTTGTTCGTTAAGGATAGGTTCTCTGCCCTCGTAGAGAGCGTAGTAGAACTTCACCTTATTTCGGTTCATGCACCTCATCGAATCACCCCGCAATGTGGAGTGACCGCCTTGAGCATGGACGCGGGAATATCCGCGTTCTCATACTGTCGCGTAATGCCGTTTTCGGTGTGAGAGGTCTGCCCCTCCGCACCACGCTTGTTGAGCATATAGGCGGCGATTTCGATTTGCAGGTACTCGTACTTGGCGGGAACTTCGGTCACAGTATCGTCATACGGGTACGCCTTTGCGAGAATTTTACTGCCGGACAATCTAAGGTAGGTGGACAACACTTCGTCCGTGTCAGAATCACCGACCATAGCTTTCAGAGCCGCCAGTTTTTCAGTATCAGTCATGTTGTCCACCTCCTAACTTACGCCGCAGTGATTTCGTACCAACCCTTGGTCTTCGGGCTATCACCCTCTGCGGGAACAACCGCCACATAGCCAAGACCGCTCTTGGTGTAGTAGGTCTTACCCGCCGTAACCGTGGTATCGGTGCTTACCGCCGCAGTACCCTTAACAATCTTGACCGCGTAACGCTCGTCCGTCAGCGCGGGGAGATAATACTTGCGGCTGAAAATAGTGTTCTTACGAGTGTTCGCGTCACTGGAATCGCGAGGAGGAGTCTCGACCTCAACACCCTTTTTGTTGAACAGAGTGACCGCCTGTTTGGTAGCGGTACAGATAGTGCCGGAAACCGCGTCTTTCTTGGTATAGATGTTGACACCCGCCACCGTACCGACATAACCGCTACGGGCAAAGGACTCAACATACTGCAAGCTCAGACCAAGAGCCTTACGCAGAGCCGCCACATCAGCCGGAGAGACGAACGCAAAGAAGTTCACGCCCTCGATGTTCTCAAGGTTATACATAGCCTGTGCGTCCGCGAAAGCGTCAAAGTTGAGTGCGGAAACAACAATGACCTGCGTTGCCTTGTTGAACTCTGCGAAAATGTCAGCGTTGACGGTGTTGAACATATCCGTACCCATGTGACGCACACCAACGGGAACGAGCATGGGGTCGGTCATTTCCTGCTCATCGTAATACTCGAAACGGTTCTGAGCCATCAGAATCTTATACTCGAACGGAGCATAAGTGACCTCAATGCTTTCGGTGTTACCCGCGCCCATAGCCAACTTCTGAGTGGCGTTGCTTGCACTGTAACGGTTGATTTTGCGCGTCATACCCGCAGTACCCACGAGGGAGTTATCCACGGTGCAGAACTGCTGTAGGTCGAGGTGAGAATTGAACTGGTCTTCAATCTCGTTCGACAGATAGAAATTATTGTAAATCTTATGAGCCATTACTCATTACCTCCTGTATAAAGTTCCTTATATTCTTCCGGGTGTTCCTGCGAGAACTTGAGCCTGTCGGCAGGATTCATTTCCCGGAGTTTCTTGAGTGTCATGGTCTTGCTGTCCCCATCGGGAGTAGGCTTCGGAGTATCTTTCAGAGCTTCCGCACGAATCCTCTTTTCAAAGGAAGTGAGGTGCTTCTTCTGATTGGCAAAGACCTTTTCCAAATTGCCGTCTGCCATAGCTTCCGCTGTCTCATCAGCCAAACTTTCCTCATAGCCCAACGCGACCAATTTCGCCTTGTTCTTGGAGACCGCGCTCTCACGCAGGAGCTTGTTGTACTTTTCCTCAAGCTCATCACGCTCCTCCTTTTCTTTCAGCTTGGCGGCTTCGTCCTCAGAGAGCTTGTCCCTCAGTTCCTTTTTCTTCTCAGCCAGTTCGGAAGCGGTCTTATCAAACAGCTTCTTATCCACATAGCCGGAATAATCGGGGTCGGGAATGTCAAATGCTTCTAAAGCCTTGAGCTTATCCTCTGCGGACATTTCGGCGTAACCCTCAATTTTACTTACATCAATCTTTGCCATAAAATATTCCTCCTTGCGTTTTTACGGGTTCTCTCCCGTTATGGTGCGATTTAAGGTTTCTCTACCTATTTGCGATTAAAGTCTTCTCTGACTATCTCAAACGGTCAATGCCGCCTAAAATCATTTATCGTCCTCATCGGGGTTCGGATTTTCCACAGGTTTCTGCTCAATCACTTTCGCCTGTTCCTGCTCGTAATACTTCACGCTCATTGCGTAAGCGCGTTCCGGGTCGATAAACAAGCCGGAATGTTGGAAAGCGAGGAGCGGGTGAATCTTCGGATTATCGAGCATGGTGGTAAGCACCTGTGACTTACTCTGAATGTTCTCGTAATTACGGCGGGTGAACTGCAATTCGATGTCCTTAAGGGCAATATCAAAATCACTCAGCTCACGGCAGATACGCAACACGAGCTTGAGCATTTTCTTCTCAGCCTTTTTGAACATATTTTCGCTGTCTTTCGCTCTCGCTTCTGCGAGAGACCAACCGTCTCGCAGAAGTACCGCCGCGCCAGTGTCGCTCGTGGAGCTACCGCCGTTGCGGTTCGGCATACCGCAGATTGTGAGAATGGAATTGTAGCAATCCTCTTTCAAAGTCTGTGTCTGTGTCTGATTGAGGTCAGTCGTGACAACCCCCACATCGGCGTTCGCGCCGTCCACAGATTTCACCTTAATTGCACCGAGGGTAAGAAACTCCTCGTACTCCTCTTTGGTGATGTCACAGTTGATAAACTTGATAAACGCCTGTACCACCTGCTCAACACCGTCCATACGGTTGGAGGTGATGTTGTTCATCGTATCGAGGAGGGGGAGAACAATCTCGAACGAGCCAAGCCGAGCATTATTCGCCGGGTACTCGAAAATGGGAATCATGTTCAGCGCATGAGGGGTGGACTCTTTCAGAATACCGTCCTCCACGAGATAGTAGCGGTTCTCCGTATAAATGGAGTAGCGGGTAATCTCGTTATCGTCCTTGCTGTATTTCACCGCCATAAGCGGCTTATTGCCGATTTCGTTGGAGTACACCACAAAGGTATCTCGCGGGTCGAGCGTATACAGCTCGAACGGGGACTCATCTTCCTCGCCCCGTGCGTCCGGCAGAACCAGTCGGAACGCCGTTCCGCAAATCATCTGCCATTCTACAATCTCTTGGTCTTGAGACGCTTTATCCTCCGCGAACATCAGCTCATTCAAGCGGGTAATCGCCGCCGTAACGGACTCCTCGCCGCTCTTGCCGACATACTGAATCGGTTCTCCACACAGATACCCGACCTTAAAGGACACGATTTCATTCGCACGGTTTTCCACAATACGATTGCAAATTTCCGGGCGAACCTCCTTGGTGCGGTTCAGAATCGGTTGCTTTCCCTTGTAATACTCCCAAAGATAATCAATCTCCGAGCGGTTCCGAGCGTGAATGGACAATGCTTTGAGTAACACTTCCACGACATTTTCATCGGTGATTTCCGTAACGCTACTCTTGATAACTCTGCGCCCAAACATCTGTCGAGTTTCCGCAACAGGCTTGGAAGTGTCGATTACATTTCCCACATTTGTCCCTCCTCTCTGAAAATGTAAAATGGCGCACGACCGCCGAGAACTTTCGTTCCCACGCAATCATGCGCCACTCAAAACAATCTATTTCTACACTTACAATTATAGCATATCAATTCGTAAAAGTCAATGTTCATGTTCTTCTTTTGCGAATTAAATGTGGAAAACTATGTGGAAAATGTGAATTACCAAGGTCGTTTGAACACCTCGACTTTTTGACCGCTCAACGACTGTGCATATTCGGCAAGCATAGCCATTCCATCGGGTACATCATCGTGCTTGTTCTTACCCGCGACAGTGTAGGAGCAGAGCATATCCATCATTTTCCCATAGTCAGACTTCCGCTGATAGAGAGAAGCGTCTTTGAACAAACAATGCTCCTTGACCCATGCGCTGTTGACGATGATTTTCGTTTCCTTGTTCGCTGTTGTGAACTTGGTCGTGATATGGGTGATACCGTTTTTCTTTCGGACTTCCTCCTGTATCTTCTCAGCTACGCGCCGACCTGCGGAATTGGACTCAAAGCGACAGGACTTGACCTTATCGCGCACAAGGATTTCCGTCAGCCGAGCGTCCACAACATTCGGCAAGCCGTTGTCACACACGCAATCGTCAATATAGTAATCCTGCCCGTACACATACGCCACAGGGAGAAATGCGTAGTCCGCACCCTTGTCTTTGGTGTCACAGATACCGATAATCGCGTCCGGGTCTTCTTTGGGAAGCTCGAAATAGCGGCGTAGCTCGTCCTGCGAGTAGACCAATCCCTCACGCTCAATGGGTTCGTTCATATACAATGCCCTCCACGAAACATCGTCCATAATATTGCGCTGTTCCCGGTAGAAGTGGGTGGAGAACCCGACCCCATAAGCATAATCGAAATTGGACTCATCGTTTTCGTCCATAGCAGGTACGACAATGAATTTCGCCTTGTCGCTGTCTACATACTCCCGCTCCAATCGACCAATAACATCGTGTACCGACCATCGGGTAGCAATATGAAGCTCCTTGCAGTGGTCTCCGATTTTACGCTGTCTCAAGTCCGTTGTGTAGGTCTCCCACAGCTTGTCAAGCCGCTCCTTAGATAGCGCGACCTCGATACCCGACACCAAATCGTCACAATAGAGGAGGGTGGCGGCACGATATAGACCCGCGTTGCCCGTGCCGATGGAGGTAAACTCCAATGTTTCAAAACGCTGTCGCTTATCAAGGTCGATACGACAATCTTTCGCGTTCGTGTTAGAAACCTGTATATCGGGGAATACATCGTGCCACAGGTAATCACCATTTGCGTCAAAGATACGCAAGCACTCATCGTACACACCGCGCACGAACGAGTTGGAGTGAGAACCTGTCAACATAGGTTCGTTGGGAATCTTCCCGCCGAGCCAAGTGAGGTAGAAGATAGCGAGAGTGGTCTTGCCGCTACCGGGCGGGAGAGAGACCGCAAGCAGGTCAAGTTTATCGTCTGCAAGTTCCTGTAGCGCGTCCACCACCTGTTTCAGTACCTTGCGGCGTGGCGGGTAAAACTTCTTTTTCGGTTCTCTGTTCCACTCCACATAGAGCAAGTAGCTGTCAAAATCATACGGCGCGGCGGCGAGGAGAACCCGCTTGTGCAATCCGTATAGCTCCTTGACCTCCTGTTCCGAGGTGAGCGGGTCACTGATACCTCTCTCACATTCAGCCGAGAGGAGCTTGAGATACCTCACGCCGAGCGAAATGTCAGTTTTCATAGCTTCCTTGCACATATAGAGCAGGTCTTCCCATGTCCGAAACAGGTAAGCGTCCTTTTTTATTTTTTCGAGAATTTTTGAAAGTAGCTGTTCCATTTTTACCTCCTGCAAAAAAGAAAAGCGCATGACTGGTCGAGGATAAACCCTCAATCGCAATCATGCGCCAATTCTTGTAATCGTCAATTTTCATTTTGATAGAGATATTCAAGCCCGTTCTTTTGGTCTCGAATACCCTCAACGGTATCACCACTTACATAGAACACCATGTAATAATACTTATCTTGAGCGGTGGAGTAGACCCAACCCGTGTACCGTTGACCGTCCGCATAATCCTCAATCTGTTCCCAATCATTGAGCTTATTCAGAGAGGAGGGAACATCTGTCTGCGACAGGGCGTTTTCAATGTTCTCTGCCAGTTCCACCGAGATACTGTTTTCCTCTGCGAACTTCTCAGCGTCCGTCTTTTCCGCGACAGGTTCTTTCTGACCGCAACCGACTAACGCGAATACCATCACGACCATACACAATGCTAAAATCAGCTTTCTCACACACCGACCCTCCTTATCCCTTGCTGTTTGCACTTACGAAAGAATGTGGACTCCGACAGCCCCGACTGCTCAATGGCGTCTTTCAGTGGGAGAGAACCCTCCTGCCAACTCCGAGCCGCACCGAGAAATCTGTCCGTCACGGCAATCGGCTTACGCCCTTTGTATTTTCCCGCCGCTTTGGCAATCTCAATGCCCTCGCGCTGACGCTCAAGGATATTCTCCCGCTCCAACTCCGACAACGCCGCAAACACCGTCAGCATGAACCGCCCTTGCGGGGTGTTGGTGTCCACTTTCTCTTTGTCCGACACAAGCTGAACGCCACGGGCAGACAGGACACCCACCGTGTTCAGCAGGTCTTTGGTGCTACGGGAGAGCCTTGAGAATGACTCCACATACAGAGTATCGCCATCACGGAGAAACGACAGCATTTCATTAAACTGCGGTCTGTCCGTATTCTTCCCACTGATTTTGTCGAGAAAGACTTTCTCCACACCGAGGGACTTCATAAGCTCCACCTGTCTCGCCGGATTTTGTTCTGCGGTGCTGACTCGTACATAACCGACCCTCATGTACTCACCTCCGATTTACTTTTCCTTTGGGATATAGGTGATTTCGATGTCGTACCCAAGAGCTTCCATGATTTCAACGAAAGTCTTGTTCATAATCCCGTCTTTCTTCTTGACGATTCTGTTGACATACTGTCCCGTAGTCCCAATCTTTTCTGCAATGGTCTGTTGTGTCACACCCTGTTCAACACATTTGACCTTTACATCGAGTTCAATATTATTGCGTACCATAGTGCGTCCTCCTTTAGTTTGTGAGATTAGTGTAGCACAAGAGAAGATGAATGTCAATACAAAAGAGATAATTTATAGTCCTTTTTATTCTTTTTGAAATTTTCGGCTACTCGCCGTACTCCCTCCCGGCACGGCGGCGGGGCGCGTTCCCCCTCCGGGGGTACAGCGTCAAGCCGCCCCGCGTCCGCTGTCAATAGCATTTCGCGCCCGTGACAGTACCGCCAAAAGTGCGAAAAACAACCCTATTGAACGCGCCCCGCGTCCGCTGTCAATAAACTACACCCAAACGACAGCAACGCCGGACGGCTTGACGGACTCCCGAACGCGCCGCGCATGGGTACAGCTTGCAAGACATACCGCCCACAACGCAACAGAACGCCACGCAACGGGCATAATATAAGCGGTGTATATCCTTATACCCCTAACACAATAAAATCCCATGTAGCGCATTACAGCGGCTATAATAGGGCATAGGAAAAGCCCCGCCATTATTGGCGGGGCTTGCCTGTTATTTATTGATTTTTAGCAATTCAGCCAATACCACCAACGAAAAAAGCAAGATACAAATAAGCGTCATTTTCTCAACCTCCTATATTATGCGAATGTAAAGCGGCGGCTTTCCGTTGTCCGGGTATATTTCTCGGCTATTTCGGGCGCGTCCTTTTTTAGCGCTGTCGTATCAATCCGGGAGGAAACAACCGCTTTATAACTTGCTTTATGTTCCGTTCCCGTCAAGCTGTCAACGCCTGTTTCCCTCATATACTGTTTTAGCGCGTCTTTCAATGCGTCAATGTTCGCGGCTATTTCCTCACCCATGCGGATATATTCCGCTAATTCTTTCATAGTGTTATCAATGTTCATTTTCTGTTTTCCTCCCTGTTAAAATTCCGTATCGGTAACAGTTAGAATTGTTACCCATAAATCAATGTACTGTTCAGACCATCTATAATTGTCGCGGTATTCAAACTCTGTTTTGCCCGTGATAACATATCCAACTTGTTTTGAACCGTTGTCCGTATCAACGAACATTTCCGACTTGTTTTTAATGGCATTTTTAGAAACGGCTATATAATGCCGTTCTTTCACCTGTTCCCGCCATATTTCGAGCGCGTCCGCGACTGTTTCCGCGCTGATTCTCTTTTCCGTCACAATATCGGAATCAATCCACCATTTACAACGGTTATATTCTTTCATTGTTGCCGTTGTTCTGAAAATATAATTTTTCATAATTAAACCCCCATTCTAATACATTCATCAAGCGGAACTCTATACCCATACACCCGGAAAAAAGCCGCCCCTTTCCGGGTATACTGTATCTTGCACCGATGGAACGCTTTACCACCGCCCCATGCCCCGGAAACACAATAAACATAATCGTTAATACCATATTCAATGCCTTTAATTTCAAGGCCATTTAAGCCGCTATAATATGCAATGCTTTCCCGGCTTTCGCAATATTCCCGTTTATTCATGATTGCAAACCCCCTTTATAAAATCCCTTGCAAGGCTTTTCAGGCTTTCCCGCTGCTGTTCATAGGAAAGGCTATAATCATAGCGGATTTTTTCGGCCTGTTCTTCCACGGCTTTTACCTGTTCATAAGTGGGGCGGATATTTCCGAAAGGGGCATACCCGGTTACAATGGCAACCCCGCCGCCCATATCGTAAATATCAGCCGCCCACCCTTCCCGGCGTTGTGTATAGGCAACCGGGCTTTCATAATTCAAAAGATACTGTAAACTACAATAGGAAACGCAAATAATTGTGGAATAACCGGCCTTTACTGCCTTTTGCGTTGTCTTGAATTTCATTTATTACACACCTTTCAATAATTCATGTTATTAGCGGAACGGCGGTTATACATGGCTTTCAAACTTTCGGCGGGGGTCATATCCGCGCCGCCGCGGGGCTTTTCCTCCACCGGGAGCGCGTCCCACCACTTTTTACCGCCGCCCGGAATACCGAACATTTCAATAAATGCGTTGATATGGCGCATTGTGGTTGCGCTGTACCCCTCCCACATTCGGACAAATTCGCCGCTTTTATCAATCTTGCAAACGGTAGTATCATAAGACTGTAAAAGCGTTTCCCCGTCCTTTTCAATAACTTTCGCTTTCCCGTAAAAGGATTTTGCGCGGTCATAGCCGCCCGGCGTCAATTCGTAAATTCGCATTTTGTAAACCTCCTATAATCTGTTTTGTGTTGTTTGTTGTCCTGTTGTGATTATAGTATAATTCAGCTTTTCCGAATTGTCAACCCTTTTTTCAATATTTTTTATCTTTTTCGGATTATTTCAAATCCTACTTATTATATAGCGAAATTCACCCCGCGCCGCCGTCCGGCAATGGGGCATTTTGCTTTATTGCAGTAAAGTGTTAATAGGAGCGGGGCAAAATCCCTACAAATCCGTAAAAAATCCGCGCAAAAAGACCGCCCAACGGTGGCGGCAGGTGAGCCGCGCTCCCGCTTGGGCGGTCTGCGTGATAGTCGATAGTCGAAAGTCGTTTGAGAGTCGAGAGTTGTTAGTCGCTCTGAGAGTCGCTGTCAGAGTCGATGAGATAACGCTGTCGAATGTCCTCTGCGTCATAGTCGGAGTCGTTCTGCTGATTGGGAGTCAGCACATATTCGGTCTTGTCTTGATAGCCGTAGTTGTTCTTGCCGAGGAAGATACCCGAAACAGGGTTAATTTTGCCACTGTTCATGTAGGTTTCCCACATATTTTCCAACATTTTATACGCCTTTTTAATGGAGTCGGCTACCTCTCGCGGCAATGCTGTCTTATATCCGGCACTTCCAGTCGGTTTATCATGTGCAATAGCCGTCAATGTCTGTCTGCTCATTCCGTTCAGTGCAATAGCCATTCCTGCAACAGTCGGCTTCAAGTCAGCTTTCTCATACAACGCAAAATATTCACCCAATCTCTGAGTGACTGCATTTACATCATTCATATCAATATCCTGCATATTAAACAATGCTATATTGATACTCATAATCTTCGTATTATCTCCCGCTTCGAGCATAAGCCCGTTATCACCAATGACAGGGGAGTTTCCACCACGGGGGTTTTTCTTAATCACCTGCACATCTTTCTCCGTCTTTTTCTCTGCCATTTTCCAATGCACCTCCGTAAAGTCGTATAATCGCACGAGAGTCCTCTTTCCGAGTCGGAGAGTCCTCTTTTCTTCTTATTCTTCTTACAAGTAAGTAGTTAAAGTAGTTAAAAATCGGGTTTTGCGTGTAACTTCTTATAGTAGGGATTTTCCTATATAGAGGAAGTTACACGCAAAAGCTAAAAAACAACTACTTTTACTACTTCAACTTGACCGTTTTAATCCGATACAGACTATTTTCCAATCTGATTGAGACAAGCCCCTAAAAAGGTCGTTATCCGATTAGGATTAGTTTTTCAAAGACCTGCTCATTTTCGTCTGCAAAACGAAAAGTCGAAAAGATTATTTTTCAATCTTATTCGGATTAGTCTCCTAATGTCGTTTAGGATTATTTTTCAATCCTTTTCGGATAATCGAGCTTTTTCATTTTCGAGCAGGAAAGCCACAAGCATTTGAGACTTCATTTTCCAACTCGCAAGCCACGGGAGAAGCGTCCCGTCCAGTATGTGAGAGACGATTTCGTTCGGATTTATGTCCTCAAGCATACCCGCAAGCTCATTCAGAATTTTCATTTCCATTTGCCACCATTCTTTCATAACCTGTGCAAAGATAGATATTGTGTACCGCCTTGCTCTCATTGAGACATTCAAAACAAGTTATACAGTACCCATGATTGCACTCATCATAAGACGCATTACACGCACAGTCGTAACATTTGCAGGTGGGAACAGCGAACGGGCATTTAACCATTTTCGTGCTGTCCCTCCTTAACAGGTGCGAACACGGCGGGGTTATCCAGTATCACCATGTGAAGCACATTTGCAAGCTCGTCAACCTTTTTCTCATCGTGTTCGGTATAACCAAGATGGTCGAGCATACCGTGAATCATTTCGTGAAGAAAGTCGGCTTCCATTTTCGCCTGTGCGTTCGGACAGATACGGATAACCAAGTCGGTATAGGAGATTTCGCCGGAGTAATTCACATTACCCAAGTCGAGCTTGTTCGTGATTTCCACGCCGTAAACCTTTGCACCGATTTTCAGCTTTTCGGGTATCGTCATTTCCTGTACCTCTTTTCTGCGGACTGAATCCGCTCGTAGATGTCCTCAAGGGACTCCGTAACCACGATATAATCCTCCTCGCCGCCAGTAAAACAGACGGTATTTCTACCCTGTACGCAGGTGACAGCGGTGACGAGGTTGAGATTTACAAGCACCTGTCCGATAGTCGGGTTTGTAAGCCAAATGAACATTATTACACCTCCTCAATTATCCACATTCAGAATGATACACGGCTTCCAGTATGGGTCATATTCGGCAACCGTTTTCTTCACGAGAGCGTCAAACTCCTCATCAGTGTAATCACCATCGGCAAGAGAGTCCGCGACAGCTTCCTCGAACTCGTCCCTATCGGTGTAGCACATACAGTCGTTGACCGTCTGAGTGCAGTCGAGAAATTCTCCCTTGTACGCCTTGATGTAACTACAACTCATATAGGGATAATCCCCGCTATTGGCTTCCTCACCCGCAAAGACGAGAAGTGGGAGGGCGGGGTTCTCGCGGATAAGCTGACGCAGTTCATCAGCAGAATGGAGTAGCCCGGTAGGGTGGCGTTCATCGTTTGTCATTCTAATCTCTCCTTATCATCTCTCGCACCCACAAGGGCGGCGAGTTCATTCATAAATTCATTTGCGCGGTCGGTGTCGATAAAAGAGCCGTACACCGTACAGGTGTTGCCTTTTTCTACACAAAGACAGGGCTTTTTCCTGTCGGGGAAGCGGTATGCACCGATTTTCACGCTACCGTCCACGGTCAATACTCTTGACATTATTTGACCTCCTTTAGCGCGGCGGCAAGGCGTAAGCAAATTCCCACATGGTATGCAACGCACCCCTCACCAATGCACGGGTAAAAACACTGTGAGACGAAATCACCCTGTCCCCTTAAAATCGCCTTATGCTCATCGGTATATACTCTGTACGGGCAGGACTTAAAGCGTCCTTTCTCGTCCAAGCAAGAAGCGTTCATTTATACTACCTCCTTGAGCTTCAAGCCCCAATAAATCATAAATCCACTGGAAGTCGATTTGCGGTCAAACCATTCGGGGTGACGCTCCATTTCAGAATTGAACTTCCGCGCGGACAGCACATACGCGCCCTCAGACTTCGCCCACAGTTTG
>ERZ824488.212-NODE-212-length-80316-cov-7.044467_pt1 | contig 80316 bp, 70 predicted proteins | sample MGYA00519936_ERZ824488 | MGnify/ENA primary metagenome ERZ824488 (study PRJEB31778, sample SAMEA3449153) | human gut metagenome | biome: human gut; feature: human-associated habitat; material: faeces | place: United Kingdom | collected 2010/2012 ...
TGAACTGCTTACTACCTGTTCATCTGTCCCGCTCCCACAGGCGGCAAGCAGAAGTACGACAGTAAAAACAGCTGTAATGCTCTTGCGTTTAGTCCATTGCATACGTCTCATTCCTTCCATATAGCCTGCACTTGTGTACATCAAACCTGAGCTTTTCTCCTGCCGAAAAGTCTTCCAAAAGCCCAAGCCGCCAGCAGTCCCAAAGCCGCACCGAAAATATTCTGTATCACTGAATCAATGTCAAAAAGTCCTATGGAAAGCACAAACTGCACAACCTCAGGCAGAAGCGCATATACAAAAAGCAGTGCGCATCGCTTTTTCAGCGGCATATCTTCAAAGGCTGCCGAAAGCAGGAATGCAAGTATCGCAAACATAGCTATATGCCATATAATACGCATGATACTCCCTGTGGGGTCTATCACAAAGCTGCTGTAGGAGCTGAACGGAACAAGATTATAGACCTGCCAGCCGCCAGCACACATATCACGCACCAGCTCTCTTGACATTGCCAGATTTACCGGCTTGGGCAGTATCCTGAAATAGAACAGGAGCATTATTATATTATAAATCCAAAAGATTATTTTCGTTATTTTACTTTTCATGCTGTCCTCCGAATAAGCTTATGACTGAAGCAGTGCCCCGATAATGTGCAGTATAATAAGATGAACGGGATAATACACATAGAAAAACCTGCCAAGATCTTTTCCCTTTTTCCCGTTGTAACTCAGAAGGAGCGGGAGAGAAAATATCATCATCCACTGAAAGTTTATCCTAAGCAGAGAGTCGGCAAAGCTCCTCGCCGTATCTATCCTCATAGTTGGTATGCCCAGTGCATTCACAGGCATGGAAAGCACATAAACAAGGTCTTGAGACATTCCGCACCTTTGCAGGAAATTAAAGAAATGTATTCCCATCTGCGGCACGAATATCAGGAAATACAGTCCGCAGTAAGCCGAATACCACACCGCCAGCCGCTTTTTGTTTTCACGGCAAAAATAGAAAAGGACTATGGAAGCGGTAAGTACGGCAGGTCCCTCACTGTGCCACAGTGAGCCGAGCAGTGTAAAAACTATCCTCTGCCAGTCACTCAGCAGCGGGATAAGATGAATTTCTATCCCTGTCGCTGCAATGGGGTCAGCCACATCGGCAGCATAGGACAGCACAGCCATTGCAAGCTGATATCCCCCGTATCCCAGAAGATATTTTTTCCTTTTCCGACTGTCGTTTTTTGTGTTTTCAAGCATAGATATTATAAGCACGCCCTGGAATAATGACAGAAAAATGTTATTGTCGAACCTGCCTATACGGAGCTTGAAATACATGGACATCAGCGGATCAAGAACAGCTTCCGTCAGCACCATGACAGCGCTTGCCTGCCACAGCCTTTTAAGATATCTGCGCCTATTGCTTGTATGCACCGCTCCCTCTGCGGCGCAGAAGAAAAACAGAGGAGAGGACAGCCGACCTATCCACCTGAGCCACAGGGGCATATTGGGAATATATGCCCCGATGTGGTCAGCTGTCATAAGTATGAGAGCGATTATTTTTAAGGCAGTCCCGCTCATCTGTCACCTGCTTTCTGAAATTTATGTAGTATATGATGCTATTTTCAGTCCCGAATCATATGTCACTTCCGTGCCGTCAAGGCGGATATATCCGTCAGTATCATCAAGGGTGAATTTAACAGTGCAGGCTTTTGTCAGCAAAAGTGCATCGGCATAAAAATCAATGATGACTTCGTTTTCATCTTCATACGCAACAGCCTCCTTTTCATAAGCGCCAATCCACAGCGGTTGTATATTATCATCATCAAAGCCTGCGTCTATGCCAAAATATTTCTGAGCGGCATGGTTGAAATTATCCGCACTGTACTCGGTAAACTTGCCAAGAAATCTTGCAAGGGAGCTGTAAAAGGCATCGTCCTTTGCAATCGGCTCGGAATATCTTATGTAAGGCTCCAGCTCCACCATGCACTCATAGCAGAACCGCACCTTATCGGAAATATTGCCTTTTCTCTCAAGCAAGCGGATACTTTCCCGTTCCTCTCCATTCATGGAAAGCGCTCCGAAAAGGGAGTATTCTCCAAGAGGGTCAAGAGCAGTCACCGTCCAAAGATTTTCACCTTTTTCAAAGCGCCCGTCATCGCTTTCGGTCACATTAACGCTGATATGATAGGTCTTTGAAAAATCCGAGGGGTTGGAGCCTGCAATTATCTCCGACGAAATAATGCTGTACCCCAAAATATCAACTCCGTCAATAAAATCAAACGCCGAGGCACTGTCCGCAGAGCAAAGCATTCGCAATGTTTCCTTGTCCTTTTGGGCAAAGGCGTCCATAAGCTGAGCAATGCGTTCATCATATTCCTGCTCTACGGCATTGTCATAGTCTGAGGAAGTTTCACTGACCGTATCTGTAACGGAGGTTCTTTCGGTCAATGCACTTTCGGCTGAACTGCTTACTACCTGTTCATCTGTCCCGCTCCCACAGGCGGCAAGCAGAAGTGCGGCTGCGATGATGGTATATCCGATAGACTTTTTCATTTTTTTGCTCCTGTTATCTGATAGGTTTTGCTATGCTCACACTGCCTCAAAATACCAATCCTGAGTGTAATAATCGTATTTATCGGAATGATATTTTGCAAAAACAAGCTTGCCCTGCTTGTTTACTGTCAAAACAATAAATCTGTCACCGCTTCTTACACCGATAACGGAGCAATATTCGCCGTAGTATGACGTGTTTATTTCAATGCTGTTTCCGCTGCGGCATGACAGCGAGCTTTTCTCTCCCGCAGGCGAAATGGTATATCCGCCCTTGTCATTCTTTATTATTGTAAAATACTGTGACTCACTGTCTGAAAGCTCGGACATACAGAACTTTCCCGACTTTGCTGTCAGATACTCACCTGTCTTGCTGCGAATACGGTAAAGCTGATCTTTTCCAAGCTTCATTGCAGTGTCCTTGATTTTATAGTCAAAAGACATCATGCTGCCGCAGTTTGTGAGTGTATTGTTTTTATCCGAAAGCAATTTATAATCCGGTGTTATGCCTGAAAGACCGATATAGTTTTCGTATTCGTTCCGCACCTCTTCGGAATATATGTCATCGCAGCTGTAATATACTCCCGCTGCCTTTCCGCATTTTGCAGCAGAAAATATTCCTGTGGTGCTTACTCCTCCGTCCAAATCATTTATTGCATCTGTCCCCTCTCTTGAAAGGTAAAAGAAAGATATACCGTCTGAAAGCGAACGGCAGCTGCTTTCGGACAGGTAGTAGAAATCAGTATATACCTTTTCCTCATCTCTGCCGTCGGGCGTTTCCGTAATGCTGCGGGTAAATTTCAGCAGACCCAGTGCCTGATCTTCACAGGATATCACCGAGTACATCTCATCACCCGAGCTCATTTTAACATCATCATAATAGCAGCGGTATATGGGCATTGTAAAAGGCTCTCTGATGTCAATAGTACCCGAAACTGTGTTTACGGAATTTTCGTTTACCTCGTCCAGCTTATCGGATATTTTCGATGTTATATCCGCTCTGTTCTCGGACAGATACTTTTCAATGTACTTTTCCGTGAAATTATCATTGTCCGCATACACAGATGCTGATAATGCAAATGCCGACAGGCACACTGCCGATACAAATGCCAACAAACAAATAAGCTTTTTCATAGTTAGTCTCCTTTATATGTTATAAAACAATAGACTTACTCCAAACATATGTATGTGTTTCGCCTGAGCCATTAGCAATAAATGTTACATCACCGCCTGAAGTCGGAAGTGAAGCAGTGCATATTGATCCTGTAGTTGGATCCATAATTGCAATCTTAGTCATCTGATTTGGATTTGCCGAAGATGTAGAATAACCCATAAGAACAACATCATGTTGTCCGACAACGTTACCGTCATTCTTATACAAAGTTATAATAACGGGCATTCGTTTATCAATCTGTTCCTTTATTTGAGCGTTTGTTAATCTGCTATTATATACTCCGCCCAAAGGAAATCCATGGAAATATCCAATCATAAACGGAAGTGCTTCGTGATTTAATGGGACATCCATAACATTGGGATTAGGATTTGCGTCAGAAAGCCCTTCAGCATAAAACGGCTGTCTTCCTGTTGTATTAAAATACTCAGCTCCTGCCTGTACAAAGCTATTGTTTGTTGGAATATAGCCATACCTGAAAGAAATCACAGACTGAATGCAGGTTTTCCAGCAATCATATTTACCTTTTTGTTTCATCTGCGGAAAATTTGGTAATGTATGCCATACATTGCTTGCAGCTAATCGGCTTTCAGTATCAGTGTAAGAAATAGGTTCAATATTAGCGTATTCACTCTCAGCAGACACATTTAAACTTGTAGAAATTGATACAGCTACAGCTAATGCCATTATAATGCTCTTCACACGGTTTGATGTTTTCATTTTAACGTTCCTTTCAAAATATCGGAGGAAAATTATATTCTGCTATTCAAGATGTACTGTTGTAAAACGCAATTTCTTGAATCATTGTAATATCCCCCTATGGCTTATGTTCGTTTAACGTGCTTAAATCAGGGGGCAAACCCGAAACAGACACACAGCGCATCTGTCTCGGTCTGCCATGGAAAAAAATTGCGTCAAATCGTTACTTCCTTGCTGATCGCAGTAACTTTTTCGCTATCGCTGCCGCTGAAAACTGTAAATACAGTTTTCACACGGTATGTACCGCTGCTGAGGCTGCTTTGGCTGTTGCTGAATGTCAGTGTATTGTTGCTTGACGATGCACTCCATGGTTCATCGTTAACAGAATACCACTTACTGCCGCTTTTCTTTTCCAGATACTGAACAGCAGTAATTTTGGTCACAGTGTTGTCTCCTACTGCGGTACCTATACAAGTTGCTTTCTGGTTGGAAATAGACAGCCTGCTTGAAGCCGAAACAGTATAAGCGTATCTCATTTCAGCACCGCACACAGTAATACCGCAAAGAGAAGAAAGTGCTATGACTACAACCATAAAAAATGACAGACCCTTTTTCATTTCAAATACCCCCTTTCTCATAAATTCAGATGTTTTACCATCTGTATCTATAATCTTGAAACAATCCTTTTGGGGACACTAAATCGACAAAAAATTTATTGTTCTGCCTTTTGCACAGTTTCGGCAACACTTATCAGTTCATTTTTACCAATGCTGCCTGATATTTCAAAAATATATTCACCATTGTCCCATGAAATATATGATACCTCATTACTGATATCAACTATAAATCCATCACAGCCGTTTATTTCAATATATTCCATGGTGCGATCCTCAGTATTCACATTTACATCAAATCCTGACTTGACATTCTGACTGAAATAAATATACTCATTGTTGTTTCTATATACCGTGTTACAGAATATATCGCTCACAAACGCATCTTCTGTCTCAAACCCCTCAGGCACATCAATAGTGTAAACCACCTCAATAGTCTCGGGAGCCTCTGCGGTATCGGCCGACTGAACGGCAGTGTGGGTGCTGAAAGTCTCAGTGAAAAATCTTTTGAAAAAGTCACGCACAGCACTTACGGACGATGCCGCCAGCGCCGCTGCAATAAGCGCCGCCGTCACGCATATAAAAAGCCGCCTTACCGTAAGCTTTTTTGGCGCACCTCCGCTCGCAAGCCGTTTCATCTTTCGCTCAAACTGCGGTGAGAACCGATGATCGGGCATATCCGGCACAGTGCTGATTATGCGGGCTTCCAGCGTTCCCTCAAAGGCTTTTTTAAGTTGTGTATCCACTGCCGCAATGCTCCTTTATCATTTTAACAAAGCACCTTTTTGCACGCTGCAAACGCTTTTTGGCATTATCATAGCTTATCCCAAGACTTTCCGCAGTCTCGGATATGCTCAGCTCCATGTACATTTCCAGAAAAAGTACCTGATAATACTGCTCGGGCAGCTTTAAAAGCAGCTCTTTAAGCTCTTCCGCACTGAGCTTTGAAACAATATCGGCTTCAAGATCGGTGCCGTCAGATATCTCAGTCTCATCAATATTTTCAATGATGACTTTTTTGCTTTCATTGTACATTTTAAGTGCAAGGTTCTTTACTATAATAATCAGATAAGCACGGGTTTGGGGACAGTTTATTTCTGAAATTTTATTTAATTTTCCGATAACGATCATAAATGCTTCGTGTACAGCGTCCTCCGCTGACTGAGGACTTCGCAGGACAGCAAACGCTGTCTTGTACATATCCTGACGGTATGTGAGATAAAGCTCTTCAAATCTGCTTTTGTCCTCCGCAGTGTCCAGAAGAGCAAGATAAAATCCAAGCACAAAATCACACCTCGGATATATTATATAACATTTCCTTAACAAATGTCAAGACATAAAAATCAAGCCGCCCCGGCTGATGAAACGGATTCAAAAGCTGTGGCGGCAGGCGTTTTGCGTCTCACTGTGAGACAATCAAATCATATCACAGGGCAGCTGAATTTGTCAATAAAAACATTTCGACATTCAGGGTCACAAATGAAAATTTCCCCGTATCATCACATAAAAGGTCTTGAAATCATGGGCTGTGTGATGTATAATACTAATATTGTATGATACACGCTGATTGAAAGGAATTACCCGAACATGGTTGCTGATACTCAGGAAAAATTCGCCAAAAGAGCCGCAAAGGGAATGCTCTGGTGGCTGGCAGGCGAGTTCATTTGTGCGATATTCAATCTGTGCATGATAATCTTTATGACAAAATTCATGGTGATGAAGCTGTTCACCGCCATTGCCTCGGTGCTTATCGCAAACGGACTTTATTTCAACTTCACCTACAACACCGCTGTCCGTGACAGAAATCTGGTAAAATATCACGGCTGGCAGCAGGATAAGAAAATGAGCCTGAAAATGGCTCTCACCGCTCCCCTACCCCAGTATGTGATGTGGATAGTCCTGCTGCTGTCAAAGCTGGGCGTTATCGGAGACGTGTTCAACTACTACATCTGGGCGAATATGCAGAGCCTTGCATGGATAGACCTGTTCACCTCGGGCAGGACTATTGACGCTCTCAGCTGGGGCGGACTTTTCGGTCTCCTTGTGCTGGTTCTCATCGCTCCCATTGTTATAATCGTCACCTATGAATGCACTATCCGTGATATTGATGTAAAGTCACTGCTGCTTTACGGCAAGAAAAACAAATGACAGATAGGCTTTAAAAGGGCTGTCAGCGGTCTTGACGAAAGATATATGCAAAAATCCCTCTCAATAACATAATCCACCCTGTTCTTTCATATGAATTGAATCAGAGCAATTCAAAATGAAAGGACAGGGCTTTTTTATGAAGATAAAACTGAGAAAGTACAGAACAGCAATATTCTCCGCCCTTGCGGTAATGGCGTCTGCGGCGATGATACACTACGCCATGGGGCAGATAGACAGCGCCGTTTACACCAACACCGCCGAAAGCGACCCCAACGCCAGGGTCATCGTCCTTGACAGCGGCCACGGCGGCATGGACGGAGGCTGCTCCACTGCCGACGGAGTGACCGAAAAGGGCATCAACCTGAGCATAATGCTGTCGGTGCGTGATATGTGCCGCCTTTACGGCTTTGACACCGCCGTCACCCGTGACAGGGACATTTCCATTCACGACAGCGGCACCACGGGCATACGCAACCAGAAGGTCTCAGACATGGAAAACAGGCTGGAGCTTTTCAACAAATTTCCCAACGCAGTCTGCCTTTCCGTCCACCAGAACACCTACACCGACCCAAAATACAGCGGCGCACAGATGTTCTACTCCCCTGCCAATGCCGACAGCGAGAGGTTTGCTTCAATACTGCAAAATCTGTTCGTGAAAAATCTCCAGCCCGACAATATGCGAGAAACAAAGCTGTGCGGCAAGGAGCTTTACCTGTGCTATTACTGCAATAATCCCGCCGTAATGGCTGAATGCGGCTTTCTTTCCAATCCCGACGAGGCCGCAAAGCTCACCGACCGTGACTATCAGCGGCAAGTGGCATATACCCTTTTTACGGGTCTCAACGAATTTATCTGCGGATAAAATCCAGCACTTTACAATGTCATTTTTCAAATCGCATAAAAAGCTGTTGACTTTTTCTCACAAATGTACTAAAATATGTATGTATATATTTTAGGAAAGGAATATTTAAAAATGAAGAAACTTTTCAGAACAATGTCCGCTGCCGCAGTGGGTATCCTCTCCTGCGCAATACTGGCTGCCACCGCTTATGCGGAAGATTATACGTTTGATGTTTCGGGCGCTTCCGAATCAGGCGGAAAATGGGGTCAGTCCTTTATCTGCTACACCGCTTTGGGAAACGAGGAGTACAGCGAGAACTTCAACCCCATGTGGATGACCTCCGATTCTGAAGTCATCGTTGATTATACATACACGGGCGAAGCAAACGGATCTCCCGTTGAGCTTATCTGGCAGACATGGGGCGACGGTCCAGTAAAGCCTAACCCCGATGTTACCAAGGACTGGAACAAGATAGCTCCATATGAGTACACCGACACTGAGGCAAAGTTCTCATTCAGCGATATCGCAGCATCATACGGCTCAGATAATTTCGACACCGTTTATGCCATTTGCGTGGGCGATACAGGCGTAAACCTTACCGTTACAGGCATGAAGGTAACAAACTGCAATATCACCGCTCCCGTTCAGACTGAGGAGACTGCTGCCGAGGCTGAAACAGAAGCTCAGGCCGAGGAAGAAACCGAGGCTGAGACTGAGGAAGCAACCGAAGCTGAGACCGAAGCCGAAACTCAGGAAGAGGACGAGGCCGAAACTGAGGAAACTACCGAGACAGAGGCAACCACAGCTGCCGAAACCACTGTCAAGGAGACCACAGCAGAGGAGACCTCCGCTACCGAGCTTACCCGACCCAATGCGGCAGAGATCGCAGCAAACGCACCCAATGGCGACAGCATAGCTCCCATCATTATCATAATCGTGGTAGTTGTTGTAGTTGCAGCTGCGGCTATAGTTATCATTATCATGATGATAAAGAAGAACAAGGGCAAATATTATTGATATTACAGATCCCGGCTGCCGAAGCAATTCCGGCAGCCTTTTTTATGTCACAGAGCACAAATTGATTTATACTAATCCTCAATCAACCTATAGAACGATTAAAGATTAGTATTAAAGCAGCGCAGAAAAATGTAATGGTTTTCACTAATTCTTCTGTGAAAAACAACCACTTTTCGGCAATATCAACAAAAAATATCGTTCAGTCTGCATATAGCATTATAAGACGGGTATGTGATAAAATAATTATAGCAAATATTGCGATAACGTCGGATAAATTTGAAAAGGATGGTTTTTTTATGTTATCGGACAGCGGTAAATTCAATATAGCAGCAGCACAGTCAGGCGGTCCCACAGCTGCTATCAACGCTTCATTGGCAGGCGTTTTCAGAAGAGCGGCACAATGTCCCGAAATAGGCAGGATATACGGCTCCATCAACGGCATCGAGGGAATGATAAACGGCGACCTTGTCCCTCTCGACAGCATACTTACATCTGATTATGATGTGGAGCTTATGAAAAAGACCCCCTCCACAGTCCTCGGCTCATGCCGCTATAAGCTGGCTGAATATGACCCCAAGGACAGCAAGACCGAAGCCGAATATATGAAGATCATCGAGACCTTCAAGGAATATGACATAAAGGCATTTTTCTATATCGGCGGCAATGACTCCATGGACACCGTTTTAAAGCTTGACCGCTACTGCAAGGCAGTGGGCTGCGACGTAAAGATAATCGGCGTGCCCAAGACCATCGACAATGACCTGCCCGGAACAGACCATACCCCCGGCTTCGGCTCCGCCGCAAAGTACGTTGCCACCACTCTCCAGGAGATAATCCGTGACAGCCGTGTTTACAGTATCCAGTCCATCACCATCGTTGAGATAATGGGCAGAAACGCAGGCTGGCTCACCGCTTCCTCCTGCGTACTCAGAGCCAACGGAGAGCCTGCTCCCCACCTTATCTATGTTCCCGAAGCCTTCCCCAACGGCTTTGATATGGAAGAATTTCTCGCTGATGTGGGCAGAATGATGAAGCGCTACAGGGCTGTTATCATCGCCGTTTCCGAGGGCATCGTGCCCAATGAAAGACAGTATGTGAAAACAGGTGCGGACGCATTCGGTCATACGGACAATTCGGGCGTTGCCAAGTATCTTGAGCACCGCTGCGCAGAGCGTTTCGGCTGCAAGGTACGTTCCATTGAGCTGAACGTTATGCAGAGATGCAGCGCACACATTGCCTCCCTTACCGACCTGAACGAAGCCGAGCAGATAGGTGCAGCCGCTGTGGAATGTGCCCTTAACGGCAACAGCGGCAGAATGATGGGCTTCCGCAGGATAAGCAGCGAGCCTTACCGCATCGAGATAGTTTCCTTTGACGTAAGCGAAACCGCAAACAAGGAAAAATATTTCCCCGCAAACTGGATATCCGCCGACAAGAGCGATGTTACCACCGACGCTCTCAACTACTTCCTGCCCCTTATCCAGGGCGAGGTACAGACCGAGTACAGAAACGGCATACCTGTTCATTTCAGACTTAATCAGTAAATTTCAATGTAATAATAAAATCGCCCCCTGCTGCATATTTATGGCAACAGGAGGCGATTTTTTATGTATAACACTTCTTATCAGGCAGCAAGCGCAGTGATAACAGGCTCGGAGAAATATCCAGATATCAGAGGGCTTGCGGTGTTCGTTCCCACGGAGCTTGGGACAATGGTATCTGTCTCGGTTTACGGGCTGCCCAAGTCGGAGGGCGAGTGCCAATGCGGCGTTTTCGCAATGCACATTCACGAGGGCATGACCTGCACAGGCAATGCGGAAGACCCCTTTGCAGATGTCAAGGGGCATTACAACCCCAACGGCTGTCTTCACCCCTGCCACAAGGGCGATATGCCGCCGCTTTTTGCCGATAACGGCACGGCATATTTTGCTTTCATCACCACACGCTTTACCTCGGAGGACGTTATCGGGCACACAATAATCATTCACAGGAATTTTGACGACCTGCACACCCAGCCCTCGGGCAATTCGGGGGAGAAAATAGCCTGCGGAGAAATTATGCCAATCTTATAATTCAGTCGAAGTCATCTCGCACCATGCCGGGCGATAGCCGCACTTTGCGGCAATGCGCTGGGAAATGATATTTCCGCTCCATGTGCCGTAGTATGGCACATATCCGCTCCTCAGCACCTCGGCGGTGCAGGAAGCAACAAGAGCCGCTCCCACGCCCATTCCACGGAACTCGGGCAGAACGTCAATGCCTATCTGCGCCATGGTGGGGCTGTCCGATGATGCCCCCGCCATGCCCATGATGCTCCTGCCGTTAAAGGCGCAGACGGCAATGATATCACGCCGCTCCCCCTCGGTGCGGTACAGCAGGGCATTGTCAAAGCCCTTGTATTCAAAAAGCTCGGCAATGTTATTTTCATCGAACACCCTCAGAGTAAAGCCCTCACTCCTTACCGCAGGGCGGTATGGCACAGCAGGGACATAATACTGATTGAGCAGCCCGATGCAGCAGCCGTGACTGAAAAGCTCACGGTTCAGCGCCGACATTACGGAAGCGGTGAATATCTCCGTTCCCGCTGTGTTTTTAGCCAGCACCCTTGTGTATTCGGCAATATCGGCGCTTGCGCATATAACAGCGCCCATGCCCATGGTAGCCGCACGAAAAAAAGGCGGCTCATCGGAAAATACACGCCTGCCCCTGCGAATCGCAGGCACAGTGACAGTGTTTTCATTTTTAAAAAAGTCCTGTGGGGTGCAGCTGAAATCAAGGCTCAGCTGTTTTGCCGCCGCCAGTTCCATATCGTTTCGTATTATCAAAGTTTATCACCGTAATTATTTTACCACACAGTACAGGCAAAAATCAAGGGTATAGTTATATTTTATGCGTTTCTGAAATCCGTGGGCGTCATTCCCTCGTAGCGTTTGAAAAGCTTGCAGAAATAACTTTCCGACCCAAAGCCCACTTCCTCAGATATCTCTTCAATGCTTTTGTCCGTGCCCATAAGCAGCGCCTTGGCCTCCTGGATACGCCGCTTTGCCGCATATTCCATGGGGCGCATATTCAGCGTGTTCCTGAAAAGCAGGCACAAATGCTGCTTTGATACTCCCGCTGCGCCGCAAAGGTCGTCCATGGTCATTGGCGACGCATAATTGTAATTGATGTGATCCACCGCTTTCATCAGCGCAGGAGACACGGAAAGAGAGGTATCCTCTGCGGAGATAAGGCGGTAAAACTCGATAAGAAAATCGTACAAATAGCCCGATGCCCTGTAATTGCCGAAAAGGCTGTCCGCTCTTATGGCATCGTGCATTTTCCTGAAAATATGCTCCAGCATTTTAACATTTCCAAGACTGCACACTCTCGGCTCGGTAAGTCCGAACTGCCTGAGCATATCGTCAATGCCATAGCCCGACGGCACTACCCAGTGGATATCCCACACATCTTCCTCAGCGTAATATTCATGGGGATAGTTTGCAGGCATGAATACAGCGGTGTTGGGCGGAATGTGAGTTTTTCGCCCGTCGCATATAAGCGTTCCGCTGCCCTTTGTGCAGTAAAGTATCTGATGATGTGGATATCCCTCGGGGCGGATAATATGATCCTGGCAATGCTGCTGACCCATATTCACAAGATAAACAGGCAGCTGTTTTTCACTGCGTATGATAGGATAGTCACAGAAGAACAAAAAATCACTCTCCATATTTATATTGTTATAAATTCATAATATCATCTATTGACTTGCCTGTCAATAGGTGTTACAATACATTCAACGAATATGAAATTACAGGAGGTCGGCTATGGACATTTCAAAAATATCTTCCGTGGGATCACCCAAAAGCAAAATGATATACCATGAAAATACGGAAGCTCTTCACATCGGCACCCTTGATAAGCACTGCTATTTTATCCCCTTTTCAAAAGGACAAGACCCGTTTGAAAGCAGGGAAAAATCAGCCCAATTTGAGCCTTTGAACGGCGACTGGGATTTTAAATTTTACGGCAGCATTATTGATATAGAGGACGATTTTATATCATCGAGGTTTGATAAAAAAACACCCGTCCCCTCAAACTGGCAGCTTCACGGCTATGACAAGCCCCAGTACACAAACGTCTGCTACCCTATCCCCTATGACCCGCCGTATGTGCCCGATGATATCCCCGTAGGCATCTATCAAAGGAGCTATAACTATTCCCCCGACGGAAACGACAGGATACTTGTTTTCGAGGGCATAGACAGCTGCGTATATCTGTACATAAACGGCGAATTTGCAGGCTATTCCCAGGTGTCACACAGCACATCGGAATTTGAAATTACTCCCCTGCTCCGTGAGGGCGAAAACAAAATAACCGCAGCGGTGCTGAAATGGTGCGACGGCACTTATCTTGAAGATCAGGACAAGATAAGGCTTTCGGGAATTTTCAGTGATGTTTATGTATTGTCCCGACCAAAAGTTCGGCTTGAAAACTATATCGTGAAAACTATTCTCTCCGATGATTCTTCCGCAAAGCTTGAATTTACCCCCTTTGGCTGTGACGTTACGGCGACCCTTACCGACAGGGACGGAAGCACTGTAACAAATTTCAGTGCGACTGACGGTGAAAAAACTGTTATCAACATACAAGCCCCAAAGCTGTGGTCGGCTGAAAAGCCATATCTTTATGACCTGACTGTATTTGCAGGCGATGAGACCATAGGCGAAAAGGTAGGCTTCAGGAAAATATCCGTGGAGAACGGCGTGTTCAAGGTAAACGGTCAGGCTGTAAAATTCAAGGGCGTGAACCGCCACGACAGCTATCCCGACACGGGCTATTATGCTTCGGTATCTCAGATGAAGGCAGACCTTATCTTGATGAAAAAGCACAATATCAACGCCGTAAGGACCTCACATTATCCCAACTCGCCCCTGTTTTATCAGCTGTGCGACCAAATGGGCTTTTACGTTATCGACGAAGCGGATATGGAGTCCCACGGCTGCGTGGAGGTCTATAACAATTTCAAGTGGGACGCTCCCGAGCCATACAACGGCATTGCCCTTATCGCCTGCGACAAGCAGTTCGAGAAAGCCATAACCGACCGTGCGGAAGCTCTTGTGAAGCGGGATATAAACCGCCCCTGCGTTGTGTTCTGGTCACTGGGAAATGAAAGCGGCTGGGGCGAGAATATGCTGGCGGCAGGCAGGCTGGTAAAATCGTTGGACGAAACAAGGCTGCTCCACTACGAAAGCACCCACAGACTGGACGATACGCCCACCGATATCCTTGACGTGGTATCGGGAATGTACTGGGACACCAAGGAAATGGCAGGCTTCCTTGAAAAGCAGGACGAGCACCGACCCTTTGTGCTCTGCGAATACTGCCACGCCATGGGCAACGGTCCGGGCGACCTGGAGAATTACCACAACGCATTTTATTCAAGCCCACGGTTCTGCGGCGGCTTTGTGTGGGAATGGTGCGACCACACCGTTCCTCAGGGCGTGGCTGACGGCAGGGTAAAATACGGCTACGGCGGCGACTTCGGCGAAAAGCATAACGACAGCAATTTCTGCATGGACGGTCTTGTTTATCCCGACCGCACACCTCACACGGGTCTGCTTGAACTAAAGCAGGCATACCGCCCTGTGAGAGTTTTGGCCGGCAGTGAAAAGGGACATTTCATCTTTAACAGCACCCTTGAATTTGCAAATGCGGGCGATATCCTTGACTGCCGATATGAGATAACCGATGACAGCGGAATTTTATCCACAGGCTGTGCAGATATTGCAATACCGCCTATGGGCAGCACCGAGGTGATTATTCCGAATGCGGCAAAGGAATATGAAAACGAAACATATATCAGGTTCATTTTCACCGCAAAGGAAGATACACTTTTCTGCTCCAAGGGCTATGAAATTTGCTTTGACCAGCTGAAAATATGCGGCGGCACGGATAAGCAGACGACCGGCAGCAGTGTCACTTCTTTTAAAGAAACCGCCCTTGATGTAACAATAACATCGGGCAGCACGATATATCATTTTGACAAGCGCCACGCCGTTTTTGACAGCATCAGCCATAACGGAACAGAGCTGCTCCAAAAGCCCATGCAGTTCAATTTCTTCCGTGCTCCCACCGACAACGATGTTATGAAGGGCAGCTGGTACAGGGCGCACCTTAACGACTTCACCGTAAAATGCTATGACACGGCTGTCACAAGCAATGACTCGGAAGTTATCATCACCGTGAGCCAGTCTATGGGCTGGAGCATTCATCAGCCATTTGCAAAGCTTAATGTAACATATTCTGTCGGCTGCAAACTGAACATCAGTTGCACCGCAGAATTTTCCAACAAGGTGGAAAATCTACCACGCTTCGGCTTACGTCTTTTCATGCCGAGAAGCTTTGAAGCTGTAGATTACTTCGGATACGGCCCACATGAAAGCTATATTGACAAGCACCTTTCAAGCTATATGGGTCATTTCTCCGCAAATATCGCAGATATGTTTGAGGACTATGTAAGACCTCAGGAAAACTCCTCGCATTACGGCTGCCGATACGTGAATGTAAGCAACGGCGATATCTGCGTGAAGTTTACCTCCGACAATAATTTCTCCTTTAATGCCTCCGAATACACCCAGGAGGAGCTGGCACAGAAGCGCCACAACTACGAGCTTGAAAAATGCGGCAGCTCCGTTATCTGCATCGACAGCAGAATGGCAGGCGTGGGTTCAAATTCCTGCGGCCCTGCTCTGGCGGACAAATACCGTGTACTTCCCGAAAAGGAAAATAAACTGTCGGCGCATTTTGGAATAGAGATAATATAATACTAATCCCCAATAAAACTACAGACAAAAAATCATCGCATAATCCATATATGCAAGATTATGCTTGATTTTTTGTGTAGTTTTTAATTGGTGCTTAGTATAAAAAAATCTCCCGCTTCTCGATTGAGGGGGAGATTTTTTACTTTATAGGTAAAATTACAGAATAGGTAAAATTACAGAGTGCGGGCAAAACTGCGGGCAAGTCAAAAACAAAACGGCTCAGATTATTTATCCAAGCCGTTTATTCTGGCGGAGACGGAGGGATTCGAACCCTCGTCCCTCAGGGGGCATCATGATTTCGAGTCATGTCCGTTATGACCACTTCGATACGTCTCCGTGTGACTGTAATATTATATCACACCCGATGAAAAATTGCAATACCTTTTTTGAAAAATTCCTGCCGGCTCATTTCATCAGGCGCAAAATCGCAGAATATTCACCGTCAAAGCATCACATTGCCTTGAATAGCAAAGATTTATGATGTATAATATCAGTATGATCCCAGCGATATTCCGAAAGGTTGATAATATGGAAAAATATCTTGATGAAACTCTCAGCGTGCAGGAACGTGCGGAAGCGCTGACAGATGCCATGACCACTGAAGAGCAGGCAAGCCAGCTCAGATACGACGCTCCCGAGATAAAAAGGCTTGGCATTCCCGCCTATAACTGGTGGAACGAGGGACTTCACGGACTTGCCCGCTCAGGCACAGCCACCATGTTCCCCCAGGCGATCGGACTTGCCGCCATGTTTGACACAAAGCTTGTGGAAAAGGCAGGCGAGATAACCTCCGAGGAGGCCCGTGCAAAATATGCCCAGTACGCAAAGCACGGTGACAGAGATATTTACAAGGGTCTTACCCTCTGAGCGCATAAAGCTCAGGGCAGGCGAAAGCAGGAGCGTGACCGTTTTCATTCCCGAAAGGGCGTTCACCTCGGTAGATGAAAGCGGCACAAGAAAGCGCTTTTCCGACAGCTTTACGCTGTATGCAGGCACTCACCAGCCCGATAAGCTGAGCTCAGTTCTCAGCAGTACAGAGTGTGCGGTGACGGAGATAAAATTCTGATATAATACAATAGCTGCTGCATTTTATGAAATGTTATAAAATGCAGCAGCTGTTTTTATCTTGCCTGCTCATCATAATTATAGTATAATAATGTAAAAACAATGCAAAAGGAGACATCATATGACTCAGGCAGTATATCCCGTTATAGGCAGGCAGGACAGGCTGCCCTTTTATCTTACAGGCATAGGAATATCCGACCCCGAGTACCGTGTGGCAAGGGAAAAGGGACTTGTCTCCCACCAGTTTTTGTTCACATCATCGGGGGCAGGTGTGCTTACGGTCGATGACAAAAAATACATACTCCGTGCAGGCTCGGTATTCTACATCGCCCCCGCAAAGCCCCACGAATATCACCCTCTTGCGGGAGAATGGGTCACAAACTGGCTGGTGTTCCGAGGTCAGCACGCAGGCGAGCTTATGGAAGCCATGGGCTTTCAGGGCTTTGCCTACTCCGAGCATTTTGACGAGGACAAATGCGGCAGGATATTCAGCAGGATATTTTCCGCTGCGGCTGACCCCGTAAACGGCGGCGAAAATTCCTCCGCACTTTTATATGAATATATCCTTGCCATGCGAAGCTCCATGTTCTCCCGTGATGAGGAAAAGCGGTCGGGAAATGACATATCCTCCCTGGCGGTAAGGTACATCGACAGCAATTATGCGGAGGATATCCGTGCGGAAACCCTTGCGGCACTGTCGGGAGTGTCCGTCCAGCACTTCTGCCGTGTGTTCAGGGCGGAGACCTCTATGCGGCCGCTGGAATATCTTGCAAGGCGGCGGATATCGGAAGCCAAGTCCCTGCTTGTGAACACCGACCGTGAGATAGGCGACATCGGCAAAGCTGTGGGCTATGAGGACAGGAACTATTTCAGCATAGTTTTCCGCAGGATAGAGGGCGTTTCCCCCAGAGAGTACAGGCGTTCAAGGGGCACGGTACTGATGTGATGCTAAAATCGTAATAATATGCAAAATATTTCAGATTGACGTACAGGCACAAAGGCGCTATAATTATTTACAGGAAAAGGATAATTGTGCACGGTTCTCTTTTTCATGAATAAGCATTTTATTATAATAATCTTATAAATGCTCATAATGAGGGGAGAAATTTCTTTGAAAAATATGAAAAGGCTCACGGCCTGCGTAGCTGCTGCGGCAGTTATGCTCACTGCTGCGCCCGTCTGCGAAGCGGAGGAAGAAACTGTGGATAGAAACAACATAATCATTGACGGAACTACTGCAAATCTAAAGGAAAATATGCGCTACAGAGGTGCGGGAATGGTCAGCGGCAACAACTCCTCCCGTCTCCTGCTGGACTACAAGGCAGAAGATCCCGAAGCATATTGGCAGATAATGGAGTATATGTTCGGCAAGGAGGGCATCGGTATAACTCACCTGAAGCTGGAAATGGGCTCCGATGTAAACTCATCATCGGGAACAGAGCCCTCGGTAATGCGCAGCGCTGACGAAAAGGCTGACGTTACAAGAGGCGCAGGCTATCAGCTGGCGGCGGACGCAAAGCAGATAAATCCCGACCTTACCCTTGATATGCTATGGTGGAGCGAGCCACGCTGGATAAGCGAAGCTGACGACACCTACGCCGCAAGATACAAGTGGTACAAGGAGACCCTTGACGCAGCTTATGAGACCTACGGCATAAAGTTTGATTACGTAAGCGCCGTTCAGAACGAAAGAGCTGCCGACCTTGACTGGGTAAAATATATTTCCGAACACCTGAAAAGCGAAACAGACTGCCCATATGATTACTCAAAGATAATGATAGTCGGCGGAGAAGAGGTCTGCACCTGGGGCTTTGCTGACAGAATGTATCAGGACGAGGAGCTTATGAATGCGGTAGATGTGGTGGGCAGCCACTACACCAGCAGCTCCACAAACGTTGCAAAGAGGATCGCCGAGGATAACGGCAAGGAGCTGTGGTTCAGCGAGGCAAGCTCCCCCATGGGCTATGCTCAGGGCGCATACAGGTTTGACGGCTCAGGCCTTGCAGGCATAAACGGAGCTCTTGACATCGCAAACCGTATCATCGGAATGTACCCCAACGGCAAAATGACCCTCTACGAGTATCAGCCCGTGGTATCCGCTTATTATGACGGCGCCTGCTACTGCCAGAAGCAGCTCATCACTGCCTGCGATCCATGGAGCGGATATTATCTGCTGGACAGCGGCTTTTACACTTCGCTGCACTTCTCCCGGTTTATCGAAAAGGGCTGGGCATTTATCGACAGCGCCTGCTACAGCGACGGCAAGCCCGGCGGTGACGGTCATGCAATCGTTGACGCAGTTTACAGCTACATGACCGCCGCAGACCCCGAAACAGGCGACTACAGCACGATCATCACCAACACCACCGCCGAGACCATGGACTACACCTTTACCGTTTCCGCACTGGATAAGGCTTCCGCCGATGTTAGCGTGTGGGAAACAAGAGGTCCTGACAGTCCCGAAAGCGGCGAATATGATGAAAACTATTTCAAAAAGATAGCCGATATAACTCCCGTGGAAAAGGACGGAGCATACACATATACAGTTTCCGTAAAACCCGATTCAATCGTGACCGTTTCCACAGTTTCTCCCGAGAGAACAAAGTATGTTAATATGGATACTTCCGAAAAAACTCTGCTCAGTCTCCCATATTCCGATGACTTTGAGTATGCTGATTATCCCGAGGACTACCTCTCATCAAGAGGCTATGCTCCCAGATACACCACCGACGAGGGCGGCGCATTTGAGGTAGAGGTATCCGACAGCGGAAACTATCTCGTTCAGCAGATAACTCAGGATATCAGAGCAAAGGACTGGGGCTGGACTCCCGACCCTGTTACCACTCTGGGCGATGACAGATGGTACAACTACAGCGTGGCTGTGAATGTTTCCTTTGACCCTGCGGAGGATAAGTCCGCAAACTACGTGGGCGCAGGCCTCAGATACACTCTTGCCTGCAACGCATACAGCGGCTACTGGCTCCGGCTTTATGAGGACGGCAGCTGGAAGCTCAAGTCAGACAACACCGACAGGGCTTCAGGCAAGATCGAGGGCTTTGACGGCTCCGCTTCCCACAGCCTGAAAATCGAAGCTGAGGGCGTGGTTATCCGTGCATATATCGACGGCGCACAGGTAACGGAATATGACAGCTCCGACGCACTTATCGGCGCAGGCAGGGCAGCACTTTACAGCTCATACAACAAGAACCGCTTTGGCGACCTGACAATCGAGCCTGTGGGCGACAACACATACATCACCCGCTATGACAACACCGATGCCTGCTTTGAGTATGAGGGCGAGTGGGAGCACAACACCATGAGCAGCTTCAAGAACTACAAGCGAACCATTTCCAAGGGCAAGGTCGATTCCGTTCTTACCGTAAGCTTTGACGGCACAGGCTTTGCACTTACAGGCGAAACAGGCGGCGAGACAGTCCTCTCCGTTTCCATAGACGGCGGCGAGGCTGAGATAAAGGGTGTTTACAAAACAGGCTCCAGAGGAACATCATACCTTTGCAGCGGTCTGGAAAACACTCATCACACTGCAAAGATAACCGTTGCCATGGGCGACTACAGCGTTGACGGCATGGAGGTCATCGGCGGCAAAGTGCTTCTCCCCGAGGAAGAACCCGTGGAGGAGATACCCGAAGAGACCGAGGCATCGGCAACCGATGAAACCACCGCAGAAAATGCAAGCAGCAAAAAGATATCCCCTGCGGCTGTGGCAGGCGTTGCAGGGGGAATTGCAGCAGCTGCCGCTGCTGCCGCAATAGCAGTAACAGTAAAGAAAAAGAAGAAGTAATATGGATACATCAAGAAATATGACCGAGGGCAGCGAAGCGGGGCACATCGTAAAATTTGCCCTGCCCCTGCTGGGCGGCAATCTGCTCCAGCAGACCTATAACATCGTTGACACGGTAATAGTGGGAACCTTTTTAGGAGACAGCGCACTGGCGGCAGTGGGCGCAACAGGCTCAATAACATACCTTTTCTACACCCTCTGCATTGGTCTTTCCATAGGCGCAGGCGTAATAATCGCACAGCTTTTCGGCATGGGCGACCATAAGCGCATGAAAAGCGCCATTTTCAGCTCGGCAGTGGTAACTGCCATATTCGGCATAGCAGTAAGCATAATTTCCGTGCTGCTGGCAGAGCCTGTGCTGAGGCTGCTGAACGTCCCCGATGAGCTTATAGGCACGTCTGCGCTTTATATGCGCATAGCCTGCGGCGGAACGGTTGCCGTAGCGGCATATAACTGGATAAATGCGGTAATGCGTGCCCTGGGCGACTCAAAGACGCCGCTGATATTTTTGGGTGCGGCAAGCATACTCAACGTCCTGCTGGATCTGTTTTTCGTGGTAGTCCTGAATCTTGGCGCAGGCGGAGCGGCATTTGCCACAGTGCTTGCACAGGGACTTTCGGCAGTGGTGTGCATAATATTCTGCTTCAAATGCAACAGCAGCCTGCACCTTTCCCATGAGGATATGCGTGCGGATAAAAAGATGATGTTGCAGTGCATAAAAGCGGGTCTGCCCATAGCTGCCCAGAACGGACTTATATCCGTTTCCATGGTGGCGCTTCAGAGAGTAACAAACGGCTTCGGCGAGACCGTCATGGCGGCATATACCGTTTCCATGAGAATAGAGCAGTTCGTACAGCAGCCCTTTTCATCGCTGAACGCCGCCGTTTCCACCTTTACAGGACAGAACATCGGCGCAGGCAAGGAGGACAGAGCAAGGAACGGACTTAAAGCGGCAGTGAAGATATCGACCGTATTCGCCTTTGCGGTGCCGGTAATATTCATACTGTTCGGAATAAATATCACAGGCTTTTTCGTAAAGGGCACGGACGTTATCAGCATTGCATCAAAAGCAATAGTGATGACTGCCTGCTTCTACTGGGCGCTGGGAATAATACATACCGTCCGAGGCTTTCTGAACGGCGCAGGCGACACAGGCTATGCACTTGTGAACGGCACAGCGGAAGTCATCTGCCGAATAGGACTGTCACTGGTGCTGACGGCTATCCCCGTGATAGGTCACTGGGGAATATGGCTCACCACCTGCTGTACATGGTTTGTCACAGCGGCAGTAAGTCTGCTCAGATATAAGGGCGGAAAGTGGAAGAGCAAATCATTGGTAAGATCATAAACAAATATAAACCAAAATTGGAAAGAAGTCCGGAGTTATGTACCTCCACGTTTTTTGGCACTGTCAAAGGAATAATTGCCGTAAAGGGTCAGGTCGGTAACGGTCATATTTCCGGTGTACCACACGCCTGCCCGTGCCATCTCGAACCATGTGCAATTTTTCACGGTGATTCGCCGTCATCAAATATAGTATCGGTTATGCGCGGGTCATGTCCCTGAAACAATGCCCGCTCTCCCGTAAGAAATTCCTGTTTTATCTCTTTCATATTATCTGCCTTTCGGTTTTGCATAAAGCCACATAGATATTTTTGTGGATTACTGTAGTATAATTATATTATAGCTCAGATTTATAAATATAACAAACAACTTTTTTAACAATGCAGAAGCCATACTGCACAAAAAGATATCCCGCATCACGAAAAAAGCTATTTACTTTTGCTATAAAAAGATGTATAATTACCATATAATAAACTATAGGAGCGCTGATAATGAAAATAAAAAGAATACCTGCCATAATTCTTGCAGCAGCAATGCTGGGCACAATGCCAATAGTTCCCCCTAAGACCGGGCTCAGCCTTTCCACAGTGGCTTATGCCGCTGAAAAGCTTAATGCCCCCAAGGACTTTACAGCCGCAGTGAACGGTACGGCTGCCGTGCTGTCGTGGTCGGCTGTAAAGGGCGCAGACGCATACCGCATCTATCAGTATGACAAGAGCGCAAAGAAGTTCGTGAACCTTAAAACCGTCACCTCCACCAAGACCTCGGTAAAAGGTCTGGCTGAGGGCAAGAACTATTTCAAGGTCGCAGCTCTTACAAAGTCGGGCAGCAAGTACATCACGGGAAATATCTCCGAAAAGATAACCGTAACCGTTGCCTCCGCCGCTGAGAGCAGCGCAAAAACATCAGGCAAAAATTCCGCTGCGGTGGCTCTGGCAAAGAAAATGGGCGACGGCTGTAATTTAGGCAACACCATGGAATCCGTTGCAACATGGCTGGGCGCAGATGCAACCCCCAAGGACTACGAAAAGGCATGGGGCCAGCCCGAGACCACTGCTGCCATGATAAAGTCCCTGAAAGCCGGCGGATTTGAGTCTGTCCGTGTCCCCGTGGCATGGTCAAACATGATGTCAAAGGACGGCAAATACACCATCTCCCCCGAGTATTTCGACCGAATCGACGAGATCGTGGGCTATATCCTTGACAATGATATGTACTGCATCATCAACATTCACTGGGACGGCGGCTGGTGGGAGGACTTCGGCTCCTCCGATGAAAAGGTCGCTCAGGCAGCCATGGACAAATACACCGCCATGTGGAAGCAGATCGCAAAGCATTACAAGTCCTACTCCGACAAGCTGATATTCGAGTCCGCAAACGAGGAGCTTGGCAGCAAGACAAAGGGCAGCTCCAGCATGAACGAGAGCTACGAAAGAGTAAACGGCATCAACCAGAAATTCGTTGACATAGTAAGAAGCACAGGCGGCAAAAACAAGTCCAGATTCCTGCTCATCGCAGGCTACGATACCGACATTTCCAAGACCGCAGACAACAGGTTCAAAATGCCCGACGACACCGCAAAGGATCGTCTGCTGGTATCGGTACATTACTATTCGCCCTCCACATTCTGCATTGCCGACAAGAAGAGCAACTCATGGGGCTACAGCGACAGCTGGGGCACCGAGGACGACTACAATACAATGCGCAGGGATTTTGAAAAAATGAGGAAATTCACCGACGCAGGCTACGGCGTTATCATCGGCGAATACGGTGTCTGCCACAACACAGACGGCGGAAAACACGTTATGAAAAAGGGCACCGACAAGTTCTTACGGTCTGTTAAGGATCTTTCAAGCGAAATGGGCTACTGCGCAATGATCTGGGACTGCAGTGACTGGTTCAACAGAAAGACACAAAGCTACAACTACGATTTCCTTAAGGATATTTACGACTAAAAGATGATATGACACCGCCCCGCTGTATTGATATGCCCAAAAGTTAAGCGGCTTTTGGGATATATCAGATACGGCGGGGCGGTTTTATACTAATCACCAATAAAACTATAGACAAAAAATCATCGCATAATCCATATACGCAAGATTATGCTCAATTTTTTGTATAGTTTTTAATTGGTGCTTAGTATTATACTGATTTTTTGTCGTTCTATAAACAAGGCGTACACCCTACCCTTTTCGGTATGATGTACGCCTTGTTTTGGTTTAAGTGGAATTATTCTGCATCTGTATTGACCGTTACAATATCCGATTTTGTCATAGTAGTCCACTTTCCGTCAACATAAGCACGGACGATGTACTGATACTCGGTATCGGGAGTGAGCTTGTTTATCCTTACTGCAAGCTTCTCGGTTTCGCAAAGCTTTACAGCCTTTCCGTCCACATACTTGCAGATCGCATACTTTTCAGCATTGGGAACTGCCTGCCAGGTAAGCTTTATGCTGTTTTCGGTCGATGCTGCCTTTGCGATCGGCTTGTAGTAAACCTTGACCGTTATCTTGTACGAATAAGTCATAGGCGAGAGCTTTCTGCCGATAGAGTATCTTACAAGGAATTTGTAGGTCTCACCGTTTTTCAGACCTTTAAGCGTTACCGATGTATCCGTGGTGGTCTTGACCTTGACATACTTGCCGTCCTTATACTGATATACATAGTATTTGTCGGCATTTTCTATCTTGTCCCAGTTTAGCGTTACCATACTTCCGTCCGCTTCTGCATTGACAGTCAGCTCTTCGGTGAATACACTGGGTGTTAAAAATACGGGATATGTGGGGTAAGTCGGATATGCAGGATAGCTTGGATATGTGGGATAGTAATCATATCCCGTTGCAGGAATGGTTTCTGTTCTGAAAGCATATCCGCATATGTAGCAGGAATATACTCTTACGCCCGCTGTGGTTGCAGTAGGCGGAACGGTAATTACTCCGCCGTTGGAGATGTGCTGTGAAATATCAGTCTTTTCTCCGCAGGAGCATTCGTGCCAATGGTTTGTGCTGTCATATTTCCAAGCTGTACCGTAGCTGTGGGTATGTTCGGAATTAAGTGCAGGAACGGTTTCCGTTCTGATAACATATCCGCATACGGTGCAGGAATATACTCTTATGCCCTCTGTGGTTTCTGTAGGCTGAACGGTCACTGTACCGCTGTCCTCTGTATGTGCTTCAAAATCAACCTTTTCATCACAGCCCGAGCAGGCGTGCCAATGTCCTGTTTCGTCCTTGGAATAATCCACGGAAAGGCTGTGAGTGTGGCTGAGCTTTGGAACAGTTTCCGTCTTTGTATGATGGCATACGGAGCAAGTGTAGGTCTTTACGCCCTCTGTGGTTTCTGTTGCAGGAATGGTTATCATTCCGCTGTCATAGCTATGAGGAATAACATCTGCTTTACCACTGCACACGGAGCAAATGTGATAGTGATCATCGTCATTATCGCTTTCCCAGTCCGTTCCGTAAGTGTGATGAGCTGCGATTTTCAGACTTTCAAGAGTAACTTCTGTTGCCGCCTGATCGTCTGCGAAAAGCTTTCCGCATTCGCACTCATAATGTTCCTTTACTCCGTCTGCGGTGCAGGTTTCGGGAACCTCTGCAATAAATGTAAGGTGGTTTGTGTGAATATGTCCGAGCGCAGGAGCTAACTCATATCCGCATACGTCACAGGTCTGAGGTGTTGTTTCTGTTGCTTCGTCTCCGGGAGTGTGGACAGCATAACCGACTTTCTGATTATTTTCGGTAATGGGACAATTTGCGTTAACGCAGTCATGCCAGTGTCCTGTTCCATCAGAACTCCAATCGTTTGACCAGGTGTGACCTGTTGCGAAGACAGTCACATCGGCAAGTGTGGTTGGGTTTAAACCTGCGTCATCAGAGAATATATTTCTGCATTCCGTGCAAGTCCAATATGCTCTGTTTCCGTTATCGGTGCAGGTGGGAGCCTTTTCATCTGTCTTAACGAGCGAATGTCTTGCAGGATCATTGGGATCAGCAATATTTGTTATTTCAGCAGTCCCGTTAGGATCGGAGAACTTCTTTCCGCATACGGAACAGTCCCAATATTCTACGGTTCCGTCTGCTGTACAGGTATGAGCTGCTGCATCGTGATGGGAAAGGTCGTGGTCACCATAATAATCTTGTCCGCAAATACCGCAAGTTGCCTTTTTTATACAAGTAGGTGTGGTGTTGGTTACACAAGTATGATTACCGACTTTGTGCCGATGATCCTCATCAACGGCTATTACCTTTTTGCCGTCGATTTCTGGCGGAATATCAACCGTATTCACTGAGGAAAGACTAATGTCTGTTATTGTGACATTATTGCTGCTATCAACGGTATAGGTTATTTTTGTGGCTGTTTGGGAAATAAAATCGCCGGTGAGACCTGATTCGTCCGGAACGAAATTTACTCCGCTCGGAATATAAACTATTGTAAGACTGTCACAATCCCAAAAAGCAAGATTTACAATAGAAGTAACGCTGTTCGGGATAGTTATGCTTGTAAGTCCGGTACAATGTTGAAAAGCGCTTCCTCCAATGGAAGTAACGCTGCTCGGGATAGTTACGCTTGTAAGTCCGGAACAATAATAAAAAGCATAATCTCCAATGGCAGTAACCCCGTCCGGGATAGTGTAGCTGCCGGTTTTCCTGCGTGGACAATATATAAGTGTTGTTTTATCTTTATTAAACAGTACGCCGCTTTCCGAGCAAAAGGAAGGATTGCTGCTGTCAACAGTTATGTTTGTAAGTCCGGTACAATCTTGAAAAATATTATTTTCGATGGAAGTAACGCTGCTCGGGATAGTTATGCTTTTAAGTCCGGTACAACTTCCAAAAGCAAAATTTCCAATGGAAATAACGCCGTTCGGGATAGTTACGCTTGTAAGAGCGGAACAATTAAAAAAAGCCATCTCTCCAATGGAAGTAAGACCGCTCGGGATAGTTATGCTTGTAAGATTGGAACATTTATAAAAAGCCAGCGATCCAATGGAAGTAACTCCCGGTTCAATCACCACTGAAGTAATATCCGAACGGTTGCTATACCATGGTTGATCAATATCTGATCGATAATCCTCTATTTTACCCGAGCCTGAGATAGTCAGTGTGCCGTTGTCATCAAGTGACCATGTTACATTGCTGCCACTATCACCGCAATTACCGCTGCTTTCCGCACTCGCCGCAATAGCATTGCCGCCGACACCAAGGTCTGCAAGCCCCAGCTCTGCGGGGAATGTAAAGGATATTGCAAGAGCCGCCGCAGCAGCAACAGCGGTTATTCTTTTTATTTGTTTTTTCATTTCTCATTACCTCCTTCGGATAATTTGCTGTATTTTTCGATAAACAGAGAAACCGTCTGCTTTAAGACCTCCATCTGGCTTTTTAAATAGTATTCGTCCTCAAACATTGCGTAGTGTACGCAGGCACGGACGAAAATAAAAATGAGCGGTGTAATGACTGTATGGGGAATGCCTATCTTCGGCTCAAGCTGCTTAGCGTACTCGGTGTACCGTTCGTTTACGCCCTCGAAAAACTTCTTTCCGTGTTCGATATATTTTGGGTGTGTATAGACCTGATACATCAGCCGATACTTCTTGCCATGCTCTTTCGCCGTCCAGTATGGGATCTCCTCAATAAAGCGAATAACATCTTTTGGGTCGGCAGGGGCTTTCGCCATAAAATCGTCCTCGACCTTTGCCATACAGTATGCGGTGGATTTGATTATCAAGTCGTCGAGATTTTCAAAATACAGATACAGTGTAGCTGCATTGCACCCGCACGCCTTTGCGATCGTTTTTATCCCAACGCCGGATAAACCGTTCTCCGCATAACAGTCATAACATTTTTCCATCAGTTCGATTTTCTTTGCCTGTCTGGCTTCTTCATTAACAGTACGCAATTATCGTTTCCGCCTTTAAATAAACAATCGTTTGATTATATTATATCATACTTTCAGAGATTTTGCAATAGGATTTCATAAAAAGTTTGGATTTTTTGTAACCAATATTAGTACGCAGAACAAAAAGATTCCTTGACCCATAATCAACGGAAAATAACACCGCTGGGTATGAGTGTCATATTCGGCGGATAATACAATGTATTATTGGCATTGCAAATGCTATGACTATTTGATTATGTGCGTATTTGTTCAATATGTTATGAGGTGTCAAAACTAACCTTGATATTGAGATCAATGGAAACGAGAGGTGTATGGCAAAAAAATCCGCAGCAGGTTATTTTTTAGCTTGCTGCGGATTTTTTGCTAATACTAAGCACCAATTAAAAACTATACAAAAAATTGAGCATAATCTTGCGTATATGGATTATGCGATGATTTTTTGTCTATAGTTTTATTGGTGATTAGTATAAGATTTATAATCAGTATAAAAGCGGGTCAGTTAAAACAAAAAAAGTCACGCAAACGTCTTGTCTGCGTGACTTTTACTGGTGACCCGTACGGGAATTGAAAATCTTGGAAGGTTTTTTGCAACTTTTTATAATCGCCCGCAAAGCACGTAGAATAGGCGTTTTACGGCAAATTACAAAAATTTGATTTTGCTGTTTTTCGCTAAGTTTTTGCAGCTTTAGCGGACAAAAATTGATGTACTCCTGTATCTCTGAATGGCTGATCTTTGTATGGTCAGCCATTATTTTTTTGATGAGCTATTTTTTCTTCTTGTTTTAACTTTTGTTTCCGGTGGAAGAAACTGCACCAAAAAGTATTAAAAATATTCTAACAGCATCAATATCTGCTCTCCATTATTCAAACATATGATTCGCCAGTGAGATATTGGCATTTGTAAAAATATACCATAACACACACTGAACAGTTTTTGCGAAAACATAATGTATTTTATTCAAGGAATTCAATTGTCACCGTCAGGTTCTCAACCTTGCTATTGACCTCTTCGACAAGATTAGTCAGAACCTTGACCGCTGAATTCTTAGCGTTATTTTTTAGAGTTTCATTATTAATAAAGTAATTCTTTATTTTTTCTCTGCCCTCAACCTCAGAATTATGAGCATCATCAATTCCTATCATTGTTGAACCATTGTTTAAATCCCACCACAAAAATGTGATAGTGTCATCCGCAAACAAGAGTCTTTTAGGAACATCAATATCATACTTTTGCTCGGGATCAGGTATTCTGATAGTAATGGTATTTCTTTCCTGATCAACAAGAAATTCACTTTTTTGCAGATCAATGAAATAAGTACATGAGCCATTTAGCTCATACCATGATTCATATTTATTTGTCGAATATTCATTTATAACATATTCTGTATCATATGCCTTATACACCTCCAGATTAGATATTTCTTTAATCTGATCAATAACAATACTTTCTCTGTTTGAAACATGATTTTCCTTCTCTGCATTCAGATATGCAGCATTGTAAAATTCATTATAGGTATCTTTTTTAGTCTGTTCGTAGGAGCTATTAAACGAATCAACAGCGGATTTGGCGCTGTCGGTTATACTATTTGTGAGCAAATAAACAATAACTAACACCAAAATTATGCTTAACGCAATTGAAATGACGATCAATGTACTCTTAAAGTCCTTTTTTTCGGCATGATTATTCTCCTGCATTATTCAAGTCCCTCCTCAAAATCAACTGTGATATTATCCTTGTTATTATCCTTAACACTGACATTTTTTATCAGCTGGTTAACTTGGGACAGCGCAGCGTCGTTTGCCATTTCTGTTATATCAGGATCATTTTCCAGTTCCTGCTCTATTTTACTGCGTATTTCATTTTGGGAATTAATATATTCCGCAGAGCCGGCATCGCTGCTTCCGGTTCCTTCCCTTTTGCTATATTGTGCTATTTTCTGAGGAGTCTGAAAATTTGTGGAAAGCTTAGGATAAGGTATCAATACAGTGCACTTATCGTTTTCAGAAATGATCTTCGCTTTTGTAAGATCAACAGAATATACAGCCTCGCATTCAGTTACCCACAGAACGAGAGTTTTTCCGCCATCTGCACTGTTTATGCCGTTGCGTTTCATATTCACACTGAGCACTTCAAGATTTCCCAATTCCTGCACTCTGCCGAGTATTCTTACCTCTGTATCCTTAGCTGATAAAGCATCCATTTTTCCGTCATCGGCCCCTTCGGCAAGTCCATTTGTAACACCATCAACTGAACCGACAAGTCGTCCTGCCGCATTTCCATACAATGCCCCGCCTGCATTTCCAAGAGACTCTGCATTTTTGTATGTGGGATAAACTACTATGAGAATTATTGCAGCCAAAATAACGGGAATAACAAGAATGATCTTCCAAAGGTTGTTCTTGATAAAAATCATAATTACTTTTTTCATCATTTTCACCGCCATATCCTAACAAATTAATTTGCAGTCGTCTGTAGTTTGAGAATAATATCATTTCGTTTTTTTAGATAATCGGAATATTTCATTTCAGCTTTGTAGGTATCAATATCCTTCAAAAGAATAATTCCCTTTTCTTGAAGTTTGTATCCCTTATCCGGCTGAACTGTTATTCTGATCTTTTCAGAACCCGGAATATTATCGTTAGGTTTTAGAACATAGTTGGTACTTATAACACTTATCGTTGTTGTTGCGTGATTGATCGGCATATCCGTAAAGCTATATACCATATCAGATTCTTCCAATGTATATATCTGTATGTTTGCACTTATTTCCGGAACAATGAGAGAATATCTTGTTCCTCCATTTATCGGCTCTGAGCTGTCAAAGTTTTGCTGAATACATTCTGCCTTATATCCGTCCTTTACATCGATGGTGATCTTATCACCTGTTTTTAGCTTAGTGATCTCATTTCCCGAAATATCCTTATCATTATTGATCTTCACTGACATTCGCTCGTTATTCTCTGTTGAAAAGAAGCTGCAATTTATGTATTTGCGAAGTCTCAACGATATATTGCTTTCTTTTTCAGTAAGAGTAATATTATTAAAATAAACAGCATTATCAGATGAGTTTTTCTCTGCGGTAAATCCGCTGTTTTCATCGGGATCATCCGGATTATAATAATAATTGCTGTTATCAAAGTTCATTGAAATGTTATGAGCATGAACGGGATCAAGCTCAGCTGTGGTTCTGTTATAGTCCAGACCGTCTAATTTCCAATTACAGCTGACAGTCTGTTTTTCATTTTCGTTCATAGTGTAAGCTTCAAAAGTTATTTTGCAGGGCATATACATACCTAAAGGCTCAATAGCAAGCTCTGAACCGGTGTAATCCTCAGGAATATGGATAATCATATTTGCGTCATCCCATACGTCTGTCATCTCAGTTTTGTTTCCGTCAGAACCAATATCCCATACGCGAATTTTGGAAAATTCATACAGGTTATTTTGTTTATCGGCATTTTCCGAAGAAACATATATTATGTCATTTGGTTTTGCGTGATATTCATTGATATTGATGGGTGTAGCTAATTCTTTGCTCAAAAAATATTGTACATTCAGCTTATCGTTCTCGGAAGCTGTGATATGAATCCCCTCAAATACCTCAGCCATGGCAGGAATTGCAGGTCCTGATGTATCAAATTTCCACCGCCCACTATCATCAATCTCATTCTTATGGATTTTTTTATATTCCAGATAATTCTGATATTCAGCAGAATTGGTTATTCCTGATTTTTCCAGGCTCTTTTCTGCTACCCAGTCATTAAGAGCTGAACACCCTGATAATAATGACATAGCAGAAATAACTAATACAATTTTTTTACGCCTCATTTATCTCATCCCCTAAAAAATTCTTAAATGAAAGCTGAATCTCATTTTGATATTATGCTCAACAATCTATGATAATTTGCACGAAAAATCAACAAATAAGCGTCGCTTTTTATATTATATCACCATATTCAGCAAATGTCAACAGCTAACAGTTGAATTTGCACACAAAATAAGGCTTTGCTGTGTAGATTTTTACGCAAATTGCGAGTATAATGGTACTTAGAAGGAGGAAAAGAGGAAAAAAATCAAGTTTCTGCTATTTTCCATCTTATCGCAACATATCAAAAATGGCTACGACTTTCGGCTTGTTCTGATTTTGTGTAAAATATCGTGATTTTTCATATCAATAAGTCCCAAATAAGACCCAAGACCAATGCATATTTCTGCTTGAGATTTACCGCCGATCGCTCGGCGTTTTTTCTTTTTTTAGTCAAGCAGCCAGTCAATAATATTTACGATCTTGATCCCATCAACGGAATTATACAACTCTTTATCCATAGTGAGTATAACCTTTTCGTAATTATCACGAATCTGCATCAACGGACGAAGCTCACGTTCTTTTGTCTGATTGGCAGCCATTGTCTGCGTTACCTGATAATAGATTTTTTCATCGGCGTTTGTCGCAATAAAGTCAACCTCAACATTTCCGATTTTTCCAATCGCTGTATCATATCCACGGCGAAGCAGCTCAAAATATACTATATTTTCAAGAATATGCCCTTTATCAACATCACGCAGTCCCAAAAGGTAATTCCGCAAACCAATATCAACAATATAAAATTTTCCAAGTGTCCGCAGGTATTCTTTACCTTTGATGTCATAGCGCTTTGCCTCGTAGAAAATATATGACTCCAGAAGTGCTCCCACATACGCCTGTACAGTCTGAACGGCGGGCTTTGTTTTTCGGCTGGTGTCCAGCAGTCCCTCATTTACAAGCGTGTTGCCGATAGAGGTTACAGAGGTGTTGCTTCCGATAATGTCTGCAAGAAACATGATTATTTTTCTCAGCAGATCTGCATCGGTAATCTGTCGCTGCCCTCTGCGCTTTTCACGTTCAAGTATATCACGCATAACAACAGTGGAATAGATGCCGTCAAGCAAGGTCATAGCTTTGTCGGTATCAAGTCCTACATCTGCAATTCCGGGCATTCCGCCGAATTTCAGGTACGCTTCAAAAAGCTCCTCGGTATCGTAAATATTGCCCTCACTGTCGGATATTTTCTTTGCTGTTTTTCCTGTCGGACTTTTACGTTCGGTCAATGTGTAGCCGTGAAAATCAATAAATTCCTTAAAGGACAGCGGAAGCATTTTTATCTCTACATAACGTCCCGATAGATAAGTTGCAAATTCTGAGGACAGTAAATATGCATTTGAGCCTGTGATATAAATGTCGCAGAGAAAGTCTACACGGAAAGAATTTATTGCATCCTGCCATTCTGCAATACGCCGGACCTCGTCAAAGAACAGATAAACTTTTTTATCTGCAGGCTTTCTTTCGCAAACATAATTATAGAATGACTTAACGTCCATTGAACGGTATTCCATTGATTCAAAATTCATAGCGATGATCTGATCATCGGATATTCCGCTTTCACGCAGATGACGTATCATCAACTTCATAAGGCTGGATTTGCCGCAGCGACGTATGCCGGTTATGACCTTGACAGGCTCGGTATCCTGAAAAGCAATCAGTTTATTCAGATAAAAATCACGTTTTTTCAAACAATGGATTTCATTGAACATAGCTTTCACGCTCCTCTTATCTATATTATACTATAAACTTTTAATAATATCAGGTTTTTAGTATTGATTTTCAAAAAGATCTATTGATGATAGATTTACAATATAAGTGCAACATCAAAAGCCTTACTATTAGATAAATGCTGATTAATGGGTGTTCCCCAACCGAATGCGGGGAACACCCACACAAATACGTCACTCAATCGTCAGAACAAGTAGAAATGTCGATTAAATCAGTGGTTACTTAGAAATGAAGATTATAGTATATTGACATGTATTGCTCTATTATCAAAAAGCAGTTTTTCAGCCTCGCCTTGTTATCCGCAATACTAAATCCTACAATAACACAATGCACATGAGCCTTTATGCTTATTCCGGAGTTGATAGCTATGCTTGGACAATAACATTTATGCAAATCGTAAATAAAGTCTGCGTACTCTTCCGAAAAAAGTCAGCAAGATTACTTTTGAATTTTTTCAACAATCTCTCTTCCACCTGCATTCAGATACGTCTGTCAAATATAATCATTGAACATTACTTTCCCCTCCACCTAAGAGAATACTGCGAGTATTGATAATCTCAGAAGGTTTTACTTCTTCAGCGGACAACAATTGAGAACCTGTCTTCATAAGAAATGTGTGCGGATTTTCGAGCATAATTTTGTTGCAGAGTAGGCAAAAATCCGCAGGCGGGCTTTCGCCCGGCAAGGATTTTTAACGCAGTCTGCGGCAAAATTTGCCGAAAAGACGTGCGCATATGCTTGTGAAGACGGGTTCTGATGTACTCCTGCTTTACAAATCGGCTGATTTCTTAATGATTCAGCTGATTTGCTTTTACCGCATTAGCTGAATTAATGATTCGTAAGAGTCATATATGCTGCCATTTCAGCATCTTTAAAGCAGCAGAAATATATGTTCATTACTGTATCGGGGTGTGCATCAAGCCACCTGACTACCGCAAGTAGAGAGACCTTTGCAGCTTCGTCCAACGGATAACCATATACTCCTGTGGATATACCGGGGAAAGCAATGCTGTTACATCCGTTTTCCAGTGCAATATCTAATGAATTGGTATAGCAAGCCGCAAGCAGCTCCGCATCGTCAGGCTTACCGCTGTAAACAGGGCCTACCGTATGGATAATATGATCTGCGTGTTTTATATTGTATGCCCCTGTTATTTTTGCTTCACCTGTATTGCAGCCATGAAGTGTTCTGCATTTCATCAGCAATTCAGGGCCTGCAGCCATATGAATAGCTCCGTCTACGCCTCCGCCGCCAAGAAGGCTGCTGTTTGCTGCGTTGACGATAGCATCAACGTGCATATCAATGACGCTGCCTTTCACAAAGGAAATATGAGATTTCGGATTGTATTTGGAAAGCATTTTAATGATATCCTTTTGCAAAAAAAGCTTCTGTCCCCAGGGATTGATGATATATCCAACGCAGTCCGTACAGTTATCAACTGCTTCAAACAATACATTCAGAGATTGGTTTATTGAAGATGAGGACTCTCCTTTTTCCAGTTCCTCATGACTTGTAAAAAGAGGAATAAAGTAGTGACCGTCTTCGTCAGCTGCTAAGTGTCTGAACTTTATCGGTATATCTTCACTTACTGAAAAAGTTTCACCGATTTTTGCTTTTTCGGGATCTCCTATCGCCTGAAGCATAGCCTCGGGAAGTTCGATAGGTACTATGACCTGCATATCATTGTTCAGTCCATTTGCAACAGCATTGAATACCGCTTCCGGTGCTGCGTTATCACCGCCATAGTACCAGTTAAAAATTGCCCTTTCTAATTCAAGTGCATATCTATCTTTGGTCATTTTATCATGTCCTTCTTTCTTAAATATCTTTATCATCAGATTCAAAGTCTTTGTCTGTGCATTTTCGGATAATCTTCTTTATCCGCTCAATTGGAAACGGTGCTTCTTCTTTTTTGTGGTATTCAATACTTGAAATTCTTGCAATAGACCGATGATTATCGTGTCCCACGGGTACAATAACCAGATCACCTTTTTCAAGTGTATCATCATCTGTAAGGTAGCAATATTCTTTGCCATATTCTTCAAATATTACATTGCAGAAAATCAATTCAGATTGCCGCCGCAAAGCTTTTCCATAAACCGAAGAGTCAAGAATTTCATTTATTTCATAAAACTGCATAAATGAAATTATGTTATTTGCAAGCTCAGGAAAATCCTCGGGCAGTCCATATTTATCAAAGGTTCCGGTTATCACTCGCTGTTTTCCATAAAGAAAATCAATAGTAATAGTGTAATCCTTTGTCTCTAAAGGATTTTTTACCACATCATCAGGGTTTCCTTCAATAGTGTTGAGAAATTCATCTGTATCATATCCTTCAAGCAGGCTATCAATTCCGCCTTCTATGCAATATTTTCTTTCAACCACACAGCCTGTTCCGATATTATGAATGTAAGTCATTGTTTCGTTTTTTCTGTCAAACACTATCTGTTCCGAGTAATCCAACGTTACAAATTCCCACGAAGCGCCTTCCGGAATATTTGACGGCTTTATTTTGGTATTTCGGTGGTAATCAATAACCATTTTTTCGATTCTGTCTTTAAAAGCATTCCCGTCAAACATATACAATTCGGGCATATCAAGACTGCTTCTGAATACATCGGAAATGTTATCCAGTATAGAATTTTTCGTTGGTACCAATGATCCTCTGAAGCAGAAATCCTCATCTTCAGTATTGGTAAGTATCAGTTTCCATTCACCAACATCTGTAGCCATGATCACATTAAATTCATCTGAGAAATATTCCTCCAATATTTTAAGTAGGTGAGCAGTCACTTCATTGTCGAGCTTAATTCTTCGTTCAGCAGACTTAATGTATTTTTCGCCGTTTCCGTAATTATATCGGGTAAAGAATAAACGTCCGTTATCGGTAAGTGTCAGCCGCTGTTCTATTTCATCATCGGGCATAGGGCAAGGTCCGTAACATAGTGAATTTGATATTAGCTTTGCTTTTTTTAGTGTCCCTTTAAATACAAATCCGGATACTCCCGATTCTGATGTCAGCAGTTCCAGTCTGCCGAGCGCAGTAATAAACCATCCTCTGTTTTCCGTGAGTGTAATTTCTTCTCTATTACCCGCCCAATGGTTAAAGTAACGCCATTTTGAAAAAATAGCTGAACCAAGAAGTTGTATGTCTTCAACAGAATCTATTATTTTGTCAAGCTCCCGATAGTCGCTGAAAACATTCAGATCAGGATAAGCAGCAATAAATGATTCTCCGCAATCCATCTGAAAGCCTAAAGCAAAGCATTCGTCTGCAAAAGCTGTATCTTCACAAAGGTCACGTCCGGTGGCTTTCGTGTCTCTGAATTTATCAAACCATTTAAGAGCAAATTTATGTATTTCTTTATTAGACATTTTACACACCTCCGCAGCTATACTAAAATTTTCTTTTACAAACCAAAATGTTCTTCTGCGATTCTGTTCAGCTGTGCCGCAATTTCCGTAAAATCGCAGTCCAGATCCAGCGTCCTGACACTTATCTTATTTCCACTCATAAGATATTGATTGTTCGGAATTATTTCCTCATCGGTTTTGGCATACAGTAGCATACCCGATACTTCATGTGGACAGTCCGCCAGTTCATATTCTTTGTTTTTCACATAGGTGAAGATCTGATACAGATTACCCGAATGAAGCTTTTTCGTACCGTATTGTGTCTGAGTCGTGTGTGAATAATACTTGGCGTCAATGATAAGTATTTTTTCTTTATAAGTAAGCATTATGTCCGACTGCATTACCGGCAGCATCATTCCTATGCCATCATCAAGCTGCCATGGAATCTGAGCGGCATTTGCAGTGATTTGCGGAAATTCACGCCGATAATACTCCATAATGAATTTCTCATAAAGGCGGCACATTCGCTGTTCATCAAGGAAATCCATAAGCCTTGTGCTTCCGTCGGAATTGGTCTGAAGCAGCCCTTTTACCACCAGCCGGCAAACCGAGATAAGCATATGATAGGTCTGATTATTTCTATTGTAGCGGATATTCCAGTTTACGGTATGAAGATCTATCGGTTCAACATCACCGAAATATACCATCAGATTTTTCAGTTCTTTTTTGCGCTCCTTTGAAATATCGGAGCGCAGCAGAAGATCAACCGTTGATCTGATGATCCGGTTCATCGTTGTATTGACGGAAAAATCATCGTATTCACATATCAGCTGTTTTTTAAGCATTGTCTGTGTCTTTACAGAACCTGCAATATCTATCCTTCCCCGCAGCGAAGAAAGCGCTTCCGTCTTTTGAATATATTCTTTTCCAAGTCCACGCTTTATTTGCAAAGATATACCTTTTGCAAGTATAGCAGCCATAAGTTCTGCGGTATTTCCAAATTTTTCTGTGGCAATATTCTTATAGCCTTGTTCGGTCAATATCTGAAAAGCATATGACAGCATATAGTAGATATTTTGTATAGGTATCACTTAATTGCACTCCTTAGATTGCTGCTCCAATCCTTGACCTTCACAGGTTCATCAAACCAATATTCCTTTAGAAGCGGAATTAACTCATATTCCACAATACCCGACAAGCACCGGTCATCAATAGTTTCGGCGTCTAAATTGCAGAAATAGCTGTGACCAATGCAGAAACCGTCTCCAAGGGACTCATCTGCGGAAATAGCATTATTCAAGCTCTCAACACAATTTATGAGCTTGTTGAATTTTTCGTTATCAAGCGTTGTGCGATATTCACGGAAACCCTCGGTTTCAAACCCGGGTCTCAGTTCAAAAAAGGCAAACCGCCTGCGCAGAGCGTAATCCAGCATTGCCAGACTGCGGTCGGCTGTGTTCATCATACCGATAATATAGACGTTCCCAGGGACCGCAAACTTTTCATCGGAGTATAATAACTGAAGTGGGAGCCCTCGCTTATCATTTTCAACAAGCATAAATAACTCACCAAAAATTTTGCTCAGGTTTCCTCTGTTAATTTCATCAATGATGAAGAAATAGTCATTATCGCTGTCGATCTCAGCCTTTTTGCAGAAATTGTAGAAAGCACCTTTTTTTAATTCAAATCCTGTTTCTGTTGGCCTGAATCCCATAATGAAATCTTCATAGGAGTAGCTTTGATGGAACTGAACCATCATTACTCTGTCAATATCCTTTACGCCCATCATTGAATATGCCAAACGCTTTGCGGCAAAGGTCTTGCCAACACCCGGAGCTCCTTGAAGAATAATGTTCTTTTTATTCCTGAGTATTCCAACCAGCTGCGAATATTCGTCATCAGACATAAAAACCTCGTCCAGGAAATCGTCCTCTGTATAAACAGGATAATTTTTTGCCGTTTCCTCAACATCATCGGCGGTTTCATCTTCAAACAATGCATTCAGTTTTTCAACATATTCGGTATATGTTGTGATGTCTGTAAGGGTTTTCATAACAGCTTTACCCGGATGCTGCCATTGACCTTTATTTGTCCAGTTAACTTTACGAATATTGCCGTATTCATCTTTTCTGTTCGGATCAAATTCATAATCAGATGTAACAACTCCACGTCCGACAAGCTGCTGCGTGCCGTTCTTTACAAAAATTACGTCGCCGATTTTCATCTCATTGGCAAACTGCCACGTTGCATGAGCAGCGTGCGTATAAGAAAGATTTGAACCAAAGGTTTCCTTCATTTTGATTTTAATATCGCCTTTAGTTTTAAAGTTTTTCAGATCACCAATTTCTCCCCAGCCAATTGCCATAATACCTGCATTATAAAACTCGTCCCACATGGATGCGCCTTCACCGGGTGAATAGATCCAATAATGAACAGTAGATACATCATCGTCTGCAAGTGCAGCACTGCCATTTTCACGCTTTGTCTGATAATCGGCAACGCCCTTTTTAAAGATATCCGAAGCCAGATCATCAGTCATCTCTACAGTTTGTCCGGCTTCTGTCAATGTCCATACACCATATACACTTTTATCTATGTAACCGGCATTGACCAAATAATTACGGGCAAATGCAACTTCATTTTCAAACTTGTTAACGTTGTTCTTGCCTCGTGTAATATTGACATCTTCATCAGAAAGATGTTCATTTTCGATAATTTTTTTTCGAGCTTCAACAGGTGTAGCAGAACCGCCCAAATCACGCAAAGCCTGAATAAGTGGATTGAACCAGCGGAGAAATGCAGCCTTAGATGCTTTCTTTTCGGCAGACACAGCCTTTTCCTGATTCATCTGTTCGTAAATTTTCCAGGCATAGTATGAAAGCTCTGGGAAATTCTTATATTCATAATCACCGTTTTCCATAGCAGACCTGCAAGCATCCCTGATGAAAAGGTAATCCGCTGCATTCGGCAGCTTGTTCAATTTGGGTTTAACCGATTCCACAAATTCCGAAGGCATATTTTCTATATTGGTGATATACCACCTGTTTCTGGAATCCAGATTGATAAAATAATAAGGACGAATCCAATAAAGTGCCATTGTCAGATTCCACCGAATACAAAGCTGTTCGTGAACTATATCATACCACTTAGAAAAAGCAGCACGATTTTCTTCCGTATCTGCGTCCGATAATTTCAGAGCAGAGGAAAAAAGTTCCCAAAGGTGTTCAATATCATTTTCTTTTCTTTTATCAAAGCCATAAAATGTAGCTTTCAAATTATTGAGCACAGGAATCCCATCAAAATTATCAGGAATTTTCGCTTCAATTCCAAATTCATTTGCTATGCCGGTGATAATTGATAATCTGTTTGAATTGGTTATGCCTTTATTAAAAAGGCCAAAAACTGTAAACGGGTCAATATCAATAATTTCATCTACGCTGTCCAGCTTGGGAATCTTCATATCTATTGCGGTGTAAACTGCTTTGATTTTCTCAATCAGCGTCTTTCGGTCGTTTTTGAAAGACAGAAGTTTTGTGGCTAATTCCGAGTAAAAGTTTATCCAATCAAATTGCATTGATGATGACCCCCATTATTTTTATACTTGATTTGTTATTGCCTATTTTACATTACTTCAAAGGTGCTTTTTAACACTGTAACATATTATTTAGCAAATTACATTTTGTATATTCTTACAATTATTTCTTGCGCATATTAAAAAATATATAATTATTATTTATTAAGATAATTATAACATACTATCTGTATCAAAATCAGGACAATAGAATTTAATGCATATAAAAAACATAACCATGATTTTGTTTAAAATAAACAAAGTAACTATACTTGTATATTGACAGGGAACAGGATAGTCATAAAAAACACATAGAGACTCTTTACAAAATATTCAGGCACGAAAAACCAAAGCATAACTATGAACAATTAAAAGAGATTCTGTTCCTGAAGTGATGTTTATGAACGTTTAACAATCTTTCGTAACATTTCCGTTTCGAAAAAAGAAAGCCAATTCTGAAAAAACGATTATGGCATAATGGACATAAAGAGCAGAAAACAAATATATAACAAAAGAGAAAAATAGATACCAACACTTCCCCAAAATACAAAATAATGCAATATCACATAAGTGTTTACAAATTGTTCAGGCACAAAAATTCTGTGATAAGACCATGAATACACATTTAAATTTATTCGTTTGTAAGAGCATTTGGGTAAACTTAGAGTAATTTGAGTAAACTTAGAGTCATTTGCGTTCACCATTTTCAAGTCAATTTTCAAAAATCCAATATGATATAATAGACTTACCGGAAAGAAAAAACGGAATAACACGAAAGAAGATGATTCCCATGCACTTGTACAGATAAGAAAGTTATATCGAACAAAAGATAATAACAAGGAGGTATGCCAATTGGCAGAAAAATATAATGGCGTATATATCATCGCAGCAGACACAGGCAACGGCAATGTGAAAACTGTAATCACGTGTACTCCAACATCATTGTCCAAGCATAACAGCAAGCCGCTGACCACAACCAATGTTATTGAATACAACGGCAGCTACTATGTCATAGGACAGAGTCACAAGGAAGTGGTCAGTGACAAAACTCAAGACGAGGACTATTACATTCTCACGCTTTTCTGCATCGCTAAGGAGCTTTCAAGGGACAAAGTGACCGAGGCAAGCGTGCTCGTTGCAGCGGGGCTGCCCGTAACATGGTATGGTAATCAGTCGGCGTCATATCGGAAATATCTTAAACAGAATAAAGAGGTTCAGTTTTCCCTTGACGGCGTTACATATAATGTGGAGATAACGGACGCAGTAATTCTCCCCCAGGGATATGCAGCCATCATTGAAAATCTCAAGGACATGAAAGGCGATAATATGCTTGCCGACATCGGGAATGGCACCATAAATATTCTGAGAGTGCGAAACAGTATGGTTATTGAAGACAGTTTCAAAACTGAGATTATGGGCGTAAACGAATGCGTCAAGGAAATCCTGAAATATCTAAAAGACAAGACTCACACCAATGTTGATGAGTATGTTGCCCTTGAATTCATAAAAACAGGTCAGAGCAGCATTTCCGAAAAATATGTTGACGAAATGAAAATGATAGTTGAGATATATTGCGGAAAGGTGCTGAAAGTGCTTGTTCGATATGGTTACAACAGAGATTTCATGAAGCTGTATATCTGCGGCGGCGGAGCAAGGGTAATGAAAAGATTTTGTCCCGCTGTTGCAAATGATGAGCGTGTAATAATGCTGACAAATATCTGCGCCACCGCAAGAGGATATGAGCTTATGACTTTGAAAATGCTGAGGGATCAGTATGAAAAGAGATAACGAATTTAACACATGTCTGCATTTTGATCTGTCGGACAGTCTGCATCGCAAGGCAGTGGATATACTCGAAAACTATGATAAGAAAAGATTTCACTCATACACGAATTTCATAGCAACGGCATTAACGGAATATACGGAACATCGGGACGATAATATATTTATCAAAAAGATAACGGAAGCCCTTACTCCAAAAATCACTGAAATTGTTAGAAGAGAGATAGGCAGTATTGATGGAAAGATTATTGTTGCGGAAAATCAGACTCCTCAGAAGTCAGAGAGCATTCGGAACAATGATATAAATGATAAAGTGAAAAATAAGAATTCTTTACCGGATACCGATAGGGAAGAAATCATAAATTCAATAGATTCATCATTCATGAGTACATTCAGTACCAAATTGAACATTGGTACCGAAGATTAAGAACCTGTCTTCATAAGAAATGTGTGCGGATTTTCGAGCATAATTTTGTTGCAGAGTAGGCAAAAATCCGCAGGCGGGCTTTCGCCCGGCAAGGATTTTTAACGCAGTCTGCGGCAAAATTTGCCGAAAAGACGCACGCATATGCTTGTGAAGATGGGTTCTAAGTACCAAAGCTGTATTTTTGAGGTACAGATGCGGGAAATGTACTGCATCTGTACTTCTAAAGTACAGAAAATAGGTACTGTTCCGGTATCATTCAGGTACATAAGTATGAAACAAAAAGATAAGTAAATGAAATGTACCGATATGGTACCGGAATAAAAGTACCGTACATATAAAAAGTACCGAAAGGTGGAAGGCTGTGACCATAAATGAATTTTGTAAAATGTATCATATATCCCTGTTTACTCTGCAATCCGTAGGCACGATAAAGAACTGAAAGACCACATTTCTAAAAATAGCAATGAAGTTAAGTTGCTTGATGATTATGCGGTCGAATTTCTGAAGCCGAAGAATGTTTCTGCGGACAAGTATAACATTGTCTGCGAAGAAAACGACAAAATGCGTGTTCAGAATATTTCGATTGTTTCAGATAATGAAGATTTACAGAAACGAATAAATGAGCTTGAAAGCAAGGTGCAGAAAGATAAGGCAGCTGCAGAGAGCTTCAGGTCCGATTCAAGCAAGTATTTTCAATTATCTCAAGAAAAGGATAAACGCATAAGCGAGCTGGAAAAGCGTATATCTGATATTACTGCATTACTTGATGAAAAGGACAGCCGCATTTCAGATCTGGAGCGTGAAATATCATCGTCAAGGGAGCTTTGCAGCAGTCAGAGATCGGAGATAACAGCACTTAAAGATAAATGCTCTGAACAAGAATAAGCACTTACTGCGACAAAGGTCAACAAGGGTATTTTCGGTCTTGGAAAGAGGTAGCTTGCAACGTGTTGAAAGGGGGTATGCAACTCTGTTGCATGAAAGGGCGGGTCAGGAAGATAGCAAGCGTAAATTTTGTATCCCACAAAATCGTTTCTGAGGCATATCCCCAGCCCCATGATTTATGAAAGGAGCAGCTATATTTATGGCTAAAAGATATATAGAAAAGCATATAAGATTAAATGAAAAGAAAGATGATATTCTCAGAAGGAAAGCCGCAAAATCAAATGTGAGCATCTGCGAATACATACGCCGAACGGCTGTAAACGGAAAAATCCTTCGGTATGATCTTTTGTCACTGCATGACGATTTGATAAGTTTCAGAATGGTGGGAACCGAGCTGAACGCTATTACTAAGAAGATAAATACTCACAGAACAATTAGTGAAAATGATATCTCTGCACTGAACACACAGCTTGACTTTCTTGAAAGTTACACTGAAAAGTATAGCATTCCCACACCTGAAATTGTCGGGGAAGGAGAAAATCCATGAGCAGAAATATCGTGCGTCATCTGAGATTTTCAAAAAGCGAATATGATGCTGTCAGCAGAAAAGCTGCATATCTGAAAATGCCCGAAGGTAGGTTCATACGCAAAATTGCTGTTCAGGAAAATCTGAAAAGATATGATCTTTACTAATCGAGAAAAATTACAAGAGCGTTCTACTATTGCGGTGACTCTCTTGGACAGATAAGAAAAATTGCAGAAACAGAAAAATCCGAATATCTGCCTGAGATAAAAAATTTACAGGACAGATTTTTGATTATAAGCAAATCATTTGAAAAAGAAATAAAGAAGCTCAGACCCAATGTGTTGATCTGAGAGAATAGGAGAAAGCTTATGGAGAAAAACAAAACTGAAATTATTGCTCAGATTGTTACGCTGTTGTCACAGCTTGTAGAAAGCGAGGACGAAAAGAAGAATGAGTCTGCGGCGGTTTCTGCCGCAGCTCCGGTTGAGATGCTAACTATCAAGGAGTGTGCCGAAGCAGTAACAGGCTTATCGGAGCATACGATTCGTCAGCTTGTGGCGCAGGAGAAGATTCCGTATATCCGAACAGGCAAGGGTAAGCGTGGCAAGATACTTATCAGCAAGGCGGCGCTTTTGGAATATCTGGGAATCACATCATGAACAAAAATATGAGCATTATATGCCGACATATTTCTGATTACATACTTGACTTTATGGTAGTAAAGTGTTACAATATAAATATACAGGAGTATGTCATAAAATCTATGTTTATTTAAGGAGAATAAATCTTATGGCTACTATCAGAAAAAGAGGGGATTCTTATCAGATAAGAGTTTCCGTCGGTTACGATACAAAAGGAAATCACAAGGAACAGGCAATGACCTGGAAGCCCGAACCGGGCATGACGCAGCGGCAGATTGAAAAAGAGCTTAACCGTCAGGCGGTAATGTTCGAGGAAGCGTGTATGCATGGCTATAAGGCTTCTGCGATCAAGTTTGAGGATCTTTCAGAGGAATGGTTTGAGGAGTATGCAAAGCCCAATCTCCGCAGCACCACTTACGAGCGTATGCTCCAGCTCAGGCATCGAGTTTATCCTGCGAAAGGTCATCTTCGTATCGACAAGATAACTGTTCGTCAGCTCCAGGCGTTTGTGAACTCTCTTGCGAAAGAGGGTGCAAACGAAAAGACAGGCAAACCCCTTGCTCCGAAAACTATCCGCCACAATCTCAGCTTTATCTCGGACGTGTTCAGCTATGCTGTGAGAATGGAGCTTATTTCCGATAATCCGTGCAGCAAAGTCGTTATTCCGAAAGGAGAAGTAAAGGAAAAGCAGATTTATTCTCAGGAAGAAATGGCTTTGCTTCTTACAAGGCTTATGGGTGAACCCGTCAAGTATAAAGCTTTCTTTTATCTTATTGCATACAGTGGTTTTCGCCGCAGTGAAATGCTTGGTCTGGAATGGAAGGGCATTGATTTTGAGAACAATATTATAAGTGTCCGCCGCACATCAAATTATACTGCTGAACGTGGCATATATACCGATACCACTAAGACAAAGCGTTCGCAGCGCACCTTGAAGATCTCGCCGTTTATTATGGATATTCTTCGTGAGCATAAAGCGGATCAAGATGCAGAAGCTTTCCGTTTGGGAGATAAGTGGGTCGAAACGGACAGGCTGTTTACCAAATGGAATGGCGAAGAGATGAATAATCAGACACCCTATGGCTGGCTTAAAGAGTTTTGTAAGAATAACGATCTGCCTTTTTATGGTATTCACAGCTTCCGTCACTTTGCGGCATCTTCTCTTATCTCTGCAGGACTTGACGTAACCACCGTTTCGGGAGCATTAGGACATTGCAATTCGGGAACGACTTTAAATGTATATTGCCATCAGTTCCAGACCGCACAGGCGAGAGTGGCTCAGGCGATGGACGGAGCGTTCAGTTTTCTTCCGCAGGATAGCACAAGATAAAACAAGAATGTCCGCTACAAAAACGCAATAGCGGACAAAGCACATTTTCAGTATAAAAGAAAAACTCGGAAACAACGTATCTACGCTGTTTCCGAGAATGTGAATTGGTGACCCGTACGGGAATTGAATTAATCCCGAGCCTTTTAGTAGTTTTTAGTAAAATGCGAAAATGGCTGTAAATCGCGGATTTTTGAAGCTTCAATTACAATAACTTCAAGCGATTTCAGACGTTTTTTAGTACAAATAAGTGCCAAACAAGTGCCAAAAGTGGCGCATTGTCCTCTGAAAAGTAAACCAATGTTCAATGAATATATAGCAGGGATACTTCTGAAAAAGAAGCGTTTATCCCTGCTTTTTCCTATAGATAGAGGTGTTAATCGTTTCTTTGAGGCTTACGTTTCGAGTGCCATTCGAGTGCCAAATTACTTGTAAGCACCTCTCTTTGAACTATTCTGTTACGATCCACTCACAGGATTTGGTTGAACCCTTACGAGATATCTTTCCCTCTCGTTGGAGCTTTTCAAGGTGATACTTTACCTTTTGAATTGGAACTCCAAGCTGTTTGGCAAGTTTATCTCTTGTAATTTTCGGATTGTTTATTAAACAAGAGAGGATTTCTATTTCAATATCGATTTCTTGTCGGTTGTTCTTTTCATTCTCATCCGCCTGAATTCTTGCAAATTCCTCATTGATATACGCTGTAACCATAGTATAGTCATCAGTATCATTGCTCGGTTCAAAGATAAGGTTGGGAGTACCAAGCTCTTTTGTAGCATTCTTGCCTGATCATAGGACTCAATGGTTTATAATTGAGGGGCACAGGCTGTGCCTTAGGGTACAGATGTTTAATCATCTAATAGTTTGTCTTCAAAAAATTTGAAAGCAATATGTAGTATCGCATTATCTTCATCGGATATTGAACTGGAATGTGCATCGACTTTTCTGAATTTATTAATTGTCTCAAAGAATGACTCGAATTTTACACGATCAACGAAAATGGTATTATAGTCTTTCCAATCCTTAAGTATTAATTCTTTAAGTTGAGAAAAGTATAATTCTTGCATTGCGTGTGCTAAATCCGGTGCCGCCTTAATTTTTGGTTCTTGTGTTGTATCTGTTGTTGTTCCACTAATTTTCTGGATTAACTGTTCACGAGCTTTTTTCCCATATTTTATTCTTAGTTGATTAGCGATAAGACTTCTCATTGCATTTTCAATAATACTTCTTCTACGAACAATTTGTTCTCTTCTTTCTACATCATCGGTTAGTGTGATATCATACGGATTTTTGCGAATAAGATAGTCTCCAATAGATTTAATCCTAATATAGTAATCACCATCTACATATTTGATTAAACAGTAACCTAAAAGATGAGAGATCGAACTATCTCCATAAACAAGCTTGCTTTTGAATTTATCGCTGCCATCTAAGGCTAAAATTTTTAAGAGTTCGTATTCATTAGGATAGTAATCTTCTAATACCCCTAATATCTGAGCAAATACAGCTTCCATTTGAGTCCGATAATCTGTTGAACGCTTTTCATATGTGTATTTCGATATCTTATACGGACGAATTTGTTTTTCTCTTAATAATTCATTATTGATCTTACTACATACTTGTCTTGTTAAAAAAGGATGTCCACCATAATCATCTACAAGTTTTGTGAATATTTCTTCATCAAAAGACAGACCTAGATGTCTTCCTATATTTGATACCATATTGTTGACATCACTATACTCGAAAAGCGGTACAAATATAGGTGTGAGGATGTTAAAGATTGGATTATCAGTCCCATTAATTTTACTATCTTCAATGCATTTAGGATTTACGCCAGTAATAATAAATGAAAAAAGATAACTGTCAGTTTGAAAGATAGAACGAATTGCTTGCCAAAAGAATAAAGAATCATTTTCGTTCTTCCAGTGTTGAGAAGGTGAAGTTGAATGGGAAATCTGTTCAATCTCATCAAAAATAAACAGCATTCGTTTGTTAGATAGCAAACTGTATAATTTCTTTAAATCTTTTTCAAATGTTAAATTAGCAGTCACGTCATCGTATTCATCGGGAACAAACGAAACCGTTGCACCATTTTCTTCATCGTTAAGATATTTCTCACTTATTTCTATTATTATTTGACGAAGGAATTGATACCATCTCAAATGATGATATTTAGTACAATCAAAATATTTAACGATGCCGTTTGATTGATGTACTCTTTGTTGTAATAGATTTAATATTGAAGTTTTTCCTATTTTTCTCAATCCAAAGAGTCCGCCATGTTCTCCCTGACGATATTTTCCATATAACTCTGAGATAATATCAGTTCTGTCTTTTCCAAAGAACATATTATCGTTCTGTAGTGGGGTTGCCACTCCAAATAAATCTCGCTCGTATAGAAAAGCTCTAAGCCTGCCTTGTAAAAAATCTTCGGTTAGACCATGTTCTATCTCTGAAAAGGAAAACGGAACAATGAGTCTGGAATCTGGATTCTCTATCCTGTCTTGTTTGACTCTATCTGCAATGTCTTCGCAATCATCAAACAAAAAACACGTGATTTTATCAAGGCGATTTTTATACTCTGAAGACATCGTAAGCAAAAAATCCAAATAATCCTTTGTTCTGCTTTTGAATTCTCGGAAGTTATCATTACAACATAGAATTAAAACTTCGTCGCCCAGATTATATAGTTGCTTTAACTTGCTTACTGGTTTTATGAAATGTATAGTATAATTAGTACTTTTAAATGTTTGTTCTCTTGAAAATGTAATAAGTCCATATTTCGACATTTCATTAATAGCAGTTTTGGTTTTTTCGCTACCTTTAATGTTTATTTGAGATCCATTAATCTTTGATATTCCAATATTATCAGTTTTAGAAACTAAACGCGTTTTAACTTCTGTCATATGTATCCTCCATTCTTGATTGTATTAAACAACCCTTTATACATTACACTATTTATTTTGTGATGCAAGTGTAATGATTTTTCTGTAGCTATTAAATCATCAATAGTGATTTTTTGAATACACTTAATTATGTCGAGTCTTGAAAGTAGTTTAACTGTATATGGTCTCTTACTGTCTAAAAAGGCAATAGAAGTCAGATACTCCTAAACTGGCTGACTATTCAGAAGAAACATCATAGTATAAGCATCATCATAGTTGTCAAAAGAAAGAGATTAATCCCGAGCATTTTAGTAACCTGTAGTAAAATGCGAAAATGGCTGTAAATCGCAGATTTTTGAAACTTCATTTATAGTAACTTCAGGCGATTTCAGACGATTTTTAGTACAAAAAAGTGCCAAAAGTGGCGTGTTTTCCCCGAAAAGTAAACCAGTGTTCAATGAATATATAGCAGGAATCTGATTAAGTGAACAGTTGCATAATTTGCAATTGTTCATTTTTTGTATTTCAGAATTAGAGCAAGTCACGTATTAATTATTTGTATTCGCAATTAATTTGCCGTTTTTGAAATTGCTTTCTGTGTTAATTCTGCTACCATCTGCTTCCCATTTTGCTTTTTATTATTAAACAACTCTTTTGCTATTTCTTCTCGATTCATTTTAAGTTTATCAAGAATGAAACTATGTCTTATTTCAAAGCTTTTAAACACATCATCCCAAGTTAATGCATATATTTCATAGTTATCTGCTTTCATTACTAATCCTGGTTTCCCTTTCTCTTTAAACGCGTCATAGCGAACCTTTACATCATCATCAATAACGCTACATACAGCTATGAATTTCCATTGCCTACGTATGCTATTAAAAGAAGGCTGTTTTCTAATGAAAAGCATATAATCTTCAATTTGTCTATATACAGTATTTGATAGAGGAACACGTGGAGCTTTCAATTCTACAATGATATTTTCATCAATGTAGATTCCAGAATCGCTTTCAACTTTTCTAGCGTTGCACATAAAAATATCCATTCGTCTATCATTTTCATCATCATGCTCCAACTTGGTAGCTGGATTTTTTGCTCCATATAATATGTAATTGTATTCTTTTAATGCCGTAGCCATTGCTTTATCCGCTGTTGCAAGGTTATATTGTTCACCAAACAGCCAATAATTATTCTCAACTATTTTTTGAATGTTATCACGCTCGTTAGCAAATTTACCTAAATCAAATACTATTGTTTTTAGTATTTCGAGTTTAGAATAACGGCTTTCGATGAATTTCATGGTTTCTATTATATTTTCAAGCTTGGTCTTTTTTAGGACATTTGAAAAAGCCTCTCTTTGTTCAGGTGTTAACTCTATTATCTGTTCAACGATATCTAGTATTCTTTCACGTTCTTCTGAATCTAGTAGAAGATTCAGAAAACCAAGTAATGATTTTTCTTGAACAGGTTTAAGCTTATAAAAAATACGGGAATCAAGGCAGTATAATTCTTTTGTTACATTTATTAAATCCTGTTTTCTAAGTTGATCATACTTTTCATCTTTAAATACTGGAAAAGTTTTTCTTTCGTTAATCATTTTATCGATTATTTCATCTGCTTTTCCAGACATATAGTCTCGCAAATTGTTTTGAATTAGATTATGTATTTCTTTTTTTAGTTTTTTAAGTATCCGTTGATCATCTATTGATAAATTAAATTCTGTTTGAGTCGAAATTGAATCTAAGGATATGTCATCTAAATGATTAAAGAATTCAGAGCATACAAACATACTGTGATTATAGTTCATTGTATTTCTGTTGAAGGTTGTGGTGTCTTTACCTTTAACAGTATCAGAACTATCTAGATAGTAGCTACAGTATTTTTCTTTTATCTTATCCAGCCACACAATTAAATTTAAGGAAAAAGAATAATCCTCAATGATTATTGTTTTTTCTTGGCTCAATTCAACATTTATGTATTTAGAATAGTCTAATTTTTCACCGTTGACTATTATTCTGTAATCATAATTTTTATTTAAATATAGAAACCAAGCATACTCTCGTAATAATGTATCTTCAATATGCTGCATAGATATATTATCTGGCAATAAATCATTTATATTTGAGAGAGTAATGGTAGTTCCTGTTTTCTTTTCATCAGAGATTTTGGGATCATTGTAGTCAACTAAGTTCTTGTTACTGTTACTTAGAAAAATATTGAATAGTAAATAGTTGTTGCCTCGTTTGTACACTGTTTTCCATGTTGCTTCATTTGCGATTGCAGTAAAGGAAAAGCGTCCTTTTCCTTTATTTGCTTTAGATTTCATTAATGATAAAGAATTTTTCTTTGAAGCTAAAAATGTTCCAAATGTATCTTCAATATCTTCATAAACAATACCATCTCCATTATCCGAAATGGAAATTGTATTAATACCCGACAATTCATTTTTTGTATAAGATATTTCAACTTCAGTAGCATTGGCTTCAAAACTATTCCATATAAATTCGCAAAGAGCCTCTTTATAATCTTTAGTTATTCCTGATGTTTCAATACTTTTGTCTTTAACGGATAATGATAATTGCATAATCTTTACCTCCCAAGAATAACTTGAATGTTTTTAATTAGCGGATTGTGGGATAAAATCTATAATTCTTACAACTTCTCCCAGCTTGGCGATAAAATCTTTGATATTGAGTGTAACAATATCAACATTATATTTGTATTTAGAGTATCCAGCCATATAAATCGTATCAGCATGAAGTGCAGGTGCTATGAAAAGTGTAAACACCTTAGTATCAGGATACTTCTCGATAGCTTCTGTCAAGTGCCTTGTAATGGCAGGCATTTCATTGGTAGCTTGTGTCCTTGCCTGCATAAGAGTTACCTCTACAAGCGGATTGCAGTCCTTGTCAAAACATTCAATATCTGCCATACCGCCTGCTGCGGTGAAAGTAGGAATGCCCTCATCGTCAGACTTGTAATTGGGTCTAATGATAAGATCTTTGAAATGCTGCTTTAAGGCTATGCTGATAAGAAACTCAAATCTTGTAGGCTTATCAATAACACGGAGCGTTGGATCGTGGCTTTCGTTGCGAGAGCAGGTGATATTGAGTTCGTTGTATATGAAATCTTTATCATGCTTTTCAGCCCACTCTTTGATAGCTTTTTCTTTGACGGCTGCCATACCTGTCGGCTCTTGATGCTGAATACTGAGTATATGGGGATCTATGTTGCCCATATACTTGAAATAGTCCTTTTTGGAACTAAAGGAATCGAAAACAGTATAATTTCTGATAACATAGTCTATTCTCTCAGCTTCAAAGGAGTTGAAGTCTACAAAGCGACCATTACCTCTAAGAGAAATAAGCCCTGTTATACGCATTTTACGAATAAATTCGTCAACAGCTTCACCTGTTATCTGGCTGATTTTAAATCTATTTTTCTTTGAAGAATCGGCGTTCAATATCTGTAAGCAGCGATCATACATAACTTCATCACCATAGGTGAAACAATGCTTCTTTCTGAAATCCTTGATTTCCTTATACAAAGCATCGGCATTATTATCGGGCCAGCAGATTATCATTGATAATTCACTGATAAAGACTCCTGAATCTCCTTCTTCAGGATCATCTTTAAGCTTTTTTATGACGTTCAGTAAAAGTGGCAGCGGTGCATTGGTGTTGGAGTTTTTGCGGAAAGGATTGTTGGTCTGATACTTTATCATTGAATTGAGAAATACATTCTGTATCTTATCATCATTCTTAGGTACTTCTCTTACTGCATCAATGAGCATATGTCCAGTGGTGGATATTTCAATAGGAGCATCCATAGCATAGAAGATAAATCCAAACTCCATAGGCAGCTTATACCAAGTGTCAAATCTTGAAGGCCAACCTTTTTCAAATCCAGCTTCCTTATGCTGCTGAGGACTATTTTTGATTATATATTCAGTATCTTCAACTGAGAAATCATTTTCGCTGTTGTATATATTTTTGAGCCGAGAATCTGTGCCGATAAACGTAGGTTTATACAATTTCTTTGAAATTAGTTTGACTGCTACCTCATGAATGATTTGTTCGGTCAGTATCTGTCCTTCAAAAGGAAGAATACAATTCAAGAAATCTGCTATTCTTGCAGGATTTCTCATTGTTGTTGAAAATGATAGCGGTTTATATTCTTTCTGACGTTCCTTTGCCATACGTTCATCCCCTAACTTAATAATTAGTTACTAAGACTTCATATGAGCCTTTCTGTGTGTTATCATGGAAACTTATATAATTACTTGTAATGTCAATAACATTGTATTTTTTTGCCCATGTATCGAATATCTCGTTATACATATTCTTGTGTCTGATGATATTTGATACTGCAAATCGTATGTGTCTGTTATTAAGCTCATCGAGTACATTGAGTAATCGATGTTCCGTTTCAGGATTCCATAACTTATTGTACTCACTAAACGAAATAAGATAAGGCGGATCAAGATATACAAAGTCATCTGTAGTCGGTTCTGCTTCTGATAGAAAATCTTCAAAATCAGTGTTAAATAATTCAATGTCTTTCTCCGAAACATACTCAAAATACGCATTAAGAGCGTTAACTACATTTTGATTGAAGTCAACGTTTCCTACAGGCAGATTGAAATCACCATTGCCGTTAAACCTCAGCATACGGTTAAAGCCGTAGATGAGCAATACATAGAGTTTCAACAGGTCGGACTTGTCACTGTTGAAATCAGCTCTTAGCTTCATATATGCTTCTTTATTATACTTAGCATAGTATGTTTTTACAAAGTTGATCTTATATTCGTCAGGAACAGTCCTGCCCAGGAAAGATGCTGAAAGACCGTAACCATTGATAATATCGGTAAGTTTGCTCCAGAAGCCGTCAACATCGTTACTGTAATCAAATAAAAGTTTATGCAGGGCTATCATGTAGCTGTCTATATCATTAACAAGATAGCTATCGGCATCAACATTAAGAAATACACTGCCGCCACCGCAGAAAGGTTCTATGAACCTATCAATATCAGTAGGAAAATGCTCCTTGAGCTGCGGAACGAGCTTGAACTTATCCCCTACATAAAAGAAGGGAGATCTTCTGAAAGTAGTAGCTATCTGAGTTTTCATAGTAATCACTTCACTTTAACAATAAAAATCAGTTCTTTGTGGTCATTAAAATCGGTTTTTCCCGCATTGAAGAAGTTGTGTGATGTTTCAAATCGCTGAACTTCTCCTCTTGCGGATAGGGCAGTTTCAATATCTTCCAGTGTCATTTTGTTTTTTGAAGAACTGCTCTTTGATTCGTAGGTGTTGTTATACGAAACAACGATATATTTGCAATCAAGGCTGTCTATAAGCTCCTTGAATACTATTTTTGCTTTATTACGGCAGTAGTCGCTCATATTTTCAGGATCAGGCTTTAACGCGACTCCGTGGAGCTCAGGCTTTCTCCAACAGGTGATGTTCTCCAGAACATGATAAAATCTGCTATACTGCCTTGAATTGTAAGGCGGATCAATATAAACTATGTCGCATTTCAGCCTATGAGCGAACTCATTGGAATCCTCTCTTGATATAGATATTTGCGACTTTTTTGTTTTATATGGATTGATAAGATCAAATCTAAATGTGTCAGAAATATCATGTCCCTTTATGTAAGCATCGTAATGCCCTACGGTATTAGCACTCTTATCAGCCGAATAGAGCAAAGATGCAAGAAGTATAGCAAATTCCTTGTCTGATAGTTTATCTTTATCGGATTCGATGACTTCTCTTATATGTCCAATCAGCTTTGCGTCAGAGTGCGAGAAGAACTTGCCGCCAAAATTAATGGAGAGGTAATTCTCATCTATATTGTCAGCTGACAAAGATTGAAATCGGCTGCAATATTCAGAAATCTTATTCTTGTCATAAGGAGCAGCATCAAAGAACGCTTTATAAATAACTTCATTTGAGTAAAGAAAGTCATTGATGTAGATTTTCTTCATTTTATCAAGCATAGTATATGAAATAATGCCTGTTCCTGCGAAAATATCACAAAAAGAGCTGCCCTTGCAGTTCTCAGCTATCAACTCGCTTATCCAAGAGGAGAGCTTATACTTACTGCCTGTGTATCTCCTGTTCCAAATATCAAACATAATAGTCTCCGTTTCAATATAATTACCCGTAATATTATAACATAATTATAGTAGGAATGCAACGTTTTTATATTGTTATTTCACCTTGATTTGCTTGTTCATTATTTTTATCATATCGCACATAGCGAACATCATCAGTTATTTCATAGTGTATAGGGTAACTATCTCCCCATGTAGTCCTTAATGCAAGTATTGAGTTTTTTTGCCCATTTTAATAATTCAATAATTTTACACTGAAAACATGGGTCAAATTTCAATTCGTTGATTTGTGAAACGTCGTTTTTCCACCATTGATAAACTTTAGGATCATTATGAGCATAGATTTTATCTCGAAGAGTGTGGATCTCTTCAATTATTCCTTCGTAGTTTGCAAACTCGGTATTGATCCTGATAAGTTCTTGCTTTGTTGTATCAGATGGATGATTCTGCTCAATTTTGTTAAAAAGCTTCTCTATGCTAATAACACCTTTAGTTTTATCAAAAAGTCTTTCCGATTGCATAATCAAGGAATAATGCAATGCTTTTAGTGTTTCGCTCCAAAAATGAGCCGCTCAATTTACATAATCCAAATTTTCGCTAATAAATGTTGATACATATTCATATTCCAACGCCGTATTTAATGCAGTTGCTGCATCTTGTTCTGCAATTGTCATTAATTTTTGAATATCATCTTTTTCTTCCCAATTTATTATGTTTCCTGTTTTATTAATCATAATTATTCCTTTCTTAACAATACTACAAATAAAAGATTTGATGAACTTATTGCCTATCATTGGTACAATGATCAAGCATATGTATAGCCTCTTTGAACTCTTCCTCCGATATCTCTCCAGACATGAAAGACATTTTCGCAGTATGAAGCTCCCTGAGCCAGTCGGCATAATCGTTATAGGACAAGTCCTTGCCCTGCTTTTCATCACCGAGCTTTAGTTCGTACCGCTCCACTCGCCGGTAATTGCGATTTATAGCTCTGTCATGGTCAGCCAGCAGTTCGCTGTGTTGAAGCCTAAATTTATATATCTGCTGCGGACCTATCTGTTTACAGGTGCGCCTGTCATCAGTCCTGACCCGATCACAGTATCGGGTCTTTTTCTTTGTCTTGGGCTTGAAAAAATGACCGCAGTAGTCGCATTGACTGAAACCAGTGTCGAACTCCATTGCGTGCAGGAAGATGTACCATATATAGTCAGGCAGATTGTCAAAGCGGTAACCTCTGCTGTATGGCAGCTTAGGTCTTGTCATCTGAAACATTTCCGTGCCGATATCTGTATGAGCAATGACTTGCTCAAACTGGCACTTGAAAATAGTTTCCCTGCCTAAGAATGCCTTGGTTGTCTTGTCTTCGTGACTACCCTCGAACCTGCAATACGCATCGGCGATAGTGAAGAAAATGTTTTGAGTGTGTACCATATCTCGCAGCATTTCAACAGCGTGATCCTTATACTCAAAAAGCTCTTCATAACTTGATATATCATAACTGTCAACATACAGCTTTGTACACAGCAGAAAGCTGTACACAGGTTCTTCCTGACAAAAGATCTCGGCAGTATATCCAACAGCTCGGCATACGCCCAAAAGTTCATCAGGAGTCGTGTTATCCCTGGTATATGCTTTCAGTTTGTCAAGAAGTCTGTTGAACGGCGTCAGATCAATCTCAAGAAAGTCTATCAGCTGCTGCTCAAATGTAATCTCAGGCAGCTCGGTTGCTTCCTCTCCATCATACATAAAGCGCCTGATAGTATGTTTATTTGGGAAAACGTACAGTCCACGACTCAGATACATAAGTTTTGCCTCCAAAAAATAGGTTACCACTATTATAGCACACATCATATTGAAATGGAAGTATAAATAAACAATTGAGTTTCATTTCGCATTTATTATGTGAAAAAAGTCTGTTATGATTGAAACTGAGGAAGAGTCTTCGGACTTGGACAGCAGCTTGAAAATTGAATATGGGATCAGGAGTTACGTTGTTTCCGATGGTGGGGCGGTGAGCCGTACCAGCCCAGAGATGCGCGATGACGCGAGAGCCGAGCGATAACATCTTTGGTTTCACATAGCGCAGATGTGAAGCAGCGATGAAAGTCGGGAACGGATACTTGCACTCAGCCACAGTCCGAGCGTGATAAGACCGTCGCAGGCAATGGGAGTGTGCCAGGGCAGCCGAGCATTTAGGTTGTCTATGAGTCCGATGTGCAGTCGGGCGGCTTCTGATTCGTCAGGCATAGTGCGGCGGATACTGCTGTAAAAAACAGTGTGTCCGTTATGCTGGGCGTGCTATGTCCTGATGCGTTCGTGATGTGTCTGATTTATGTGCCAAAAACAGTTCAATTTGCATAAGAAATACTGCTCCCACATTTTTCAGTTGGGATAGCAGAAATCCGTCGGACACAGCCCACACAAATAGTTCACACGAGCAACTTGCCCGTAACGAAAAAAGCTGTCGGCTGTGTTCGGGAATCTCATGGGAAAGGAGGAATCACATGAGTAATATGTTACAAACGAAAACCGCAGAAGAAATATTGACAACAGTATTCAAGCCGAAGGAGTTTATTATTGACGGACTGCTCACGCAGGGATTGTATGTACTTGCAGGTGCACAAAAGGTTCGTAAGTCTTGGATGGCAATGGATATTTGCCTCAGCATTGCAACAGGAGTTCCTGTGCTTGGACGTGGTACTATTCAAGGAACTGCTTTGTATCTTTGTCTCGAGGATAACTATCAGCGACTACAGCGCAGATTGTTTCAGATGAACGCCGAACCGATTGAGAATCTTCACTTTGCACTTGCTGCTGATAAGATAGGCGCAGGTCTTGAAGAGCAGATAGAAGCGTTCAAGAAAGAGCACGATGATTTAAAAATTGTTGTAGTCGATGTTATGCAAATGGTGCGCAGCAATGTTGAGTCGAGTTATGGTTCTGATTATGCAGAACTGATTGCACTCAAACAGCTTGCATATCGCTTGAACATCTGCATACTGCTGATACATCATATGCGAAAAGCTAAGGACGATAATCCGTTCAATATGATGACAGGCAGTACAGGTATCGGCGGTGCAACTGATGGAAACTTTGCGCTCAAGGAAACAAAGTGCGGCTCAGGAAAAGCAATCATGTATTGTCAGGGACGTGACATTGAATACACTGAACTGCGAATGCATTTCGATATTGATGCCATGCGTTGGATAGTTGAGAACGAAGCTACATCGAAAAAGAGCTGCGACAATATTGTTCTCTCTGCTGTTTATCTTTTCATCAAGGAGCGAATCCACTTTGAAGGTACTGCAACTGAGTTAGTCGCTGAGCTGAAAACAGTTACCGATGAAGTCATTTATCCGAACAGAGTTACAAGAGACTTGGTTCAGAATGGTTATGAACTCAGCAAGTACGGAATTGATTTCAAATACGAAAGAGTTCACAAAGGTCGGGTTATTATTCTTCATTACAACGGCAAGCGTGACAATAGTGACGGTAGAAATGTTACCGTCACGCAGGCACTGCTTGACAGCTCACAAACGTCTATATAGCTTCATCTGCGGGGCGTGTCAGTAGGTTTCCGTGTCGGTAGTTTTACTGTCACGGCTGAGTTACTGTCACGCACAAAAACGCCCGTTTTTGCCGCCAATACAGAAATCGGGTAGTTATCCCACCTAGATCCACAAAAGAGATTGTGGCGCAACGTGGAGCGAGTGTGGCGGTATTGGCATAAGGAGAAAACTACCGCTGACGGAGCAGTACAGGCGACGAAAGTATGAAATGCCAGCATCGCATTCGGCAGTCCGCCGAACGCTTGCTGGTCGGGGCGAACCCCGAACCCCCTCTCAAAAATCGCACAAAGAAAGGAGTATGATACTATGAGAAAACGCAATCGAACTATCACTATCCGCTGTACCGATGACGAGTATGAGCGGATACACAACAAGGCTCAGCGATACAAACTGTCCCTCAGCGACTTCGTTCTCGGATCGGCACTCGATAAGAAAATAGTAGTAGTTGACGGGCTGGGCGAGGTCGCAAAGCAGCAGAAAGCTATCGGTCGTAACCTAAATCAGATAGCAATGCTGGCTCATGAAGGACGGCTCCACTCGGTCAGACTGGATGTGCTTATTGAGCAGCACAAGGCTGTCACCCAAGCCGTTTGCGACATAGCCAAGGAGGTGAGATAGTGCCTATCATCCATTTCATAAACAACAAAACTCAGACCGCTGGCGGCATGAGGAATGTCCTCGCATACGTCAGCCGAAAGGAGAAAACAGTCTCAGAGGACAAGCGTTTCGTGACCGGAGTCAACTGCTCGCCCGAGACTGCCCTCGCTGAGATGAACGCGACCAAGAATCTTTACCACAAGCATGACGGTCGTCTGTACTATCATCTGGTGCAGAGCTTTCCGAGTGGGTATGAGATTGAGCCTGAGCTCGCACACAAGATAGCAGTGGAGCTTGCTGAGAAAGCCTTCGGAAAGTATGAGTGTGTAGTTGCAACTCATATTGACCGTGAGCATATACACAGCCACTTAGTGGTGAACTCTGTCAGTTTCGATGACGGAAAGAAGTATCATTCCAACAAGGAGAGCATTGAGCAGCTGATGAAGATCAGCGATGAGATCTGTCAGAGGCACGGAGTCCATGTCCTCGATGCACCAAAGAAGAAAATGAACAGAGACTACCTCTCCGACAGCGAGTACAGGTCAGCCAAGCGCGGCGAGAGTTTCAAGTGGGAGCTGATGAATGTCATAAACCAAGTCATGAAGAAAGCCAAAAGCAAGAATCAGTTCTGCTACTTAATGAAACAGCAGGGCTACAGTGTCAGGTGGGATAACAACCGCAAGTATATCACATACACTTGTCCTAATGGCAGGAGATGCCGTGACAATAAGCTTCACGGCGAACGTTATCGAAAGGAGAATATGGAGTATGAATTCAAAGCAAGAAGAATTACAGCAGATGTACGACAAGGAATTGTCGGCAGCGGCGGACACTCAGCCAACAGTAGTGGTGCTCGACTCCAACTGGAGAGCACTGATAGAATTGAACAAGCTGATGTCGCAGGAGCAGCTGGAAATACTCACCAGACTCTCGGTGCTGGCGACGAAAGCGGATACAGAACAGGTGCTGAAAACAGTCCGCTCCGAGCAGAAGGATACCATAGCGACCTGTCGGGAGCTGCTGAATCAAGCAGAAGAACTGTCGGAAACAGCGACGGCTCAACTGGAGAAAGCAACAGCGGACCTGTCCTCACAGGCTGGGAAGTTGAACGAGGAATATGGCTCGAAGCTGAAAGAGCTCGACGAATACAAGCACAGGCTAAGATCAAAAGCAGCCAAGTGGATAGTGATCTCGCAGTCGGTTTTGATAGCATTGTCAGCGGCGTTACAGCTGTGGCTGCGCTGATCGAGGACGAGCCTGCCGACGATACCGAGTACGCTCGTGAGAACGTTGACAGAAAGGCACTTGCAGAGGAGCGAGAGCGCAAGGAAGCACTCGGAATACACATGGGCTGATGCCCAAATCTAAATCGAAAGGAATCTTTAAAATGAACAATTCAAATCACATAGGAAACATGAACAAGACAATGAGAAGGAGTATGATTGAATGGTTGAAAACAAAACAGAAACCAAAATCGTAATGCTGACCATAAAGGAGGCGGCAGCTCTTGTGGAAGGGCTGACCGAATATAGAGTACGTCAGATGTGCATCAATGATCAAGTACCGCACATCATGGCAGGCAAGAAGTATCTCATCAACAAGGAGCTTTTTCTGAGATACCTTCGTGGAGAAACAGCGTGAGCAATTTTATCAGTAAAGTAGATTTTTAACACGAACGGCGCATTTCTGATAGACATTTCCGCAGAGCTGTGGTATAATGTCGGTGGAGGAAATGCGCCATAGTTTTGAAACGGAGGTTTTAATATATGGCGACAATCAGAAAGCGTTCCGAGGGAACGTACCAGATAAGAGTGTCATGCGGCTATGGTGTAGACGGCAAGCAGCGGAATCAGTTCAAGAGCTACAAGCCTGAGCCGGGTATGACACCGAAGCAAATCGAAAAAGAACTCACTCGACAGGCTGTCCTGTTCGAGGAAGAATGCAAGAGGGGACAGATAACATCTGCTGTCAAGTTCGAGAAATTCGCAGAGCAGTGGTTTGAGGAATATGCCAAAGTCAATCTCAGACCGACCTCATACGCACGAATGAAACAGCTCACCAAGCGTGTCTATCCTGCCATAGGTCACAAGCGGCTTGATAAGATAACTGCTCGTGATATTCAGAAGTTCGTGACAGATATGCTTGTCAACGGCAAGAATATGAACACAGGTAAGCCGCTGTCGAGGAAAACGGCAGTGCATCACCTGAGCTTTATCAGTGACGTATTCAGCTATGCTATACGCATGGGAATGCTGACGGACAACCCTTGCAGACGAGTATATGTGCCGAAACAGGAACAGGACGAAAAGCAGATCTACACCATTGATGAGGTGAAGAAGCTGTATGAGAACCTGAGAGGCGAGCCGATGAAGTATCAGGTCTACCTGCTGCTTGCAATATACAGTGGTTACCGCCGCAGCGAAATGCTTGGACTGGAATGGAAAGACATCGACTTTGAAAATAACATTATCCACGTCCGCCGAACATCACAGTATACAGCCGAGAAGGGTATTTATACCGACACTACGAAAACAAGAAAGTCAAAGCGAGTGTCCAAGATGCCTGTCTCTATCATGAACTTGCTCAAACACTTCAAAGCTGAACAGGAGGCAGAAGCTGCACAGCTCGGCACCAAGTGGGAAGACCATGACAGGCTGTTCACAAAATGGAACGGAGCACCTATGAATCCGCAGACACCGTTCGAGTGGCTGAAAGGCTACTGTGAGCGTATCGGAGTGCCGTTCAGGAATATCCACTCACTGCGACATCTCCATGCAAGCCTGCTTATATTTGAAGGCGTAGACGTTGTAGCGGTATCCTCGGATATGGGACACAGCGTCGTAGGAACTACCTTGAATCTGTATTCTCATATGTTTCAGGAAGCCAAGGCTCGCAACTGTGATGCGATAAGCAATGCCCTGAGCTTCACAAACGAAATAGGCACAGAGGAAGAAAGTCCTGCCGAGGACGATACCGAAGCTGAGACCGAGCAGCAGGTGCTGGCATTATGAGCAAAAAAAGTACCGCAGAGCGAAAGCTCTGCGGATACCCAAATTAATAGTTAAAAGATAATAAGTGCCAAACAAGTGCCAAAGTCTGATTTTTAGAAAAAAGAAAACCCACAAACGGCTATTTTAAGCCATCTGTGGGATTGCTAATTGGTGACCCGTACGGGAATTGAACCCATGATTACGCCGTGAAAGGGCGTCGTCTTAACCTCTTGACCAACGGGCCAACAAAGCTGCCGATATTTCAGCAGCCTGTCTGGTAGCGGCAGTGGGACTTGAACCTACGACCCCCTGGGTATGAACCAAGTGCTCTAGCCAACTGAGCTATACCGCCATATTCTTTTTGTCGTTTGTTTTTGTTTCAGTTTCAAGCGACTTGTTTATTATACGCTATTATTCGCTAAAAGTCAAGGCTTTTTATCAAAAAAATCGAGTTTTGTAAAATATCACAATCAAAGCCACAATTTTAGCGGAGCTATACAGCACATCATACAACTCTGCAAACTTATTTCCAGAGAAACGCCCAGATATCCACATACGGGATGACCAGGTACATCACCAGAGCCGCAGTCGCTGCCGCAGCCCATACACGAAACAGCGAACGGAACATGGACTTCCTGGTGGATACATCTATCTCCCTGCAAAACTCATTACAATTTTCCATATGCTCCTCCGACTCCAACAGCCTATTGTAAGCTACAAATATAATATAACATATCCGAATGTGTTTTTTCTATCGTTTTTATTGTATCATATGTAAATATTTCGGCGGCCTTTCGCACCTTTTTGTATATATTGCAGTGTAATCGTGTCAAAGTTTATGTATATTTGTAATTGATGACAAAATTAACAACATAAGTTTATGCATATTTTTTCGTCAAAATTGGTTGCTGTAATTTGAACAATGTGTTATAATAGGTGTATTAAGACGGGCTGAGGTTAATCTACCGTCAGACTCGCAATTTTTCTATTTATTTTTGGAGGTATTTTATCATGGACGGAACCGGATTCCTCAAAACAGTCAATTTCGGCGGATTTGATAAAAAAGACGTACTTGCTTATGTAGATCAGCTCAATACAAAGATATATACTCTTGAAAACGAGCTTGAAGAAAAGAAGGCGCTTCTTGAAAACAGCGGCGGAAACATGGAAGACAAGGAAAAGTATGAGCAGCTCCTGGCTTCCGATAAGGCTAAGATCACCGAGCTCCAGACCAGCAATGACTCTCTCAAGAATCAGCTCAAGAACTGCGAAGATGAGTCCGCTGAGAAGGATAAGGAGATTGAAGAGCTGAAGAAGAAGCTCGCCGATATGGAAAACGAGCTTGTTGAGGCTAAGAACAAGGCAGCAGCTGCTTCCTCTGCCGAGAACAGTGCTATGGACCTCACAAACGTATTCGTTGAGGCTCAGAGAACTGCAAGCACCATCGTTACTCAGGCTAAGGAAAACGCAAGAAAGATGGACGAGGACGCTAAGAAGCTCGCTAACCAGGTAGTTGACGACGCTAACAGCAAGGCTTCCACCATCGTTAAGTCTGCTGATGAAAAGGCTTCCAAGATCCTTACAGACGCTGAGGACAGATCTGCTGAGATGCGTACAGCTGCCGACAACATGAAGGCTGTTGTTCTTTCCGAGATCGCAGATATCGAGTCCAACGTTACACAGCTCAAGGGCATTCTCGATTCTCTTACCAAGGACAGCCTTGCTAAGGTAAACGAAACTGCTGACCTTCTCACCAAGACCCAGGATACTCTCAAGAAGAACGGTATCCCTCAGTTCACAGCACCCAAGAGTGTAAAGACTGCCGCTCCTGTAAATAATGCTAAGCCCGCACCCGCTCCTGCTCCCGCAGCAAAGCCTATGCCCACTCCCACTCCTGCGGCTAACAACAATGCAGCTGCAAAGCCTGCTCCTGCGCCTGCACCCACTCCCGCAGCCAACACTGCAGCAGCAAAACCCGCTTCCGCTCCCAAGCCTACTCCCAAGCTCAACAACAACTTCGGTTTTGACCTGAGCGAGATTGAGAAGATGGCTAAGGCTATCGAGGCTGACGCTTCCAAGCACAACAAGGGCACTCCCGTAAACGATGATTACGACGGAACCGTTGATGCTAAGAAGATCAAGCTTTCCGACATGGGCTGATTTTGAATCGCTTCAATACATAAAAAATCAAGGCATTACCGCTTGGCGGTAATGCCTTTTTTGTGTCATATATACTTACAAGCTTATGAAATAGTGAACACCGCAACGGAGCATGCGGGAAGCACTGCCGACAGCTTTCCATTGGAGACGGAAGCACTCAGAGCCTCGGGAGCTACCTTTTCGGGTGCATCAAAGCTGTTGAAGCTGTGTACCTCATCGGTGAGGATATGGGCGCTTACGCTGCTGCACTCAAATCCACTGATATCGCAGTCAAGCTCAGCAGACTCTTCCAGTGAGCAGTTGGCAGCGGTAACGGTCATCACGCCGTCCTTTACAGAGGCGGAAACGGACATCATGGGTATCTCCCCTGTCATTACATTTTCGCAGAAGCAGTAAACATTTTCGCCATCCTGATGCTCCTTGAACATATCGAACACATGATATGTGGGAGTTTTCACCAGCTTCTCGCCCTCGGTAAGCAGAAGCGCCTGAAGCACATTAACTGCCTGAGCAAGGTTTGCCATTATCACCCTGTCGCTGTGGCGATTGAAGATATTCAGGTTGCAGGCTGCCACGATAGCGTCACGCATGGTGTTCTGCTGATATAAGAAGCCAGGATTTGTACCCTTTTCAACGTCATACCAGCAGCCCCACTCGTCAACTATCAGCCCGATCTCATGTTCGGGGTCGTAGCGGTTCATTATCTCGCCGTGGCGGGTCACAAGCTCATCCATGTAAAGGGTCTTGGAAATGGTTGCGTAGTATTCGTCCGTTGTAAAATCCACCGCATCGCCCTTGTGTCCCCAGTCGCCTGTGGGCAGGGTGTAGTAATGGAGCGATATGCCACGGGTGTTCAACTTGCTGAGATTTTTCATAATAGTCTCTGTCCAGCCGTAGTCGTTGGAGTTGGGACCGCAGGCGATCTTGAACAGCTTATTGCCCGAAAAATCCTTGCAAAAGCTCTGATAACGGCGGTATTCGTCAACATAATATTCGGGGCGCATACTTCCGCCGCAGCCCCAGTTCTCGTTGCCGATGCCAAGATATTTCAGCTTCCAGGGCTTTTCCCTGCCGTTCTTTCGGCGCAGATCTGCCATTGGGGAAACGCCGTCAAAGGTGATGTACTCTATCCATTCGGCAAGTTCGCTGATAGTTCCGCTGCCAAGATTGCCCGCAAGATAAGGCTCACAGCCTATCTCCTCGCACATATTGAAAAATTCGTGAGTGCCGAAGGAATTGTCCTCGGTAACGCCGCCCCAGTTGGTGTTTATCATTTTTTTGCGGGCACTTTTTTCGCCGATGCCGTCCTTCCAGTGATATTCGTCCGCAAAGCAGCCGCCGGGCCAGCGGAGAACAGGCATTTTTATCTGCTTGAAAGCCTCGATAACGTCCCTGCGCACGCCGTTTATGTTGGGGATAGACGAGTTCTCGCCCACATAAATGCCGTTGTAGATACATCTTCCCAGATGCTCGGAAAAATGGCCGTATATCTCGGGATTGATGTGTCCCTTTTTGTCCTTTGCGTTGATTAGCATTGATATTTTCTTCATTTATCGCTTCCTCCTGACGTTTTTAGCGTTCCTAACGGTAACATATTATATTTACGCTATTTATACTATAGCCTATTGACAGCTGCTTTTCAATGACATATAATATTTTTAAACTAACAAATAATACTTTATGAGGTGATGATATGATAAGTCTCAACGCCATAGGAAAGGACACGAGACATGCGGGGGATTTCTGCATATGGCGGCCTGACGGCTCAGGGGACAATCTGCTTGTTATCTTCAAGACCTCCGCCCTGCTCATCATTGACGGCAATGAGATCATCGTCCCACCCGACAGCCTTATCATCTACAAAAAGGACACGCCCCAGTATTATAAGACCATCTGCGGCAACTACGCCAACCATTTCATTCACTTCAACGTGACCGATGATGACAATATTCTCGACACCGTGGAGACGGACAGGCTCATAACCTCGGTGAACATCTCCGCTGTGGAAGAGCTGCTGACCATACTCTGCCGTGAGAATATGTCCCCCTCGGAACATCGTCGGCAGTATGCCGATATGCTCATACGAATGATACTTATGAAAATATCCGAGGGCGGAGGCGAAAGCAGTGACGGCGAACACACCTACAGTGAGCAGCTGCGGCAGCTGAGAGTGGATATTTACAGCAATGCGGGGGGATTTGGCTCCGTCAGGCAGCTGGCGGACAGGATAAATCTCAGCCCGTCCTATTTTCAGACGGTGTACAAAAAGCAGTTCGGGGTCAGCTGCTACGAGGATATCATTTCTGCAAGGGTACAGTCGGGGCAGTATTACCTTGCCACCACTGCCCTGCCCGTGAAAGAGATATCCCAGATATGCGGCTATGACACTGACATCTGCTTTATGCGTGTGTTCAAAAAGCACACGGGACTTACGCCCTGCGAGTACAGGAAAAGGGCGGCGGGGAAAGAAAGGGCTGTTTGACACTCCCCTATACCCATGATATAATAATAATAATAACAATTTACTGACCAAAGGAGCTATCATATGCCTGATATTAACGATGTTATCAAAAAAGCCGACAGCCTTGTTCCACCTCTGCCAATACTCAGGCTCAGACCTGTGGCAGGCAAAGGCGGCATCTTCGACAGCAAGCTGGGCGGAACGCCTTATTTTCCAAAGTCCATGGAATACCCCAGAGGAACTGATGGCAGCTACAAGGACAAGCCTCTGCGCCTGCTGGTGCAGCTGAATTTTGAAAAACTTCCTCACATTGAGGATTTCCCCCGTCAGGGAATTTTGCAGATATTCCTCGCCTGTGAAAATGACTGCCTGTATGGCTTTGACTTCAACTCCGCAGATGAACAGACCGATCAGAACGGCTTCAGGGTAATATATCACAAGGACATCATAACCGACACATCTCTGCTCATTTCAGATGACGATATCCCCTGCGACAGCTTCAGCAGCGATGAGTACGATTTTCCGCTGAAAAAGGAATTTATCCTATGTGCCGAAGAGCCTGACAAATGCCCTGCCACTCCCAACGACTATCGCTTCGGCAATGCTCTTGTCAGCAGCTATAGTGAGATAATGGGTCAGGAAGTATCAAATTACTGGAATATAGACGGCTATGACACCCTTTATGACCGCTGCCCCGAAAGCGTGGCATTCATCGGCGGATATCCCCGTTTTACCCAGTCCGACCCACGGGAGGACTGCCCGTCTCTGGAAGGCTTTGACCGTGTTCTTTTCGAGCTTGGCAGCCTGCAGGGTGAAGAGATCACCTCATGGGGCGGTCATGACTTTGACATCATATGGGGAGATGTGGGCACAGGCGTGTTCCTCATTCCCGCAGAAAAGCTCAGGGCTTGCGACTTCTCGGAAGTGGTCTATAATTATGACTGCGGCTGATATACTTGATTTGTTCATTTTCAAATCCTATAATATTTGTATGATATTATGAAAGGACTGCTTCAAATGAGCGATATAACTATCAGAAACGTAACTCCCGACGATGCGGAGGAGCTGCTTGAAATATACGCCCCCTACGTTGCCGAGACTGCCATTTCCTTTGAAATAGATATTCCCACTGCGGAGGATTTTCGCAGCAGGATAGAACACACCCTGAAAAATTACCCCTACATCGCCGCCATAAAGGACGGTCATATCGTGGGATATGCCTATGCCTCCGCTTTTCACCCCCGTGAGGCATACAACCGCTGCGCCGAGCTGACGGTATATATCAAAAAGGATATGCGCCGCTCGGGCTGCGGAAAGCTGCTTTACACAACGCTTGAGGATATGCTCAAAAAGCAGAACGTGCTGAATGCCTACGCCTGCATCGCATACACAGAGCATGAGGACGCTCATCTCACCAACGACAGCATGAAATTTCACGAGCACATGGGCTACCGCCTGATAGGCCGCTTTATTTCCTGCGGCAGGAAGTTTGACAGCTGGTATGACATGATCTGGATGGAAAAGCTCATCGGCGAACACTCCGACTCCCCTGCCCCCTTTATCCCCTATGAAAAGCCGGGCAGGTAAGTTATATTAACAAAACGGTCAAAGAGAAATGCTTTTATTGCCCGATGAAATATGATATATTGTTACAGGAAAGATTTTATCGGGAGAAGTGCATATGAGCTACAAAATTATATTTCTTGACATTGACGGAACGCTGACCAATGCCGAAAAGAAGGTCACGCCCGCCACAAAAAAGGCGCTTTTTGAAGCGCAGGAAAAAGGATACCTGGCGGCAATAGCCTCCGGCAGACCCGACAGGGGCGTTGAAGGCATTGCCCGTGAAATAGGGCTTGACAAATTCGGCGGATTTACTCTGTCCTACAATGGCGGCAGGGTGCGCAACTTCAAGACGGGCGAGCTGCTGGTGCAAAAGAGTCTTGGCAGTGACACTTTCGGGATAGTTGCCGAGTTTGCACGCCGCAACGGCGCAGATGTGATGACCTACGAGGGCGACACTATCATCTGCGAAAATCCTGACAACGAGTTTATTCAGATCGAATCACGGATAAACGGTCTGCCCGTAAAAAAGGTGGACAACATCGGCGAATACGTGGATTTCAGCGTGCCTAAGTGCATCATCGCAGGCAAGGGTGACAGAATGGCAGAGCTGGAACCTCAGCTGAGAGAACATCTTGCAGGCAAGGCGGACGTTTTCCGCTCGGAACCGTTTTTCCTTGAAATAATGCCCTATCACACCGACAAGGCGGTTTCCATCGGCGAGCTTATCAAAAAGCTTGGCATAAAGCGTGAGAAGACCATTGCCTGTGGTGACGGCTACAACGACGTTTCCATGATAAAATATGCAGGTTTGGGCGTGGCTATGGAAAACGCCTGTGACGCTGCAAAGGAAGCGGCTGATTTTATCACGCTGTCAAACGAAAATGACGGCGTGGCTAATGTTATTGAAAGGTTTATGAAGCCATAAAACAAAAAAAGCTCCCGTTAGTGGGAGCTTTTTTATACTAATCTTTGATCGTTCTATAGACAAAGCCGACAGAATAGCCGAGGATTTGCCTGTAGTCTGATTGAAGATTAGTATAAAATATCGGCTCCCGCAGATAACGGGAGCCGATACTTATTATAACCAAAATTACTTTTCGATAAGAGACTTTCCTGTCATTTCCTTGGGCTGAGGAAGCTCCATGATCTCAAGCATTGTGGGGCACAGGTCAGCAAGAACGCCGCCCTCCTTAAGCTTGCAGTCATAGCCTACAACGATAAGGGGAACAGGATTTGTGGTGTGAGCGGTAAAGGGTGAGCCGTCAGCTTCAAGCATCTTATCTGCATTACCGTGGTCTGCGCTGATAAGTGCAACGCCGCCCTTTGCAAGGATAGCATCTACCATTCTGCCTACGCAGGTATCAACAGCCTCAACAGCTGCCTTTGCTGCGTCGAAAATACCGGTATGACCGACCATATCGCAGTTAGCGTAGTTAAGGATAATGGTATCGTACTTATCGGACTCGATAGCCTCAACTACCTTGTCGGTTACCTCGTATGCGCTCATCTCGGGCTTCAGGTCAAAGGTAGGAACGTCGGGAGACTTGACAAGTATTCTGTCCTCGCCCTCGAACTGCTTTTCCTCGCCGCCGTTGAAGAAGAAAGTAACGTGTGCATACTTCTGGGTCTCGGCAATTCTCAGCTGAGTCTTGCCGCACTTTGCCATATACTCGCCGAAGGTCATGGTGAGCTGCTCGGGAGGATATGCAACGAGAACGTTGGGCATTGTAGCATCGTACTGAGCCATGCAGACGAATGTTACGGGGAAGTAGCCCTTCTTTCTCTCGAAGCCCTTGAACTCGGGGTCAACGAAAGCTCTGGTTATCTGACGTGCTCTGTCGGGGCGGAAGTTGAAGAATACAACGCTGTCGTTTTCCTTTATCATGCCGTCCTTGTCGATAACGGTGGGGAGCATGAACTCATCGGTAACGCCGTTTGCGTAGGAGTTCTTTATAGCCTGAACGGGGTCGGTCTCCTGAACGCCCTCGCCCATAACAAGAGCATCGTATGCCTTTTCAACTCTGTCCCAAGCGTTATCACGGTCCATAGCGTAATATCTGCCGGAAATAGTGGCTACCTTGCCCTTGCCGATCTTCTTCATCTCGGCAACAGCCTCTTCCATAAATTCAGCTGCGGAGGAGGGGGGGACGTCTCTTCCGTCCAGGAATGCGTGAACATATACCTTGTCAACGCCGTGCTGCTTTGCCATTTCAAGCAGGCCGTACATATGCTCCATGTGGCTGTGAACGCCGCCGGGAGAAAGCAGACCCATGAGATGAAGAGCGCTTCCCTTTGCCTTGCAGTTGTCCATAGCGGTCACAAGTGCCTTGTTCTTGAAGAACTCGCCGTCCTTGATGTCCTTGGAGATCTTTACCAGCATCTGGTAAACGATCCTGCCTGCGCCGATGTTTGTATGACCTACCTCGGAGTTGCCCATCTGACCGTCGGGGAGACCTACGTCAAGTCCCGATGCGCCGATGATAGTGTTGGGGCACTCTGCAAAATATTTATCCAGGTTGGGCTTCTTAGCCGCAGCGATAGCGTTGCCGTAATCGCTGGGGTTGATTCCGTAACCGTCCATGATAATGAGAGCTACAGGTCTTTTGCTCATAATTTTCAAATCCTTTCAGAAGCTACAGTTGAAAAAAACAAGGCGCTGCGGTAAAGACCGCAGGCGTCTTGATCTTGCTTGTTATGATCAGCCGTTTACAGCTGCCTGTACGATGGTGTTGAAGTCCTCAGCCTTGAGGGAAGCGCCGCCGATAAGGCCGCCGTCAACATTGGGCTTGGAAAGAAGCTCTGCGCAGTTCTTTGCGTTCATGGAGCCGCCGTACTGGATCGTAACAGCGTCAGCGGTAGCTGCATCGTAAAGCTTAGCGAGAACGCCACGGATAAAGCCGCAAACTTCCTCAGCCTGGTCAGCGGTAGCAGTCTTGCCTGTACCGATAGCCCAGACAGGCTCGTAAGCGATGATAGTCTTCTTGATATCGTCAGCGGAAACTCCTGCAAAGTCAAGCTTGATCTGGCGGGAGATAACTTCCTCGGTGATATCAGCCTCACGCTCTGCAAGAAGCTCACCTACGCAAACGATGGGCTTGAGACCTGCTGCAAGGGCAGCCTTTGTTCTCTTGTTAACAGTCTCATCAGTCTCGCCGAAGTACTGACGTCTCTCGGAGTGACCGATTACAACGTACTCAACGCCAAGCTCAGTGAGCATATCAGCGGAGATCTCGCCGGTGAAAGCGCCGCTCTTTTCAAAGTGAACGTTCTCAGCGCCTACCTTAACGTTGGAGCCTGCTGTGGTGTTAACAGCGGTCTCAAGGTTGGTGAAAGGTACGCAGGCGATAACTTCTACCTTGCCCTCAGCGTTTGCAACCAGGGGCTTGATAGCTTCGAGAAGAGCCTTAGCCTCGGGACGGGTCTTGTTCATTTTCCAGTTTCCGGCAATAACTGCCTTTCTGAGATTCTTGTTCATGATATTTTCTCCTTTATATTTGGGCTTCCGTTAAAAGAAACCCATATTAGAATAAGGATACTGCATAATAACAGTCTCCTATACAAAATTATCTGATTTTATTTTACCACATCATCGGGGACTTGTCAACAAAAAAGCGGCATTTTCTGCCGCTTTTCAAAATCAGATTTACTTATAATACTTTTCCAGCAGCTCGCTAAGGGGAATGCCGTCAATGGTCACACCCGACACCTGACATGAATTTATGGCAAGACCTGTAAGATTGCAGTTTTCAAAGGTAACGTCCGAAAGGTCGCAGCCCACAAAGCTTGCCTTTGAGATATCGGTGCTTTCCATTCTTGCATCGGTCATATCGCCGTTGGTCATGCGGAACTTGCTCATAGAAACATCGGTAAATGCCGAGCCTGACATATTTGCGTTGACCACGGATGTGTCGGACATCATAACGTTGTCAAACTGGGTGGATATCATATTGCAGCCGCTGACAGTCACCTCCGAAAGGTCGCAGTCGGCAGCGGAAACGCCTGTGAAATCCGTATTTGCTATGTTGGAATATGAAAAATCACAGTCACGGCATATATCCACTTTCTGATTTTTAAGTATCATATTATCTCTCCTCTGCTTTTTGCCAATTACATTTTAACGGCATCGGTATTATTGTCAGCGGACTTATCCGCATAGATCTATTACCCCTATAAATAAAAATCGGGACGAAGCACGCCGCTCCGTCCCGAAATAAAGTGATCTTACTTTTCAGCAATAGCTGCAACGCCGGGAAGAACCTTACCTTCAAGGTACTCGAGGGAAGCGCCGCCGCCAGTGGAAATGTGAGACATCTTATCTGCAAAGCCGAGCTGCATAACTGCTGCTGCGGAATCGCCGCCGCCGATGATAGTGGTAGCGTCTGTTTCTGCAAGAGCCTTAGCTACTGCAATGGTACCCTTTGCAAGAACAGGGTTCTCAAATACGCCCATAGGACCGTTCCAAACAACAGTCTTTGCGCTCTTTACAGCGTCAGCGAAGAGAGCCTGGGTCTTGGGTCCGATATCGAGGCCCATCTTGTCAGCGGGGATCTTGTCAGCGTCAACAGCCTCAACAGCGATCTCAGCGTCGATAGGATCAGGGAAGGAAGCTGCGATAACAGCGTCAACGGGAAGAAGAAGCTTCTTGCCGAGCTTGTCAGCCTTAGCCATCATTTCCTTGCAGTAGTCGATCTTCTCGTTGTCAACGAGAGAAGTACCAACCTCGTAGCCCTTAGCCTTGAGGAAGGTGTAAGCCATACCGCCGCCGATGATAAGTGTATCGCACTTTTCGAGGAGGTTGGAGATAACGTTCAGCTTGTCAGCTACCTTAGCACCGCCGAGGATAGCAACGAAAGGTCTGACAGGGTTCTCAACCGCATTGCCGAGATACTTGATCTCCTTCTGCATGAGGTAACCAACTGCAGTCTCCTTAACGAACTTTGTAACGCCCTCAGTGGAAGCGTGTGCACGGTGAGCGGAGCCGAAAGCGTCCATTACGAATACCTGACCGTCAACCAGATCAGCAAGCTCCTTGGAGAAGCCTTCGCCGTTCTTGGTCTCGTCAGCGCCTCTGAATCTGGTGTTCTCGAGGAGAACAACGTCGCCGTCAGCCATTTCGGCAACAGCCTTCTTAGCGTTGTCGCCTACAACAGTGTCATCAGCAGCAAATGTAACCTTTGTGCCGGGGAGAACTTCTTCAAGTCTCTTTGCTACGGGAGCAAGGGAGAACTTAGCCTCGGGACCGTTCTTGGGCTTGCCGAGATGAGAACAGAGAACGACCTTTCCGCCGTCGGAGATAAGCTTCTTGATAGTGGGGAGGGCAGCCTGGATACGGTTGTCGTTAGTGATAACGCCGTCCTTGAGGGGAACGTTGAAGTCGCATCTTACGAGAACCTTTTTGCCCTTAACGTTAATGTCGTCAACAGTGACTTTGTTTAATTCTGCCATTGGTATGACATCCTTTCATAGATAAATATCCGAGGCTGTTTCATATGCCTCGGCAGCTTATTAAAGCTATCATATATATTTTATACTATTTTCCGATTTTTTGCAAGGGGTTTGGAAGATTTTTTTACTTATATTTCGTATTAAAACAACATTAAAGCAAAAGGAAACGATCTGAGCGCTCAGTTCGTTTCCTTTTATCATATATTATGGCGTTATTTCTCCTTTGACTTGCAGCACACACCCATTATAAGACCGAACACCATGGCGGCGGTTATGCCTGCGGAGGCAGCGGAAAGTCCGCCTGTGACAGCTCCCAGAAGTCCCTTTGTGTCAACAGCCTCACGCACGCCCTCCGCAAGAGCGTTGCCGAAGCCTGTAAGGGGAACTGCCGCTCCCGCTCCCGCAAAGTCGATGAGAGGGCGGTATATCTTAAACGCTCCCAGCACCACTCCCGCCACAACGTAAAGCACAAGGATACGTGCGGGGGTAAGCTTTGTATAGTCGATAAGCACCTGTCCCACGGCGCACAGCGCACCGCCTACGATAAATGCCCATAAATAATCTGTAAACATAATTTTTCACCCTTCATATGAGATGTGGACTGCATGGGATATTCCCGGAATGCTTTCCCCCTGCTGTGACAGCGTGGGGGACATAAGCGCTCCCGTGGCGCAGAAAAGGATATTTTTCAGCTCGCCGCTTTTTACCTTGTCAAGGAAATATCCGCACAGCACCGAGGCACTGCAGCCGCAGCCCGAGCCGCCTGCATGAACGTCCTGGGTTTCGTAGTCGAATATCATAGTGCCGCAGTCCTTGTACCCGGAGGATATGTTTATTCCCTCTTTTGCCAGCAGCTCTATAAGCAATGTGCCGCCCACACGTCCAAGATCGCCTGTGATTATCAGGTCAAAGTCATCGGTGGCAAGCCCTCTGTCCTCCAGATGTGTCTTGATTACATATGCCGCCGCAGGAGCCATTGCCGCACCCATGTTGTTGGCGTCGGTAACGCCCATATCCACTATCTTGCCGATAGTCGCCGCCTTTACATAAGGGCCATTCTCGCCGTGGGGAGAAACCACCGCCGCTCCCGAAGCGGTGCATGTCCACTGAGCTGTGGGAGTTCTCACGCCGCCGTATGATAATGGGAAGCGGAACTGCCTTTCAGCCGAACAAAAGTGGGAAGATGTGACTGCCACCACATTTCCGCCGATATCGCTGTCCGTCATAAGCGAAGCCATGAGCAGGCTCTCGGACATGGTTGAGCAGGCTCCGTAAACGCAAAGAAGAGGTATTTCCAGCTCTCTCAGTCCATATGATGTGGAGGTACACTGATTTATAAGGTCGCCTGCGAACATATAGTTTATGTCCTCGCAGCGGAGCTTTCCCTTTTCCAGCGCTTTCATCACCGTAAGGCGCAAAAGCTCGCTTTCCGCCTTTTCCCATGTGTCCTGCCCAAAGTATGGGTCCTGATATACCTGGTCGAAATGCCTGCCCAGAGGGCCGTCGCCCTCCTTTTTGCCTACAACAGCCGCATAGCTGCGGATAGTGGGGGGCTTGTCCATTATAAAAGTATTTCTTGAAAGACGTTTTGCCATCTCACTTACGTTCCTTTCGCAGATGTTTTGCTACAATTATCTGCAAAGTGCCGTAAATTATACATTCAAAGGGATAAAAGCATAAAAATTACATCTATATTCAAAAAATTATAATGAAATTATTGTTAATATATGTTAACATATTATTTAGTATGCACAAATTCTAATTATAGGAGATGGGATAATATGACTTTTGACCAGATACTGGCAAAAATTGACGACTTTGTGTGGGGCGTACCTCTCATCGTTCTTATCCTCGCGGCAGGTCTGCTGCTGACAATAAGAACGGGATTTATTCAGGTAAGGCATCTTCCCCGTGCGCTCAGATACCTTTTTAAAGAAGAGGTAAACGAGGAAGAAGAGATAGTTCACGGCGAGGTATCGGGCTTTGCTTCACTCTGCACAGCCCTTTCGGCAACTATCGGAACAGGAAACATTGTCGGCGTTGCAACCGCAGTAGGTATTCTGGCAGGCGGTCCCGGCGCACTTTTCTGGATGTGGATGGCTGCATTTCTCGGAATGGCAACAAAGTATTCCGAGGGCTTCCTTGCAGTAAAGTACCGCACTGTCGATGAGGACGGTCACGTTCTCGGCGGACCTTTCTACTACATAGAAAAGGGCATGGGCGTAAAGTGGAAGTGGCTTGCAAAGATATTTGCATTCTTCGGTGCCTGCGTTGGTCTTATGGGAATAGGCACATTCTCTCAGGTAAACGGCATCGCATCCGCAGTAACAGGCTTCTTTGACCCCAACATGACAAACACCATTACCCTTTTCGGCAATGACTATTCTATCGTTACCGTTATCAGCGCATTCGTGCTTGCTATCCTTGCAGGTCTGGTAATCATCGGCGGCCTCAAGAGAATAAGCAGCGTTTCTCAGGTAGTTGTTCCTTTCATGGCTATCCTGTACGTTCTGACAGTTGTGGTACTTATCATCTGCAACATCACAAAGCTCCCCGCAGCTATCGCAGAAGTCGTAACAAGCGCATTCGGCGCAAAGGCTATGGCAGGCGGTGCTCTCGGTGCAGTTCTCATTTCCATGAAAAACGGTATCGCAAGAGGTATCTTCTCCAATGAGTCAGGTCTCGGCTCCGCACCTATCGCAGCAGCCGCAGCAAAGACCAAGGAGCCTGTAAGACAGGGACTTATCTCCATGACCGGCACATTTATCGACACGATCATTATCTGCACAATGACAGGTCTTGCTATCGTAATGGCAGGTTCATGGAAGGATGAAGCTCTCCAGGGCGTTCAGATAACCACAGACGCTTTCCAGAATGGACTTCATTTCCTCCCCAGCCAGGCAGCTTCCTTTATCCTTATGATATGCCTGGTATTCTTCGCATTCACAACTATCCTCGGCTGGAACTACTACGGCGAAAGATGCCTTGAGTACCTCAGCGGCAAGAACAAGACAGCTGTTATGATCTACAGAATACTTTACATCGCAGCTGTATTTATCGGCCCTTACATGACAGTTTCCGCAGTATGGACCATCGCAGATATATTCAACGGACTTATGGCTCTCCCCAACCTTGTGGCGCTGTTTGCCCTGAATAGTGTGGTGGCAAAGGACACAAAGGATTACTTCAAGCGTCTTAAGGCAGGAGAAATAAAGGAATAACATTATCATCAAACAGACTATCGGCATCAGGAGGCGGATATTATGGAACCAAATAAGCACAGCATCGGAAGTATCATCGCAGGCATTTTGTTCTTAATAGTATTCATCGGCGGAATGATAGGGATATACATCGGAACAACAGATGATATCCGCATATCTATCATTTCGCTGGGAGCCATACTGCTGGCAGTGGGCATTGCAGCAATATCAAGCGCTGTAAAGCAAAAAGGCTCAAAAAAGGTGCTGCCTGTCACAATATCACTGGTTTTCGTACTTATCGGAGCGGGGCTTATCACGCTCCCTCTGCTCAATATGCTCACGGGCTTTGAGATAGGCGGAGAGATAATAATATACGCTTCGCTGGGGCTTTTCGTGGTGATAGGGCTGCTGCTCATCGTCATTCCCATTGCAAAAATGGTGTATATGAAAAGGGTATGCACCTGTGTTGTTGAGGCGAAATGCGTTGGGCTGGAGAAAAGTCCTTTCCGTGACAACTACGGCAGATGCCGCTCATATTATCCCGTGTGGGAATACACCTTTGACGGTGTTTCGTATCATGAGCAGGAAAGCATGGCACGCAATTTTGGGCTTCCCTCCGAGGGAGATTACTGTGAGCTTCACGTCAATCCCGATGTGCCGACGGAATTTTACCAGGAGGCATCGCCCGTAAATCTGTTTTTTCTGATACTCGGTGCCTGCTTTGCAGCTCTCGGCATTCTGGCGATAGTTCTTACAACAAGTCAGATGGAATAATGTAACAGAAACTTCCGTATCGTTTGATGCGGAAGTTTTTTGTTGGGATATAAAGTGATGAAGAGGTTGGGCGGATAGGGCGTCAAGCGTATAAGAAAGACCTTGCTAATAAAAGCAAGGTGAAAAGTTTAGCCCACCTTTTCAAAGGCTTGACCTAAACCCTTTACCTTGCTCTTATTTGTGCTGACTTTCTTATATGCCCGAAATACCCCTAAATACATAAAAGAGCTTCCGTATCGTGTGATGCGGAAGCTCTTTTAGGCTATTTATAGGCTATTTATAGCTTATAAATAGCTATCGTTACTTAGCCGATCTTATCAGCATATCAGCAAGATCCTTGAATGTCCATTCTCCTGTTTTTCTGTTGTAAATTCCAAAACACTCGCCGCCCTCAGAATCACCGCTGTTGTTATCCCACCATACGCAGGGAATACCATACTTGGCTGCGCCCTTGATATAATATTCAGCCCACAGGCATCTGTCTGCCTCATCGCCCTTGTTGGTTGCGCCGAACTCGCCGATCACTACCTGAATACCCTTGCTGATGAACAGGCTGTTCAGGTCGGAGAAGAACTTATCCAGTTCCTTCTTGTCGCTGTCGGAGAACTTCTTGCTGTAGCCGCTGTTCATTGCGTAGTTGTAGGGAGAATATGCGTGAACTGATACGATTATCCTTTCATCATCGGGAAGCTTCATCGCTCTGAGTGCTCCCATATTGGAGGTGGCTGCATACGCGGGTACCATGATATATCTGTACTCGTTGTTTCCGCCTGTTGCACGGATAGCGGAAACTATTGCGCTGTTAAGGTTGTTGACGACTTCTCTTTCAGCTCCTGTGCCGCCTGTCCATTCCTTGGCGCTGCCCTCGGTACGGGGTTCGTTCAGTGTTTCAAAGATAAGGTGCTCGTTATACTTCTTGAACTCGTTTGCAATCTGTGTCCAGAGCTTTGTCATCTTCTTTTCGGAAGCTTTATAGGTCTTGTCGCTCTTTGCGCAGCCGCTGATGTCGTAATACTCGTTGTCGTGGTGAGAGTTGAGGATAACATACATATCGTTCTTATATGCGTAGTCAACGACTTCCTTGACACGCTTCATCCACTGCTCGTCAACGTTGCCGTCCTTATCGGTGTGCCTGCCCCATGAAACGGGGGATTCTTATGGTGTTGAATCCCTGAGCCTTGATATCGTCTATCATAGCCTTTGTGGTCTTGGGGTTGCCCCATGCGGTCTCGGAGCTCATTCCGCTGCCGAGAGCGTCAAGGGAGTTGCCCAGGTTCCAGCCTATCTTCATGTTGGAGGTAAGCTCCTTGGCGGTGACGTTCTTATCAAAGCTGCCTGTGGTCTTGCCCGAGGGCTTATTGCCTGCTGTGACCTTGACTGTAACAGTCGCTTTCTTTCCTGAGCCGTCGGCTGCCTTTACAGTGATTGTGGTGCTGCCGCTCTTAATGCCCTTGATAACGCCGTCCTTGCTGACCGTTGCCACCTTTTTATCTGAAGAGGAACATGTCAGCGACTTGTTTGATGCGTTTGAGGGGAACACCTTTGTGCTTATCTTATAGGTGCTTCCCGCCTTGACGGAGATGCTCTTCTCGCTGACGGTGACACCTGTAACGGGAGTGCCCACAGTTACCTTTACCTTTGCGGAAGCATCGGTGTTCTTGATAGCTACGGTAACATCTGCCGAGCCTTTCTTCACGCCTGTTATCTTGCCCTCGTCGGTGACGGAGACAATGCTTTTATCGGAGCTTGTCCACACCAGAGTATATTTTGACACGCCCGATACTTTTGCTTTAAGTGATACTGTTTTGCCCTTTGATATGGTAATGGTGCTGTAAGGGAGCGTTACCGATGGGTCTGCCGCAGAGACTGTCATAACAGAGCCGCACATAAGGCTCATTATCATCGCCAGTCCCAGCAGAAGGGATAATAGCTTTTTCATATTTATTTCCTTTCAAAAAAAGCGTCCCACATTTGTGAGACGCAAGTTTATCATGCTATTTTGTTTATTTCGTTCTGCATCAGGCAATAGGGAATGATACCCAGACCAAAAATAGCAAGAATGATATAAACCATACCTGTGCTTCCGTTGGTATTGCCATTTATCTCATCAACCTTTTTACCCTGCATATAGAACCAGTAAAATCCGTAGATCCCAAAGGTAATAATGGTATAGACCAGAGCCGTTCCGCCGCCTGCTGTCTTTGTCTGTGCGTTGTAATTAAGCTCATCGGTCAGCTTTACGAACCAGTACAGCGCGTAAATGCCGCAGGTAAGGAGAGAAAAAATGATACAAAGCGCAATATTTCTTTTTGTTGCCATATAGATACCCCCTTAATATTTTTGCAAATAAATCAATTTTTAGATTTATTTGTTAATTGATTATACCATATAAGAAGATATTCGTCAATAGCAAAAACAAAATCCGCTAATATTTTAATACGTTATACTAAGAACCTGTCTTCATAAGAAATGTGTGCGGATTTTCGAGCATAATTTTGTTGC
>ERZ824488.218-NODE-218-length-79007-cov-8.648875_pt1 | contig 79007 bp, 84 predicted proteins | sample MGYA00519936_ERZ824488 | MGnify/ENA primary metagenome ERZ824488 (study PRJEB31778, sample SAMEA3449153) | human gut metagenome | biome: human gut; feature: human-associated habitat; material: faeces | place: United Kingdom | collected 2010/2012 ...
TCTAAATAGAAAGTTAGTTTTTTCAATATAACTTTTACTTGTTAAACTTCTATTTTTCTTTAATTCTTCTATTATTTTTAGATCAGGATTTTCAATTGTATGATACATTAAAGATGTAATAAAAACTTCAAATGGTACAATTATAAATACATTTGGATTCAACATTTGAACAATCATAACACAAAATCCAAGTGTAACAAAAATCCATAGTGGTAAAAATCTTTTGTCTTTTTCTTTTATATTTTTTAGTGCTAGTGTTATACATATAATAATACAAACAAATGCAAATGTATATGTTACAATTGTAGCAACACCTTCGCTATATATTACTCCATTAGAATTAATATATTTTAGTGGTAAAATAAACATCATAATTGTTGATAATATTAGTGAACTTATAACAAAAATATAAAGTTTTTTTTGATTACATTTTTTGGAAATGTTTATAGTATAAATTGTAAATAATGCAATCCAAGCCAAGGTTGTAAACAAAAATAAGCGACCCACTAAATTGGTATAAAAACTAGAAGTATCATGATATATTGTGTATGTTGAAAACAAACCGATTATCAGTTCAAAAAGCGCAACGACAAGAATGCCACCATATATTTTTTGTTCATTACTGTTAGTCTTAGGTTTCAAAAAAAACACAGCCATAATCATTAATGTATACACAATTCCTGAAAAATTTAAAAAAATTGTACCACTCATATCCAACACCCATTATAATGATAACATCAAATTATTCAAATGTAAATAAGAAAAAAATAAGAAAAAATCTTACTTAAATAATTTTTTTGTTTTATTATTTACTTTTTGTACACTTATACTTTTTACATTCATATTGTTTTCAATAATAATAATTTTATATTCTTCCCCTTGAATAAGTCCATTCTTTAAAGAGTAATAATCATCTTTTCCCATTGTATTTTTAGGAATGTTGGCAAAAACCCAACTATGGGGAATGTCTCTAAAATTAGCTTCATATTCACCTATACTTTTTATAAAGAAATTATCAATAATATTTTTAATAAATTTATTTTTATCTTCTATTATTTCTTTTTCTTCAATATATACGCGAGGAACCATTCCATTTTTTTCACTATCAAATAATGGAACAATAACACAATTATTTACTCTACTATCTTTTTTTATATATTCTTCAATTGGTCTAGGGTATACATTGTATCCATCATATCTTGGAAACATTCTATCGATTCTTTCAATATATTCAACAAAACCATTTTTATATATTTTTAAAACATCTTTTGTTGGCAAATAATTCTTGCCGTCAATTTCTTTAATATCAATTATTCTTTTATCATCTAAAATACCACTAGTCATTGTTTCAGTATGAATAAATGCTTCTCCTTGAACATCTTTTTCATATAGTTTCTCAAAACAATTTGTTTCAAGATTTCTTATTTTAATATCAACTAAAGGAAGGGGTACACCAGGACTTCCTACTTTATTAAATCCATCGATAGTTGTAACTGAACATCCACCAAGTTCTGATAGTCCATAACCTTTCGTAAGTACGACTGAAGCATTATGTTTTTTAAGGAAATCATTTATTTTTTCTTCATCTTCAACTGATGTATTCATTCCACCACTTGATGCATAAGTAAGAAATGATAAATCAGCATTTTGTGCATATGAACTTTTAATCAAATTAAGCCAACAAGGAGTGTTCGCTAAAACGATATTAGGTTTCAATTTTAATAATATTTCTGCAAACTTATCTGGACTAAACAAAGGAATTTCCATTAATTCCATACCTTCTACTAGTCCTAGATTAGTTGTATTTACAGAACCATAACTTGCAAAATATGGAATAAAATGCATCATTTTCATACCTGGTTTATAATTAAAACAGGCTAATTCATATTGTTTAGCAAGTGCATTTCGATTATAATCCGTAAGGGTAATTGGTTTTCCTATTCCGGTTGTTGTTCCAGATGTATGAGTGATTAGAGATAAATTTTTAGAATCTAAATGGTCATATGTAATATTTTCATATCTACTATCATTAATAATATTTTCCATTTTTAGAACTTTTTTATCAATTGCTTTATTTATAAGTTCTGAATATATTCTTATGCTTCTTGGTAACACCTTAGTCATAAAATCACTATGATATATTATCATATTCTTGATTCCATACTTTTCTTTTAATTCTTGCCTGTTTTTATGTAGTGTTTTTAAAAACATTAGATCAAGAGAAATAATATCTGTTATTTTTTCATTTTCCACATATTTTTTTACCTTATCATACGAAGATGTTGGATCAATGAAATCGCATACTGCTCCTGTCATATCCAAGGCATAATCAATATAACAAGTTTCAGCAACATTTGGCATCAATACAAGCACTCTTGAATTATTATGACGATTTATTCCTAGTGATGAAAAGGCTTTTGCATTTTTTTCAAAATTATCAAACATTTCTCCATATGTTATTTTTTTGTCAGCTTCGCTTAATGCGATTAAATCCGAATTATTTTTATTTTTTTCTTTTATTAATTTCCAGCTTTTAATGTTAGGAATACTAACATCTTTTCCTTTTAATATTTCCTTATAAAAATCATTTATATTCTTTTCCATAAAACCTCACTCAAAATTAGATTTATTATACAATTTATATTATATACTGTCAAATATAATAAGAAAACCTTATTATAATATTAAATGATGCAAAATTTAAAAACATATAAAACGAAAATCACTCTTTATTCTGATGAGATTCACTTTACATTAAAACAGCTAATGCTATATGTAACATCAACTGCCTTATATTATGTAAATATTTATTATAATTGTTTTGATTCTTTTGAAGTTAGAGGATCTACTTCTATGCACTTTTCTCTATTACTATCGTATGTAATAGTTACATCATAATTGCGGTATGGATTATAATGTGATCCAGTAACTGATATTCCAAAATTAGATATAGGGGAACTTAATAATTCATAAGCTTCCTTAATATTCCCTATTTTAGCATTAACAATATCCAAACATTTTTTTAAATAAAAGTCCATTTTTTAAATAACATCTTATTTTTCTAAAATTATCATATCATATATTAAATATGATATTAATCTATTTTGTACTAATAAAAGACTTTATTTGAATAAAGTCTTTATTTTAGGCATATTTGATACCCTATCTATATCAAGTACATAATTATCGCTTGACATTTCTCTTAAAGGAATATCAAGTGAACATTCTTTTAAGGCACTTGCTATTTCTCTTAAATCTTCATAATATCTAATTGCTTTATTAACATCATTTATATTAGATGCTAATCTTAAATACTTTCTTAATCTGATATCAACAGCATTTATTTTATCATTTGGAATTGAATTATAACTAATGAATTCATTACCGTAATGTAAAGTTGAACGGCAAGCTTTAATACTATCATCAACAACAAAATCAACACATTCTAGTTTATATGGATCATATTCATCTTCATCTTTATATAAATCAGTTAACCCAACAACTGCTAAAGAAATACCATCATTACCATTAATGTGTGATAAATGATTACTTGCTCTTTCTAAAGCATCTAAAGAATAAATATTTATACCTGAATTATGTAAATCTTTCATTGATAAAATACCATGTTTAACAATACTGTTTGCAGAAGAATAACTACTATTATGATGATATCTACCATTTACTGTTTTTCTTCCATAAATACTACTTGCTATATTGTCATCAATAAACTCTAATACTCTATCCATAAAATCACCTATTTCTTAAAACTTAATTTTTTTGAATTGGCTAATTCATAAGTATCATTTAGAATCATAGATTCTTCATCTGTTGGAATAACATAAACAGGGATACTTGAATTACTTGTTGTAATAATTCCTTCGTGTTTTTCTTTGAATTTTGCTATTTTACTATTTTCTATTTTATCTAGTTCAAGATGCAAACTTTTTGCAAGCATATTTATAATTGCTGCTCTGATACTTTCGACATTTTCACCAATTCCGGCTGTAAAAATAATTGCATCAACATTAGCATCTAAATCAACATAATAATTGGCAATTGCATGCGCTACTGAGTTTCTAAACTTTTTAAAGGCAAGCATTGCATTTTGATCATTTTTACTAATTAAATCTTCAACATCTCTAAAGTCACTTTTAGAACAAATACCAAGTAAACCACTTTTCTTATTTAAGTCATCAATAACTTCATAAGCTGTTTTACCTGATTCTTGCATCATATAAGTAATAATTGAAGGATCGATTGAACCAGATCTAGTACCCATAATAATTCCATCTAAAGGAGTAATACCCATTGTTGTATCATATACTTTGCCATCTTTTATACAAGCTATAGATGCACCACTACCTAGATGACAGCTAATTATATTGACATCTTCTTTGTTTAATTTTTCTTGCATTACACTTGTAATATACTTATGACTTGTTCCGTGAAAACCATATTTTCTTACGCCATATTTTGTATACCATTCATAGGGAACTGCATAAATATAACTTTCTTTTGGCATTGTTTGATGGAAAGCAGTATCAAATACAGCAACATTTGGTGTATTAGGTAAAAGTTCCTTCATTTTTTTGATAACTGCGATTTCACCTGGATGATGTAAAGGTCCTAATTTAGTTAAATAAACAATATTATTTAGAACTTCTTCATCAATTACAACTGAATCAGCATAGAACTCACCGCCGTGTAAAATACGATGACCTATATCATTAATATCATTGATATTTTCTATTACTTTATTATCAATTAGTTCTTTTATCATTACCATAGCGGCATCACTATGATCTTTTACAACAAACTTGTGCTTAATTTTTTCTCCATTTAGTTTTAATGTTACGAAAGAATCTTCTAAACCAATTTTTTCAACATTACCATTAATTAATTCTTTTTTTTCAGGCATTTCATACAAACTAAACTTTAATGATGAACTACCTGCGTTAATAATTAAAGATTTTGTATTCATAAGTTCTCCCCCTTTTTTAATACATATAAATAGTATCATACTATCAAATATCAGTCAAATTTAAATGTTAAAAAAACTATGCTTTATAAACATAGTTTGATTAAAACTTTATTTTAATTGTTTCAGCTTCATCTTTTGACATTTCAAAAAACATTTCTGGTTTAAAATTAAATATTATGCCAAACATATTTGATGGAAACATTTCAAGTGAGTTTTTATAGGCTAAAACCGCTCTATTGTAACGACTTCGTGCTAATGATAGACCATTTTCTATATTAACTAAGTTGTTTTGTAAGTCCATAAAGTTTTTGTCGGCTTTTAATTCCGGATATTTTTCAAATGAAACAATCATTTTTTTAACTAGGTTACCTAGTTTTTTATTTGTTTCAATTTCATCTTCTTTATTAGATGATTTTATGGCTTCATTTCTTGCGTTAATTACTTCTGTTAGAGTCTTTTTTTCATAATTAGAGTAACCTTTAACTGTTTCTACAATATTTGGGATTAAATCAGTTCTTTGTTTTAACATTACTTCTACTTGACTCCATTTTTCTTTTACATTATTTAATAGTTTTGTAAAATAGTTATATATGAATACAACATATATTAGAGGTAAAACAATTATTACTATACTTATTATAATACATAGTATATAACTTCTTTTTAGTTCTCTTATTTTTCCATTGTTTGAATTAATTTTATTTAATTCATTTGTTCTAAGTGTATAAAGACTATCTAATTCTTTTTCTCTTTCTTTTGAATTATTTGCAATTTCATCTTCTAATAATTCATTGTTTCTAGCTGTTTCATTATATTTTTCACTTTCATAATTTCTTTTTTCTTCGGCTCTTTCAGTTTCGATTTTTCCTCTTGCCTTCGCTAATGATACATATTCATTGTCTAGTTCATAAAATCTTTTACTGAATCCGTTTGCCCAAAACTCTCTATTTTTAGATGATTCAACATTAACCATTTTATTACTGTATTCTTTGTATTTTTTATCATATTTAGAGTTCATCTCACTAATTAATCTATCATATTTTGTTTTTACTTCTTCATTAAGCTTATCATATTTATTTTGTATTTCTGTTTTTTTATCAATATATTCGTTTGATTTTTGTTTTTCTAATTCGTCATATTTTCTATTTGTTTCATTTATTAGATTAACTCTTTCTTCATTAGTATATACCTTCGTTTTATTTGTTTCGTTTAGCTTTTTTATATTTGGTATCATAATAAAGTAGCAAGATAAAAATATTATAACTATATAAATAGCAATATTAGTGCTTATTAGTATTTTTTTATTCATATTTCCTCCATCATTATACTTAAATTATAGCAAATGTGAAATATAAAGTAAATAAAAATCAGCCTGTGCTCGAATATTTTTTGATTCCTTTATAGAAAAGTAAAATACAAGGAATTAAATAGATTATTGTTATTAGTGGTGAAAAAATGAATAAATTATTTTTTTCTTTATCTAATAGATATAAAAGTGGATAATAATTAACAAAGCCATATGGTATTATAAATGTAAAAATAAAGATAAATCCTTTTTTAAATATACCGATTGGCCACTGAGCCATATGTTTACCTCCGTCTGTAAAGATGTTTCTTACTTCTAAGCCTTTGATTGTAAAAAAGCAATACGATGCTGCTAGGATAAATACTCCTAAAAATATAATAATGGAACTTATAACCATAAATATAAGGGTTAAAGCTTTTAATGTATTCCATTTGACATCTATTTTTATGATAGAAATAATTAGTATAATAAAGGCTTGTAACAAACGAGATAGTTTAGTAAAGTTAACTTCTTCAGCAAATGTTTGGAGCAATATATTTCGTGGTCTTAATAAGATTTTATCAAAGTTTCCACTTATAATTAGCTTATCAAAGGTATCTATACCTCGAAAGAAAGTTTCGCAAAAGGCAAAGCCAAATTGAATTATAGAAAATGTTAACAAGACTTCATATAGGGTAAATCCTTTAACACTTGAAAAGGTATCAAATAAACATATTATAGTGAAATAGTATCCGAAAAAAACAAAAAACTGAGAGATGAATGATAGAATAAATGAGATTTTATATTGTAATTGACAGTTTAAATGCATTTTCATAAATTTAAAGTATAATTTCATTTTAACCTCCTTGTAGTACTACTTTCTTTAATGATTTTTTGACAATTAATCTTCCGGCAATTATAAATATAATAATCCATATTATTTGAATTATAATTCCTATTAATCCTTCTTTTATGGCAATATTACCAACGAGTAATCGAAATGACAAATCACTTATATATCTAAATGGTAAAATATTACATATATTTCTTAAGAATAGTGGAAAAAATGGAATTGGTAATGTTAAGCCTGATAAAATATCAGCAAGGACCATTATAATATTTATAATTCCTTTTTCATCAAGTGTTATTAAGCAAATGGTATGATAAAACATTGTAAAGGATACCATCAGGAATATACCGAGTATAAAGGTTATTAAAAATACAATTATCTTTATTAAATTTAAGTCAATTGTTAAATTATATGGTTTTGGAAGTAAGATTGCTAGTATTAATACTAGGGGAAATCTAAGGGTAACACTAGATAGTCTTTCGCCTAGTATTTTAGAAAACCACATATTATATAAGTCTTGTGGTCTACATAATTCATATGAGATATTTCCTGTTTTAATTAAAGTAAGTATTTCATTATCTTTATACCATAGATAAATAAGTGCGAAAAAGATTTGATTTAGCCAGAGGTAACTAACTAGTTCATTAAGAGGCATTGGTAAATTAGATGTTGTTCCTGATTCATAACAGGCTAAATAGACTGATATATATACAATGCCAAAAAATATTTGTGTTAAAATTGCTGCAAATGCTGATGCTCTATATTGAAGTCCTACTATAAACTTCATTTTGAAATATGTTATCATATATTAAAATCCTCATATAATTTAACTACAATATCATCCATATTATTATCGTCAATTTCTAAGTCAATAATAGAGATATTGTTTGTTAAATTATTAATAAACTTATTTAGTTCAATTTTTCTGGTATCAATTTTAAATTCTATGGTATCATCATTTTTCTTTTGCGAGACTATATAATTTTTTTTGATATTTATTTTATCTTTTGTTTTAACACTTATTGTTCTTATATAGCCGTAATCTTTTTTGAGTTCATTTAGTGTTCCGTCGTATAATTTCTTACCTTTTCCGATTAAAATAATTCTTTTTGCAAGAGCTTCTATATCATTCATATCATGGGTTGTAAGAATAATTGTTATATTATTTTTCTTATTTATTTTTTTAATAAATTCTCTTACATCTTTTTTAGAGATGGCATCAAGTCCAATGGTTGGTTCATCTAAAAATAGTATTTTGGGTTTGTGGATTAGTGATGCTGCTATTTCAAGTTTCATTCTTGATCCTAAACTTAATTGTCTAACCGGAATATTTATTATATCTTTTAGAGATAATATTTCGATTAATTCGTTTAGAGTTTCTTTAAATACATTATCATCTAATTTATATATTTCTTTTAATAAATTAAATGAATCGATTGCTGGTACATCCCACCATAGTTGACTTCTTTGACCAAATACTACGCCAATTTCTTTAACATATTTGATTCTTTCTTCATATGGTACTTTTTTATCAATTACAACTTTTCCAGAATCTGGATGTAGAATACCGGATAGTATTTTAATTGTTGTTGATTTTCCGGCACCATTTGGTCCAATGTAACCGACAATTTCTCCTTTCTTAATAGAAAATGATATATTATCAATTGCTTTAATATACCTATATTTTCTATTAAAGAAATCTTTTAAAATTCCTTGTTTAATTGGAACTTTAAATGTTTTAGATATGTTTTTAACTTCGATGAATGACATTTTATCAACTCCTTCCATAGCAAAGAACCTGACAAAATGAAACGCAAAAAACCACATATTTAATATGTAGTCAAAGTTGTTTTTATTAAAAATGTAGATTCTTTGCAAAACGTCATATTCAATATATAATATTTGTGAATATATTGTCAAGAGTTTTTTATTAAATTATGCTAAAAATTAGCTCTTTTTTGTATCATATCTTATTATAGAAACAACATTAGATATAACTATAAACAAACAAGTAATTAAGTTTGCCCAAGCAGAGAATGCTATATAATAAGGAATCCATAAAAAACTCCTAATATTAATTTTCTAATTTATACCCTAATTTTTCAATTTCTAAATTTGCTATATCTGATAGTTCACTTTTCTTTAATTTACCTATTTCATAGAATTTGGCTCCAAGTGAATCATCATTTTTTTCATCTATTTTAATATCTTCTAACAATTCATTATTATAGTCTAACACTTTATAAAAAATTCCTAAATGATGACCTCTCTCTAATTCTTCTTTATGTATCCATTCAAATACAATTGAATTAGCATCAAACAGTTCATATTTAATTACATCAATTCCTACTTCTTCATTTAATTCTCTAATTAATGTTTGCTCTGGAGTTTCACCCCATTCTATAGTTCCTCCCGGTAGGTCTAATTTTCCATTATAAGGGCCTCCTACCTTTTTTATCAAAACTATTTTTTCATCTTTTATTATTAAACCATAAGCTCCTAAATGTTTAAATTGTTTCATTATTTCATCCCTTCTATATTATAAAATAATTATATCACATTCTCCTTTTTAATACATAGCTAGAATAATCACTATCATTTTTATGATGAGCTTCCCATTTATACTCATCTAAATACTCTCTACAATACTCACAGAAAGGAATATCACCATTCATTTTTTCTATAGCATCCCAGCCATTTACAATATCTCTTAATTCAATATAGTCATCTTTACTAACCTCAAAATTCATACCTGATTTTTTATTCAGTAATTCTATTAACAATGGATAATAACACTTCGAAATTTTACCATCTCGTAAAAATCTACAAAATCTGCCTGTCTATAAAGCTGTTAAGTTATTAAAAAAATGTCCTGAATTAAATGATTATAAACTATCAGACATATTTAAAACCATTACTTTTGATAATGGTGTTGGGTTTTCCAAATGGAAAAACATTGAGAAATATCTTAAAACTAAAACTTGCTTTGCTCATCATTATTCATCTTGCAAAAGAGGCTCAAATGAAAACGGCAATAAATTACTACGTATTTTTCTACCTAAAGGCTGCAATATTAACTAATATGATGATGATTATATTATGAGAGCCAACGAACTTATTAATATAAAAAGTTCTTATAAAATAAGAACTAAATAACTAATGGTGTCCCCGATTGGAATCGAACCAACGACCTACTCCTTAGGAGGGAGTCGCTCTATCCTACTGAGCTACGGAGACAACAAGTACATTATAACACAAAAATAACTATGTTACCATAGTTATTTCATAATATTCATAAATAATACTATTGCTAAGTTAGCAGCATAATTAAACTTATTACCAAACTTTACTGAAAACTCATAAGTACCAATACATTTGTCAACTAAATTGACAACCCAACTTTCAGCATATTTGGGAATTGATAAGTTAACAGGAAACATATGTGTTTTAATAATATCAAGTTCCCTATCACTTACATTAAAGTTTTTGCTAACTGTTTTTACTGCTTTATATGGATGAGTAAATGTAGAAATACATTTTTTCATCTTACTTTGATTATTTGAACTAATAAAAAAATCGTGAAGTAACCCAGCTCTTGCTGTTTCATAAGCATTAAGTTTAAGAAATTTAGCAATCTTATATGCTCTATAAGAAACTTTTAAACTGTGTTCATATCTTGTTATTCCGTGATGTTCAATTTTCTTTATTTTATCAAATTCATCATTATTTATAATGTCAGAAACTATATCATAGTATTCTTTATCATCTAATATATGATTCATTAAATTATCACCCTTATTGTCCTAAGACATTATAATGATACCATAATAACCATATAAATGTCAAACTAGAACGCATATTTTTCTAATTATATATATGCACATTATATAAAAAATATTTATTAATTTAACCTATCTTTTATTGATTTACTTACATAACCCATATCTGCTTTACCTTTAACAAGTGGATTTATATAAGCCATAAGGTCTTTCATATCTTTCATACTTGTTGGTTTAATTTTATCAAACGCTTCATCAATTATTTTATTAACTTCTTCTAAACTTAATTGTTCTGGCAAATATTTTTCTAAAATAACAATTTCAGCTTTTGTTTTATCAGCTAAATCAGTTCTTCCTGCTTTTTCAAATTCAAGAATAGATTCTTTTCTTGTTTTTATTTGTTTACCAACTATTGTAATTATTTCATCATCAGTTAATTCTTGCTTTTTATTAATTTCTTCTAATTGTAATGCACCTTTTAACATTCTAATAGTAGATAAAGTTTCTTTATCTTGATTTTTCATAGCATTTTTTAAATCTTCTAATATTCTTTCTTTCATTTTTATCCCTTTCTTTACAATAAAAGGAGCCTTAGCCCCTATTTCTTTCTCTACGACGACTATTTTTAATAGCCTCTTTTTTAGCTTCCCTACGCTTTTCGCCAGGTTTCATATAACTTTCTTTTTTTCTAACTTCTTTTAGGAGGCCCTCTTTAACAGTCTTTTGCTTAAATGTACGTAAAGCTGAATCAACATTACCATTTCTAACTATAACTTTTGTCATTCTAATCCCTCCTCTCCCCTTTTTCTAGTTGTATTATAGCACTACAAATATTTTTTTTCAACATTTTTTTAGCATTTTTTTCTTAAAAATGTATATATTTCCACAAAAATAGTCAATTAAAGTCAAAACTAACAAAAAAGGACATCTAAATGTCCTAAAACTTTATCTTTTCTTCAATATAGTTTACCAAATCATCAATGTTTACAACTTCTTGTTTCATTGTATCGCGATCACGAACTGTTACTGTATTATCATTAATTGTATTATCATCAATTGTGATTGCAAATGGTGTACCTATTGCATCTGATCTTCTATATCTTTTACCTATATTACCTGATTCATCATAGCTAACTGGAAAATGAGAGCATAAGTTTTTATAAACTTCCATTGCTTTAGAACTATGATTTTTCTTAATTAATGGTAAGATACAAACTTTGTAAGGTGCTAGGAAAGGATGAATTTTTAAAACTTCTCTTACTTCACCATTTTCTAATTCTTCTTTTGTATAGGCATCACTTAGTATTGTTAAGAATAATCTTTCAACTCCTAATGATGGTTCAATTACATATGGAACATATCTTTCATTAGTTTCTGGATCTAAATATGATAGATTTTCACCAGAGAACTTTGTGTGTTGTTTTAAGTCATAATCAGTTCTACTAGCGATTCCCCATAATTCACCGAATCCGAATGGAAAATTATATTCAATATCTGTTGTTGCATTACTATAGAAACATAGTTCTTCTTTAGAGTGATCACGCATTCTTAAGTTTTCTTTCTTAATACCTAAACTTAGTAAAAAGTTAAAACATGCATTTTTATAATAGTTGAACCATTCTAATTCTGTTCCTGGTTTACAGAAGAATTCAAGTTCCATTTGCTCGAATTCACGAACTCTAAATATAAAATTACCTGGAGTTATTTCATTTCTAAAACTTTTACCTATTTGACCAATACCAAATGGTACTTTTAATCTCATACTTCTTTGAACATTCATAAAGTTTGTAAATATTCCTTGTGCAGTTTCTGGTCTTAAATAGATAGTATTTTTCGAATCTTCAGTAACACCTTGAAATGTTTTAAACATTAAATTGAATTGTCTTATATCTGTATAATTAAGTTTACCGCATTTTGGACAAACGATATTATGTTCATTTATATAGTTAATAAGTTCTTCATTACTCATTCCATCACCGGTAATTTCGCCTTTTGTATAGTCTTCGATTAATTTATCTGCTCTATATCTACTTTTACATTCACGGCAATCGATTAATGGATCAGCAAATGTTGATAAGTGACCACTTGCTTCCCAAACTTTTGGATTCATAAGAATAGCGCTATCAAGTTTAACGTTATTAATATCTTCTTCAACGAATTTTTTCATCCAAGCTTTTTTAATGTTATTTTTAAGTTCTGTTCCTAATGGACCGAAATCAAAACTATTTGCAAGTCCTCCATATATTTCACTTCCTTGAAATACAAATCCATATTGTTTTGAATAATTAACTAAATCATCCATTGTTATTTTTTCCATATATCCTCCTTAAAATAAAAGATTCCCTATATTTATAGGGACGATTTTTCGTGGTTCCACCCTACTTTATTCTATAGAGAATCTTTAAAATACATTGCTCCAGTTTTCCACACCTTCATCGCATTCATAAATAAATTATAACACATTTTTATGCACTTGCAACATTTTTTTTAAATGACATTGATTTTTCATTATAACTCATAAATTCACCATTAGTTCTATTAAAGATAAGTTTTGGGTAAATCATTTCTTTAAAATTGAAATGGTCATATATTTTTTTATATTTTTTTGTATAGTCTTCATATCTGTGTTCGGGAACACATACTTTACCATTACTTATTTTAATGAAACCTAATACTATAACTAGAAAATCAGCATATACATCTTTTTTTCTTTCAATTTCACTTATGTTACCATATTTAATTATATATAAATGTAATATGTTTTTTATATGTGGCGGCAAATATTTTTCACAATAATTAAATGCACTATCATTTATATTTTCTTTAACCGAAATTATATTTCCATTAGCATCTATCCAACCATTATTAATCATATCTATTCCCCCTAATAGATAGATATAATACCACATTTTTTATGTCAAGTCAAACATATTGTTTACTATTTTTTTACTGTTTAAATATAATCCTGTATATCTTTCATAATAGTCATCGATAAATCTATTTATTTCATTTACTATAGATTTACTAACGTTAAAACTTTCAATTTTTTTTATATCAACTAAATAGTATAGTCTTATTAATTTAATTGCTTTTTCACTTACTTCCATATCATTATTAAAGCAATTAGCGCAGATGAGGCCACCTTTGCTACTTGATAGGCCAACTATATTATTTTTGCTATTACATATAGCACATCTATCTAGTATTGGGCTTACGCCAAGGATGTTTAAATATTTAAGTTCGAGAATATTAGTTATCATTAAGGGGTTGATATTGTTATCTATTTTTTTTAGAGATTCGATTAAATCATAATAGATTTGGGAGTTAAAATTATCGCGTGCTACTTGATAACTTAGATCGAGTAAATACATACTGAAGCCTAATTTTATAAAGTCGGTTCTTATATTTTTAAAGCTGTTTAAATTATCAAAATTATTTAGAGTTGATAATTTATTTTCTTTATATTTTATATAAAAATTACCATAAGTTAATTTATCAGTGCAAGATCTTAATACACTTTTAGGGCTTTTACAGCCTTTGGCTATCATTCCTATTAAGCCATTTGGCGAAAGTACATTAATAATTTTACTTGTATCGCGGTAATCTATTTCACTTACTACTATTCCCTCTACTTTGTCCATCATCAAGCTCCTTATATTTTAAATAATATTCTATTTTCCCTGTATTTTTAAAAAGTAACCATAACATTTCTTTCATTTTTATCACCAATATAATTATGATTACTTATTTATTTTTTATTCATCTATTTCATTATAACCGAATTCTTTTAGATATTTATCCATATCTCTCCAAGATTCAATTGTTTTAACAAATAGTTCTAGATATACTTTTTCTCCTAGTAGTTCTTCAATATCTTTTCTTGCAAGAGTACCTATTTCTTTTATCATAAAGCCATTATGGCCAACAATGATTTTTTTAACGGCATCTCTATCAACAACTATCATTGCATTTATAATTAAATTACCATTTTTTCTTTTCATTTGTTCAATTACTACTGTTACGGAATGTGGTATTTCTTCTCTTGTTAAATTAAATATTTTTTCACGGATTAATTCACTTATTAAGAACTGCACTGGTTTATTTGTGAAAACATCATCTCCATAGTATTTAACATTATCTGGTAAGTATTCTTTTATTGCTTTTAAAAGTTCATCTTTATTTTTCCCTTTTAAGGCACTCATTGGTACAATTTCTTTAAAATCATATAAATCTTTGTATTCAAGGATTTTTTTCATTATATATTCATTAGTCATTTTATCGATTTTGTTTATAACTAATATAACATCTTTTTGAACGCTTTTTAGTTTTTCGATTACAAACTTATCGCCTGGACCAATGCTAACGCTTCCGTCAACAACGAATAATATAATATCAACGTCATCAATACTAAAATAGGCCTCTTTATTTAAATAATTACCTAGTTTATGTGTTGGTTTATGAATGCCTGGGGTATCAACAAAGACAATTTGGCTATCTTCATCATTATATATTCCTTGTATTATGTTTCTGGTTGTTTGTACTTTATCTGATGTAATTGCAACTTTTCTTCCTATTAAATTGTTTATTAATGTAGATTTTCCTACGTTTGTTCTGCCTATTATTCCAACAAATCCTGATTTCATTTTTTTGCCTCCCATTTTTCTATTAATTTATTAAATATTTTGTATAAATATATTAGTATATATATGCTAAGAGTAATTAGAGCGAATGTCATTAGTAATAATTCGCCACTTAATATTGTAAGTGAATAAAACTTTCTTAGAAATATACTACATATTATAAAGCATATTATGCAAAAATAAAATAGTATTTTTCTAATTTTGTTAAATGGAATTGATATTTTAAATATTAGCATAAAGCCGATTGTTTCAATTAGTATGACATCAATTGTTGATTTTTGTTCTTGAGAAAGACCAAATATTGATCCGATTATTTCTACTATTAGAACCATTAACACACTTGTTATACTTACGGGAACAGATTTATATAAGACATTTTTTAAAAAACTTCCATTTAATCTATCTTTATTGTCTTCGAGTGCTAGGACAAATGATGGTATACCTATTGTAAGAGAACTTATTAGTGATATTTGAACTGGTTCAAATGGATAACTTACATTTAAAAATAAATAAATTATTGCAAATAATATAGCATATCCTGTTTTTGATAAAAATAAGCTTGCACTTCTTGTGATGTTATTGATTGTTCTTCTTCCTTCATATACAATGTTTGGAATGCTATCAAAGTTAGAGTCTAATAGTACTAATCTTGATACGGCTTTGGCTGCATCGGAACCACTTGCGATTGCAATACTACAATCTGCTTCTTTTAGAGCTAGTACATCATTGACGCCATCTCCTGTCATTGCAACTGTATGTCCAAGTAATTTCATTTTTTCAACTAATTCTTTCTTTTGAAATGGACTTACTCTTCCGAAGATTGTATTATTAACAATATTTTCATCTATTACTTTTACATTTTTCATATCAATATAACCTTTAATGTTAATATTTAATCTTTCAGCAATTTTGACAAGCATTTGCGTGCTATCACCGGATATGATTTTAATATCAACTCCTTGTTTTCTGAAGTAATCAAGGGTTTCTTTAGCATTTTCTCTTATTTTGTCTTGTAACAATATTAGGGCTCCTAGTTTTAAAGAAGCTTCTTTTTCTTTTTTATAGCCTAAACTTAAAACTCTATAATCACTATAGTCTTTTATATCTATTCCGGGAAACAATATTTCGGGTGCTCCTAAATAATAGTCATTTCCGTCATAATTTATCATTGAGTATTTTTTGTTTGATGAAAATTCTTCTTTTTTTCTTGCTTCTATTCCGTTATGACCGAATTTCTTGTCTAGTGCATCTAGAGTATTATTATGGACTAGATTTGATGAGAAGGATGCAATTATTTTTTTTATATCAATGTCATCATATTTTATAACATCATATACTTCCATTATGCCTTCGGTTAGGGTTCCTGTTTTATCTAGACATAATGTATCTACTCGGGCAAGTGTTTCAATGCAATATAATTCTTGGACTAGAACTTTTACTTTACTTAATCTAATAACACTTACTGCTAGAACAGTACTTGTTAATAGTACTAATCCTTCTGGTATCATCATAACGAGTGAAGCGACAGTTCTTATTAGTGCGTTATAGAAATCGTTTGTAAGAATGCTATATTGTTTAATAAACATTATAATTCCTACTGGTATTATTATTTTTGATATGTTTTTTATAATAAAGTTTAATGAATCCATTAGTTCTGAATTGACTTTGTTTTTTTTCTTTGTTGATGCTGTTATTTTTGATGTATAGTTATCGCTTCCGACTGCTACTACTTTTACAATTACTTCACCACTTACTATAAACGATCCGGACAAGATTTTATCACCTTTTCTTTTATAGACATTTTTTGATTCTCCGGTTATAAATGATTCATTTACTTCGGCATTTCCGGATAGTACAATACTATCTACTACTACTTGCGCGCCTATTTTAAATTTTAGAGCATCATCAATTACTATATCATTTACATCAATTTGAGTTTCTTTTCTATTTCTTATTGCCCATACGGGGGATTTGCTTATGATTGATAATTTATCGACTATTAATTTACTTGATATTTCTTGATATATACTTATTAGGGTATTTATTATCATTACGAACATAAATGTAACACTTTTGATTATATCAATCCAATATATTTTAAAGATAATTCCTGATATTATAATTAGTAAGCCTAATATAGAGTTTACTATATTAAATATATTAAATGAATTATCTAATATTATTTTTTTTATACTTTTTGTTTTAACTGTATTATCGGTATTGACTAGACCTTCTTGTTTTCTTTTTTCAATTTCTTTATCAGTTAATCCATACATAATATCACCTTCTAATGTTTACTTCTTAATTATACCATATTTTTTATATTTTGTTATAAAATAAAACAGATGATTTTTCATCTGTTTTCGGAAGGAGTAATTTTCTTTAATTACAGGGGTGGTTTTTTATGGGAGTTTTCTTTTCTATTGTAGTACGAAAAGATTTGAAGTAGTTTATTTAGTAAGAAATTACCTTAATCGTTTTTTCTTCCAAACATTAGTATTAATCTTAATATTTGCAAGATTGCAGATGCTACGCTTGCTATATAAGTCATTGCTGCAGCGGTTAGGACCTTTTTGCTTGATTTTAGTTCGTTACTATTTAGAATATGAGTGTTATCTAGTTCTTTTAAGGCTTTCGCGCTGGCATTTATTTCTACAGGGAGTGTTACTATTTGGAATAGGAGTATTACTAATTCAAATACTATTCCAATCCAAATTAGATTTAAGTAGCCAAATAGTAGACCTAGCAAGATTGCTACATAGCCTGCTCGTGATGATAAATTAACAAAAGGTACAAGTGCCGCACGAATGCGCAAAAATGTATAATTTTCTTTATCTTGAATTGCGTGGCCACATTCATGAGCTGCTACAGCTGTGCTTGCTATACTTGCTCCATTATAAATGTTATTAGATAGTCTAACTGTTTTACTTTTGGGATCATAATGATCTGTAAGTGTTCCAGATACGCTTTCTATTTTTACATTTGTTAGGCCATTTTTATCAAGGATTGTTCGTGCTGTTTCATATCCTGTGACATTCCTTTTGTTTTTTATTTTTGAATATTTTTCATATCTTACATTTATTAATATATTAGCGCCTAAGGTTATGAAAAGCGCTAAATATGTAAGACCATATATTATAAAATAATCCATAAAAACCACCTCTGTAATTAATGATACCATTTAATTATTATTAAACAATTATAAAATTATTAAGAATTATTATGGGGTATATTAAAATATAATAATAAAACTCATTTCTTAAACATAGAAATGAGTTTAATATTTTTTAAATATCAAGATCTTTGTATACTTTCTTTGCTAGAAAGTAGCATACTATAGTTTTATTTTTCTTTCTTTTTATTATTCTAATACTATTCTTGGTGCGAAGGTATAGTCTATGATTTTATCATTTTCAAAATCATAATTTATCGCCAAATATCCTGATGTATTATCTTTTGAGCAAAATATTAGAATATAATATTTATTGTTTTCTATTAAGAAATCTCCATATGATTCATATAGGTAATAATCTTTTATTGTTTCATTTACTTGATTTAGTATATTATTTTCTTTGTTAATAATACTATTTAATTCTGATTCATATTTAGATGCTTTAAAATCTGTTTGGTAGTCTATTAGATTTCTTAATATATAAACAAATGCTTTATCATTCATAAAATTTTCATCTTTTTTGTTTTTATATAAATCGATTAGTGTATCTATAATATATATTATATTGTCACTTGCATTTGAGTTTAATTGTGTTGTATTTGTCATATATTTTATTATTTTTTTTGTTTCATCAATACTATATCCCATATCCAGCCATAATTTTTTAAAGTAAGCGTCATTTTCAAAATACCATTTATTTATTTCTTCTGTTCCAAGTATATATTCCATTGCTGATACAATTGATGGTGCTGGATTATAAGCTTCAAGTTCGTTTGTAAGGTATTTTCCTGAGTATAATTCAGCTCCGGCTTCGGTTATAAAGTTTGTATCTATGTCAACTAGTGAGCAAGCATTTGTAAATTCCTTTTTTATGACATATTCACCGTTACAATCAAATAGATAATATATGTTATTTTTATTATTAATTGAGAAATCAATAAAATGCGTTAATTCGTGATATATTGTAATATTGTATTTGTCAACTAATCTTACTTTGACTTCACTATCCGTATAAGTTGCACCTACTCCTGGTCCTAGATCAGATACTTTGGCTATACTCAATTTTTTTAGTTTTTTTAAGAAAAACATTTCGTTTAAATAGTTTTTATTGTTTCCTAATATAATAAATAAATCCATTACTTCTTTTTTATAGTTTAATAAATCATTATTGTTTTCAATTATATAGGCATATTTTTTAAATAGTTCTTCGTTATTTTTTATTAAATTTTCTATATCTTCTAATTCATATTTTTTTATAATTTCATTTATGTCAATATTTACTTCTTCTTTTGTATCTATATTTATTTCATTATCTTCACCTAATTTATAGATATATGTATTAAATATGGTCTGTGCGATTATAGTATCTTTATTTATTATAATATCATCATAGGTGTTGGTTGTTATTCTTTTTCCATCTCTATAAAGTTTTTTATTTTCATTTTCATCTGATACAATACAGTAATCATTATAATAGCAGGTGACACTATCTAAATTACCTTCAATAACATTTAAATTACTATCTAGGAATGAATGGTTTCGTGGTTTTTGTAAGTAATAAATACCATTTCCTATATAGGCTATATAACCGTCTATATTTTTTTCATTGCCATTTTTATCATAGATTTTATAGATTGTCTCATTTTCTTTATAATCATAAGTTACTATATAATCTCCTACTTTTAGAATTGTGTCTGTAGTTATTTCTTTACCTTTTAAATATAATATACTTTCTTTTATACTATATCCGGTTATTATATCTTCCAATGGCTCTTCATAGTAAAGCATACATTTATTAATTATAATGTTATCGTTTTTATCTAGTAGTTTCCCGCCTTCACTACAATCATTAGTACTCATATGATATTTATCATTTATTTTAGTTTTATCTTTATATATTTTATTATTATAAATATACATTACTTGATTATCTTTTTTGATAATATATCTTTCATCAAAATCAACATTTTCTAATTCTATTTTTTTATCTTTTATATTATATATGTCATATGTTTTATCTTTTTTGATTGCTACATAATCTTGACTTATTTGAGTGTAGTCTTCAAAATTAGAATAGATTGTTTTTTGGTTTTCAAGATCGACAATTATGTTTTTTTCTTTATCCATATTTTTTACATATAAGTTATTATTTAATATAAAGAAGAATTCAACATTATTGATATCTATAGTTGATGGTAAGTCATATACTTCTTCTATTTTATTATTATATATTTTGTTATCCATTATAAAGTATTTATCATTAGATACTGGATCATGTACTTCTTGGTATGTACCTTTTTTAATTTGATTGCCATTTTTATCTATTATTAATGTTTCATCATTTTTATTTATCATTATATATTTGTTGCCTAATATTTCATAGTAATTATTTTCTTCAGTAAATTCATATAGCTTGTTATTACTTTCATCATATACTATAAACCCGTTATTATTTCTTTTAATGTAAAATGAATCTGCTACCATAATATTTGTTTCTGGTATTGTTATTATTTCATTAATACTTAGTCTTTTCGGATTTTGATTTTTTTCTTTTTTAGGGCAAATGATTCTATCAAGTGTGATTATTAAAATTATAGCAATTATAAAGATTATTATTTTCTTTTTCATTTTTTTACTCCTATATTATTTTATATATATTGTACTAGTTTTTTATTTAATTGTCTATAATTTATTTTTTTCCTTTACAAGCATTTGTAAAACTTCTAGAGTCATTTCGGTATCCCGCATTGCTCTATGGCTTCCTTTATTGTTTATTTTATAATAATTTGTTAGGTCAGATAAGCGGTGATGATTTAAATTGGGTAATAGTTTTCTACTTAATCTTAGAGTATCTACAAAGTCATTTTTTAATGGTTCTTTTCCTAATTTAATTAAATTATCATAAATAAAATTAATATCAAAATTTACGTTATGACCTACTAATATTTCATCTTCTATAAAATCTATAAATCTTGGTAAAACTTCTTCGATTGATAGGGCATTTTCTACCATTTCATTGGTTATTTTTGTTAATTCTGTTATAAAATATGGTATTTCATTGTTTGGTTTTATTAAATAGGAAAAGGTATCTTCTATTATATTATCTATTACTTTAATAGCACTTATTTCAATTATTTCATCAGTTGCTGGATTTAATCCAGTTGTTTCTATGTCAAATACAACAAATCTGCTTGGTATTTTTATTAAACTTTTTCCTTTTTTTCTTATTTGGATTGTGGTATTCATTTTTTCCTCTTTTCTAATGCTTTAATAATTATAACATAAAACATTTAATTATTATAAAAAATACTTAGACTTAACTAAGTATTATATTTGGCCTAACAATAATTCTTTCATATTTCTTAAATATAATTCAAATATATTAGCTTTTTTTATACTTTCTTTTACAGTTAATGGTATAGTTCTTGTTTCTTTATCATTTTCAATTAATGTAATACTTCCGACTACATTTCCTTTATTAACTGGTGCTTCTATATTATTTATGTCAATTTTATATGTAACTGTCTTTTTATTTTGCATTTTTTTATTTAATACTTTTATATCTTCTAAGGGTACAACATCAACCTTTCTTTGAATTGATTTTGCGATTGTTTTTGTTGCAATTATACTTTCTTTTGATAATAATGTTTCCAATTCATATTGTGCGAAGCCATAATCAATTAAACCTAATGTTTCTTTATTTCTACTTTCAATACTTGGTTCATCCATTGTTACAGCAATTAAACGCATACCATTTTTCATTCCGGTTAATGTTATACAATAACCTGCGCCTCTTGTATAGCCTGTTTTAAGTCCATCTATATAATCATAAAATCTAACTAATTTATTTGTATTAACAAGCCAAACTTTTCGATTAGTGTTTTCCCTTAGATACATTTCATATATTTTTGTATAATCAGTTATTTTTTCGTGTTTTAAAAGTTCACGAGCAATTACACTCATATCATATGCTGTTGAATAATGGTTCTCGGCATCAATACCATGGGCATTTTGAAAATGGGTATTTTTTAAACCTAATTCAGTTGCTCTTTTATTCATAAGTTCAACAAAATAATCTTCAGTTCCACCTATTTTTTCAGCTAAAGCGACAGCAGCATCATTACCACTTGCAATTGCTACACCTTTTATTAGGTTATCAACCGTCATTTTTTCACCAGTTTCAAGTAATATTTGGCTTCCACCCATTCCTGATGCATTAATTGATACAATTACTTCATCTGTTAATTTTAAATCGCCTCTTTCAATTGCTTCAAATGTTAATAAAAGAGTCATCATCTTAGTCATTGACGCTGGTTTTAATTTTTCATTTGCATTCTTTTCATATAATACTTCACCAGTTGAGGCTTCTATTAGGATCGCACTTTTACTTGATGGAGCGAATATTTCATCTGCATTTACTTTTGATATACACAAAAGTATTCCTGTAAATATAATTATTATTTTTTTCATATCATCACCAATAAAATATATGATATAATATAATTAGATATGTTATATAAAAGGAGCGTTTATGAAAAAGAATATTATATTTAGTTTTGTTATTGCAATTATTTTAATCATTACTTGCATAATATATTTTAGTGGAGATAAAGAGATGGATAATGAACTTGTAAAAATTGGTTATACCAAAGAAACTGCTGATAAGTTATTTAGTGTGTTTGGTGAGGATGTTAATTGTCTATATGATAATTATATAGATAATATTGATAGTTTAATTGATAATGAAAATTTTGATAGTTCTAAAAAGTGTGTTTATATAAAATATATTACAAAGAATAAAATTGATTATGAGCGTGCGATTGAGATGGTTAACGCTAATCTTGATAATTATGATTATAGCGATAATTTATACAATATTAAAAATGATAGTTATTTTATTTTAAGTAATACTAATAGATATTTGGAGTATTTAAATAATCATTCAGATTTAAAGGTTAGAGATATTGTTGCTAGTGTAAATGCTAATATTGATTATGGTTATTATAATAATATTAAACAATCTAAGAATCAAAATGATTTACTTGTTATTGTTAATAAGTTTTACGCATTAGATGAGAAATATGAACCTGCTACTTTAGTTAACATTACTTCTGGTTATGGATATGGTAAGGTTGATAAGACATTATTTGAAAACTTTAAAAAGATGGCTGATGATGCAAGAGTTTTAGGATTAAATATTTATATTGCTTCTGGTTACAGAAGTTATGATTATCAAAAGGTATTATATAATCAATATGTAAATAGAGATGGTAAGGCTGAGGCTGATACTTACTCTGCAAGACCTGGTCATTCAGAACATCAAACGGGGCTTGCTATTGATTTAAATGATATTTCATATAATTTTAGTAACACAAATGAGTTTAAATGGCTTAAAGATAATGCTTATAGATATGGTTTTATTTTGAGATATCCTAAAGAGTACACAAACTTAACTGGTTATGTTTATGAGCCTTGGCATTATAGGTATGTTGGTTCAGAAGTTGCTGAATATATTTACAAAACAGGTATTACTTATGATGAGTATTATGAATATTTTTTAGCTAATAAGTGATGCTATATAAATGGTTTGTTTATTCCGTCCTTTACAGGTTATAAGTACAATTATATTATTATAATTAGAGGTTTTAATTAGAGCTTTCCCTGTTTTTAAAATATCATATATGTTTACTATTTGGTAAACATATTTTTTTTGTTTATATTCTATTATTATATTATCATTTATATTTAATTTATATAATTTGTTAAAATATGATACATTTGAATTACCATTATGTCCTGCTAAAATGATAATACCATTTTTATTACTTGGTTCAATAAATGGTTTTAATAATTCAATATTTTTGTTTACATTATTATTTTTACTTTCTAAATTGTATATTTTTCTTTTTAATTTGATTTTAGGTATTTCAAGAGTTAATAAATATTTTTCTTCATTAGTTATTTCTTTAGTAATTATTTTATTTTCTTCTTTCACAGGAATTCTATATTCTATATATTTAAATCTTAATATGTTTAATAAAAGAATTATACTAATTAGTTTCTTCATATTTTTTTAATAGTCCTATTATGAGTAAAGTTATTATTTTATAATTGGAGTTTTTTATTGTATTTGGTACTTCTATTATAGGATCATTTTCCATAGTTATTTCCGTTACTTCGTTATACTTTATTTCAAACTCTATTATATTTTCAGATTTTATATACCCTTTGGGGGCTTCTTTTTCAATAATATAGTAATTACCTATTAAAAGATTATTTAGTTCTATTAATCCATCTATATTTGTTACTTCTTCTTTTATTAATTCATTATCTTTATATATTTGAATAACAGCATTTTCTAGTTTTTCTTTTGTTAAGGAATCTATTTTATATAATACTAATTTCCCTCTTTTTAGATAATTTTTAATTTCTATATATTCTTTAATAATACTTGTTTCTTCATCTTTGTATTTTAATGATATTTCATATTCTTTATCATCTAGTATATAGTTATTATTTGTTTCTATTTCTTTTATATAATAGTTTCCTAATTCTAAATTATCAAATATAATTATTCCTTCTTTGTTTGTTGTTTTTGTTAAAATTAATTCATTTTTCTTATATATTATTTTATTATTGATGATAATATTATCTTTAGCATATAAATTAAATTTAACATTTTCTAATAATTCATTTTCACCTTGTTTTAGGATTTTTATTTGACCTTTTACTCTTTTATTTTTGAATTCAATAGTATATGTATCTATTATTTTATCACCTATAAATATTTTAATTTTTTCTTTGTTCCATATATAACCATTCAAGTATTGTTTACATTCTTCAATTAAAAGATTACCTTTTAAACGCTCAGATGTTATTATATAGCCTTCTTCGTTTGTTTCATATGTACATTCTTTATTTTCACATATATATTCATTTTTATCTAAATTTTTGATTTTAAATTTTATTCCTTTTTGTTTTATTGTTTCATTTGTTTCATAATCTTTTTTTATAATTTTGACAAAAGCATTTATTTCTTCATCTACTAATTCATATTTTAATTCTTTATTTTTTCCATCTACAGTAATTTCAAAATCATTTACTTTTAAATATCCTTCTTTGGTATTTTCTTGTTTTATAGTATATTTCCCATATGGTAAGATAATTGTTGCTTCCCCTATTTCATTTGTTGTTATTTTATTTATTAATTCATTGTTTTTATATACTAAAAATGTTATGTTTGGTTCATCATATAATTCTTTACTTGAATTACCATACCTTTTTTTAAGTTTTATTTTACTTTCAATTACTTCTTCTTCAAGAATAAGTTCTTTTATTAGATTTTCTTTATCTATTTCAAAGTAATGTTTAGTTTCGCCTAAATGATAACCTAATGGTGCTTTTAATTCTTTTAAATAATATTTCCCTTTGGTTAATTTTGCTTGAGCGTTTCCTTTCTCATCTGTTTTAATTTCTTTTATTAAATTATTTTCTAAATCATATATTCCATAAATGGCATCTTTTAAAGTATAAATACTTTCTTTATTACTTTTTTTATTTATTTTTAATTCACCAAATATTGGAGATAGGTTTATTTCTATTTTATCTATTTCATCTAATGTTAAAACTGCTATCATTTGCGATTTTATATTGTTTCCTTCATAAAATACAGATGTTTTATTATCATATTTTTTCCTTTTAAGGATTAATTTATCTTGTTTTAGTATTTTGATTATTAGGGTATTATTTTTAATTTGAACATTATTTTTTCCTTGATATTCAATTTCATAGTTATCTAATACTTCATTTGCATCTTTTATTATGATTTCATTATTATAAAATTCTTCTATATCATTTATCGTTGGTTTTAGGTAGTGTTTATTTATTAGATTTTGGATTTCTTCTTTTTCTTTGGATATATCAATATAATCACCATAACCATATTGTTTAGTATAAAAGTCAACTTTTTGTCCACCTATTAGATTCCATATAAGTGCTTGGGTCGCTAGGCGATAGTTATTTGTTTTATGGTTTTCATAATTATAGCCATAATAGCCTATTAGTTTTATTTTTTCAATTATGTCATTTGAATATGGTAATTCATTCATTTCTATATAGTCAGTTGTTGATATTGGCATTCCTGGTTCAATACAGTAAGCCGTGTTGCCGTCTATTTCAAAGTATTCAACTTTATCTGATAAATATGGTTTATCTCCTCCGTATCTTGCATAGTAAATGTTTTGTTTTTCTATTTTCGCACTGGCATTTGTATTTGTTATACATAATAAAGTACTTAAAATTATTATTATTGTTTTTAACATATTTTTCCTCCTCAAATATACTATACGAGGTAAATAGTCTTAAAACTTTTTATTTTTCAAATTTTTTTATTTTTTTGAAAGTTTTATTTATATTCATCAAAAAAAGGTATTTTTCATACCTTTAGTTTGAATAGTCAAGGTATAATATTATACCTTTTATTATTTTTTTACTTTATTTCATACCTTGCCTTTAATTTTTCTTTTATTTTTTTGGTTTTGTTTTTAAAGTCTGGGAAAGCTTTTACTAATCTTCTATGTAAGATACTCTTTGATAAGAATATTTCTTTTACCTTTTTTGTTATTTCTTCGGTTGAATCTTTTTCAGTCTTTTTTATTGTTGATTTAAAATTAAAGATTATTGTAAATGATATTATTAAGTCTAGTATAAATATGATAAGAATAATTATTGATATTATATTTAGAACATTTGGATCTACTTTATCGATTTGTTTTATTAGAAATGGGTTTAAAAAGTATATTACTAATAGTCCTAGCAAACCAAATGGAATCATTGTTTCCGCGCATATTCTTCCATTTATATTAAACTTTTTGGTTGAATAATCCCACCATCTTGCTCCAAATATTTTTTCCATTATATAGCTTGTCATATATTCAAGGAATGAACATATAATTATTGCCATTATAAATAGTAATAATGGATTTGCTTTATATCTTGTTAAAAGAAGAGTTAAAAGAACGCATCCGATTCCATATATAGGACACCAAGGCCCGATTAAAAATCCTCTATTTATAAATCTTCCTTTTTGAACTAATTTACATATTACTTCCATACTCCAACCGATGAATGAATATATTATGAATAAAATGAATAATTTTTGCATATAACTCCTTAATTAAAGGGACTATATAGTCCCTAGTTTTGTGCGATTTTTACTATATCATTGATATGTTTTTTGAATATTATCATATTTGTTAGTACTGATACTGAATAGATAATTAAAACAATTCCCATATATAGTGTAATCGCTAATGCTCCGTTTGTTGGATATATTATCATAAAGCATCCACATATACAAGATAGTAATGATAAGATAAATGCCCATACTAATTTATTACTATATTTCATTAGTTTTAATGATATTTGCATATTAATAATTTCATTTACTATAATGTATGCTCCTATTATGATTGGTACTAGTGATTGTACTATATCAGTGTGAAGTAAAAGTATTGCACCTAATATAATAAATATTACTCCTAGTGTTACAAATTGCATATAGAATATTCTGGATTTATAGTCTAATACTAATATTAGTCCAAACGCTAATAATGATGAAGCAATTAGGATTGATAGTGCATTAATTGAAACATTTGGAAATGCTACAAATAATACGCCTACTACTAATAGTAGTACTGAAAATAGTATTGTCATCCAAAATAATTTGTTTATTTTTTTTAACATATTTTCACCTTCCATTGTTATTTTGTACTAACAATTATATTTTAACACAATATTTTATATTAATAAACATCATTTTTTAATTTTTTGTTTGTTTTTTTATTTTTATGCCAACAACACCATATTCTTTTTGCTTTTGTTTTGAATAATAGGCTTCCATATCTTTATATGATGCTTCTTCATTTGCATAGCCTAATTCTTTTTTATCAAAATAATTATATAATTCTTCAAAGTTATTAAAAATATATATTTTTTCTACTTCTACTTTTAATTCTTCGTTTGTTTCAATATTTGTGAATATTATTGTATCTTTTTCTTTTATTTGTTTTCTTTTTTCATCATATAAACGCATTTCGATTGTTTTTTTATTGTTTTTTATTTGTTCAAATGGTTTATTTCTTAATTTCATTCTATGTTCCATAGTCCTAGTTTTCCTTTCATATAGATTGGTTTATCATATTTTTTTACATTTTCAAGTTTCCAGGCATATTTTTCTATATGGTTACTTCTTGCATATATTGTTTCATCTATTTTTCTTAATTTATTTTGAAAATTTTCGTCTACTAAAATACAATCTACTAGTTCTGCTTCACCTATTATAGCGCCTTCAGTATATTTTACATTATATTTTTGAAATCTTGGTAACATTTTTTTCAATTTTTTGACTTTTATGGATTAGAATTTTACCGCGATAATGGGTTTTCCAAGATCTAAATTCATATTTTTTATAACCGTTTATGATTAAACTAGCCCAGGGTTCTTTTATAGTTAATGCTTTCATATTATCCTTTCATAATTGTTTAGTAAATTTACATTTCGGATATGAAGAACAGCCAAGGAATGATCCGTATTTGCTTTTTCGTTCAACTAATTTACTTCCACATTTTGGACATATGTTTTTGCTTATTTTTTCTTCTGTTAGTTTTATTTGGTTTTGTATTTTACTAGTATGTTCTTTTTTTACTTTTTTATCTTTAATATTGTTCTTTATTATTGATTCGCTTATTTGCTCTATATTATCTAGTATTTCTTCTTGATATTTTCCTATTGTAAGCGCGATTTCATATGTTTGGACAATTGGTGTTTTACATATAACTTTTAATTTGGCTTGATTTGAAAAACAGATTATTGAAAAGAATTTATTTTCATCTATATCTAATAGATTTTCTAGGGCTTTTATGTGGCCATAATTTTGATAAATGGGATTTTTAAATGTTCTTTTATTTTTACCTACATATTGCATCCAATAATCCCAGTATTCATTTCCTCTTATTAATCCGTAGTAATTTTTCATTTCAATAACAAATATTCCATATTTTGAAACTACGATATGGTCAATTTGATGAATCCCTTTTTCATCAGATATTGTTATGTTGTTTAATATTTTGTAATTTGTTTTGGGTAGTTTATTTAATTCATCTTTAACCCATCTTTCACCCCAAAAGCCTCTTAGTTGGGGATAATAATGACTTGTTATTTTATATAGGGCATACATAAGAAAACAAAAGAACCAAGAGTAAAAAAGATATGTTACATAATTACTTTTTATACTTTCAATTAGTGTTTTTATAAATTCCATATTATTTTTCTCCAAAGATATTTAGTATTTCTTCTTCATATATTTTATATGCTATATTTTTACCATCTATATTTTCTTTTATTAGGTTTGTCATCATAACCCCACTATTGATTTCAAGAACCATAAACTTACTTTCTGTTTTAATTATATCAATGCTACAAAATCCTATTTTGAAATTATTTAATATTTTATTTATTATGTCTAATATTTGTTTTTTATCATTTTCTTCTATTTCAAAGTTTGCTCTTGATCCGCGGGCTAGATTAAACTTCCAGTCATATGCATATTTTTCACTTTTTTTTAAGATTCTTTCATCTTTTATATTTTTAAAGTATTCATAATTAAATTTTTTTAATAAATCTTCTATTTTAGTTCTACCATCACCATATACTATTGGTAATTCTTTTTTATACATTAATTTTATTTGATTATTTAAAATGATTGTTCTATATTCATTTTCAATATTATAAAATGGTGTAATACTATATGAGTTATTATCCTCGATCTTTATATGGTATTTTGTTAATTCATTTAAATCATTAAATCTTTTAACTTGTTTTCCGCCTGATCCAGTATTTTCTTTTATAACGATATTTTTATTATATTTATTGAATAATTTTTCAATGTATTTTGCACTATTATATTTTTTAGCATATTCATTTTTGTTTGATAGGCTATAAACAATACTATGCTCTACTACTGGGATATTATATAGATTAAGTAATTCATATGTTGCATATTTGTCATCAAATATTTTACCGATTGCATGATTATTATTTTCAAACTTATAGCCTACTATTATTTCTTTTATATTGTTTTTTTCAAGAACCATTACCCAACCATTTGAAATAAGATTATATTTTATATTATGTTTTTCACATATTTCTTTTATTAGATTATGAAATTCATCATTCATATTTCCACCTCGTTTGATTTTAAAAATCTCTTTTATTTTCGTAATTTGTTATAATTACTTCTTCTACTTTACCTCTTTTTTTTCCGTTTGCGTTTATATTTCTTTTTGCTTCTATTATATGAATATGATAGTTTTTGTAAAGTTCATTTATTAGAGTTGTATTATGGTTTGAAAGCATAACATATACTCCTCTTTTGTCTAAATCTTTATATACTTGGGCTAGTCTTCTTTGTTCTTCTTTTCCAAAGCATTCTTTTGTATAGTGATTGAATGTTGATGTGTCTGAGTCATATGGTGGATCTATATAAACAAAATCATCTTTTTTGGCTGTTTTTAAAGATTCTTCAAAATCTACACTTTGTATTTTTATATCGTTCATTGTTAAATAATTACTTACTGTTATTAGATTACTTCCTTCATAAGTATTGATTTTTGTTTTTTTACCGAATGGTACATTGAATTCATTCTTGCTATTGACGCGATATAATCCATTAAAACAAGCTTTATTCAAATATATTGTACGGGCTGCTTTAGTATAGTCAGATAAACGATTATATGCATTTTTATTTTTGTCTTTATTTCTTATTTCGTAATAAAACTCTTCCGAATGTTCAGCTTCATAATGATTTAATAAGTTACACATTTTTTTGAACTTTTCTTCATTACATAAACAATTATATACATTCATTAATTCTTCATTTAAGTCATTTATAACAGCTTTTTTAGGCGCTAGTTCAAAAAGTAATGCGCCTCCGCCTACAAATGGTTCATAGTAAGTATCATATTCATCTGGTACATACTCTTTTAATTTATCTATAATTTGTCTTTTTCCTCCGGCCCATTTTACGAATGGTTTTCCTTTAAACATTTTTATCACTCCTGTTTTTGATTATATCATTATTTGAGCAAATTTAAAAGGCCTTTTAGGCCTTATTTTAAAATCCACTACATTTGTTGCAATCATTATTAACGACAACGTTTTCTTCTGAGCAAGTATACTCTGGTCTATATGTATGATTATAAATATGTTTATTTACAACGTGTGTATGTATTGGGCATACGTGTGGTACTTCGTGATAGAATTCTTTTTCTACACATTTTGTAATTGTTGGTTCAATTACTTCATTTTGACGGCATGGATCCATATTTTGATTGCATCCGCATCCACATCCGTTGTTCCTTCTTCCAAATCCAAATAGCATAAAAACCTCCTAACTACTTTATAATATGAGGTTTTTATTTTTTTGTATAAGTTATTTGTCATTGGTTAATGGGTCATTTGTTTCTTTTATTTCAAAATTTAATAATTCTTCACATATCTTTTCATACAAATCTTGTTCGTGTTTTATAGTGTCAATTAAAAACATTTTGTCATTTTCATATTCTTTTAATCCTCTTAAATAATACGATTTATCTTCATCTAATATAATAAATGGCATAATATTATTTTTTAAGCATTCTTTAAACATAATAATTCTTCCAACACGACCATTTCCGTCACCAAATGGATGTATTCTTTCAAATCTAAAGTGGAAATCAATTATATCTTCTATTTTTATTGTTTCTTTGGAATTATATTCTTTCAGTAATTCTGTTATTTCTTTTTCTACATTTTCTGGTTTTGTTGTTTCTATTATGTTGACTACTCCTATCATATTGGGAATAATTTTAAAGCCTCCAACATTATACCTTGGATCTTCTTCATCACTTGTGTTTCTTTTTAAAATTTTATTCATTTCTATAATCATATTTTTATTTAATTGTTTATCAACATTTTCTAACATATAGTCAAATAATTTAAAATGATTTTTTGATTCTGTTAAATCATCTAATTTAATTAATTCATCATCTTTAGAAATAAATGAAGATGTACTAAATATTGCTTCCGTTTGTTCACTTGTCAGTCTGCTACCTTCAATTTTATTTGAATTATATGAAAAATTAACTTGTGAATAATGATATATATTACCTTTGAATTTTGATTCTTTTTGTTTTATTAATTCTTTTTTAATTTTATTTATATCCATATTTTTATTCCTTTCACTTTTCAAATTGATTATTTTATGATATTTGATTTTCAATCCATTTCATTATTATATTTACAATATAATCTACTTCTTCATTTGAAAGTACTTTATTTTTACTTATATGGTGCCATTTTTCCAAACAAGATCTACAACATGTTGCTGTTGCGTGCTGGGCTACAAAGACTGGATGGCCTTTCATTGGTGTTTGTTTGCCATCATTTATATTTGAGACATCTTTTAATCTTTTATTAATGAAATCATACGAATGTTCTCTTATTTTTGATAGTGTTTTTTCTTCAATATATTTTTTATCTTTTTCTTTTAATTTAAAACTACTTCTAAATTTTGATTTAGATAATTTATATAATATTTCATTCATATTAAAATGGTAATTTCATACTCCCGTTTTGAAGTCTTTTCATCATTTCTTTCATTTGCTCAAATTGTTTTAAAAGCCTATTTACTTCTTCAACACTTCTTCCTGAACCTTTTGCAATTCTCATTTTACGGCTTGCTTTTAATACTTCGGGATGTTTTCTTTCATATGGTGTCATTGATAGAATAATTGCTTCTATATGAGCCATATCTTTAGGATTTACTTGAATATTATTTAATCCCATTTTATTTGCGCCTGGTAATAGTTTAATTAGATTTTCTAGTGGTCCTAGTTTCTTTATTTGGTTCATTTGTTTTAAGAAATCTTCTAAATCAAATTTTCCTTTTTGCATTTTCTTTGCTAGGTCTTCGGCTTCTTTTTCATCAATTACTGATTCAGCTTTTTCAACCATTGACATTAGATCGCCCATATCAAGAATACGGCTTGCCATTCTTTCTGGGTAGAATTCTTCTAAGCCATCTAAGCGTTCACTTGTTCCTATAAATTTGATTGGAATATTAGTTAAGTGTCTTACTGATAGTGCGACACCACCCTTAGCACTTCCATCTAATTTAGTTAGTATTGCCCCAGTTAGTTTTAATTTTTCGTTAAAACCATTGATAACATTAATTGCATCTTGTCCAATCATACTATCTAGTACTAATAGGACTTCATCAGGTTTAACTGTTTCTTCGATATTTTTTAGTTCATCCATCAATTGTTCATCTATGTGTAAGCGTCCGGCTGTATCAATTAATACATAATCATAATTATTATTTTTGGCATATTCAACAGCATTTTTACTTGTTTCTACAGGATTATTTTTTCCTTCTTCATATACTTCGATGTTTAGTTCTTTTCCTAGTTGTTTTAATTGATCAATTGCTGCTGGTCTATAAATATCACATGCTACTAAAAGTGGCTTTTTCTTATATTTTTTTCTTAATAAATTAGCTAGTTTACCAATTGTTGTTGTTTTACCAGATCCTTGTAAACCAACTAACATTAGTACTGTTGGATTTCCATCTATTTTTAAATCTTCTTTATTTCCGCCTAGTAAGTCAACTAATTCATCTTTTAATATTTTTACAAATACTTCGCCTGGATTTAGAGCTTTTGCAACTTCTTCACCTAAAGCTTTTGTTTTAACATTATCAATAAACTCTTTTACAACTTTATAGTTTACATCGGCTTCTAGAAGTGCGAGTCTAATTTCTCTTGTTACATCACTTATATTTTCTTCGGTTATTTTTCCATACCCTTTTATTTTCTTTATTGCGTTTTGTAATCTTTCTCCTAATGATTCAAACATTTTAATCACCCTCTTTCTAATTTTAACAAATAATTATTAAAAAATAAAGGTTTTTATGAAAAAAAGAGTTTTGTGAACTCTAATATCTTATATAATAGTGATTTATAATCTAAAACTTACAAATTATCAATCATTATTTTTTTGAAAATATTTATTTAGAATATCATCTAAGTTTTTCTTGTTAATTGGTTTTATAATGTAATCACTAAATCCTAGTTTTAAATACTCTTTTTCATTGTTATTAATATTCGGCGTAATCATTACAATAGTAGTGATTGGATATTTTGTTTCCCTTCTAATGTAGTTTAAAACACCATTATCCTTAATAAGCATTTTTGAAAACTCATTAATACTATCTCCTGGTATTATATCATCAATGAAAACCAAATCAAAAGTTTCATTATCATTTATAGCATCACACATTTCTGATAAGTTGTTTGTAGATATGGTTTGAACATTATATGGACTTAATAATATTTTAAGTTCTTTAATTTTTAGATTATTATTATCTACAATTAATATTCTCTTATCACTATAATTATGATATTTAATTTTAATATTCTGATTTTCTTTTTTATTACTTATAACATCATATTCACTTACTAATCTTTGATTTATATTTAAGGAAATGGTTATTATATTTTCACTTTTATTAATAGTGATTGTGCCATCTAATTTTGCTAATAAATATTTTATCATTTCATAGTTCATATCATTGTCTTTTTCGATTCTTAGTTTTTTTGTATGCTTATTTTCTACAATATAATCATCAACTAATTTATCATCTGTTATAAAATTAAATCTTATTTTTGCAAAATTTCCAACTTTAATACTATTAATTTTTAGTTCTATTTTTTTATTTTCAATTATCGATGATAAAAAGTTGAAGAAAGCTATCGTAACTTTTAAAACATTATTTTCATCACCATAAAGTACTTGTGGCATATTTTTTTCTACGTCAACATTTATTTTTGTAGAATGCATACTTTCTTCATTTGACAATAATTGTTTTAATCTATCAATCATATCATATGTTTCATATTTGTATGTAACAACTTTTGTGTCACTTTTCACCATTGCAAGATCTAAAATACTTGTAATCTTATCTCTTAATATAATTGCTCTATTTTGAAATTTTGATAAGGTATTATTCACATCATTTATATTATTCTCATCTATTTTGACATTTTCAATTAAAACTAATTCTTTAATTGTCGATTTTAGTTCATTAGCCATTTCTTCAAGTAATTCCATTGTTTTTTTTGATGAATCCAATGCTAATTCCTTTTGAAATGCTAATTCTTTGGCCATTTTTACATCGGGATTTTCTATTGTGTTAAACATAATAAGTAAGATATATGAATAAAAGAAGCCTTCAAATATTAGTTCCTTATAAAATGTTCTAATAAGAAATCCTAACAAATATAATGTTATTAGAATAATGTAAGGCAAGATTTTTTTTATTGAATATTTCTTTATTAAAAAATATATGGTTACAATTATGAAAAAACTAAAGCTTAAAATTGTGTGACCAATTGCAACATCATATGAAGGACCATCACCATCAAGTAAATTACCTTCAAAAATTACATTTAGTGGTAATACTATAATTAATAATATTGATATTAAGGTAATTACAAGTAGCATAGTTTTAATTTTTTGATACTTATTGTCTTTATCATATATAGAAATACAGTAAAACATTGAGTACATATTAAGTAATGCCAAAACACTCATATATATTTTTTGAAGCATCATTATATATGTGTATTTTTTAGTTAAATGAGCAACAAAATATGTTGCTATACCAACAAGTATAAATATTAAGTTTAAAATTAGCAACTTTGAATATGTTTTTGTTTCTTTATTTTCTACATTAGGTTTAGTAAAAAACATAATTAATAATGTTGTGACTATTAATAGTCCAACAATTTGTAAAACAATTGCTTGCACAATAACCAACCCTCTCTTTTATCTTTTGTATCTTAATAAAAATGCATTATTTTTATTAATTTTTAAATTATCTAGAAAACTAAATACTTCCGCTTCTGATATTATACTCTTATCGTGAAATCTTTCACTTAAGGCATCCTCTAAAGAAAAACCATATCCATAGTTACATTTATCTACTATCTCGGATTGAAACTTATGAATATAGTCGCTTGGCAAATCTTTTCTTTTTAGTGTTTCCTGTGTTTCAAGAATATGCCATTTAAGTGTTACAAGTTTATCTCTTAATTCATTATTTAATTCTTTTTCAGTTTTGTTTGAATTTTTTGCAATGCCATAATTTTTACCGATATTAAAATAAAAATTTTTACCATATTGTTCAACTGCTATTGGTACTATTTGTACTCCTGTTTCTCTAGCCATTCTAACTGTTCCGACAAAGGTTTTCATAACTAATTCATTAGGTGAAACATTCCAAGCACCTTCTGGATATATCAATAAATTACCACCATTATTTAAAAGTTCTATTGATCTATTATATGCTACTTTTCTATCAACTTTGTTTTTTGTTTCTAATGGAATAACTCCGTTTAATTTCAATCCTTGATATATTAGTTTTCTATATAAAATACCTGGATCACCTAGCATTAAATATGCTGGTTCTTTAATTATTTGTAAAGTTCTTTGAATATCATTTCCACCAATGTGTGTACACGCAAATATTTTTGGTTCATCTTTTATTGCTTTATTTTCATTTCCTATTATAATGTTATTTTCTTTAGATACTAATTTGTCAATTTGTAAAATTAAATCAATAAGAAAATGTATTTTTTTTCTTAGTTCTATTCCTTTTAATTTCTCATTATTGTTATAGCAATATATTCTATAATCAGCATAATATTTAACAAGATCTTCAATAGCCATCTTTCTTTTTTGTAGTATGTTTAGTTTATTAAATTTTTCCATAGATATCCCCCTACATCATAATTATATCACACAATATTAAATATTCAAAATAAAAAGAGAATAACAATTGTTATCCTCTATTTGCTTTCCAAGTTTCATAAACATTACAGCTAGAACTATATGGTGCTGGATCTGGCATTTGCATTTTAACTATCATTGGTATTTTAAATGCTTTACCGAATGCTACACATGTTCCTGGTTGTAATGATTTTTGTTTTTCAACTATTTCATTATTAATATTTGGTAGCATCATTTTAATGTATTCTAAATCTCTTGGATGATTCATTTTAAATATCATAAAGTTAGAACATTGTGATATTACTGTTTCTGAAAGTTCAACTGGTCTTTGAGATATTAGATTCAATAATACTCCGTATTTTCTTCCTTCTTTTGCAACTCTTTCAAAAATATTATAACCTATTAAATATGTATCTTCATCATTTTTAACATATCTATGAGCTTCTTCTAAGAATATATGGAATGGTATTGATGCTCTTGTCTTTAGTGATTTTGCAAAATTAAATAGCATTTTTGTAAATATTTTTGTTACTGCTTTTGCAAAATGGTCATCTACTTCTTCTAGGTTAAAGTTAATTATTTGAACTTTTTTATTTCCTGATGATATTAATGATGCAATATATTTTTCTCTTGTTATATAAGATGGTAAATTAAAGTATTCTTTATTTTCACCTATTACTAAAGCGTGTAATTTTACTTTTAATGTTACTGCATCACCATATGTTTGTTCATTTCTTAAAAATCCTTCACTTATTAATGTAAATGATAGAGCTTGTTCAAAATCATCTAATGTATAATAATTTTCACTTTTTGCTTCATATTTTTCAAGTTCATCATTAATAAATCCTTGAATATATTGAGTAATCAAAACGCTTTCACAGAAGTTTCCGGCAGTGTCAATTATAAAACATTCTCTAAATCTTCTTTGATAACCTATTCCTTGTATAATTGTTTCCAAATTAAATTCTGGTGTTGAACAAGTTTGAATTATACTAAATATATCATTTCTTTTAGATGCTGATGTTTGATTTGTATATAGTATTGTCATTATTGCTTTTGCTATTAAATGATTTTTGTATTTTCTTGCACCTTCATCATTTTCAGCAAATATTTCAACTAATTTAAGTGCTCTTTCAAGAATAGTTATTTGGCCGTGGTTTGTTGCACCTAGTAAAATAGCTAGGTCATCAACATCTAATAACCATAATGGTATTCTTAATATTTCACCTTCTGAATCGTGCAAATTAGTTGTATAGTATTTAAAGTTTAAATTTATATTATATTTGTTTAAATCTCTAAATGCGTTATGATATTCTCCATAAGCATCAAACAAAAATATATTTGATCTAAATGGTAAATATGTTTTATTATTAAACACATTTTGAAGTAAGCGGGCTACACCACAAGATTTACCGGAACCGGTATTACCAAATATAGCCATATGATTACTGAATAAATCATTATATTTTACTCTAATTGGACAGGCATCATATAATGGTGAATATCCTAGTAACATTGTATCATTTCCTTCATCACCTATTATAAGTTTCATTTCTTCTGGTTTAATTGGTCTTATTTTACTTGTTAGGCTTGGTTTTCTTATTACACCACCAATAAAAATTCCGTTTACAATTTCTCCTAGGAAAGATATTTTAATTTCTTTTTCACTTATATCATCTACTTCGCCTAATATTTGTTTTTTTTCATCTTCAAATATTACGTGTAAGTTCATTATATCACTTACAACTGCACCTTCTATTAAAGCGACACGTGCTATATTATCTCCTATATATAGTATTTTTCCAAACATATTATCACATTATTTCTAATATTTTAGAAACCCTTTCATCTTTTATTTCATTTAATAATTTTTTTATTTTTTGATCTCTTTTTATCATATTTAGTTTTTCTTCATATTCTTCTAATTTTTGTTCTGCTGATTTTATTTGTTTATGGATTGCATTTCTACTTATTCCATTATTTTCAGCAATTTCACTTAATGAAAAGTTTTCAAAATAATAGTCTTTAAAATATATTTTTTCTTTTTCAGTTAATAAGTTTCCATAGTAATCAAATAATTCAGTATATTTTAATACATTATCCATTGAAGATTCCCCATATTCCTGATAGAACAAAGAATATACCAAAAATTATATATATTGTTGTAAAGTTTTTCCTTTTATATATTTTTGTATTGTTAAGTGCAAGATTAAATAGTAATAAACTTACCATAAAATCAGTTAAATATTTATAGTTACGCGCAACTAAATATGTATAAATAAATGTTCCAATTGTAATTATTACTAGTAAAATTTGCGTGAAAAATAACCAATCTTTCATTTTATAATCTTTTATTTTTTTAGTTACTTTCGCACTATCAGTACTACTTTTCATCATATTTATCACCTAGATCCTTAAATAAGCCATATATATATGCTTCAATATCAAATGATTTTAAATCATTATATCCTTCACCTAAACCAATGTATTTTACTGGTATTTTAACTTCATCTTTAATTGCAAGAACAATTCCGCCTTTAGCGCTTCCATCTAGTTTTGTTAAAACAATTCCTGTTATATCTGTTATTTCTTTAAAATTTTTAGCTTGTGATATTCCATTTTGACCTGTTGTTGCATCTATTACAAGTAATGTTTCGTGAGGAGCGGATGGTATTATTTGTTTTATTACTTTATTTATTTTTGCTAGTTCATTCATTAGGTTTACTTTGTTTTGAAGTCTTCCTGCTGTATCAATTAGTATTACATCATAATCTAAGCCTTTTTTTAAGCCATCATATACAACGCTTGCAGGGTCAGCTTTTTCTTTATAATAAACGTCTGCTCCCGATTTTCTTCCCCATTCTTGAATTTGTTCAACAGCGCCTGCTCTAAATGTATCGCCGGCTATTAATAAGACTTTTTTGCCTTTACTTGTTAATTGATATGCGATTTTACCAATTGTTGTTGTTTTTCCTACACCATTTACACCTACAAATAATAATACTGTTGGTCCTTCTTTGTTTGTGTTTATTTTATTTGTTAAGATATCACCATCAACATATATAATAAACATTTCGTCAACAATTATTTCTTTCAATTCTTCTGGGCTAGTTATTTTTTCTTCTTTTACTCTTCTTTTTAAGCGGTCTACTAATTTTACTACTGTATCTACGCCAATATCAGCCATTATAAGAATTTCTTCTAATTCTTCAAAATATTCATTTGTTAATTCTTTATATTTTTTTGATAGGTTACCTAATTTTGATGTAAAGCTATTTCTTGTTTTTTCTAATGCTTTGTCATACTCGTTTATATCTTTCTTTGTAAATATGTTTTTAAACTTGTCGAATATTCCCATTTTTAACACCTCTAATATAATTATAACTTATTTTTTCTATTTTTTCTACTTTTTTATAAAGAAAAAGTTTTATATTATATAAAACTTTCATTATTTTATTAATCAATTGTTTGGATACCTATTGCAGATATGCTTATGTTAAATGTTTTTCCTTGATAATTATAGTCGTGTTGGTTAGCTTCACCATTATCATAAGGCCACTCCCAATATATTGTATGATTTTTTGTCATACTTTCTCCGACTTTCATTGTTCCTTCAATAGTATGGTCGGTTATATTTATTAAATTGTTAGCTGTTTTTTCATCAACATAAAAGTTCATGTTTGTTGGTACCTCTGTTCCTGTTAGTTTTATTTCATATTTTATATTAACTTCTGATCCGGTTCCTAGTACAACTAATTCAAACTTTCCTTTGTCACCTGGTATAATTACTTCGCCATTTCTTTCTGATTTTGCTTCAATAGTATCATAAAGATTTATTGTTTCTATTTGTTTATTATTATGATATACATCAAATGATATCTTTTTTGTCGTTGATGTTACATTTCCTGTTTTTGTTGTTGAATAGTAGGCAATGGAACCAAATAAAATAAGGAAAAATCCTAATAAGGCACATATTATTGATATTGATAGTAAATTTCGTTTCATATTTTACACTCCCTATTATATTTATACCATATTTTGGACTTTTTTTCAATGATTTTTTTTCAAATATGTTGAACTTGCAAAAGATAAAAAAAAAGTATATAATTATAAAGTCGAAATTTTAATGAAAGGAGGGAAATTATGAACGAAACTAAAATATTTGCTCTTGGTGGTTTATGTGAGGTTGGAAAAAATATGTATGTTATTTGGCACGATGATGAAATTATCATTGTTGATGCTGGTGTTATTTTTCCAGAAAGTGACATCAAGGGTGTTGATTATGTTATTCCTGATTATACTTTTTTAAAGCAAAATGAGAGTAAAATTAAGGCTTTATTTATAACTCACGGACACGAAGATCATATTGGAGGAATTGTTTCTTTACTTCAAACAGTAAATGTTCCTTATATATATGCTCCTAATCAAGCTTGTGGTTTAATTAGAAAGAAAATTGCTGAAAAGAATATTCTTTATAAGAATTTAATTGTTTATACGGAAAAAACAGTTGTTAAGACTAAAAGATTTTCGGTTGAATTCTTTATAACTACCCACTCTATTCCTGATTCACATGGTATATGTGTTCATACACCTAATGGTACAGTTGTTGTAACTGGTGACTTTAAGTTTGATTTAACACCAATTGGTCCGGTTGCGAACTTACATAAAATGGCTAGTATTGGTAATGATGGTGTTACGCTATTATTAAGTGATAGTACAAATGCTTTAAATCCGGGAATGAGTAAATCTGAGTCGAAGGTTGATGAAGCTTTAAATGATATTTTTGATTGTACTGATGGTAGAATTATAATTGCAACATTTGCTTCTAATATTTATAGATTAAAACATATTGTTGATACTTGTTATAAAAGGGGTAGAAAAATTGCAATCTTTGGTAGAAGTATGGAAAATAATATTGAGATTTCTATTGAGGGTGGCTACATAAAACATAAAGATATATTTGTTACGCCTGAAGAAGCTAATAAACTTCCTTTAAATAAGGTTTGTTTACTTTGTACTGGTTCCCAAGGAGAACCACTTGCTGCTTTAACAAGAATTGCTGATGGAAGCCATAAACAAATTAAAATTATGGAAGGAGATACTGTTATATTTTCTTCTTCTACAATTCCTGGTAATGCTCTTAGCATTTCAAGAACTATTAATAAATTATATTTAAAAGGCGTTAATGTATATACTAATTCTTCTTTCAATGATATACATACAACAGGTCATGGTAGTGAAGAAGAATTAAAGCTTATGTTAAGATTAATTAAACCTAAATACTTTATGCCAGCGCATGGTGAATATCGTATGTTAAAAAGGCATGCTGAAATTGCTCAAGAATGTGGTATTCCTGAAGAAAATACATTTGTTTTAAATAATGGTGATGTCCTTGTTATGAAAGATGGCGTTATCCATCAAGAAGGTACAGTTCCTGCTAATGATATATATGTTGATGGAAATCGTTTAGGTGATGTTTCTAATTCTGTTATGAGAGATAGAAGAGCTATGAGTAATGATGGTATTGTTATTGCATGCGCTACTATTGCTAATAATAAATTACTTACTAGGCCTAATATTACTACTAGGGGTTTTGTTACTGTTAATGAAAGTGAAAGTATTCTTAAAAATTTAGAGAATATATGTGCTAATGTTGTTATGAAATCTATTAAGAAAAGTAAAAATGATATAAAAGCTGATATTATTTTAAATTTATCTAATTATATTAAGAGTGAAACTGGTAGAAATCCTATTATTTTACCTATTATTACAGAGATCGAAGAAAAAGTGACTGTTAAATAAGTCACTTTTTTTCTATATATTCATATACTTCTTTTATTGTGTTTTCAAAATTATCGTAGTCGACATCAAACCATTTAATATTTAATTGATGATTAAACCAAGTATATTGTCTTTTGGCATAGTTTCTTGATTTTTGTTTTATTTTATCAATTGCTTCTTCTAATGTTTGTTTGTTTTCAAAGTATGGAAATAGTTCTTTATACCCTATTGGTGTTAATACGGCTTTTGTTCTTATATTAGTTTCATATATTTTTTTTGCTTCTTCTAATAGGCCTTCATCTATCATTTTATCTACTCTTTTATTTATTTTTTCATATAGGTTTGCTCTATTTGTTGTAAGGCCTATAAATAGGGTATCATATAATAGTTTATCTGTTTTTTCTTTACTTGATAATGGTTCATTATTTTCATTATAATAGTTTAATGCTCTTATAATTCTTTTACGGTTATTGGGATGAATATTTGTTTTTTCATCTACTTTCAATAATTCTTTATATAATTCATTTGTTTCTATATTGTCATATGTTAATTTGTTTTTTTCTTCATTAAACTTATAATCATATAAGGCTGCTTTTATATAAAGTCCAGTTCCACCTACTATAATTGGTGTTTTATTTTTTTTAATAATTTCATCTATTTTTTTTCTGGCATCTTTTTGATAATCATATACGGTATAATCTTCCGCTATTTCTTTTATATCTATTAAGTGATGATGAATATTTTCTTTTTCTTCATTTGTTACTTTTGCTGTTGCAATATCTAATCCTTTAAATATTTGTGTGCTATCAGCATTTATAATTTCGCCGTTCATTTTTTTTGCTAGTTCAATACTTAGTTTTGTTTTACCAACTCCGGTTGGTCCTGTTATTACTATTACCATATTTACCTTATAAACATTGCATCGCCAAATGAGAAAAAGCGATAATGGTTTTCAACGGCTATATTATAGGCGTTTAGGATAATTTCTTTGGATGCAAAGGCACTTACTAGCATTACAAGAGTTGATTTTGGAAGATGAAAATTTGTTATTAATCCATCAATTGCTTTGAATTTAAAGCCTGGATATATAAATATTTTAGTCCATCCACTACATTCCTTAAAGGTTCCATATAAATCCATTACGGTTTCTAGAGTTCTTGTGCTTGTTGTACCAACACTTATAATTCTTCTTTTTTCTTCTTTTGCTTTGTTTAAAATATCGGCTGTTTCTTTAGTCATTTGATAGAATTCGCTATGCATTTCGTGTTTCGTTACATCTTCTACGTTTACTGGCCTAAAGGTTCCAAGTCCTACGTGAAGGGTTACGTTTGTTATAATTATTCCTTTTTCTTTTATTTTTTCCATTAATTCTTTAGTAAAGTGCAAACCGGCTGTTGGTGCTGCTGCGCTTCCTATTTCTTTAGCATATACTGTTTGATATCTATCTTTATCTTTTAATTTTTCGTGGATATATGGTGGTAATGGCATTTCACCTAGTTTATCTAGTATTTCATAAAAGATTCCATCATATTCAAATTCTATATGTCTTATTCCTTCATCTAATACTTTAGTGCATTTCCCTTTTAGAATTCCGCCAAAATCAATTATGGTTCCTTCTTTTACTCTTTTGGCTGGTTTAACTAAGCATTCCCAGGTATCTTTTTCTAGGTTTTTTAGCATTAATATTTCAATATGGGCTTTTGTTTCTTCTTTGGTTCCCATTAATCTAGCTGGCATTACTTTGGTATCGTTTATTACTAAGACATCACCTTTTTCTAGATATTCAATTATATCATAGAAATGTTTATGTTCGATTTCGCCTGTTTTTCTATCTAGAACCATTAATTTAGATGATGTTCTATCATTTAATGGTACTTGGGCGATTAATTCTTCTGGTAAATTGTAATCAAAATCATCTGTTTTCATAATTTTACTCCTTTTTTAAATTTGCTATATTTATACTTTTGTTTCCGTATTTTTTCTTTATTTGGTCAATTACTTTTTCTAGTTTTTCATTTTTAATTTTTTCATCAACATTTTCAAATATTGATGCTTGATAGCCATAATTCACAACCAAATTATCTAGTCTTATTCCTATTAATCTAATTGGTTCATCATCCCACATTTCTTTTAGTAATTGTTTGGCTTTTTTATAGATTTCAATTCCTATGTTTGTTGGATTTGTTAATTTTGCTTGATGGTTTTTAGTTACAAAACTATTACTTTTTAATATTACCGCTATTACATAGGCATATTTTTCTTCTTTTCTAAGGTTTTGAGCGATTTTTTCGGCTATTTTTCTTAATTCATCATAGGCATCATCGATTTGTGTTATGTCAATTGGTAGTGTTGTTGTCATACTTATACTTTTGCAATCATCTCTTTCACTTACTACTTCGGTATCATCTATTCCTTGAGCAAGTTCAATCATATGTTTTGCTTGATTTTTAAAGAAGAATGCTAAGTGTTTTTCATCATAATTTGCTAAGTCTTCTATTTTGTGTATTCCTATTTGATTTAGTTTGAGTACACTTTTTTTACCGATTCCAAATAAATCTCCTACGGGTAATGGGTACATTTTTGTTTTTACTTCATTTTGAAATAGTGTATGGACTTTATTGGGTTTTTCAAAATCTGATGCCATTTTGGCACATAATTTATTGTTTGCGATTCCAATATTGACTGTAAAGTGTAATGTATCATTTATTTCTTTTTGCAATTTATAGGCAAATTTTATGGGATCACCATTAATTAGCATACTTTTTCCGTAATCTATATAACATTCATCAATTGAGGCAACTTCAATATCTGGTGTATATTTACTTATTATTTTAAATAATTCTTTACTCATTTTTTGATAGAATGCATAATTGGGTGGGAATACTTTTAAAACGCGACATTTTTTTCTTGCTTGATATAGGGTTTCAGCTGTTTGGATGCCTAATTTTTTACAGGGCGTACTTTTTGCTAAGACTATTCCCGCTCTTCTTGATTCATCGCCGCCTATAACTGCGTAGCTATTTCTTATATCATATTTATATCCGTTATTTAGTAAATCTACTGCACTCCAAGATAGGAATGCATTATTTACATCTATATGCATTATAATTCTTTCCATTTGCCAATCACTCTAATATTATAATTTAATGGTTAATAAAAAGCAAGATTTACTTGCTTATATTTCTTTGATATCGTATATGTAAGTTGTTTTAAATTTTAAGTTTCCTTCTTGGACATTTCCGTTTGCGTCGTATGTTTTATATTTTACATTTGATACTTTTACCATATCTCTTCTTTTGGCATCTACTACTCCTATACATAATACAAATAATATTAATACTATTATTAATTTTTTCATTATTTTGCCCCCTCATATTAAGTTTATCATATATTTATTTTTTTGTCATATTTTAACTTAGTTTTTTTTCGATTTTTGTTTTAATACTTTGGGTATCTAATCCAAGGTGTTCTAATATTTCTTTTCTTGATCCTTGCTGTACAAATGTATCTTTTATGGCATATATTGTTATGTCTTTATTGGTTTTGGTTTTTAGATAACTTCCTAAAGAGCCTATTTGCGCGACTTCTTCATAGACAAATATTGGTGTATTAATGCTATTTAACATTTTTTCATCGATTGGTTTTATAAAGCGAGCGTTTATTACTCCTATACTATATTTACTTTCATTACTTATTTCAAGGGCATTTTGGACAAAGTCTCCATAGGTTATAATATAGGCGTCTTTGCCTTTTTTTAATTTTGTCCAACTTCCTATTTCTATTTTTTTCATTTTACATTGATGATATTCTTTTTTTTCTTTGGAATATCTTATACAGAATGGCTTTTTAGTAATAGATGCTGTATATAGCATATCAGCTGCTTCTTCATTTGTTGAGGGTGCGCATATTATTAGATTTGGTATTGGTAATAGCATACTTACATCATATATTCCTTGATGAGTTTCGCCATCTGGACCTACTATACCACATCTATCTATACATATTATTGTATGGGTATTCATTCTAGCTACATCGTGTTCTATTTCATCATATGCTCTTTGTAAGAAGGTTGAATATATAAAGACAAATGGTATTTTTCCGGATAAGCTTAAGGAGTTAGCCATTACTACTGCGTGTTCTTCAGCTATTCCAACATCAATGAATCTTTCTTTGAATTCATTTTTAAATTCTAATAATTTACTTCCGCTTGCCATTGCTGGTGTTATGGCGATTATATTTTTATTATTGCGTGCTAATTGGATTAGGTGTTTTGTTATAACGTTTGGCCAGGTACTTTTAGATATTGTTATGGGATTGTTTATATCAAAGGCAGGTGTACCATGCCATATGCCTTTTTTATCATTTAAAGCCGGTGCAAAGCCTTTTCCTTTTATAGTTATTGTATGGATTAGAACAGGGCCATTTTCTTTTTGGGCAAGATTAAAATATGTTTCCATTTCTTTATAGTCGTGGCCGTTTATTGGTCCATAGTATTTAAATCCTAATTCTTCAAAAAAGTAACCATCTTTTAAATAGATACTTTTAATAGAGTTTTTAATATTTTTAGTTACTATTTTGATTGGTTTTCCTAATAAAGGAATTTTATCGAGAATGGTTTTGGTTTTTTCTTTGGTTTTTTCATATTCATTACCACTTCTTATTTTGTCTAAATAATTATGAATTGCTCCAATATTTTCATTAATACTCATTTCGTTATCATTTAATATTACTATTATTTTAGTTTTTAATTCTCCTATATGGTTTAATGCTTCATATGCTAGGCCATTTCCAATTGAGCCATCTCCTATAATTGCAACTACATTATAGTTTTCTTTATTTAAATCTCTTGCATAGGCAAAGCCGGCGGCTGCACTTATACTTGTTGATGAGTGACCAGCTTCATATACATCATAGATACTTTCTTTTCTTTTTTGAAAGCCACTTAATCCTTTATATTTTCTTAGTTTATCAAATTCTTTATATCTTCCAGTTATTATTTTTTGAGTATAGCATTGGTGTCCAACATCAAATATTATTTTATCTTTTGGGGGATTAAATGCTTTATAGAGTGCTAGGGTTAAGTCAACAATACCTAGGTTACTTGATAAATGACCGCCTGTTTTTGATACTTTTTCGATTATTTCTTTTCTTATTGTTGTGCTTAACTTTTCTAATTCTTCATTATTCATTTGTTTTAAAAAAGATGGGTCTTTTATTTTGTTTAGGTCCATTTCTTCACCTTCTTAACTAGTACATATAGAGTAGCATTTTTTTTATTAAATGTAAATAAAAAGTAGATAATATCTACTTTATTTTCAAACTATATACATTGTATGGTCTTATTTTTGTTGGGTCTGTTTTAGCTCCTGCTAAACATAAGCAGTTGCTTTTTTCTACTTCTTCTTTATATGTCATTGTTCTAACTTCAGTTAATCCTTGTCTTTTCATAAATTGACATAATAATTTTATCATTCTTAAGTCATAGTTTTGTTTAGTTGCTTTTTGAGTTAGGGAATATTCTAGTATTCCAACATTTTTAACCATTTTTATTTTAGCGTGACCTATTTCTTCATTTGCTAAATTTTCATCAACAATAAAGGAAACAGTGTCTTCTTCTACTTTATTTATTCTTAATGTGATTTTATCATCAGCTAGGTTTGTATTAATCATTTGGATTTGTTTTTTAGCATCATAAATGATTGCTAGATAATCTCTGTTGGTTTTTCTTAGTTTTAATGATCTTTCAGCGTTTTCAATTTTTTTATGAAGTGTGCGCAGAAGGTCTAGTTCTTGTGATCTATTCATTTTATTTACCTCTTTTATTTAAATTGATTTGATATTCATTATATGGTGTTACTTGGGTTAATTGTTTTACAGCGCCATATGAGTTAAGTGCGGCGTTTGTTTCAATATTTTCTTTTGATTGTCTTGTATTAACCATTTCTATTCCTTTATCAGTCATATCCATACATAATAATTTTATTACTCTTAAGTCATAACCTACTTTAGTTTTTGTTGTTGTGAAGTTGTAGTTCATTGATCCATTTTTTCCTTCCATTACTACAATTGCTTCACCAATTTTTTCATCGGTTAATAATTCATAGATATCAAAATATGTTGTTTTATTTTTAATTGTTTTGATTCTAATACTTAATATACCATCTGATAGGTTATTGTTTGATAATTCAGCTATTTGTTTTTTTAAATCATAAATAATTGATTCGTAATCCTTATATGTTTTTCCTTCATTATATGCTTTTAAAACGATTTTTAATCTTTTGTATAATTGACCTAATTGTTTTTCTTTTTCTGTCATTTTTACTCTTGCCATTATATATTCCCCCTTAGTTATATTTAATTTTATCATATTTAATAATATTGTCAAATCTAAATTGTATTATTACTGACATAATAATTTGGTATTTTCCCTTGAATTATTCTTGTTCCTAATACAATTGTTTGATTTACTTCAACCTTTTTAATTGTTATTGGTAAGATAATACTGCATTCAATGTTTAAATCTAGATATGCTGTTATGAGTGCATTATTCAATCCGTAATTCTTTACTTCAGTTCTTATATTGTTTATTATATTTCCGTTTGACATATATTTTATTGGTATTTTTGGTCCTTTATTTGCAAAAAAAATATTGTTCGTTGAAGCAAGTAATGGCATTTTAAAAATGATAGTATTATTCATACTATCTAGTTTTTGTTCTATTTTTTCATTTATTAATACTAATTTTTGATTCATTATTTCATTATCTAAACTGACACCGATTATTTCATTTCCATCTTTTTCGATTTTAAAGATATTTTCTTTGGGCAAATAATCTTTTATTGTTAGCGTTATTTCTTTTGATACTATTTCTTTTGTTTTTGCTTCTATATAGATTTGCGCACTTTTTCTTATTTGTTTGGATGCTAAGGAAATAATGAATATTATTAATAGTACTAATATAATGAGTGTCCATTTTATATTTTTTTTCTTTTTTAGTCTTATTCTTTTTTTCATATTAAATTATATGAAAAAGGAGTATAAATTAAAACTGTTTACAATTTAATTTACACTCTTTACATTTAGGTTTTTTAGCCGTGCAGTGATATCTGCCAAAGAGTACTAATTGGTGATGGAGTCTTGATAAATCATATCCTTTAAAGAACTTATTTAGTTTCTTTTCGACATTTAGAACATCATCATTAGCTTTGGCGATTTCCATTCTTTTGCTTACTCTGCATACGTGAGTATCGACAGCAATTAACTGAGCTTCATAGATATTACTTAATACAACATTGGTTGTTTTTCTTCCGACACCTTTTATACTTTCAAGAAATGCTCTATCATTTGGAACATAACCTAATGGTTCTAGTTTTTCAGCTATATTAATAACATATTCAGCTTTTTTATTAAAAGATCCGAGTGGTTTTATTATTTTTTTGATGTCCTCTATATCAGCATTTTTTAAATCTTTAAGTGTTTGATATTTTTGGAAAAGAACTGATGTTACTTCATTAACTCTTTTATCAGTTGTTTGAGCACTTAAGGCTGTTGCAATTAGTAGTTCATAATCTTTGTTATAATTTAATTCACATCTTGGGTTTGGTATTATTTCATCTAGATATTTTACAATTTCTTCAGCTTTCATTTAACCAATCGTAATCTATTATTTCAGGTTTTCTTTCTTGTTTAAATTTTTTTTGATTATTTTCTACGTCTTCTTTTGTTTTATATCCAGATGTTTTCCAATTTTTTAAGGTTGAATCTATATATCTTAGATTTCTTGCTCCATTAATTACAGCGTTTTTTAATGCATATAGTATTAATTCTTCACTATAATTTTCTTTTAAATCGGCTATCATTGTTACTTCTGTCGGTGCAAGGGTACGACCTAGTTCCTCTTCAAATTTTTTATAGATATCTTTATTATTTTCTTTATTTTCATTACTTAGGAGAAGTGCAAGTTTTTCATATAATTTATTTAGGTTTGTAACTTCTTTTATTTTGTTTTCTTTTATAGTATCAATTTCTATTAGTTTTTGATTTATTAGATTATTAATTGATTTCATTACTTCATCTATTTTTATTTGCATATTTGATGATATTAACATTGGGTTGAATGTTTCCTCGCTATTTAGTAAAAAGATAAGTACTAATAGGTCTTGTTCATTTATGTTTAATTTTTTATAATTGTAAAACAAACTTTGTGGTATTATTAATGGTTTTTGTTTTAAAATATTTGTTATTTTATCTATCATCTTGCACCTTCTTTCTTAATATTATATCATTTTTTATATTTATTTAAATATTTTTTGATAATTTCTTTTTCATTTTTGAATTTTTTATTTATTATTTGATTTTCTATATCATCTAATATATGATGAAGAACATAGCTTGGTTCAATGTTTAGATATTCGCATATTTCTAGTGGTTCAATATTTATTTCCATTTTGTCGTGAATTGGTAATTCATTATATATTTTTAATATTTCTTTTTTTGGTATTTGTTTTATTTCACCGACTAGCGATGCTACATACAATCCTTTTTTATATAATGTGTTTGGTTCCAAAATATTTTCATTTAAACTTTCATTTACTTTTTTAATTGTTTCTTTTTCTTGTTTGGTAAATGGATATTTGTCATTATTTATTTGGGCCCATATTCCAAGAGATGATTGAGTTACAATGATATTAAGATTTATATCAAGGGGCTCTTCTAATTTTAATTCTTTTAATAGATTAATGCCGTAATTATTGTTTGGGGATGAAAATATTTTTTCAAGTTCTTCTTTTTTTCTTGTGTATGATAGTTTTTTTAAATTATCTTTATATTTAATGATTGAACTTTTTAAGTTTTCATCTAATTTAAAGTTAAGGGTTGTTGCAAAGCGAACGGCTCTTAATATTCTTAGGGCATCTTCTTCTATTTTTTTATCACTGTCACCAACTGTTCTTATTATTTTTTTGTCTAAATCTTTTTTGGCATCAAGCATATCTATTAGATTGCCATTTATATCTATACACATTGTATTTATTATAAAGTCTCTCCTATTTAAGTCTTCTAATAGGTCATCGACATAGTTTATACTTTCTGGTTTTCTAAAGTCCTTATAATCGTTATCGCTTCTAAATGTTGTTAGAGCGAATAGTGTTCCTTTATGTTTTACAATAACACATCCGTATTCTATATTTGTTATTTTAGTATCATCAAATATATTGGTTAAATCTTTTGGCCTTGCGTTTGTACATATATCGACATCAGAGCTTTTTCTTTTTAGATATAAGTCTCTTGGAAATCCACCTACTATATATGCTTGATAGTTATTCTTTTCTAGTATTTTTAATACTTCTATTGCGTTTTCATACATTTTATCATTCCTTTACGAGAAAAAAAAGGCGTGATGCCTTTTAATTTAAAGCTTCTTTTAATTTAGATCCTGCTTTAAATGTAACTGCAGTATGTGCAGGAGTCTCAACTGGTTCACCTGTACGTGGATTACGACGAGTTGCTGCTTCTTTTTCTTTAGCAGTAAATGTCATAAATCCTGTTAATGCAACTTTCTTTTCTGTTTTTAAACCTTTTACAACGCCATTTAACATTGCTTCTAAAGCACGTGTTGCATCTGCTTTTGTCATGCCTGTTTCTTCAGCCATATAGTTTACTAAATCTGTTTTTGTCATGTTTACCTCCTATACATGTTAGTAAGCTTATCTTGCCTACATTTAAATGTTACCATTTTTACATAATAAATGCAACACTTTTTTATTATTTTTTAATAGTTTTTGTTTTTTTTACACCAAAAAACAGTACGGCCTGATAAACTATACTGTTTTGAGTTTTTTAGAAATTGTTGTACCATTTATATTAGGCTTTATCTAATATAAATACTAAATGAATATTATCAGTATTCACCACAACGTCTTATCATTTGAGTTTACTTTCTCATAAAACAATTGCTTTTGCTTAGCGCTGATAAGGATTTATTAATAACAATTAATAAATTTTTCCTGCTTCTTTATCCCTATTTTATAGAAGTACTGACTTGTATTATACTCTATATAATACCGACCATCTTCAGACAGTCATTCGTGATATAAAATCACTAGTTATTTTATAAGTTATAATATTAATCATTTAATCAAAAGAATAAACATTAATTCATAAAATCATAAAATATTAAGTACCCTATTAGGGTTTACTCTTACTAAGCAATTATATTGTAGCACATCTTTTTTAGGTATGCAATAGTTTTTCGATAATTTTGTCAAAAAATGTAAAAAATGCCTTGATGGCATTTATAATACTATGGTTATCATTGTTGAAGAACCTTTGTTTACTACTTTTGTTAGTGTTTGTTGTAATTTATATCTTATTGTCTCTGGCATTATAGAAAGTTTTGTTTGAATTCCTTCTTGAACGATTACATCAAGTGATCTTCCGAATATTTCTGATTTCCATACGTTGTTTGAATCAGTATCTTTAACTAGATGGTCGATTAGTTCTTTAGATTGTACTTCTGTTCCGATAATTGGTTCAAATGTTGAGTCAACATCAACTCTTATCATATGTATTGATGGTGCGACTGCTTTTAGTCTAATTCCGTATCTACTTCCTTGTTTAATTACCTCTGGTGTATCTAGTTTCATATCTTTTAGAGATGGGGTTGCGATTCCATACCCGGTTGCTTTTACCATTTTTAGAGCTGTTTTTATTTGGTCATATTCTACTTTTGCTTCATTGTATTCTTGCATTAGTTTTAAAAGGTCTGTTTTATTTCTTATTTCTACACCAATTATTTCATTTAGAACAGTATTATATAATTCTTTTGGTGCTTTTAATGATATAGTTACTATTCCAGATCCAGTGTCTACTTCTGAAATGTAAGATTTTTCAATATATTCACAGTCTGTAAAGTGTTTATTGATTGTTTCAATATCTCTTAATTTATCGACTTCAACAACGCTTTCTCTTATTTTTTCAATGTATATTTTCTTTAGCCAATTATTTGCATCTAAACAAGCTATCCATTCTGGCATATTTACTTTAACTTCTAATACCGGGAATTCATATAGTGCTTCTCTTAGGATTCCATAAATATCTTTTTCGTTCATATTTTCAATATTTATTGGTAAGGTTGGTACATTGTATTCTTCTCTTAATTTTTCTGATAATTTTTCTGTTTCTGGTAACATTGGGTGTGTTGAGTTTAATAATACGATGAATGGTTTACCGATTTCTTTTAATTCGGTTACAACTCTTTTTTCACATTCTACATATTCTTCTCTTTCAAACTCCCCTATTGATCCATCAGTTGTTACAACTATTCCAATTGTTGAATGGTCTTTAATAACTTTTTCTGTTCCTATTTCGGCTGCTTCTACAAATGGTAATGCTTCATCATACCAGTATGACCTGTTTTTGTGATACCCTTTTGTATTTTTAAAAATTGCAATTAAGCAATGTATCATTTTCTTATACTAATACTTCACTTTTTTTAATTCTATAATGAATTTCTAGCTTTTTGTCTTTTGTTACGTATATCTTATCAATTAATTTATTCATAATTTCTTTTGTTGGATTTTCCATATTTAAAAACTTATTAATAATTTCTAAATATTCTACATAACAATTTGAATCTTCTTCTATACTTGAAATTTCATTCTTTAATATTTCTAATTTTTCATTTGCAGTCTTAATTTCTTCTTCAGTAATATTAAATAGTCTAGTGTATGTTTCTACACTTATTATATTGTTAAACTTATCATCATATAAAGAATCTTGTTTTCTTTTTAAATCTTCTATTTTGTAATTTAATTCTTCTATTTTTTTAAGTTTATCTTGTCTTGGGTCAATATACTCACTTTTAATAATACTTTCAAATTCTTCTTTATCCTCAATATACTTATTTGCCATATTACTTAATTTATCATAGACAGTTTTTTCTAGTTTTGTATAATTAATATAGTGGGAAAAGCATATATCATATTTACTAAACTTACGATAGTTATTACAATTCATTGTAATTCTATCTCTTTTTTTATCATAACTAATACTCATTCTAGCACCACAGTCTTTACAATAAACTAAGTCAGATAATACATATTCTACATTTCTACGTTCTGGATTATAAGTATTAGAAGAATCTTTAATGGATTGTGCTATTTCAAAAGTTTTTTTATCAATAATTGCTTCGTGAGCATTTTCTTTTATGCACCATTCATTTTCTGGAACACTTTTTCTTTTTTTGATTTTATAATTAACTTTTTGAAATTTGTGTTGTATTAAATCTCCAATATAAACTCTATTTTTAATAATATTACTTATAGATGTATGTTTCCATATTTCAGGATGGTCAAATTTATTTAATTTTGAACCAGAATATTTAAACATAATAGGTGTAGGTAATTCTTCCCTTGTTAGTATTTCAGCAATCCCAGAACTACCATAACCTGCTACATATAAATCAAATATTCTTTTTACAACAGGAGCAGAATTTGGATCAGGTATTAACTGATGTTTATTGTTTGGGTCTCTCATATATCCATAAGGAGCAGAACTACCACAAAATTTACCATCTTTTTTCATTTGAAGTAAATTAGAACGAACTTTTTTTGAAATATCTTTTGCATACATATCATTCATACTTAATTTAAATGGCATCATATCAGAACCACTTGTTTCATAAAAAGTATCTATATCATCATTTACGGCAATATATCTAACATCATTTTCTGGAAAGTATGTTTCAACATAATATCCCGTCATAATATGATCACGACCTAATCTTGATAAGTCCTTTGTTATAACCATATTAATTTTTCCTTTTTCAATGTCATTTAACATTCTTTTAAAATCTGGACGTTCAAAATTAGTACCCGTATAACCATCATCTATATAAATATCAACTGCAACTAAATTTTGTGCTTTTAAATAGCCATTTAATAGACTTCTTTGATTAGTAACGCTTTCTGATTCCATGTCGTCGCCATCTTCTCTTGATAATCTTATATAAATAGCTATTTTAAATATTGTATTGTCTATTGTATATCTATTATACATTTTAACTCCTTTCGCTAGACAACACTTTCACTTCATTAGTTAAGTTAATTATACTATTTTTTTTTTCAGATTTAAATGTTTTTTCAGAATTAATCTTTGAATTCTTATTAATAATATAATACTTATATATACAACTTTTTAAAACTTCTTTTAAATCATAGCCATTACTGTCATAAAATTCTAAAGTTTCATACATAAATATTCCTCCACTCATCAAATCTTATGCGTAATGTTTTATAAAAATTACTTTTGTTCAATATCAATCACGCACCTTTCTATCTCTTCATTATTAACACCTTCATTTCTATATTCTTTTAATAATTCTTCCATTTTTCTTTTTTCTTCTTCAGTTGGAGGTATTGATTCACATCTTTTACCATTCCAAACCATAACACCATCAGAATCATATCTAATATGTGGTGCTTTTCTACCGTTTGCTATATCATCATAATTATCTGAAATATCGTTAACTGTTATAAAACTTTGTATTTTATTATTAGATGAATAAGAATTTAAATAACCTTTAACATAAACTCTATTACCTTTAACAAAAAAATCCTTATATATTGTATAAAGATCTCTTTTAATATTTAAACTAGAATAAGTTTTAGATTTATTAAATTTAGTTGTAGTTAAACCAAATTTAATATATTCATTATTGTTATCTATAATGTTATTAATTACACCAGAAATAATTATTTCGTTTATATCTACAATCATATATCAGTCCTTTCTTTTAATTAATTTTAATTATTTTATATTTATATTTTTATATATATTTTATATTTATATTTTTATATATATTTTATATTTTATTTTAATATTTATTTTATGGTAGAAAAATACTTCTACATCCCCTAGAAATATTTTGCTATACCCCTAGAAGATTATTTCTATACATCTAGCAATTTATTTCTTACCTCGTTTGATAGGTATATAGTTCTTTTATAATTAATTACTTTAATAATTACTAGGTTATTATCTTTAAGTTTTTTTAAAGCATTTGTTATTGTTCTTTTAGACACATTCATTCTAGTAGAAAAATACTCATTATTAGCATAGCACTCATTATTTAAGTTTAATGATATTATTAAAGACATTAGTATTTTTTCTGTTGCATTTAATTTTTCATTTTTTATAATAAAATCAGGAAGTATAGAATATTCACATTTTAATCTTTTATTCATATATCTTCCTATCTCTCTATTTCGTATGATTTATCATAATCATTATAAATAACTTTTTTATTTTGTTTATCGTATTCAAAATAAAGTATATCATTATATTTATCTATTACTTTAATTTTATTTCTATTAAGCAAATACAAATCAAAATTATCAGTATTTAAATTATCTTTTAAATATCTTAATATATAAAATTGTTCTATTGTATCTACTTTATTTTTTAATATATCTTCTTTACTTAATAATCTCATTTAATCGCTCCTTTCTTTAATTTTTCAACAAAAAAACTTGTATAGGTTTACAAGTCTTGAAGAAAAAAGAGTACAATATCCTTGTGTAAGCGTTTATTTTAAATCCTGCTCAAGGATTATGATCTTATATTATCTATAAGATTGTGATACTAACATAAATCTACGAACATTTACTGTATCACTATACTAGGTATTTATCCTAGTAAATGAATCATATACATTCCTTTGGAATACTCGTTATATATAAGATATTTATATTTTTCAAGTATTCCTAGATGCTTTTTTAATCCAACATTTGTTATTGATAACTCTTGTTGAATTTCACCAACATTTAGATGTAAGATATTTCTATCATATCCTTTTGAGTAAATATATGCGAATATTTTTTTACCCTCTGGATTGATATTTTTATCTTTCCATAATCTTGGTGGAACTTCTAGTCGTTTCCTAGCCAAATATTTTTGCCTCCTTTCTATGTAATTAACATTCGTTTTAAATTTGTTAACTTTAATTAACACAATACCAATATATATCATAATTACTAACTTGTCAACACTTTTATTAACATTTTTATTATTTTTGTTGACTTTTGTTAACATTTATAGTAAGATTAATGTGTGAGGTGTTAGAAATGCAAGAAAAAAAGATTGGTGAAATTATTGCCGAGCAAAGAGAAAAAGCAGGTTATTCTCAAAGACAACTTGCAAAAATTGCTAACATAAGTAATGCAGAATTATCTAAAATAGAATCAGGTGAAAGAGAAATACCTAATCCAAAGACTTTAAGAAAGATAAGTAATTATATTGATGTTAATTATAATGAATTAATGTATATGATTGGTTTAGGTATTGAAGTAAGTCCTCTTAATCCTTTTATTAAAGATTATTACTCATCTTTAAAAGGTGAAGAACTTAACGTTGCTGAAATAAATGTTTTAGGTAGTATTGAAAATGCTGAAAAGTTAGTGTCATCTTGTAAGAATAATTTAGAGAAAAAAGATATTACAGAACAAGAAATAGAATTATTAAACAATACAATTAAAGATACTGAATATCAAATTAATTCTTCAAGAGAAATTATTAAATTAATTCAAAGTATTAAAGTAAAGGAGAGAAATAAAAATGCAAAGAAGTGATTTAAAAAAGAATGCAATTAAAATTGCAATAGTGTTATTAAACTTATTTTTAATCGTTAGCTTACTTTTAGTTTTAGTATTTAAAAATGATTATGGTTATTCGTTGTATTGGGTTATATGTCCATTTTTACTTGTTGTTGTATTATTATTAATTAATAAATGGAGTGTATTAGGACTAAATGCAGATACAAAAGATTCAAAACTAATACAAAGATCATTTGATGATACAACAGTAGTATCTACTGTATTCTTTGGTTTAATATATTTATTAATTCAAGGACTACAAATGTGGAAAGAAGAATTATCAAGAAATTCATTTGTTATTATAGGTTTCTTTATAGTTGTTATTATTTATCAAATGATTACTTATTTAGCAATATATAATGCAAAAAACAAAACAAGAGTATTATTAGAAAAAATTAATAAAAATGGAAAATAAAATTACGAACACGTTTTGTTAAAATGTAAATTTTAATGAAAGTGAGAAAAGTAATTTTATAATCAATGCTTTTGTGTTAACAAAAGAAAAAATAACCTAATGACTTTTCTAAAAGATTAGTCATTGGGTTATTTTCATAAGTAAAAGCGACGCACGTTTTGTTAGCAATGTTAATGAAAGTGGGGATAGCTTTTACTCTTTTTTGTGAAACAAAAAAAAGACGACAATATTACTTACGAAGTTTGTAAGTTTGTCGCTTAATCGGGTTTCAAAAGGGTTGTCCCTTTGCACACTATTCCTAGTTGGCTCTGCCAACTTGGTAGTGTGTTATTAACTCGTCAAAAGAGTTAATCAAAACAACCGAGCCATTAGTTATGAAATTTCTTTTGGCTCGATTTAGTTTAGGTGTACTAATATTACTATTTATCAACAACAACTGTAGATAAATACTTATTTATACTATCTTCATTCGGATCAAAATTTTCATAAAGTTTCATTTCAAGGGTAGTCATTGTAGAATAATCATCCTTTGTAAATAACTTTATATTAATGTTGTTTTTATTACATAATAAAATTAAATCTTTTAAAGAAAATGATATATTATTTAATTTTTCTAATTCAGTAATATTATTAAGATTAATACAATTATCATTACAAATTATATCGCCATCTTCATTAATTACTTCTTTACAAAATACAGAATTATTTAAATCAATATAAAAAATATCTCCCCATTTTTGATTAATCTTTTCTGCATCACCAAGTCTATTAAAACCATTCATATTAGCAATAACAAGGTCTATGGTGTAACCAATAGTATTTCTATTTTCATTAATTATTTTAGACTTATATACATCAATAATGGTATTAAAAATCAATTTAGTATCATAATTATTTAATCCTAATTTATCTTTTCTTAAATTATCAATTTCACTTTTAATATTCATTTCTAATCTCCTTAATTTTATTACTTTTTACTAATTAAACTCATTCCTAATATTTTTTTCTTATTTCTAATTTTTTCTTCAATTTTATCTTTTTGTTTATTCATTTTTGAAAGCATATCTAAATTTTCATCCGTTTGTTCGTGCATCATTCTTACAGTTCTTTCAAATGACTTCCAATCAAAATTTCTTTCATCCTTGCGTCTTAAACAAAATATTAATATTACAATTCCAGATAATGCTATTACTATAAAAAATGCAATTTCTATTTTAGCAATTATTTCCTGTTCCATACAAATAGCCTCCTAAAAAATACTAGAATATTTAAAACTACTAATTCTAATCTTTTCTTAAAAAGAACTTTCTTCATTTTTTTTACCATATCCATATATAAAAAATAATCAACTTCATAATAAAGCGTATATTTAAAAAATTCTTTTTTATTCCATTTCTTTCTTTCATCAATAATAACAAAAATTCCATATATTAAAATTAATATCATTGCAATAACTAATAGAACTATGCTTTCTATTAAATCTTTATTCACACTAACCACCACACATTACTAATTATATAATGAAGCAATAAAAGGTATCCTTTTTGATAATTTACCTAAATAATATATTCCTATACTTTCAAAAACAGATAATGCTAAAGTCATAGCAAAAACAATATTTGCACCACTTACAGTAAGTACATAGTCAAGTGGAATGTCATTTGCATTACAATAACTAATACTAAGATTGTAATTAAAATATATCAATATAAACATAATAACTAAACCAAGAATTATTAAAGTTGTTTTTAATAAATCATTTAAATTGTATTTCACATTGCACCTCCTAATATTTTTTTTGTACTGCTATTAATATTATATCATCTTTTTCAACGATTGTCCCGTACTTTTATCAATAAATTTTAATTAAATGGGAAAATTAATTTGGTGAGATAATATGTATAATAATAATATAAAATTTTGTAGAGAAGAATTAGAAATGACGCAAAGTGAATTAGGATATGTTTTTGGGGTAAGTAAGCAAACAATTTCTGGTTGGGAAACAGCTGGTGATACTATACCATTTAATAAATTAGTTAAATTTTCAAATATGTATGAATATTCATTAGATTATATTTCTGGATTTACAAGAAAAAATGTAAAACATAAAAAAGCTGAATATAATAAAGTAGAGATAGGAAAAAGATTAAAGTTATTGAGAAAAGAATTAAACCTTTCACAACAAGAACTTGCAGACGATTGTAATATTTCTCAAACAACATATAGTGGCTATGAAACAGGCAATTATTTAATTAATACAATAACAATATATACAATTTGTAAAAAATATAAGGTTTCTATGGACTGGATAGTTGGTAGAACAAATGCTAAATACTTAAAATGATTGGAATGTTGCAATATGAAATTCAAAAAAATTAAAAATTTACGAATAGAACATAATCTAAATCAAGAAGAACTTGCTCAAATACTTGAAGTTAATAGATCAACTTATACAGGTTGGGAACTTGGGACAAATACTATTCCATTAAGAAAACTATTTGAATTAAGTAATTACTATAAAGTTAGTATAGATTATATAACCGGTTTAAATAAAAATAATTATTATATTTACAGTTCTGATAAAATTAATTTTAAAATTGTTGGAAAAAATTTAAAAGAGTTAAGAAAGAGTTTGGGTTTTACTCAAAAGGATATAGCAAATTTGTTAAAAATTTCAGTGTCATCTTATACTTTATATGAACTAGGTAAAATATTAATTCCAACTTCTTACATTTATAAATTAGCTAAAAAATTTGAATGTTCGATAGATGAGATAATAAAAAAATATTAAATTGTTATTTATTTAATATTTTTTTATTATCCTGTATTAAATTTCTTAATTCTTCTGCTGCTTTTGAAATATCATCTGTAGATAATATTGGTCTTATCATTGCATAACCATCTATTTTTATATCTTTTAATAATGGTATTGTATCTTTATTAATGCCTCCAATTACAACTACAGGAATTGTAGAAATTTGACATATTTTTTTTAATTCATCAATTCCTACTATTGTTGCATCACTTTTTGTAGTTGATTTAAAAATTGCTCCTACACCTAAATAATTTGCACCATCTTTGATTGCTTTTGTTGCTTCTTCAATATTGGCAACCGTTACTCCAATTATCTTTTCAGCACCAATTAATTTTCGTGCTTGAGAACAAGATATATCATTTTGTCCAATATGAATACCATCAGCATTTATTTTTTTTGCAATTTCAATATTATCATTAATAATTAATGGAACTTTATAAGTATCTGTAATTTTTTTAATACTAGTTGCTATTTTTAAAAATTCATTATAAGACTTATTTTTTTCTCTAACTTGAACGATACTTACGCCGCCTTTTATTGACTGTTCTACACAATCTTCTAACAAGTAATTATTATTCATTTCACTATTAGTGCATAAATATAAACTATAATCTATCATTTTTTACCAACACCTTTTTAATAGTGTTATTTTCAAAAATATAATTAAAATATTCATCATCTTCAGCATTCATTATTACATTAGGTAAATTATTTTTAAAACTTTCTTCTAGTTTTTTTAATTTATTAATATCTATTATATGTTTAAAAACTGCACAGTCATATATATCTTTTGGTCTATTTTCTGATTTGCACAAGAATAATGCTTCAGGTGTTATTGAATAATATTTAATTCCATTGTGGAATTTAGGACAACTTGAAAAACTTAATTCACTAATAGAAGGCGAATTATAAATATATTCAACATAACTCTGACCATTCTTATCTATAAAATAATCTTTTTGAATTATTGAATTATCTTTTTCTCTTACATACATAAAAACGGTTATTGGTATATCTATTATATCTTTATAATACATTTTTAACATTATTCTTTTTGTTCCATCTTCACGATCTCCAAGTTTTCTTTCAAAAGAGAAGTTATAATCATTACAAACTTGCTCTAACTTTGTTAAGTCATCCATATTAACAAAAACATCTAAGTCATGATGGTATCTTTCCAAATTTCTATCAACTAATAAATAAGAAAGAATTCCACTTGTATAATAATACTCAATATTATTTTCATTAAGCATCTTATTATATTCATCAAATATTTTGTATATTTGTTGGTGATTTTCTTCTAAATGGATTTTATTAGGATCTATTTTCATATCTTTTAACCAATTATATCTTTTAAATAAATCATCAATAGCTATGTTATATTCACTAGCAATCATACTTAATTTTTCTATTTTACTTTGTTTAGAACAACTATCGTTACATATATTATATATTAAAATATCTAATTTATCTTTTTCATTCATAATCATAAAATTACCTCTTTTCTATGGAAATGGATGTGGCATATTTGTTAATTCACTATTATAATCTAAATTCAATTTTTTTGGTACAAGGAAAAACCTTGTTGCTCCAAGTCTTGGATATAAATGGCTTTTATTTAGGTCGATTAAACTAGGTGCAATTACCTTAACAACTTTAATGCCCGTTTTTCTTATATCATCTGTAGTTAATTCTTTATAATAAACATTTATATTAACTTTTTTCAATTCTTTCAATAATTTATCAAATGAAATCTTTTCTTTTTCGTAATTTATTTTTTTGCTATCAAATAATAATTGATTAAAATTCTCGCCTTGATAATACAAAAAATGTTCATATAAAGTTTTAATTTTATTTGGATTATCTTGACGAACATCCATTATATTTAATGAATAGAAATAAGTAAATAAGCATTCTTTTAAAGATTTATTAATAGCATAGTCTGAATCTAAACTAGCACAAGCACCTATTCCATAATGTATATTGTTTTTTTCGTTTTTATATATAATTGATAAATAAATAGGTACTTTTATATCTGAATATAATTTATATATTTTAATATTATATTCTTTTTGAATCATTTTAATTAACTTTTTATTATCTCCATTTATTGATTTTATATTAATTTCTGGTGGATTTAATCGTTGCATAAAGTTAATCATTAATGCATCTCTTTCAATTAATTCTAATAAACCGCTTTGAAAGCATTCATTTAAAGTGAAACCAGCAGCCATACCTGTTGATGTAGTCTCAGCAACTGTTTTATTTAAATCAAATGGTAAATAAATTAAACTAGCAGGCCAATATTTAAAATTTTCTTTATTATTAATATCATAAATTTTAGTCCATTCAATATTTTCACTATTTGGATTCAAAAATAATTCTAATTCTTTATATTGATTATCTGAATATAAGAAATAGTTATCAAATATATATTCCTTTTTTAAGTTTTCTTTTTTATCTTTTATAATTTCATTTTGCGGAATATAAGACATACAATAACGTTCTAATGCTTCTGCTAAACAACTAGTCATAGCAATTTTTTGACTTTCATTTACACCTAAGCCACCACTTGAAACCTCTCTGCTTAAATCAAATAGTGAAACAGTATTTGCACTTAAACATTGATACATATGTAGATTATATTTATCTAATTCGTGACGTTCCAACATAGCATTTACAATACCGAACTTGTCGCTAAATATATCTGCTAAATTTTTATATTCCTTACCTAAAATATTTATTATTTCTTGTCTATCTAATATTAGTTTATTTTTTTTCATTATCTTCACCCGGAACTTTTAAAATTGAATGTAAAATTATATTTCCTTTTTTATCCAATTCAATAATTTGATTACTTTTTAGTTCATTTTTATATTTTTTAATAAGTGAATCACATTTTTTCTTAAACATCTTTTTATATATTTTTGTTGTATATATACTATTTGATTTAATTCTTCTATAAAACGAATCTTTATAAAAGTTATGATCTATTATTGGTCCTATCAAATATGATTTTTTGGTTTTAGCAATCATAATTGACTTATTTTCAGTATTTCTAGTCTTTAAATAATAGCTATAAAACAAATAATTATTTTTTGCCATAACGAAGGCTCCTATCATCTTTTTTTGTCATAAGCTCCACAGCTTCTTCGCTAAACTTATCTAAATTTGATATTAGTCTATCTTTCTCTTTAGTTTTATCATTTACTGCAATAAACCATTTGCCAATACTTGTATTCATAAAATTCTCTATTTCTTCAAAAGTTCTTGTCTGTTTAGTTTTATATAAAGGATCGCATACAACAAATCCTTTATCATCATAGCCTGTTAATAGTATCGCATGATAAATACCAGATAGTTCACCTGCTAATATAACTAGATTACCTTCTTGTAATTTTTGTTTTAATATATTAGTATTTATTGAAATACCATTTAAAACTTTGGCTCCATTATTTTTTGCAAATCCCAAGTATTCTTTATATTCTTTCATTGCAGATTCAAAATCTTCTTTATTAAGAGCATTATGCTTATTTTCAAATAAATTATCACTTTCATGATATATGGTAGTATCTAAATCATTTTTTGCCATATGAAACGCTAATGCAGAAAATGGAGTACCACTCATATATTTAGAACCATATATTCTATATAATCTTCTTTCATCATACCAATTTGCTTTTTCTATAACTTTATAATATTCTAATACCATCATCATACAAACAACAGCACAAGTATCACCACGTTGTTTATATGGTCTAACATTCTTTTCCATTTTTTGTTTCCTTTCATTTTTTAACATTTCTAATGAATTTATAATTACATCATTATTAAATTCATATATATAACCATTATTTTTTAAAATACCACTATTATTTAAATATTCTAAAACTTTTCTTCTAAATAAAAATCCTGAAACACCAATTAAATTTGATGCAATTAATTTTTCATCTAAATTATCATAAATAATTATATCTCTAATAGCTTTTCTATCACTATGCTCTAATGTAAAATAGAAATGTTGTGTTTTGTATGATTCGGGTATTTTATAATGCTTAATATCTTCTAAAATTTCTCTTTCTGACATTTGTAAATTATGACTAAATTTTTTTGCAAATCTAGACATAAATATTTTTTCATCCCCAGCATGATATTTTTTCAATAAATATTCTTTAAATTTATAAATATCAGCATCTTTAGTTTTAAGTAAATATATATAAAATAAATGGTCAATTTGATATTGAGCAAAAAAGGTTTCTATTGGTGGAGTAATTAACATTACATTGGCATTATTTAATGAGATATTTTCATCTGAAACATTAATACATTGACAGTTATAATCTAAATATTTTTTTATTGCACCTGACATTACAAGTGTTGCTTCATCAACCAAACAAGAAGTAGAATATATTTTTATTATATCATCTATTTCTTTCGGTGATAATTCCATAGAATCTTCTTTAACTATTTTCTCAAAAGCAGGTTCTAATAATAATTCATAATAAGAATTATGCCAATTCCATCTTGTCTTTAATCTATGTAAAAATTCTTCTGGTCTTTGATGAAGTTCTTTTTGCATTAAATTGCTTATTTCGGGATTAGATTCTGCATAGTATCTATTAGCATTAAATAATTGTTGTTCCATTATTTCATCTATATTTATTTTTAAACTTTCTGGGATAATTTTGCTCTTTATATTTTCCATTTATTAAACCTCCTATGAAAGTCATAGATTTTTCTATGACCTAATTAATTTATGATAATTATGCAGTACATAACATATCATATTTTCTATTGAATTTCTTCATTAGTCTTCTCATAATTTCACCTCCTCGAATGATACAAAATGATTAATTTATCCTTTTGTATTAGTTTTTTGATAATGAGATCGCTATAAACTCATTTCATTTTTTATATATAATATTTTTGTCAAAAATTATTATTTTGTTAATGAATAATGAAACAAATTTTATTTTTTATTAAATTCTTTAATTTTTCTTTTTGCTAAACTCGTCTGTGCTTTATCAATCCAATCTTCTCTTGGACCATAAGATAAATCATCAGTAATAATTCTAACTCTATCTTTATTTTGAAGCATATAATCTATTGGAACATATTCATCATTAACAAATGCTCCAACCATTGTATTCCCTATATCAGTATGTATCTTATATGCAAAATCTATTGGGGTTGAACCTTTTGGTAATTCTATTATATCACCTTTAGTTGTATAAACATAAACTCTATCAGCAAATAATTCTGTTTTAACTTGATTCACAAACTGTTGATTATCACCAAACATTGAATTAATTTCTGTTAACGATTTAAAAAATTGAAATTTTTGTTTTAAATCATCTTGCATAACATCTCTTGCTTTTCCCTTTTGCTCATCCCAATATGCAGTAAGACCAAATGAAGCAACTCTATCCATATCAAACGTTCTTATTTGAGTTTGAACTAATCTATCATCTGGGCCAAACACAGTTGTGTGTAAACTTTGATACATATTTGTTTTTGGATTACAAATATAATCTTTAAACTTATCATTTATTGGATGATATTCTTTATGTATCGCACCTAATGTATAATAACAATTAGCAACTTCATCTACCATTATTTTGAGTGCCAATAAATCATGTATATCAGATAATTTATGTCCTTCATTTAATCTCTTATATATTCCATATATATTTTTAGTTCTAACTTTAATCTCATTTGGAATATTATTATCATTAAGTAATGTTTGTATTTTATATAACATTTCTTTTAAACAATCATTACTTGTTTCTTCTAGCTTTATTTTTCTTTCTTCAATTTTTTTATACATATCTGGTTTTAAATACCTAAGTGATAAATCTTCTAATTCACTTTTTATTCTATATGCACCAATATAATAAGCTAGTGGCACAAATATTTCCATTGTCTCTAATGCATTTTCCTTTTGTTTAAATTCTGATTTAAATTGTAATGTTCTCATGTTATGAAGCCTATCAGCAAGTTTAATAATAATTATTCTTACATCTTCTGTTATTCCCGTTATTATTTTCCTTGTATTTGCATAATTTTGATCCTGCTTAGAAGAGAAATTCATTTTGGATAGTTTTGTTACACCATCTACTAGATTAGCAACATTTTGATTAAAATCGTGAGATATATCTTCCTTAGTAATATTTGTATCTTCCAAAGTATCGTGTAATAATCCTGCACATATTGTATCTCTATCAGCATGCATATCAGCAAGTATATAAGCAACATTCAATGGATGACTTATATATGGTTCACCGCTTTGTCTCATTTGTCCTGAATGTAAATTATTAGCATAATTATAAGCACTTTTTACAATCTCTATTTCCTCTGGATTATATTCTTTTAGTTTTTCTAATAAATCTTGTAATGTAATATTATTCACTAAAACACCTCCTCATAAAAAAAATAATCGGTGCCAAAAAACACATATTATAATGTTTCGATTGACACCGATTTTGAAATATTATTTTTATTTGAACATGAATAGAAGCATGAGTAAACTGTGTTAGTATAATATTTATTTCTAGCACTTAATTTTTTTGAATAATCAATCATGATTTTATCAATTAATCTAATCATACTAATATACCTCCCAAATAAATTTAAACTATATTTTATCATTTTTTCTAGTAATGTCAATATGGTTTTTAAAAAAATGTTGAATATTTTCATATTTTTTTATCTTTCTAACTCAAAATCATCTTTATCTTTTTCATTATAAGTATTTTTATTAGATTTCATATAACTAGGTATGTTGGCATAATCAAATAATTCATCTTCTTTATCAGTACCTCTTGAAATATCATAAACATCATCTGAATTAAAATCTTTATTATCATAATATTCTATTATTTCTCTTGTAGTATCGCTTTTAGATTTATCATTACCATATAGTAATATCTTTCTAAAAAAGTGTTTTATAGCCTCTAAAATGGCTGAAATATATAATTTTAGATTGTTATTTTCTTCTGTTAGATTATGATTTCTAGTTTTTAATGATTTTATTTCTCTTTGCATACTTTGATTTTCTTTTTCTAATGTTTGATGACTTTTGGTATATTCGTTAACTTCTGAAAATAACTCTTGTATTTTAGGCTCTAACTCAATTACTTTTTTTGTTTCATTAATAATTTTATTCATACTATCAAAAGTATCTTTTTCAATAAGTAGTTGTGTTTTACTAAAAGGAACCTTTTTAGTTGTTTTCATTTTTTCATCAAATTCATTCATAACACTATTTAATCTTTCGTTAATATTTTTAACTTTATTTTCATAATATCTAGTAGTTTTCTTTAATTCTTTTGTTTTTTGATGTTTAGCATCACTATTTTTAATGCCTCGTTCTAAATCATATCCTTTTTCAGTTAGTCTTTGATGATATTTATCTTGTAATTCAGATAAATGTATTTTATCTTTAATATATTGTTTTTTAGAAATAGTATATCTGTCAGTATTAGTTCTTTTGTCTAATTTTTTTACAAGTGGTATAACAACACAATGTAAGTGTGGTGTTTCTTCGTCTAAATGAATAACAGAATGTAATACTTGTTCTTTCTTATATCCTAAATCTTCATAAACAAAATCCATACAAGTATTAGCCCAATTTATAATATCTTCTCTTGTCATATTATCAAAAAATTTGTGTGTAGCTGTAAATAGCAATTCATCTGCAACTACATTTCTAGAATTATTTAACATCTCTGTAAATGTTCTTTTTCTTTCTTTTCTCTCTTTTTTCATTCTCTCATTATGTTCTTTTTCATATTCTTTTGTTATTTCTTTAAAGCCTTTTGTATAAGTAGTATTAATTGATACAAGTTCAATGTTATTTTTGCTTAATTCTAATTTAATATCAGGATTAGAATTATATGCTTGTTTTTCTCTATTATTATGTGATCCTATTTGTCTTAAATCGCTCATAGTCATAATAGGTTCACTTCTAAATATTGCATAATTTAAATTCATTTATCGTTCCTCCAATCTCTAAATTTGCATAGAAAAAAAGATATGGGTTTTTCTCATATCTTCATTACATATATTTTTATATGAATTCTTTTAATTTTTATTATAATTACAATAACTTCTTATTTTACATTTTTCACAATTTGGATATTCACCACATATATTTGCTGACCTTAATAAACAAAATTGTATTAATATTGATTCAACAACTATTTCATCACAATTATTAAGATTTGCTATTTTTTTAATAATATTTAATACTTGTTGTTCTGTAGCGTTTTCATTTTCTACAATTCCTAGTCTATGATTACCAAATAATCTTTTAAGTTGAACACTGTTTTTACAAGTATTAATACCAATTCGTTTTAAATAATCATAAGCAAATGCTCGTCCAACTTGTGCCATTTTGTATTTTCCATCATTTAACATATTAGCAATATCATTAGGAGTTTCAATACTCACAAAGTTATCTAAACTTCCATAATCTTTTTCTATTTTTTCTAAAACTATTATATTTTTTGATAATGATTTCATCTGATTATTAATCATAGGATTTGTACAATGAATATTTCTTAATTTTTTTACTAAAATATTTGGATTTACTATTTTTAAATAATTCTTATTATAATTATGAAATATCTCATCAATAGCATCTATATTTTCTCTTATATTATTATCTCCCCATCTATGATTAGAAAGTTGTGCTATTATTAATGCTTTTAAATGTTCTTCAAAGGTATATTTTTTACCTTTTTTTCTTAAATTAACACTATTAATTAAATCTTTAACATCTTTCATATAATCATAATTTATTTTTTCCATACTTAATTTTATAAGAGGGTATATTGTTTTTAATTCCGTATCTTCTAATAAAGTAATTTTCTTTACTAATTCATAATTAGGATTATATGCTATTTGATTATTAATACAATCTTTTAAAATCTTTATAATTTCTTCATTAGATAAGTAATTAACTTTCTCAATAGGGAATATAATTTTATTTACCTCAACATATTTTATCAGTAAAGGTATTAACTCAGGATTTTTAAAAATTTGCTCATTTTTCATAAAAAAATATCTCACTTTCTTAAATTTAGTCTTTAACTAATAAAGTGAAATATTGTCTAAACCCTTATTTTATGGGTTTTATTTATTTTTCTTTTGGGGTATCACATATTCTCGAACACCCATGGTGTATGAACCATTCTTGGTCCATTTTCATCTTCATATCCTTTGGCACCTTTTATTACATAACCTACGCAATCAACTAATCGAACACTTGCTTCAAAGTTATCAATTTTGATATTTGCTGCATTTGATGGCACGAACTTTGGTTCTGTTGTCATTATTGTTTTTCCTTGAGCTGATTGTGGAATCTCATCTAAACATCTTTTCTTTTCATATTCATCTTCAATATTTGGTACGACTAGTGTTTCAATAACCTTCTTTATAAATGTTGATTTTCCTGTTCTTACTGCTCCTACTACCCCAAAATATATATCACCGTTCGTTCTTTCAGTGATACTTTTTATTATTTCTAATTTATCCATATTTACCTACTTTCATTAAAATATATGAGTTAGGTATTTTTTTATTACTTTTTTATAAAGAAGATTGATATAAAAAACAAGTCTAGTAAAACTTGTTTTAGCTCTGCTTAAGATTATTTTGTTATAAGATTAATCATAAAATTGTGTCTCGGGATTGACACATATTGACTTTTTGCAACTTTTTATTGCCTTTTTATATTTTTCATTATATAATTTTTTCGTGTGATTGTACAATGAATATTTTTTGTAAAACATTAAATATTTAAGAGCTAATTTAGATATCGTATATAAATATTTGGAAAATGTTCTATTTTATTTATTGTATTACGGACAAGATAATGATAGTTTTCAAAAACACCAAAAGAAATAAACATTGAAGGAAAGGACGTGGGCTAATGAATACTGAAGTCAAAGAGAAAAACAAGTTAGAAGAAAAGAAAAATATTATAAAAATATTTGAAACAACAAATATTAGAACAAAATGGGATGCTGAAAAAGAAGATTACTATTTTAGTGTTGTGGATGTTATCAAAGCATTAACTGATAGCTCAAATCCAAGAAAATATTGGAGTGTTCTTAAAACACGATTAAATAAAGAAGGTTCTGAGTTGACTACAATTTGTAGTCAACTGAAAATGCAATCATCAGATGGCAAGTTTTATAATACTGATGTGTTAGACACTAAAGGAATACTAAGGCTTATACAAACTGTACCTAGCCCCAAAGCAGAACCATTTAAAATTTGGTTAGCTCAAGTTGGTAGCGAAAGAATTGATGAAACATTTGATCCATCCAAAGCAATTGATAGAAGTATTATGATTTATAAATCACAAGGTTATAGTGATGCTTGGATTGAAAAAAGATTAAAAGGTCAATTACATAGATTTCAATTAACAGATGTATGGAAATCTGGTGGTATAAGTGAACCTATGGAATATGGTGTCTTGACAAATGAAATATACACGGCTTGGTCTGGAATGAAAGCAAGTGAGTATAAAGATTATAAAGGAATTAGAAAAGAATCGTTAAGAGACAATATGTCTGATTTAGAAATCCTATTAACAGATATTGGTGAAACTGCTACAAGAGAACTAGCAAAAAAATATAACCCACGAGGATTAATACAAAACAAAGAAATCGCCAAACGCGGAGGTAATATTGCTAAAAATACTCGTGATAATTTAGAAAAAGAACTTGGTAGAAGTGTCATTACAAAAGAAAATAACATTAATCGTAGATATATAGAAAGCAACGAAAATATAAAACAAATAGATACAAATTAAAAAAAATAAGTTTATTAAAACTTACTTTAGCTCAGCTTAAAATAGTTATGGTATAAAGCAAAGCATAATAAAAGCTCTTATTAAATAAGAGCTTTAATTATCTAATGGTGTCCCAGAAGGGATTCGAACCCCTGACCTTTGCCTTAGAAGGGCACTGCTCTATCCAGCTGAGCTACTGAGACATCAACTAGATTGATTATAACTCTTTTTTTTTTTTTAATCAAGTGTTTTTAACACACTTTTGTAAATTTGTTCATTATTTACTACAAATACAACATCTTTTACATCATAATTATCTTTTACAGATAAAGAAATTGTATGAATTACTTCTTCTAATATTTTTGAATTTTCTATATCATCGAATATATAATTATTAAATGTTAATGTTAATATATCATCTTCATTACTTGTTTTTAATAATTTAGTATTGCTGTTTAAAAAACTTAAAAGATTGGTATTATACGTACTCATACTTGTTAATTCTTCTATTATTACAGATATTTTTTCTCTGTCATCATTTACGTATTTTGTTACAGGAACATAATAGTAATCATCTTTATTTTTAGCTGTATAATATATATTTACCGATTTTACATTTTTATAATTTTCTATATCATATATTCTATTTACACCATAACTTCTATCTAGTAAAGCTGGTAAAAATCTACCACTTGGGAGACAGGTTAATATTTCACCATCAACATATAAGATCACTCCTTTTACATCTTCAAGAGATGTTAATGTATATACTATACTTGAAATTAGATCTTCTTCATTTTCTTCTTTTATATCTAAAAATTCTTTACTAAAGTTTACTTTCAAAATATTATCTACATAATCTACATTTAATACTCTAGTATCACTTGGAATTGTTGCTCTAAAGCCATTGGGTACAAACTCATTAAATGTTCCTTCAAGGGTTAAGATTGATAGTAATTCTTTGGCTTTTTCTACAACATCTTTTCCTGATACTGGTACTTTTGTTAAGCTTACATAATTATAACCATCTAATAAATATATATCATTAAATGCAAGGTTTTCTTTTGTATAGTTTAATTCTTGGGTAAATTTTTCTTCTTTTGGAATTAAGTATATTAATGTCATTGCAAATAATGCGCACAATGATATTAATATTTTTCTTATTGACATTTTGTAAAACATTTTATCACCTATTTCAATATATGAAAAAAGCACATTTTTATGTGCTTTACAGAGTAATTTCTCCAAGTTTTAAAAGTTCAACTACCGCTCCTGCTCGACCTTTCACGCCAAGTTTTTGCATTACATTTGATATATGATTTCGTACTGTTTTTTCGCTGATTTCTAATATTTCAGCTATATCAGATGTTGTTTTATTTTCAACTAATAATTTAAAAACTTCGCGTTCACGTTTAGTCAGAATACTTTTCATTCCTTTCCCTCTCTTCCCTATAGGGTGGTTTATATTCATATTATTTTATGCTGTCCTATGAATATTGGTGAGGAATAAAACCTATTTTTGTATATATTTGTAGTAGTCATATTTTTGAATTAAAGATGATGCTACTGTAGCATTTTTTACATAATTATTTATTTCATCAACATATGTTTTATCAACTATACATTTATCAGCGCAAAAAAATGTATCTGTATTTGCATCATATTTACCATTTTTATTAATCCAACTATTATCACTGAAGATTACAAGTCCATCATTTGATGATAGAATATCTTTTCCGATTAATAGTCTAGAGTCATATTCAAATCCAAATAGATTCAGCATTGTTGGTAATATATCAATATTACTTGCATAGTTATCTATATTTTTATTTTCATCTTTTTCATTCCATATTATTAGAGAACTGTGATGCAAATTATATTTATCGTTTTTATTTTCATCACTTCTTAAGTTTAAAACATCAAGTCCTAATGGGTTTAAATAGTAAGGATAATGGTCTGGTGTTATTACAAAGACTGTATCTTTTAGTTTATCTTTCTTTTCTAGTTCATTTACCAAATATTCTAAACCTCTATCTAAATCGATGTTTGCGGATAAGTATACTTTTAATTCTTCAGGATAATCATAATCTTTTACTAGATCATAATATTTGTGTGCGACTTCATTTTTATCATATTTATAAACGCCGTGAGCACTTAGTGTCACATAGTGAACAAAGAAATTGTCATCGTTTATATATTCGTTTATGGTATTCTTCATCATTTCTTCATCACTTGCGTGGAAAAAGTCACCCATTTTACAATTTTTTACAATATTATCTTCACAAAACTTATATGTTTTAAAGCCTAAATTTTGAAAATATGTTTTTCTATCATAGAAATAGCCGTAATAATTATGATATGCATATGTATTATAGTTGTTTTTATTAAACATACTTACTAACATATATGGATTTGCATTTTTCATTGAATCTTTCAAGTTTGATTCATTGTCAGCTTTTGGTAGTAAGCCCCAGTCAGCCATATATTCACCATCACTTGTACTTTTAGAATATAGTGGTGTATAGTAGTTTGTAAAGTTAAATCCTTCATATGTCATTTTGTATAGTGTTGGTGTTAGTTCTTTATCGATTGCAATTGGATAAAGAGATTCTGCTAGTATGAATATAACGTTTTTATTTTTATAAATACCTGTATATTCATTCTTTTTTGTTGCTTTATTATATTTTATGTATTGATTTAATTCATCGATTTTTTTTACACTTGTTTTTTTATCAAAGTCAATGTCTAATATATTATATGTTTCATCATATTTTGTTTCTTTACTTGGACTTATTTTTTCATCTAGTCCAAATAACATTCTTTGAATATCTAATCTTAATTCTGTTAATACGCCTAACTTTCTTGTTATCATTAATGGTTGTGGAAGATTATAATATAAATTATAATTTGAATAAATTTCATTTTTTCCGATTAACAAATATATAACAAATATTATATATGTTATGAGGGAATATAATAATTTTTTATATTCTATCTTTTTTTCAAAGTCTAATTTTTTATTAAAGATTAATAGTAATATAAATGGTAAGAGTAAGAGTAATACAGCATACCAATTTCTATACATATAACCTAATATATTTTCGTAACCAGTTGCGGCATCTCCAGCCATTGTTAGAGATGCAACTGAGCATACAAATCCTATCATTTTATAGTAAATAAATTGTAATTCATAGATAAATGTTATTGTAAAAAATAGGATAAAAAATAAGATTTTGTTTACTTTTTGATTAAATAAATTTTTTATAAATATTAATATAAAACTTAGAAATATAATTGATAGTATAGGACCTATTATATTGATGTTTGAAAATGCTAATATATGATACATTGTTTCTAGATATGCTAATGATAAAATAATATACAAGTCCTTTTTCATATTCTATTCCTCCTTTGATCCTAATTTAACTAAGACTTCTCTTGGTTTTGAGCCATTATTTGGTCCAATAATTCCTCTTTCTTCAAGGATATCTATTGCACGAGCTGCTCTGTTATATCCTAGTCTAAATTTACGTTGCAATAATGAGGCACTTGCTTTTCCTTGTTCAACAACAAATTCAACGATTTGATTATATAATGGTTCATCATAATCATCTGTTTGATCAAAACTTGATTTAGCGCCCATTTCTTCATCATCCATAAGGAATGTTTCATCATAGTGAGCTTTTTGTTGTCTTATTACGTGGTCAACAACTGCTGCGATTTCATCTTCTGATACAAATGTTCCTTGAACACGGGTTGGTGTACTATCACCGATTGGGAAAAATAACATATCACCTTTTCCGAGTAATTTTTCAGCGCCGGTTGCATCTAATATTGTTCTTGAATCAATTCCGCTTGATACAGCGAATGCAATTCTTGATGGAATATTTGCTTTAATTAATCCGGTAATTACATCTGTTGATGGTCTTTGGGTTGCTACGATTAAGTGAATACCTGCAGCACGAGCCATTTGAGTGATTCTCATAATTGAGTCTTCAACTTCTTTTGCAGCAACTAACATAAGATCTGCAAGTTCATCGATGATAACTACTATAAATGGCATTTTATGTAGTTTTTCTTCTTCTGGTAATACTTTATTTTGTTTTTCAATGTACATATTATATCCGGCTATATTTTTATTACCTGTTCTTTCAAATTCATCATATCTTCTTTCCATTTCAGTAACAATTTTTTTAAGGGCAACATTGGCTTTTTTTGGATCAGTTACTACTGGTGTTAATAGATGTGGCACTCCGTTATAACAGCTTAATTCAACTTTTTTAGGGTCAACTAATACTAATTTTACTTCATCTGGTTTTGTTCGCATTAATATTGATATGATAAAGCTATTTATACATACTGATTTTCCGGAACCGGTTGTTCCTGATACTAGTAAGTGTGGCATTTTGTTTATTTCGGTTGCTTTTGGCATACCCATTATATCTTTACCAAGAGCAACTAATAATTTAGAGTCTTTATTTGGGAAGTTTTCTAATACTTCTCTTAATAATACTCCCATTAGGTTTTTATTTGGTACTTCAACGCCAACTGTTTTCTTTCCTGGTATTGGTGCTTCGATTCTGACATCTTTAGCAGCCATTGCTAAGGCAATTTCTTTATTTAAGCCAAGTATTCTACTTACTTTGGTTCCTGATTTTATTTCAAGTTCATATTGGGTTACAGCTGGTCCGCAGTGATATGATATTACTTTAGCGCCTTCTATTCCAAAATCTTTAAATACTTGTTCTAGTACTGGTATATTTGATTTAGCGTATACATCATTTGTATTATCTTTTGTTTTGGGATTCTTTTTAAGTAAGGTTATTGGTGGATACATATATCCACTTGTATCCATATTTTCGATTAATGGTTTTGTTTCTTTTACTTCTTCTTGTTTTGGTGCTTTTATTTCATCTAGTGTTTTTACTACTTTTGGTCCGTTTTCATATTCTTCTTCAGCCTGAATTATTTCTTCCTTATCTTTCTTACGGTCTTTTAATGTCCATATTTTCTTAAAGAATATGCTTATTCCTGTAAATAATGCAGCTATATTTATTTTAAATAGTATTATTATTCCGGTTGCACATATTATGGCATTTACAACATAGGCTCCTGTATAGTCAAATAGAGATAATAATAGTGATGTAAATATTCCGCCTATTATTCCACCACCTACTACATAACTATATTCTGGTTTTTTAATGTTTTGTATTGCGGTTATAAAATTAGTATATGTATGGTTCCATACGTCTTTTATTGTTTCAGTTCCGCCTTTTAAATAGCTTGTATGGGCTAAGACTAATACGGCTATTAGTATTAAATATAATCCCCATAGTCTTGATGATGTGAAATATTTTGGTTTAGTTCGTTTAATTATACGATATAAACCATCTATAAATACTAAGGCAAGTATTACTTTACCATAGGCACCTGCTAGGAATGATGCGAATGCAACTATTGCTTTTCCTATAATACCGAATTCACCTATTCCGATAATTGCACATAGTACTAAGAATAATCCGTATAATTCTGTTTTATAACTTGTTTCTTTTTTTTCTTCTTTTTTCTTTTTTCTTTTTGCCATACAATTTCCTCCATTATTAAAATTATATCACACATCTTTAAATAATAAAACAAAATAATTATTAAAAATTATTATGAATTATAAAAAGTATAGTTTAACCTATACTTATTTCATATGGATCATTTTCTGTTCCTGATCCTGATGTTATTTTTACATTTGCATTTAAGTTTATTACAGGACGAGCACCTTGCCACGACGTCGGGCTAGCAGCGCCAAGAGCCCCAGATGAATACAAATACCACACACTCGAAGTCATCTCAGATGCGTAGAAGCTCGACGGCGAGGACGTCCAATTGTTATAACCACTATATAAGTAATACTTTGAGTTCATTACATTATACATTCCACCAGCAAGTACTACTTCATCAG
>ERZ824488.222-NODE-222-length-78257-cov-98.080906_pt1 | contig 78257 bp, 88 predicted proteins | sample MGYA00519936_ERZ824488 | MGnify/ENA primary metagenome ERZ824488 (study PRJEB31778, sample SAMEA3449153) | human gut metagenome | biome: human gut; feature: human-associated habitat; material: faeces | place: United Kingdom | collected 2010/2012 ...
AATGTTACACCATTTGGTACACAACTCTTAAAACATTTGAAATTAAAGAGGTTTGTGGAATTGATAACTAATTATTTTAATGAATATAGAAAGGAGTTAGTAGCATGTTAGATAAGAAATATAATGCAGAGGAAAAAGAAAAGAAGTGGCTTGACTACTGGAAAGATAATAAGATTTATGAATTTAAAAGAAATGGAAAAGAAGTATATTCAATAGATACTCCACCACCAACAGTTAATGGAAAAATACACATAGGACATATATTTTCATATACTCAAACAGAAATGTTAGCAAGATATAAAAGATTAAGAGGTTATAATATTTTTTATCCATTTGGATTTGATGATAATGGATTACCTAGTGAAAGATTAGTAGAAAAAGAACAAGGAAAAAGAGCACACGAAATTGGTAGAGAAGAATTCTCAAAACTATGTTATGAAACAACAGATAAATATGAAGCAAATTTCCAAGAATTATTTAGTAAAATGGGAGTAAGCACAGATTGGGATATTCACTATAAAACTGTTAGTCCTTCTACTATAAAAATAAGTCAAACATCATTTTTAGATTTGAAAGATAAAGGACATTGTTATCACAAAGAAAGTCCTGCTTTATGGTGTAATGAATGTTTAACTTCAATAGCACAAGCAGAATTAGAAACAAAAACAATAAAAACAACTTTTAACTATGTTAATTTTAAAACAGTTGAAGATGATGAAGAATTTACTATTGCTACAACAAGACCAGAATTATTACCAGCTATAGTTTGTGTATTTGTTAATCCAGAAGATGAAAAACATAAACACTTAATAGGAAAGACTGCACATATTCCAGTAATAGATGTAGAAGTTCCAATAATGGCAGATGAAAAAGTTGCAATAGATAAAGGTACAGGAGTTGTTATGTGCTGTACTTTTGGAGATCAAACTGATATTGAATGGTGGAAAAAATATAATTTACCATTAAAATATATTTTCACAGATAATGGAAGAATAATTGATTCTGTTCCAAAATATGGTGGATTAAAAATTAAAGAAGCTAGAAAGCAAATTGTTGAAGATTTACAAGCTGGTGGATATATAGTTAAAATTGAGGAACTAGAACACGAAGTTCAAACACATGAAAGATGTGGAAAAGAAGTTGAATATTCAGTAATGAAACAATGGTTTATAGATATAATGAATCATAAAGAAGATTTCATTAAGATTGGAAATGAAATTAAATGGCATCCAGCATATATGCACTCTAGATATGATGAATGGGTTAATAATATTGCTTGGGATTGGTGTATATCAAGACAAAGATATTTTGGAGTTCCATTCCCAGTATGGTATTGTAAAGAGTGTGGTGAGCCTATTTTTGCAAATAAAGAGGATTTACCAGTTAATCCATTAGTTGATTCACCAAAGGTTGAAAAATGTCCTAAATGTGGATGTAAAGAGTTTGAAGCAGAAACAGATGTAATGGATACATGGGCAACATCTTCTGTAACACCTCTTATCAATATGAGATATGGTGAAAAAGAAAACTTTGAAGATATTTTAAAACCTATGAGCTTAAGAACAAATGCAAGTGAAATAATTAGAACTTGGGATTTCTATACAATAGTTAAGAGTTTCTATCATTTCGGACAAAGACCTTGGGATAATGTAATGATTTCTGGATTTGTTATGGCTAATAAAGGTGAAAAAATTAGTAAGAGCAAAGGTAATAGTAAACACGAGCCTATGGATTTAATAAAACAATATTCGGCAGATGTTTTAAGATATTGGGCAGGAACTGGAAGATTAGGTACTGATATTGTATTTAGTGAAGAAACATTACTTCGTGGAAAGAAATTAGTTAATAAGATTTGGAATGTTTCAAAATTTATTGAAATGCACTTATCAGATTATGAAGATAAAGAATTTAATGATTTTGAATATGTTGATAAATGGATATTAGGTCGTTTTCAAGAAATGGAAAAACAATTTATTGACTATTTAGAAGAATATGAAGTAGGATTAGCATTGAATATACTAGAAAAGTTTTTCTGGGAGTTCTGTGATAATTATATAGAAATAGTAAAACATAGATTATATAGACCAGAAGAATTTGGAGATATACCAAGATACAGCGGACAAAAGACAGTATATACATTATTATATAAGTTATTACAAGACTTTAGTATATATTTCCCATTCATAACAGAAGAAATATTCCAAGAATTATACCACAATAATAAATCTATTCATACTACAGAAATTAAAACTTTGGACTATAGTTTTGATAAAGAAATTGAATTAGGAAATCAAATGATAGAAATTATAAGTCAAGCTAGAGGAGCAAAAACAAATAGTAATGTATCTTTAAAAACTCCAATTAAAAATTTATCAATAGGAGTAAGTAAAGAACTTAAAGATGCTATTGATAAGTCTATTAAAGACTTCAAAGCAACATTATTTATTGAAAATTTGGAAACAAAACTAATAGACAAAAACTATGAAGTATATAATGTAGAATTAGATTTGGAAGAAAAAGAAGAAAATAAATAATAAATTAAATTGAGCCTAAAGTATTAGATGAATTCTAATATGGAAGGCTCTTTTTTTAGTGGAAAAATGGAGGTGAAGTAAAATGTGGCAATTCATATTGGGTTTATTTATTGGTGCTAATGTTTCATTATTTTTATATGCAATAATACTTGCAGGAAAAAGAGGTGAAACACATTATGAGTGAAGAAAATAAAATCGGATATTATGCAATTATTCCAGCTACAGTCTTATTTAATGAAAAGATCAAAGCAAATGAAAAACTATTATACGCAATAATAACAGTTCTATCTAACAAAGAAGGATATTGTTATGCTTCAAATAGTTATTTGGGAAGGTTATTAAATGCTCAACCTCATACTATTTCAAAATGGGTATCTCATTTAAAAGAACTAGGATTTGTATGTTTAGATATTATCAAGAATGATAAGGGTGAAATTATACAAAGAAGAATTTATCCTAATGATACACCCTATTCGATAAATAGGACATACCCCTATTCGATAGATAGGACAGAGGGTATGTCCCAAAAAGGACAATATAATAATATAATAGATAATAATATAAATAATAATAAGATAGATAGATTATTTAATTATATAATAGATAAAGAAAAAGAAATTCCAGAAGAATTTATAAATGTTGAATATAATGAAATAATTGTAGCATTAAAAAGATACGAAATGCTGTATGATAAAGAAAGCACAGAATATATGCCTAAAGAAAATCTGGATAAGATTAAGGATATGACATATATTATTGCATTAATGGTGAAAAACAAATTGTTCTATTTATCCAATAAAGTTAGCAGGGATAAGTTGATTCAACTATATAATGATTGCAAGAATAGAGAGAATCAATATAAAGGAACAGACAATCAAATTGAAAATTTTATTAACTATTATTATAAGAGTGTAGAAAATGAATTAACGAAGGAAGCAACACCTTCTTTTTTTATGCCAGATAATAGTGAAATAGAAATTTAATATATAGTAAAGGAGGTGTTTCTTATGCCATATCCATAGTTATAAGAAAATAATAAATAAGAAGGGAGGATTTATCAATGAAAGTTTATGAAGTTGTATATTCAAAAACAAATACAAAAGAAGATGAAGATATATTGATAATAAAAATATTCTTGAATAGGGAAATAGCCTTAAATTACTTAAAAAGACAAATTAAAGAAACTAAAGAGGAATTTAAAGAAACTAAAGAATATGAAATTAAGGAAACAGAAAATTCTTATGAGAGAACTTTAAATGGTAAAATACTTGAAGATTCAATTTATATATGGTTAGATGAAGAAGAATTATATGATGAATATGAACTTCTAATGGAAAGAAAAAGATTGCAAAATGAAAAGGAAAAAGACTATGAGATGTAAGAAAATATTAGTTATAGTGCTAATTCTTATATTTTTCGCAGTCTTTTCTGTATGTGTGTATTTATTATTAAAAGATCTGCAAGAATTAAATGAAAGTAATGAGTCTACAGAAGATTTGATTGAAGAATCCATTGAAATAAATGAAGAAACACAAGAAAAGTATATAGATTGGGATTATCTAAAGTCAGTCAATGAAGATATAATTGCATGGATTGAGATTGAAGGCACAAATATAAATTATCCTATTATAAAAGATAAAGATGTTTATTATTTAAAACATTCATTTGATAAGAAATATAATAGTAATGGCTCTATATTTACAACTAATTTATTTCCATTTGAAGATAATGAAACTATAGTATATGGACATAATATGAGGAATGGTAGTATGTTTTCAAATTTAGGTAATTATCTGGATAAGGATTTTCTTTATTCACATCTTAAATTTAAAATATATACACCTAATGGAGATTATGAAGCATCAATATTTAGTGTATATTCAATAGGAATAGAAACTGAAAGTCAAAATATTAAGTTATTAGATTTTGATGAGAAAATCATATACTATAAAAATGTAAGTAAATATAAAATTGCAAATGATGAAAATATCAATAAAATAGTTAAATTATCTACTTGTTCTTATATAAATGCAAGGACAAGACCAACAGACCAGAGATATTACATTATTGCTAGTTTGAATTCGATTTAGAAAAAATTGTGGAAAAAGTGCTGACAAATTTAAAAATTCACGTTATTATTATGGTAGGAGGTGTCTATTATGATGAAAAAGAGAATCCTTATAATAATAACAATTCTAATATTAGTAGTTCTTGGAATTATAGGAAGTATATATTTTCTATCATACAAGAATGACAGTCAAGCTAAAATAGAAAGTTCAAATGAAATAGATACTATGCCAGAAAATACAATAAATTTTATTGCAGATGATACAAATACAGTAGTTAATAAAGATGAGAGTAATTTAGTAGAAGAAAATGTAGATGATGCAATTATAGAAACAAACAATGATACTCAAGAAACACTTACTAAACAAACTACTCAAACAACTACACAGACTACACAAGCATCTACTCAAACAACAAGTAGTCCATCAAATAATAATTCAAGTTCACAAAAGAAAGAAACTGTAACACAAAGTACGACTACTCAAAAAAACACAACGCAAACATCTACTCCATCCACTTCTCAATCATCAAGTAGCCAAAGTAGTCAACAAGAAGAAACTAAAACAGAGTCAACAGTTGAAAGATGCACAAACAATAATAATCATTCTATGGGCACTGGAAATTCTGGAAAATGGTTTAATTCAAAAAGTGATGCTATTGCATATTATAATGAACAAATCAAATTTTGGGGAGAACAATGGGAAAACAACAAAATAGATAATAACACTTATTATAAAAACTGCCCTTTTGGATACGAAATATGGGATTGCATGTATTGTGGTAAATGGACTATAAACTTTTATTACAGATAAACAAATTATATAAAGGTCAAGATTTAGTTCTTGGCTCTTTTTTTATGGGAGGAAAACTATGATAAAAAGAGTGTTAAAAAAAATTGAAAGATTAAATGCAGACAAATCTAAATTTGTAGTTGAACAATCTAAACTACAGAAAAAAATTGATGATATTGATATTGAAATAAAAGATTATACTACAATAAAAAAGGAATATGAAAAATTAGAAAAAAAATTTTTTGATCTCACACGTTCTAAAGAGGTAAAGAAGGATGAATGAGCTAGATGAAAAATTATTAGAACTTTATTTAAAGGATGTTAGAAAAAAGAAAATATTTTTTCTTATTATAGCAATATTTCTTATAATAAGTATATTTTTTTATGGATTTTATGCTAAATATAAACAATCTTTAAATGATATAGACAACTTTATCCAAGAAGATGATGGAAAAAATATTATCAATGAGAATGGCACAGATGAAAAAACCACTTCAAATATTGAAAATATAACAGTTGAAGAAAATACTGAAAAGGTAGATGAAGTATCAAGAGAAAATACCAATACAGTCGCAAAAGAAGAAAACACAAATCAAGAAACACAAGATAAAACTAAAACAAATATGCAAACTACTGAATCAAGTGGAAATAAAAATAAAAGTACAGAGGAAAAACCTGCAAATAAGGACTTTTTATTTACAGATGGATATACTATGGACAATGTAACACAAGCTGCACAAGATTATTTAAAGTCAAGTGGTTATGCTGGTGAGTGTATTCCAATAAAAGATGAAGAAGGAATATATCTAGGAATGAGAGTGATTTTTCACTAATAATTAAAGACAGTTAATGTCTTTTTTTATAAATTTAAAAAGAAAAGAGGAATTAATAAATGAAAAATAAATTTAAAAATATTTTATTAAAAAGAAACATCGCAATATTAATACTTTTATTAATGATATTTAGCAATCTTGCTCCTGTTTTTGCAATATCAGGTTCAACTAACTTTGTTGCTGCTCAATGGGCCACATTTTATCCAACTACAGAAAGCAAATCTGATTGGGGAATTATTATGAGAAGAATAACAGACAAAACAACAGGACAAACAAGAACTGTGTTCTGTTCTGAACATGGAAAAGATATAGCGACTGGTGTTATACATCATGGTTCTTATTATACGCCAACAAATGCTACTGTTAAAAAAGCATGTAAAGTTGCATATTTTGGATGGTATTCAAAATATGGTGATTATATTATTGATGGTGGAACAACATCAGATGCAAAAAAAGATTATGCTTTTACACAACAATATGTGTGGGAAACTTTAGGACAAAGTACAGCAAAATTTAAAAATGCTAGTATCCAAAGCGAGTACGAAACATTTAAAAATAATATAACAAATAAAATAAATAATATGTCAGCAAGACCTTCTTTTGATGCTACTACAATTACTGTAGAAATAGGAAATACTTACACAATAAAAGATAGTAATGGAGTTTTAGCAGATTATAAAAGTATTGATAAGACATTAAATGGTGTAACATTTAAGCATACAGCAGGAGAAAACAGTATGCAAATAACTGTAAATGATGATTGTAATATAGAAAGTTTAAAAATATCAGATGTAATAACATTAGGCTGGGGATTTGTTAAGGGTGGTACAGAAGATAATGATACTACCATATATTTTTCTTATGATGATGATACAGTACAAAATCAAATATATGCTTTAAATTATAATGATCCGGTTACACTTGCTTTTGACTTAAAGATTAATTTATATGGTAAAGTAGAAATTACAAAGAAAGACAATAAAGGAAATTATATACCTGGAACATCTTTCAAATTAAGTTATAATTCAGATATGTTAAATCCTATTGGAACATATACTACAGCTTCCAATGGTAAAGTTACTGTAGATAAATTAAAACCGGGAACTCTATATATACAAGAAACTGGAACACAAAATCAATTAATTTTGGATTCAACTATTAGAAATGTAACAATTACTGCAAATAAAACAACATCTTTTGAAGCAACTAACAAGTGGAAACAAGGGCGTATTCAAGTAGTCAAAAAAGATGCTGAAACAAATAAAGTTGTAAATAAAGCAGGAACAATTTTTGATATTTATGATTCTAATAATAAAAAAGTAGCATCTATAACTACAAATGAAAAAGGTATTGCTACATCTGAATTATTAGATTATGGTACTTACTATGTAAAAGAATCAACAGCACCAAATAAATATACTATTAAAGTTGAAGTTAGTGAAAATATTGGTGTTGTCGAAGATGGAAAAACATATCAAATTACTATCGTAAATACTCGTGTAAAAGGTAGTGTAACAATATCTAAAGAAGATACTAAAACAGGAAAACAAGCACAAGGTGAAGCTACTCTTGAAGGTGCTGTTTATGGTATTTATGCAAGAACGCCTATACTTGATCCAGCAGATGATACAATGATTTATAATACTGATGTAAAAGTTGGTGAAATTAAAACAAATGCAGAAGCAAATGCAACTTTGGGTAATTTATATTTAGGCGAGTATTACATAAAAGAGATAACTCCAAGCAAGGGTTATAATCTTGATACTACAAAATATAATTTTGATTTAACTTATGAAAATCAAAATGTTAAAATTGTTACAAAAAATGTAACAGTAAAAGAAAGAGTTATTTCACAAGCATTTCAAATTATAAAAATATCAAGTGATGAAGCTGGTGAAGCTGATTTATTGCCAAGTGCTGAATTTACTATAAAAGCACAAAAAGATATAGATAAATATGGTTCTTGGGAAAATGCACCTATCGCTAAAAATGCAAATGGTGAAACTGCAGCAATATTAAAAACTGATGGTAAAGGATATGCAATTAGTGATAGATTACCTTATGGAACTTATATCATAAGAGAAACTTTAGTTCCAGAAGATAAATATAAAGTTGATGATTTTAAAATTGTAATATCAAAAGATAGTGATGAACCTCAAACATGGAGGGTATTTAATGATACCTCTTTTACCTCTGTATTAGCAATAGTAAAGAAGGATGCAGAAACAGAGAAAACAGTAAAAGTAGAAGGTGCATCTTTTAAAATTAAAAATTTAGATACAAATAAATATTATGGTTATTGGGAATGGTCTCCTCTACCACACTATGTTGATTCTTGGACTACTGATGCTACTGGTACTGTTATGACAGGTGATATTTTAGAGGTTGGAAATTATCAATTAGAAGAACAAAAGAGTCCAGAAGGATATTTAATAAGTTCTACACCTATTAAATTTAGAATATCATCTAGCACAGCTTATGAAACTTTACCAGATGGAAAAACACCAGTTATAACTGTTATACAAACTGATACATCTGTCAAAGGAAAAATAAATGTCGAAAAACGTGGTGAAGTTTTAGTTGACTTTAAAGATGGTAAATTTATCTATGAAGAAAAAGGATTAGCAAACGCAAAATATGAAGTTTTTGCAAGAGAGAATATTTATGATCCTTCAAATGATGGAACAATTCTTTATAAAAAAGGAACTGTTGTTGATACTATTACAACAAACTCAGAAGGAAAGGCGACATCAAAGGAACTTCCACTTGGGGAATATTCTGTAAGAGAAATTCAAGCACCAAATGGATTTGTTTTAAGTAATGAAATAAAAGATGTTTCTTTAAAATACAAAGACCAAAATACAGCTATTGTATTTGATAATACTTCTTTTACTAATGAAAGACAAAAAGTTGACATTAATGTCTATAAACAAGATGCAGATACTGGTGTAGGACTTCTAGGTGCTGAATTTGGATTATATGCTAAAAATGACATTACAAATTATAATAGTGATACTGTTTTAAAAGCAGGAGAATTAATTGAATCTGCTACAAGCGATCTTGATGGAAAAGTTCATTTTACATCAGATTTACCATTAACTAATTTTGAAATAAAAGAAATTAAAGCACCTATTGGCTATGCTTCTAGTGATGAGATTATTAATGTAGATGCAAACTACAGAGGACAAGATACTGAAATTATAAATTTAGAATATGAATTTAAAAATGAAATAATAAAAATAGAAGTTTCTAAACAAGACATAACTAATTCGGGAGAAATTGAGGGGGCTCATCTAACAGTTTATGAGAAAGACAATCCAGCAGCAATTTTCGAAACTTGGATTTCAACAAAAGAACCTCATCTTATTAAAGGATTAGAAGTTGGAAAAACTTATGTATTAAGGGAAAGCTCTAGTCCGTATGGATTCGCTATTTCACAAGATGTTGAATTCACAATTAAAGATACAGGTGAAGTTCAATCTGTAGTTATGAAAGATGAATTAGTTTATGGAAAACTAAAATTCAATAAATACGGAGAAATTTTTAATGAAACAATAATAGGTCAAACTGAATTTGGAAAAACTGAAAGTCCAGTATGGAATGAGTCAAATTTACTAGATACTGAAATTACTATATATGCAAATGAAGATATTATAATTGGTAATACAACTTATTATAAGAAAGATGAAAAGGTACAAACATTAGAGAGTGATTGGGAGCCAGTATTAAGTAAAGAACTTCCTGTAGGTTCTTATTACTATGTTGAAACAAAAGTACCTTTTGGCTACATTGCAGATACAAATAAACACTATTTTACAATAGAAGATACACAAATCAATGAGTTACAAATTATAGAATCTACTTTAGTAAATAAAAGAGCAAAAGTTAATATTGATATGACAAAGGTTCTTGAAGAACAAAAAGTCTTTGTAAATGAAGATGCTTACAAAGACATTGTTTTTGGTATTTTTGCTAGAGAAGATATATATGACTATATGGGAAATGTAGCAATAGAAAATGGAACAATGATTAGTACAACTGGAATAACAGAAGATGGATTACTAGAGAATGTTCCAGATTTGCCAAATGGAGTTTATTATATCAAAGAACTTGCAACTAACTCACAATATATATTAAATGATAAAGAATATGATTTTAAAATTAGTTATCAAGGAGAATATATATCAGAATATACAATTCAAGTTGGTGATGAAGGTATAATTAATAATGAATTGGCTCGTGGTACAATTCAAGTTAAAAAGATTGATACATTAGATGAAAATAAAAAATTAGAAAATGTTGAATTTAATATTTCAGCAAATAAGAATATGAGTAATGTAATAACTACAGAAAAAACAAATAGCGAAGGTGTTGCTACTTTTGAAAAATTAGAATTAGGTATTTATTATATACAAGAAGCAAAACAAGTTGATGGTTATACATTAAATGATACTATCTATCAAGTTGAAGTAAAGCAAAATGGAGATATTCTAATAATTGATTGTGAAAATAAACCTACAGAAATAACATTTTCAAAGGTTGATGAAACTGGAACAAAAGAATTGCCTGGTGCTACTATTCAAATTATAGATAAAGAAACAAATGAAATTGTAGATGAATGGGTATCAACTGAAGAATCACATATTGTTAATTATATTATAGAAGGTAAAGAATACATTATGAAAGAAATTACAGCACCATACGGATATGAAATCGCAGAAGAAATAGTTTTTGTAGCTGGTGATGGCGAAAGAGTTACTATGAAAAATATGCCTATTCTAAAAGCTGTAAGAGTTGAAAAATTAGATAAAACTACAAAAGAACATATAAAATCAAATAAATTTGTATTTGGAATTTATGAGGACAAAGAATGTACTAAATTGATCAAACAAGCTGGGGCAAATGAATATGAAGGAACTGCATTATTTGATGATTTAAGATATGGCACATACTTCATAAAAGAAATTCAAGCACCTCTAGGATATAAGCTATCAGAGCAAATTGTAAAAATAGAAATTAACGAAAAAGGTGTATTTGCTGATGGCAAGTCATTAGAAGAAAAAGATTCTATATATAGTTTTGTCTATTATAATTCATTACTTCCAGTAATACAAACTGGTAATGAAACAAATTACATCTTATTAGGTAGTTTGGTAGCAATTTCTTTAATTGGAATAGTAGGAGGAATTGTTTTATTAAGAAAAAAACACAATGAAAAATAATTTGAGTGGGTGAAACTCCCACTCTTTTTTCATTTGTGAGAAAAGAGGAAAATTATGATAGAAAGCAATATAATTTACAATTTTGAAGATTTTAGGGCATTAGTGTCTGACAAAGCAAAAGAAGGAGCTTACTATTTATTATATGATGATTTATATTTTGAGCAAATAGATAAAAATACAATGATAACAAGAGAAGCATTTACAGTTGCAGGAAGATACACAAAATCATTCAATATAATAAAATATGTAGATTTTAAACTTAAAGATAACTATACAACAAAGGAACTTGCAGAATTTATTGAGTTATTAAGAAAACATACAAAAATACTTCTTACAATATACAATCCGAAGAAAAAGGATTGTTTTTTATTGTTCATAAGTAATAGAGATGATTCACAAATAGAAAAAGAAATTAAAAATTTATTGGAAATGGAGATATAGGATATGCAACAACAAGTCAGAATTATAACAACTAAAAAAGGATATGAAGAAATTATGAGCTTTTTACGATCTCATAATAATAAAAAATTAACAAAAAATATAGTAAATGATACTACTTGCAAATACATCAATGATATATATTTTTTTAAGTGGGATAATCCGAAATATTTTAGACTTCTAAAAAATCTATTAACTGTTATTATAAATAAAAATATAACGCAAAGGGTATGTATTATAGATAGAAATTATATCAAATTATATGATAACACTCTATTAGAAGATGAATATAAGGATATACCAATGCCTTCAATGACTTGTGAATTCAATGATAAAGAAACAATTAGATTGTTAAAACAAATTGATAATGGAGGTAATGAAGATGGGATATAGATCAGATATTAGAATTGTAACAAGTAAAAATGGATTTGAAAAATTAAAAGAATTTGTTAAAAATTATTTAGAAGAAAAAAAGGTAGATACTAAAGAATATAATTTATTGGAAGAATTGGAAGTGAAGGTAGAAGGTAAAAATCAGATTTATTTTGGATGGAATTATTTAAAATGGTATGATGGGTATGTAGATGTTGATGCGATTATGGAAGGAATAGATTATTTGGGAGAAAATGAATATTCATATAGATATATGATAATTGGTGAAAGCTATGATGACTGTCAAGAACAATCTTATGACGGAGATAAAGATAAAGAAACATATTTAGAATATCCAAGTATGATAAGGGAATTTGATGATGATTATATAAAAAATATATTAGAAGATAAACAAATTAATATACCAGAACAAAATAAGGAAGAAATTGATATATGAGTGTTTATGATGAGATATTATCAAATTCTAGTATTGTAAATATTCTTGAATATTACGGACTAAAAGTAAATAGAAATAAATGTACATGCCCTTTCCATAGTGATACGCATCCCTCTATGATGGTAAATATTAACAAGGGTATTGCAAAGTGTTTTGCTTGTGGTTCTGGAGGAAATGCTATATCATTTATACAGAAATATGAAACTGAAATAAATCATAATGCAATAAGCACATCCCAAGCAATGCAAAAAGCAATAGATATACAACATTTAAACATTGTTATTCCACAAAACAATAATATGCCTTTAACCGAAGAACAAAAGAAACAAAAGACATTATCTAATATTCTAAAAGATGCAATTACCATTTGCGAGAACAATTTAAAAACTAAAAATATTGATGGTGAAAGAACTCTTGACTATCTTAAAGGCAGAAATTTATCGGAACAAATAATCAATAATTTTCATATAGGATTTAATCCTACTTATGATAATATAACGAATAATTTACTATCAAAATATAATGTGAAAGATCTGATAGAAGTAGGTATTACGAGAGAATCTAAAAATGACTATATTGATATATTTAGTCATAGAATAATGATTCCTATATTCGACCAGTATGGAAATCCAGTTGGATTTGGAGCAAGAGTATTAGGAGATGCAAAACCTAAATATATTAACACTATGGCTACTCCGTTATTCAATAAAAGTGAATTACTATTTAATTATCATAAAGCAAAATCGTTTGCTAGAGATTATGAAATGATAGTAGTTGAAGGATATATGGATGTTATAAGTAGCAATGCAATGGGATTTGCAAATACTGTAGGAATAATGGGAACTGCATTAACAAAAGAACAAATTGAATTACTAAAGAAATTAAAGTGCGAAATTACTCTTTCTCTTGATAATGATGATGCTGGTAAAAATGCAATGATTAGAGTTATACCAGAGTTATTAAATGAAGGATTAGAAGTAAATGTATTAGATATATCAAAATTAGAAGGTAAATACAAAGATTTCGGAGATTTACAGATTGCAAATGTAAAAAAGGAAGATGTTTATAAAACAAAAATATCTGCCTTTATTTTTTTACTTGAAAATCAGTATTTACAAGATAAAGAATTAAATGTTGATAATATCTATAATATTTATAAAAAGATGCAAAGAGATGGTTTAATTAAAGATACAAAAGATATTCTTCGCTTCAAAGAATATGTAACAAATAAAACTAATTTTAAAGGTGAGGAGGTTGAAGATATTATTATGCCAAAAGAAGTAAAACAAGAATCCAGAGTTGAAAGATATAAAGGCTTATTTTTCTATTATTATATAATGGATCATTTAAAAAAGTATGCTATCAATCATCAAGATAGAATATTACAAAAATATCTTGAAACAAATGCAATTACTCAAGAAATAATTGAAGAAACTTTAAATAATGAAAACTATTTAAAAGATGGTGAAAATACAATAGATATTTCAAGATATGTTAAAGAATATATCTATACTTCTGATGACTATATAAAATTCAAGAATGATAAGATTTTTATATTAGAAAATCTACTAAACAATGTGAAAAGTTTTGATCAAGAGGGTAAAGTTGTAAATATAAAATTATCTGTAGAACAAAAAGAGATTGTTTTGAAGCAATATGCAGAAAGTTTTGAAACTAGCATAAAAGAGTATATAGAAAACAATCCAGATGAGTTTGAAGATATGTTTATTGCAAATAATACCTCACAATTTGAAAAATTATTTCCTAAAACTTATGTTGAATCACTAAAAGAACAGGCAGTTAGTAGATTTAAAAATGAAAATGTTATGGAAGCAGTAAGATATGGTTTAGCATATCCAGATAATATGAAATCTGCAATGACTAGACAATTTGTAAATAATGATAAATATAAGACTTTACTTGTTTTCAATAATAACAAAAATATTTTAGGATTAACACCAGAAAATATTATAAAAGAAACAAAAGAAGAATTAGAAAAACAGCCAGAGAAATCACAAGAAAAAGAACAAGACATCATAGAAAAGACAGAAGTAGAAACTGCAAAAAATAGTAATGATATGTCTGTTTTTATAAAACTATCTGGAAAAGAAAAAGAATCTTTTAAAGGCATTTATTTGCCTATCGATAGTGGAACACAAGTATTTATTCCTAAACAGTTATATAGAATTGATGATGGAAAATTACAAATATTAAGTTCTCAATCAAAATCTGCTAATATGAGTGAATATGCAGTAGATGAAAATACTAGAACTAAAAAATTTATGAACAGATTAACATTAGATAATTTCTATCATAAATATTTTAACTTATATGAAATTTCTATGGAGAAAGAGGTGATTCCAAATGCAAGCTACTAATAAAAGTGATGCAACACAAGTCTATGAAGGTGCTGAAAGAGCAACAAGAGTTGGTATAAAAGATTTCTTTAAGTATATTTTAAAACCATTCTCAATATTTAGTTATCACTATTTTGTCGAGGGAATAAAAGCAGTACAAAAAGATGGACCAACAAAGGAATTAGAAAAAATAACTAATCTTTCCTATGATGAAACAATAAGAGTAATGGAAAAGTGTCAAAAGGATGGAATTAGAGTTGTTGCAAGTGAAAGAAAATTATCAACTGAAAATGCAGAGTTTGGTAAGAAAAAAACACTTTTTCAACAAAAGAGAATAACAAGATATGCAAGAAGAATAAAAAGTTTGAGTGATTTTAAAGCACATTTTCCTAAAATTGCGAAATTATTGCGTATAAATAGGCTTATGTCTAGATATGAAAAGAAGCAAGCAGAGCAAGTGAAATCACATCAAAATAAAAGGTATAATATCTATTTTAATAAATCTAAACAGGGGTATATGGGAGATAGAATTGCAGACTTAATTGAATACAGAACTAAAATATCGAAGGAATTATTTGATGATAACATACAAGTTGCAATAGAAGAATCGAAAGAAGATGGAAAGAGCCTAAATGCACAAGAAATGAAAGATTTATCGGAAAGTTTAAATTTTCACGAAATGGGTGAAGTTGGAGTTGAAGAATTTAAACAAGACTATTGTATTCATTCTATGCCTTTTTCTGCTTTTATGAGTATTAAAGATGATTTGGAAGTAGCAGATATTCCTTATGGCATGAAAGTGGTTACAAATGATGAAGATAAAAAGGTTGCTAATATATACTTTGAAAACAGGCATTTAGAAAGATATTCGGAACTTGGATTCAATAATGTAGGACAGATTCGTGTTTATGGATCGGATAATAAAAATATGCAATGGAATATCAATTCACAAGATGAAATAATTTCTTTCAAGACAAAACTTGGTGAACAAGAAAGACAAACTTATGAAACATTAAGTGGTAAGAATTATATTATGAAAAGAACTGAAAATGAGTGCATTTGGACTGTTTTTAAAAATGATATAAAAGAACTTGCAGAAAAGGAAAAAAAAAGAAATGTAGTTAATGAGGATTTAGAAAAACATAATATCTTTGAAGAACTTGAAAAAGAAGTTGCTAATTCTCCTACTCTAGCAGAAGATAAAAATATTGAAATAAATATAAAAGATGAAAAAGAAGTAGGTGAGTAAAATGGAAAAATTACAAGAAAAAGCATATTTCAACATTGGAAATACTGAATATTACGAAGGTTATCATATTAAAGATGTGCGTTGGAATGGTTGGGCTAGACCTTATTTTGAAAAATGTATTGCAGATCTATTTATAAACAACTTTTCAACGAATGATTTTCAAATTGTTTACGATAAATATACAGATTGCTATATCTGTAAAACACTAGAAAATGACAAAGTCATTGTAACAGATATAGCAGAGAAAATGACTATAAATACAAAAGATGGAACAAAAGAAGTATATGACTTTGGCTCTATAGGTTGGACTTGGGATGACTATACTCTTGGTGAAATAAAAAATTTAGAGGATATTCATATAATTACTCCAGATAAACTTAATGAAAAAGATTCCATAAATTTAGATTATTAAAAAAGGTTGGTGATGAAGATATGCTGGTAAAAAGAAATAAAAAGAGTTCAAAAGTAATATTTGTAATAGTTTTTGTAATTATTTTTTATTATATGTTACGAGTAACAACTCTGGTATCTAGCAATGGTGGAAATTGGTCTTTAGATTACTTCACTATTGCTTTGAATGAATTGTATAAAATAAACACTCCGATAGACTTTTCAAGAAATAATTTTCTTATGTCTATTGGGGTGTCTTTTTTTGTTTTAATGATTTATGAAACTTACAAAATGCAAAACAAAAAGAATATACAAGAAAACACCTATGGTTCTGCTGAATGGAAAACTCCAAATGATATAAAGGATAAAAGAGATAAGAACTTTGAAAATAATATGATTTTAACACAGACAGAACTAATTTCTAAAAATATGAAAATTAGTAAAATGAATAGGCATGTTATTTTAATAGGTAGACCTGGAAGTGGTAAATCAAGATATTATTTTAAACCTAATATCCTAAATGCAAATGGCACAATAATTGTAACTGATCCAAAACGGAGAACTACTACGAGATTGTGGCTATTCATTGAAGAAAAAAGGATATACAATAAAAGTTCTTAATCTTGATGATAAGTCTTGTTCGGATTGCTACAATCCACTTATGTATATTAAAGAAAATCATAACAATATAGGCTATTATGATGAAACTCATCCTATACAAGAAGATGATGTAATGAGCTTAATAAATACAATAATGGCAAATACAAAAAGCGAGAATATACAAAATACTTCTGGAGATCCGTTCTGGGGTGCGACCTGTTGCAGTTTGAAAAGAACTGCTTAAAACTTTAATTTAATATGTTTTAAAACTAATATTTCGATTGGTGGAACGATAGGGTAACGCCTTGAAACGCCACTTTAATACTCCGAATAGCGAAAATATTGTTAAGAATATTTTGGTTATAAGCTCGGTGAAGTCGGCAGAGAATTGTCCTAATGATTAAGAAATTAATCAAGGAAAGTGTCCTAGAGGTAGGATATGCAATCTATATGTCGGAAGTCTATAAAATACTCATGGTTAGAATTTTTGTTAAGACGGACAAAATGACGAAGTTTCCGAATGTACAAGCCTAGAACGGGAGTTAGTCGAAAGGCTATAATCATTTTAATATGATGTTTGTGAGGTGGAGTAAGGTTCCCAGAGATAAAACACCTTATATTATTACAGGTAATATCAAGCAAGCAGGCTTATAGGAACGACCTAAAAGTATATATGTAAAGATAGAAATATTGGAACAGGGAAAGCTAACAATACTGAGGGCTTAACACCTATGAAGTAGTTGTAGGGAATAAATAACTTACATTAATGTTAGTGAGAGTAGTGGCACAGTACCTATGAAACTCTGATAATAAGGAGTGGAGGGATAGCCACAAGTCAAAAATAATTAATTTATACAAAATTTACAAATTTTAGAAAGGAGTTCTAAAACATAAGGTTCTTGTAAGACTAATAGAGGCAATAAATCTTAGAAATAGGAGGAAAAGCCGACTTATGACAATTAAAAATCAAAAGTTCAAAAAGAAAAAGCATTTAAGAAACAATGAATATTACAATTTGCAAAATGAATTTGACAAACTATATGAACAAAGCAAAAACGGGAAAAAGTTTAAAAACTTACTAGAACTAATTGAAAGTGAAGAAAATATACAACTAGCTTACAGAAATATAAAGAAAAACAAAGGTAGCAAAACAGCAGGAACTAACAACAATACAATTATTGCTATTGGAAAGATAAAAACAAATAATCTTGTCCAATATGTTAGAAATAGACTTGCAGATTACAAACCTCAAACTGTAAGGAGAGTTGAAATACCAAAAACAAATGGAAAAACTAGACCTTTAGGAATACCAACAATAGAAGATAGACTTATACAACAATGTATTAAGCAAGTATTAGAGCCAATTTGCGAAGCAAAATTTCATAAAGATAATTATGGCTTTAGACCTAATAGAGGAACTAATCACGCAATAGCAATGGCAATGAGATTTGCAAATATAAATAAGTTGTATCACGTTGTTGATATAGATATACACGGATTTTTTGATAATGTTGACCATTCAAAATTGTTAAAACAAATATGGAGTATGGGAATACAAGACAAAAATCTTATATGTATTATATCAAAAATGTTAAAAGCAGAAATCAAAGGAGTAGGTATTCCAACAAAAGGAGTTCCACAAGGTCGGAATATTAAGTCCATTGTTGGCTAATATAGTTTTAAATGAGCTTGATTGGTGGGTATCAAATCAATGGTACACAAAGAAATTAAATGGCGACTATTGTAAAGATTGGAGAAGAATAGCGTTAAATAAGTCAAACTTAAAACAAGTTATGATAGTTAGATACGCAGATGATTTTAAGTTGTTTTGCAAAACTCACGAACAAGCAGTAAAAATGTATTATGCAACAAAACAATGGTTAAAAGAAAGATTAAAACTTGATGTTAGTGAAGAAAAGACAAAAATAGTAAATTTAAAAACTGAATACTCTGAATTTTTAGGCTTTAAATTAAAAGTTTATAAAAAGGGGGCTCGTTGGGTTGTTAAATCCCATATTTGCGATAAATCGAAAAAGAAAATAAAAACAAATATTAAATCAGCAATTAAAGAATTAGGAAAATACAAAGATAAGCCAAGTGCATTAAAATTAAATTCTGTAATACTAGGAATACATCAATATTATAGAATAGCAACAAATGTATATATAGATTTTGAAAAAATTGCCTATGGACTTACAAAGAGCCTTAAATGTAGAACAAAAACATTTGCAGGAAACAAAGGTGGAAAAAGCAAAGCATTCATAAAATTTTATGGAGGTTATAGTGGAAAACCAATATATATAAAGGGAGTAGCAATATTTCCTATACATTATGTTAGTACAAAACCACCATTATGCTTTTCACAAGATATGTGTAACTATACTCCACAAGGTAGAACAAAAATACACAACAATTTAAAGAAAATTGACAAATATATTTTAATATATATAATGCGAAATCCAATAACAAATGCAAGTGAAGAATTTAATGACAATAGAATTTCATTATATGTAGCACAAAATGGAAAATGTGCAATTTCAGGAAAACCTTTACAAATTGGAGATATGGAAGTACACCACAAAATTATGAAACAAAAAGGTGGGACAGATAAATATCAAAATTTGATATTTATAACTAAAAATATTCATAAATTGGTACACATAACAGATAAAGATAAAATAAAAGAATACTTGCAAAATGAAAACCTTAATGAAGAGCAAATGCAAAAACTTAATGAACTAAGAGAATTAGTTGGAAATTATAAATTAGTATAATAATTATTTTTGATGGAACGCCGTATGAAATGAAAGTTTCACGTACGGTGTGGAGCAGGGGAAAATCTGGAGATAATATCAAAAGATTACCTATTGCTATAGAAGGCAGAAATGATATACCTTCAAGCTTTATTTTACTATACGTTAAGGCACTATGATAAAGCACATCAAAATTTTACTACTGTTTTGAATTTGATTCGTTTATCAAATCCAGATTCTACAGGGGTATCAAATTTAGATAGACTATTTGATGCTTGGGGAAAAGATGAGCCAGATGCAATAGGTGTAAAACAATATAAGCATTTTAAAGTTGCAGCATCTGCACCCAAAATGATGAGTACAATCATTATGGTCGCAACTGCAAGATTAGCTTCATTCAACATTAAAGAAATTGCAAACATGACTGATACAGATACTATGGAACTTAACAGAATTGGTATGCCTATGGATGACAATTCTCCTTTATTAAAAGAGATAAATAGTCAATCCAATAAGCCTATAGGAAATGGTAAAGTTGCCTACTTCGTAATAACAAAACCTAGTAATAATACTTTTAACTATTTAGCAAGTATTTTTTACACGCAAATATTTGAAATTATTGATGAAAATGCAAAATTATGTGGTGGAAGTTTAGCAACTCCACTTGAAATCTATATGGATGAATGGTCGCAGTTAGGTGAAATTCCACGATTTGTTGAAGAACTTGCATATTTAAGAGGATTAAATGTTGGAATTACTGTAGGGTTACAATCATTAAGTCAATTAAAACAAAAGTATAAAGATAGTTGGGAATCTGTTTTAGACTGTTGTGATAGCACTCTATTTCTTGGAGGTATGAGTAAAGAAACTTTGGAATATCTAGTTGCATTACTTGGCAAGAAAACTTGGTACAAGAAGTCATCTGGAAGGACTTATGCTAGACAAGGATCATCTTCAACTAACTGGGATGTGGTTGGTAGAGAACTAGCAACTTTGGATGAATTATCAAAAATGCCTAGTGGAAATTGTGTGTTATTTATAGCAGGAATAGGAGCTTTTTACTCTAAATTATATAACTTGAAAGAACATCCTAACTATTCAGAATTATATGAGCCACGAGAAAATAATTCTCAAAAACTCTATAACCATAAGAAAGAATTGCAATATGGTGAAAATGCAGACTATAAATTGTTATGTGATTCTGGCTTATCATTTGCAATTCCTATTGAAAAGCCAGAAATAAGAGAGGTTAATAAGGAAGACATAAAAAACCTTAAACGAACTGGAGTAATCCAATTTGAGGATTTAGTAATAAAAAAATAATTGAATAAAAAAAGAGATAAATCTTGAAATTGGTTTACTTTGCTAATTAAAGGGAGATTTATCTCTTTTTAATTGGAGGTAAAAAAATTATGGAAAAGATTAAAAAATTATTTAGAAAATTAAAAGAAAAATTTACTGTTATTGGAACAACTGCAATGGGAACTCTAATTCTTGCAGAATCAAGAGTTTTTGCAGATTCTAATACACAATCTATTGATTCATTTATAAATTTTGCTTGTGATTGGTTAACTAAAATCGGTGGAGTTATTGCTTTAGTTGGAGGTGTCATGTTTGCTCTTGGATGGCAACGTGAAGATGCAGAAGGCAAGTCAAGAGGCTTGATGACTCTTATGGCAGGATTTATGTTGGTAGCAATAGCACAGTCAAAAAATATTTTTGGATTATAAGAGAAGGAGGGCATATAATTGGATGGAATTATAAGACTTTTATATAGTTTTAAATTCACTGTTTTCGGAATTGAAATAGATAGTGGAAATCTAATTGGCACAATAGAAAAATTAACAAATTTCTCTAATGTAAAAGGTATCAATATTTGGTCTATTGGAAAAACAGTTAATGATGTGATAGTTCCTATAGCATTAAGTCTTTTAATCCTTTTCTTTATGATTAATTTGATAAAGAAATCAATGGAAGTTGAAAGAATAAGTTGGGAACGAGTAGTAATGGCTTTCGTTTCTTTTCTTTTGCTTAAATACTTTATTCAACATGGATACGAATTCTTATCAAGTATTATGAATATAACAAATGACATTTTTGTTAGTATTACACATGCCATAGGAAATAGTAATTCTTCAATAAATATTGCAGATACCTTAATTGATGCAGTACCAGATGGTTTTGTCGATAGTATAATGACTTATGGATTGTACTTAATTTTATTTATTCCATTTATGACTACGATTGTGCAAATCTTAACACAGATATTTTTAAGAGTTGTAAAACTTATATTATGCTTTGCTTTCGCTCCTATACCAATCGCTTTAGCTGCTGATGATGAAGGTAGAGGAAAAGCAATTCAATATTTCCTTTTTGCAGCAAGTGTTGGTTTAGAGGCAGTCATTATCTATTTAGCAACAAATATTTATTCTATTGGGCTTGCTGGTTTAAGTAGTACAGTAGGCTCAACAAATGCAATATCAACAATAGTTGCAATGTTATTCCTAAATGGAATGTATTTGGCAGTAATACAATATGCGAGTCAATTTGCAGAAAAACTTACAGGAGGTCATTGATAATGGATAATATAGAAATTACAGTATTTGATGAAATAAAAGATTATAAAGAAAAGATATATTTCTTTAATTTTAGACAATGGATATTTGCAATTTTAATTATAATTGCAGTTGTTCCTACTTACCTAATTCTTAAAGAAAAGATAGGCGAAGAAGTAACAAGCTATATAGTAATTGCAATAGCAGGAGTTTTAGGATTTATAGGATTTGTAAAAATACACGAACTACCAGCAGAGAAGATAATGCCTTTTTGGTTTAGGCATTATTTTCTTTTTGCAAAGCCAATACATTATATGACTGATGAAGAATATAAACTTCAACATCAAAAGAAAAATAAAGAAAAATCGACAAAAATCAACAATTCTAAAACTACAAAAGCAGAAATTAGAGAAATGAAAAAGAAACAAAAACAAGCCAAAATGCTAGAGAAGGCTAGAAAAAAATATGGCAAAAAGTTAGAAAATTCTGAAAATAGAAAAACTATAAAAGAAGAAAGACAAGCTAAGGAGAAGATTATTAGAGAAAATAAAGATAACACTAATTCAAATAAAGATGAATTAGCAAAGAGATTATCAAAATTATCAAAAGAGCAACAAGAAGCTCTTTTGAAATTGTTAGAGAGGTAATACAAATGAAATTAAGTCAATGGGAAAAATCATTATTAGAATATTATCTAAACAATCATAATGCTAAATGGATGCGAGTTTATAATAACAAGCATCCAATTTTAGCAACAAGAGTAATGTTTTATACAATATTCAAAAGAAAAATAAAAAAGCAGCCATATTGTGGTGAATTAACTTATACAGGAATGTTTAAGAAATTAGTCGAAGGAGATTGGTATTTTATTCCCAATCTTCTTGACAGTTATAAGGAGGAACAACATTGAAAAAGGTAAAAAAAAGTAAGAAAATTAAGGAAAAGAAAAAATCTTTCTTATTTACAATGTGGAATGATATTGTAAATAAGTTTAGAGTACATAAAGTTGCAAAGCCCAAAACTACATCGCAGATTATTCATACATTCTTTAAAGACTTTAATGAGAAAAATTCAATAATCCAATTAGATGATACGCACTTCTCCGTTTGCTTTGAATATCAAGATATATCGTTTGCAAAAGCAAATTATGAGGAGCAAGAGAATATTTTTTTAAAATGGGTTGAATTTTTGCACTCTTTCAATTATAACGATCATATACAGGTAGTTTGTTTTGGTACACCAGTAAAAACTAATGACTATAAGCAAAAATTTATATATAACGAAAACAATCTAAATGAGAATGAATCTAAAATTGCAAATGAGTTTAATACACTAATTGAACTTGCAATCGGTGATAAAGAAGAAATATTATGTGAGAAAAGGCAAATAGTTATAACTACAAAAGCAGAAAGTATAAAAGAAGCACAAGACATATTTCTTCAATATCAGTTAAGAACAGAAGAAAAATTTAAAGAATTAAAATCAAAAATAAAAAGAGTAAATATAGTTGAAAGGCTAGGCTCTTTATACAATATATTTCATAATGAACTTGCAGAGGAAAATGGAATTGATAACTTTATTAAATATGCAATAGAAAATAAATTAAGTATTTATGATGTTCTTGCTCCAAAAGAAGATGTTTCTTTTAGAGAAAAGAATTATATAAAAGTTGGAGAAAATAAATTTATTCGAGTTTTATATGTTAGCAAATTGCCTAAATCTATAACACCACGATTTTATAACAGAATAACAACAATAACTAATTATAATATTATTACAACTCTGAATATCACACCTACAGATCCAGCTAAAGTAATTAAAATGGTAAATAAAAAAATTTCTGGAATGAAAACAGAAAGATTAGAAAAAATCAAGAAAGCAAATAAAAATAACTACAGTTATGAAGCTGTACTTGATGAAAAACTAGAAGATGCTATAAGTGATGCACAAGAATTAAGAGATGCACTTCAAAAGAAAAAGCAAAAGTTATTTACTAACAATGTTTTAATATGTATTCAAGCAAGTTCTCTTGATGAATTAAATAAAGCTACAAAATTAGTAAAGAGTATTGGAAATGAATATTTAATTACGTTATACAATTTAGATTGGCAACAACTAGAAGGAGTGCAAAATTGCCTTCCATTCGGTTGGAATACTTTACAAATACAAAGATCATTAACTTCGGAATCTACTGCTACCAATGTTCCTTTTAATACAAAGGACTTGATGCACGAGGATTCTATTTTTTATGGAATAAATCTTGTTTCAAAGAATCCAGTATTCTGTGATAGAAAGAAGTTACTGAATGGAAATGGTTGCGTTCTTGCTACTTCTGGAGCAGGAAAATCATTCTCTATAAAACTTTTAATAGAGCAAGTTTTATTAAGATATCCACAAGATGAGGTTTGCGTGATTGATGCTCAACGGAGAATATTATCCTTTGATTAAAGCATTTGAAGGGCAAACATTAAATATTAGTACAAATGCTAATACACATATAAATCCTTTCGACAGTTCTCTACAATATGCAAAAAATGATAAGGAAGCTATAAAAGAGAAATCCGAATTTGTACTTGCTTTTATTGAATCTATTGTAAATGGATTATCTGGAGAACAAAAAACTCTTATAGATCGTTGTACTAATAATATTTATGAGGAATATCAACTTCATAATTACGATAAAGAGTATGAGCCAGATTTTAAGAAGTTTTATAATGAATTATTAAGGCAACCAGAAAGTGAGGCAAAAAATCTTGCTCTTATTATTGAAAGATATGTAGTTGGTGGAATGGATATATTTGCAAAGAAAACAAATATAGAAATTAAAAATCGATTTATTTCGTTTGATATATCTGAACTACCTCAAAGCATACAAACTACAGGATATTTAGTAGTATTAGACCATATTATGAATAGACTTCATAGAAATAAAACACTTGGAAGATATACCTGGATATTTATTGATGAATTCCATATTTTACTTGCTAATAAATTTTCTAGTGAATACATTGCAAAAATATATAAGACTGGAAGAAAAGAAAATGCAATACCAACAATAATTACACAAAATATTCGGAGATGTTCTACGAAATGAGGATGGATGCAAAATATTATCTAACTCTGAATTTGCTATGATTCTAAAACAGAAACCTTTAGATTTGCCACCTATTTGTAAGATTTTTGATATTAGTGATGAGGAATCAAGATATGTAACAGATTCACCTGCAGGACAAGGAATTATTGTTTATGGAGATGACAAAGTTATCTTTAGAAATCAAGTCTCAAAAGATTCTTATATTTATGAGCTAAATCAAACCTCAAATATGCAAGTAAGTAGGGGATAGACTATGGCTAATGAAAATAATAAAGATATAGCAAATTCACTTAATAAATATACAGATTATGCACATAAGGGCACAAATTTGGTATTAGATAGTGCAGAGAATATCAATAAGTGGTATGCAGAACAATTAAATAAAATAACTGAAAGTGATGCTGATACTTCCAGAATTGAAACAGGAGTAGATAATACCACAGACACAAGTGATAATACAAACAATAACGAAAAGCAAATATCCACGAAAGTAGAACAATATAATGAAATTCAAACAAATAATATCAATAATAAGGAAAATATAATAAAAGCAAATAAAATACAAACTGCATCAGAGAACGAAAACAATATAAATAGCAATATATTAGAAAAAAATAATAATAAATTAAAGACTTCTAAAAAAATATCGACTGCAATAAAAGGTGCTAAATTAGTAAATAACTCTGCTCAAAAGATAATTAGAACTGGTAAAGACATTAGCACAGGCTTAAATGAAAATGGTACAAATGCATTTAAAGGTACATCAAGCAGAATTATGACAAAACCTATTAAAAGTGCAACAAATAAAGTAGTTAATAAAACATCTAGTAAAATTACTAAAGAAACAATGAAATATACTAAAAAATTTTCTCAAAAGATTAAAACAAAAATAAGTAATAAGGTAAACGAAAAATTAGGTAAAAAGGTAATATCAAAAACAACTAATGCAATGATAAAAGTAATGAAATTAGTAGCAAAACTAGTAGGAAATGCAGTAAAACTTATTTTATCTATGTTACCTCAAATTGCACCTGTTCTTATTATTATAGTTGTTATAGCTGCATTTTGTAGTTTTTTTGGTATTGGAATGAGTGAAGATACAAAGAAAAATTATGAAACTTATATGATAAATACGCAAAATGAATATGATAAGACTACTGTTGAATTTTATAATTCTGGAAAGGTAGTTGATGGTACAATCGAAGGTAAAGGAATGATTAACTGGAGAGCACCATTATCGATAATACAAATGCTTAATGGAGATCTGACTTTTGATGATGCAGAGAAGGAATTACTCAATAAATTTAAAAATGCTGGTTTATTTGAAAAAATTACAGATTCAACTTATACCTATGAAAAAGAGATTGAAATAACTAACAGAGATGGAACAATAACGAAAACCAAGGTAACAGTTACAGAAACAAAGAAAATAGTTACTAATCCATCATTAAACGATTATATTGCTTGGTGTAATAATAATTTTGATGTAATCAATAATTATAAGAAAAAGAAAAAATTAAATTATGATTCTAATCAAACTAAATTTACAGATGATGAAGTTGAACAAATCAAGTTGCTATACAATTCTAATACATTCTTCGAATTATTTAGTTCTGAATTTAAGACAACTTATGCTTATTTGAATGTAAATATAGGTGATGAACAAATTAAAGCTATATATGATGAGTTCTTAAAAAATGCTGGAAAACGATACTTAATGGATCACAGTAATTTAAAATATGATGAGTGCATGGACTATTATGATTGTTCTTCTTGGGTTATCCATTGTTTAGCACATACTGGAATAATAACGATACCAAATACTGGAGCACAGGGAATTTATAATGGCTATTGTTATCCTATAGATGTAAACGATAGAAAAGCAGGAGATTTAATCTTTTTAAAGGATACATACGATACTGGAGAGCCTGGAAGTATATCACATATAGGGATTTATATGGGAACTCTTACGATAAATGGAGAAACAACTGAATGGGTTATCGATACTGGAAGCAATCCATCTGGAGTTAGAATTAGAAAATACAATAATGGTTGGTGGAACGGACCAAATTTTTATGGTTTTGGAAGATTAAAACAATAGAGGTGATACACTTTGAAAAAAGTATTTAAAATGTTTTTATTAAGCATATTTTTAGCATTTCTGCTATTTCTAGCAATATGCTTTGAGAATTTTAAAATAAGAATGGGTATAATTATTTTTATGTACTCATTCTCTTTTTTTATAATAATGAAATTTCGGAGGTGATTACAATGAAAGTTAAAATGGTAAAAATGGGAAGTGATTATACAACACCTATAAACTGTAGAATGAGAGGAATTGTTGTTACGCAAGATAATAAGCACTTATTTGTAGAAATAGGGTGTGCATATAGTCCAAATATTAAGAATACTTCATTATCGCAGAAGGAATATAATCTAAAATATCCTAATCCAGAATATGTTTCTGTAGATTTTTGCTTTAGAGTGGATATTCCAGAAGATTATTATAACAATAGAAGTAGGGAATATAGTAAATATACTAGAGAGAATTTGTTTAAAATTCCATATACAAAAGAAGGTATTATCGAATTCTTACAAGAGTTAAACAATGAAATTGATGATATTGAACTTGTGAATGATTACTATTTGGATAAATACTGTGAGGAAAATGGATTTTTTGAATTATATGATGAAAGATTAAAACATGATAATAAGATATTAGAATTTATATATCTTGATCCAATATTAAATAATGATAGTCGAATTAGGTATAAATATACTTGTTATGCAGTAGATGGTACAGAATATAGTGAAATATGTGAAACTAAAGGAAAAATAAAGGATATTGTAAAGAAATATGGCAAAGAAAATGTAAAACCTCTTGTAGAAAAATATGTAGAAAATATATGTAATATTTTTAAAAATGATGAAGTAAATAAAAAATATAATCAATTACTAAAAGAAATATTTGAAAATAGTAAAACAAATTTAGAAATAGAAATGGAAAATGATTATGCAGATATATAAATATTGGTAGGTGATGTGAGATGAATGTTGATATTATAGAGAAACCTAAAAAGAATGTTAGTGAAGATATAAAAGTTTGTTCTTCTACTGATATTTTAAAGTTAAAAGATGTTCAAGAGATTAGAAATGCAATCAGAGAACATCTTTTATTTATTGGATTAGATAATAGAAATAATATTAGAAATATTACTTTATTAGGAATAGGAACTTCTTGCAATGTAGTAATAGATTCAAAAGAAATAATAAGAACTGCTCTTTATTCTGCAAGTAATAAAGTTATTTTAGTACATAATCATCCTTCAAATAATTTAGAGCCAAGCAAAGATGACTTACATATAACAGATGTAACAAATGAAATGCTTAAAGTTTTTAATATTCAACTTCAAGATCATATTATCGTTACTGAAAAAGAGTTTATTAGTATGAACAAAATACAGAAAATAGGCAAAGAAAGAAATATAAAATCTATAAATACTTTACAAAAAGGACTGTTAATAGAAGAAAATGAAAGACTAAAACAACAAATAAATGAATTACAAAAAGAAATAGGAAAGAATAATTCTCTAGAAGTTATATCTGCTGAATATGTCGGAAATTATAATGATACTACAGTTTATAATGTAGAGCTATCATTGAATAGTAGAAAAGAATATGTAACATTAGAAAAAAAGTACAATGATAGAGATGCAAGTCATAAATGGGAGGTCTTTTCAAATTTAGCATTAAAAGATGAAGAAATGGATTATATTATTCAAGTTGTTTCTAAAAATCCTCCTACAATGTCTATTGATGCTCCTCCTACAATATATAGTCAAGAGATAGGAGATAGTGTTGAAGAAACAATTACTAGCATATCAAAACTAGATAACAAAAACTTTTTTACTGTTGCTAGAGTAATGGAAAATGGAAAATGTGTAGAGCTTCATTATAACGAAGGAAAAGCACATATTGAGTATGGAACAAAAGAAGCTGAAGATTTATGGAAAAATGAAATAAACGAAGATGTTAAATGGTTTAATCTTAATTTGACAGATGATAAAGTTTTAGAATATTTAAACAAAGAATTTGATGAACATTTTTTAGTAAAAGATGCAGATTTAGATATAGATTATTAGGAAGTGATGAATATGGATAATACAATACAAATGAATCTATTTGAATACTTTATAGATGAAGAAAAATTTTCTATACAAGATGCTACAAATCTTGTGAAGAATGTTAAAAATATGCAAGTTAATAATGAATCTATAAGAGCAAGAATTTATGAAGGTGTTGAAAAAGGAATTTTTACAAAATTATCAAGAGGTGTCTATAAAGTAACAAGTCAAATTGAGGGAAAAGATAATACTTGCTTATTGATAAATGGAGATGGGAGAGATTTATCAATGATAAAAGATAAATCTATTGATGGAATTATAACAGACCATCCATACGATTTACAAAAAGCATTAACTGGAGGAAATAGAAAATTTGCTACATTTGAACTATTTAGATATGAAAGCAAAGACTTTAAAGAAAAGCAAAGAGTATTAAAAGATGGGGCATTTTTAGTTGAATTTCTACCAGAAGAATCAGAAGTGAATTTCGATTATCTATATGAAATTAAGAAAATGGCACAAGAAAATGGATTCAAATATTTTGCAAAAGTTGCCTGGAAGAAAGGCAACTTTATATCTAATACTGGAAGAAAAAGCAAGAATGTTGAAGATGTTATGATTTTTAGCAATGGAGAGCCTAGAAGTTTAAAACTAGATGCAAAAAAAAATTTAGCAATAGCAAATGAAAATAATTTAGATGTAAAAGGTAAATCATCCTATGAGGTTAGAGATATGTTGCAAGAAAACGATCTTGATGTTTATTATATGAAAGGCACGAATGGTATGCTACCTACTGCTTTTGATTATCAACCTAAAAATACAAAAGATAAAGTAATGGAAGCAGAAAAGCCAGTAGAACTAATTGAGGAGATAATTGAATATATTTCAAAACCGTATGAAACTCTTTTAGATCAGTTTGCAGGAAGTGGGAATTTTGTTATTGCTTGTTATAATAAAAAAAGGAATGGTATTGCTATTGAAAAAAATCCAGAAATGTTTAATAAAATGAAAGATAATATTGAGCATAATCTAAATGTCAAATTTGATGAAATAGATTTTGAATATTAGTTGTAAAATAAAGGCTTTTATGTTATAATGACCTCAATAGAAAGTATTTTTTTAGGAGGATATAGTATGGATGCAAACGAAGTTGATAAAGTAATAGAACAATTATTAGATAGCTATGAACCAACGGAAACAGGAATCTTTATAAGTTTATTATCTCATAGATATATGAAATTGTGTAATATTACAAAAGAACAATTTATGACATCTTTGAGCAATAGTATTGATAAACTTGAAAAGGGAGAAAAATAAATAGTTATTTGAAAGGAAGATTATTTATGGGGTTATTTAATATAGGAAAAAAAGATGAAAAAACATATAGGGTTATGCATTATGAAGGAATTGATACTGCTGGAGTAAATATGCCATGTGATTTTTTTATAAAGGATAATGTTTTAAATATTAGTTTTAATTCTGGAATGAGTGTTACATTGCCAATGGAAAGAGTTATAAAATTTGAAACAATGGGCGAGAATGATTTTATGATGAAATATAAAAATACAAATTCTGTAGGAAATAAAAATAATATACCAGTTTCATATTTAGTTATTACATATACATCTAAAGAAAATCAAGAAAAAAGAATTGTATTATGGGCAGCTAATCATAAAGAAAAAATGTATTTTATTGATTTACATTATAAATATAAACAACCAACTGGAAATATTGAACTATAATAATAAAAAATAATTAAATATAAATGTATTAGAAGCAAGTCGAAAGATTAGCTTCTTTTTTGTTGGAAAGGAGAACTATTATGACAGGAAAACAAATAAAAAAATTAAGAAAAGAAATACCTAGATTTGAAAATGGAATCCCATGTAAATTATCATTAGAGCAGAAACAACTACATAGAGAACTAGATTGTAGAGAAATGATAAACAGTTGCCTATGCTATGGTAGAAGTTTTTTAGAATCTCGTTATAGTGAACCATATATTCAAGAATTAGGCAGAGAAAAAGTGTTTGAACTTTATAATGAACAAAAGACTGATTTTGATAAGGCAACTGTTTATCACAATGTTTATGAAGATAGTGAGGGATGTTCCTACAATTCAATTAAGTGGGAAGATGAAATATAAATATAAAAGATTGGAAGTGATTATTATGCAGAAAGTATTTAGTATTTTTGCTCAAAATTTAGCTTATTACAATGAGGGTAGCATTGAAGGGGGATGGCTAAATTTACCACAATCTCCAGAAGTTATAGATAAATATCTAAAAGAAGTAGTAAAAGTAGATGATGAACACGAAGAATATGAAATAGCAGATATTGATGACAATACAAGTCCTTTCCCTTATGATTCAATTCAATGGTCTAGTGTAAAGGAATTAAATGAATTAGCAATTATATTTAGTAAATTAGATGAATGTCAAAGAGAGGCTATTCAAGCATATTTAGTTTATTCTGGAGAAGAACATTATACAATAAGTGAATTAGTAAATCTTTGTTTACAAGCAGATGATATAAATTACTATCAATATAATTTTGAAGGATTAGAATACAATAGGGATTGTTCTCCAGAATTAAAAATGGGTTATACAATGGCAGAGGAAAATGGAATATATATTCAACTTCAAAAACAAGAAATTATTGATTATTTTGATTTTGAAAAATATGGAGAAAGTTTTGGATATGACTATGAACTTATGAGCAATGGATATCTGATTCCAAATTATGATATAAACTTGCAACTATATTCAAAAGAAGAAATACAAGAAAAAGTGAATGATATTTTAAAACAAAATATAAAAGAGCACGAGGTGAGTGAAATTGAGATATAAAGGTATAATTAAAGCATTAAATCATATTATTATTTCTGATCCAAGTTATGATGAAAGTGTAACGTGTAGATACGAAAAAAATAATTTAAAAGAAAAAGATTGGTTTGTTGATATTGATATAAAGCAAACTGTCGATAAAATAGAGGACTTAACCATAAAAGGCACAGAGTTCTTTTTATTTTTGTCAAAAGATAGAAGATTAAGCGAACTAAAAGAAAATGGTACAATTAGATATTTAAGTGGTATTGAATTTGAAGAAACTGAAATTGGAATGGATACAGCTTGTGTTGCTTTAGGAATAAATGAAAAAGCAGATGAAATAATTGAGTTGAGAGATGACTGGCAACCAGAATGTTCTTTAAATACACTTACAGATGGATTATTTGGAACAGTTAAAGAAGGAAAGATACAAGACCATACTGTTTTTATATGGTTATCTGGCTATTTGGATGAAGATACAGGATATTCGATTGAAGAAATAGTTGAATATTTACAATATCAATTAAACATTACAGAACTAGAAAAAGACATAACAAAGCCAATGATTATTAGACAACAAGATATATTAGAAAAAATGACAGAAATAGAATTAAGATTTAAAGAAATAACTAAAGAAGATTCGAAACTTCTTCAATTTTTTAATGTAGATAATAGATTTTCAAATATAACATTTGCAGGTACTTATTTAGCTGGAATAGCAGTTAGAAATGAACAAAGAAAAGCAGGAAATTTAGATGGTAAACTTGAAAAATCTCCATATTCTAAAGAACAGGAAAAGTTGATAGAAGAATATACAAATTTAAGAGTAGAATTTGAAAAAACAGAACAAGAAATTGAAAATGATATTGATATTTAGGAGGTATATAAAATGCACAGAGGAACCGTATTTATTATAACAAAAGATAAAGATAATAAGTTTGAAATACAAAAATCAACGGAATTTAATGGTGGAATGGGAATAGAAAATCTAGGTGGAGCAATTTATGATATGCTTAAAAATTTCAAAGAGCCTTTATTGTTTGATGCTATGATTAGAGATTTTGATGAAAGATATTTCAAATATGGTGATGAAGTTATGACTTATTCTCCAGATGAACAACATAATCCATATATTGATGAAAATGGAAATGAATATTTTGAATATTCTCAAACAGAAAATCAATTTAAGTTTTTCAAAGATGATAATGGAGAATATATTTATACAAGTGATAGCAACTATATTAAAAATATGTCAGATGAAGATATAACAGTTGTATGCAGTAATGGGAATTATGTATTAAAACCAAATCAAATTTTAATTGCTGATTATAACGAATGTGTAAACAATACTAGGATGTCATTTGGAGAAAAAATAGATGACAAAATAGAAGTTGATGAATTAAGCACGAAAGAGTATATTCCTACAAGAAAACAGGAGATTATACTGGATAATATTATTAAAACAATAGAATCTTTTAATTATAGTGTTAGTCCTATATATGAAAATGGGATGATTAGTGGTATGGAAATTGAAACTTGGACCAATGGTGGAGTGGATATGATACATACCTTTTATTTTTGTGATGATTATCAAGAACTATATGATAAAGAAAATGTAAAAAAGCAACTACAAGAATTATTTGATAATTTCTCAATAGATGATGAAATTGATATGTATAGACAAGATGCAAATTATAAAAGTAATTTTACAATTAGTCAGTCATTAGAAGATTTTACTGAATATCAAAAGAGATTAGAAGATTTAGCAAACAATTTTACAACTAAATATCACGAACTAATTTATAAAAAATTTATGAATAATGAATTACAAAAGGAGGAGATGCAATTATGAAACTTATAACAAAGGAATTAGAAAAATTATTTGAAAAATATCCTATAGGAAGTCAAGATGGACTAGGTGGAAATGCAAAAGTTATTGCAAAGTTTTTTAATCCTGTAGGAGCAGGAACTTGGTTAATAACAGAAGCTGATAAAACGGAAAATGGTGATTATGAAATGTTTGGATATTGCCATCTTGGAGATGATGAAATGGCTGAACTTGGATATGTAATGTTATCAGAATTAGAAAATGTGAAATTACCATTTGGATTAAAAGTTGAAAGAGATTTATATATGCCAAAGGATTGTGATCTTATTCAAGCAATGGAAAGGACAGGCATTACACCCCCATCTTACTTGCTAAAAGATTATAACAAGGAACAAGAAAATGATAATATAAATTATGATTATTAGGAGGTACAACAATATGACAATAGATAAATTTTTAAATAAATGGTATGACAAAAAAATTGAAGATTGGGGTGGAGAAACATCACCAGAATATAGAAACTTTCAAACCAATTATAAAAGTGTTATAAAAGAATTATGTAATGATATTGGTATGGAATTACATTCATTTAGTAAAAATCATTATGAGTTTTCGGCAGTAGTAAAAAGTAATACTACAAATCAATTTTACTATATTTCTATATCAGATGTTAGGTATTGGAAAAATGAGTGGGCCAATAATATTTTATACAGGACAATGAAACACGATAAAGACTGGACTGGTGGTAGTAATCGTTATAGTACATTACAAGATTTAGCAGAAAATTTGCTAAATTTAGATTTACAAATTTTAAAAAATTTAGATAATGAAAATGCTAGGAAAATTGCAAATCAAGTTGAGATTCAAAATAATAAATCTGATGACTTTGATGTAGATTATGCCTAGTCTTTTTTATTTGGAAAGGGGAAAGAATTACAATGAATGAGATGGAAGATTTTTTGAATTTTGGTGCAGTTGTAAAAATTAGGCGAAATTATGATAAGGACCTTTATAAATTTATTGAACTTATGAAAAGAGTTGGATTCTTAAAAGAATATGCAGAACATTTTGAAAAAAGTTGTTGCTATGATAAAGAATTCAATGAATTTTCAGAAGATAAATTCTGGTACTATGTCAAACTAAATAATGGTAATAGAAATGATACTTGCATTGAATTTCAATGGGGTAAAGGTTTTACATGGGGAGATAGAAAAGACTATTTAGAATATGATAGTGAAATGAAAATCTTAAATGTAGATGAGCTTATTAGAGCTTGTAACAAGGAAGAATTATTCAAAATGAATTATGAATATACAAACTTTAAAAACGAATTAAAAGATAAAGAAAGTGCCTCTGATTTAGATGATTTTTTAGATTTTTATGAGTGGTCTATTACTAAATATCCAGATGGAAAATATAACATAAAAGATGAACAATGTAATACTTTTGATTTTGAAGAAAATACAACATTAGATAAAGTTATTGATAGAGTTTATTTTAGAATGTTTGACTATTTTACAGATGAAGAAGATATTGAAGATCTTATGAAAGAAGATTCTGAATATGTGAAAAAGAAATACGAAAGTTATATGAAAACTGGAGAAAGTTTGCATTTATTAGATGAAGAAAATAAGAAACATTATACAGAGTGGTTTCAAGAAATAATGCAAGAAAATAAAGAAAAAAGCACTATAGAAATTAGTAATGATATTTAAAATTTATAAAGAAGGAGCAATTACAATGAATAAAAAAAATAGTAAAAAATTTAATGAAGATGAAAAATTTTATAAAAGTGTTTGTGAAAAATATGTAGAAACAATGTCAAAAGAAATGCTACTTGAAATTGATAATAAGATATTACACATTTTTATAGAAGATGAGTATATTGATTTAAAAGAAGATGGAAAGATAAATATTCAAAATTATAAGGATTATTTAGATGGAAATTTTGAAGTGTATGAATATGATTCTTATCAAGAATTATATAATTCTGTTGTAAAAGATGAAGTTGCTTATGATTTAAATGATTTAGAATTATTTGATTCAAATGATGAATGGGTTTTCTATCTTTCTTTTGAAGAATTAAAAAGAATGGGATATGGATTTATGGTAAAAGACCATTATCCATTGATTGAAAAGTATGCAGTAGTAGATGAAAAAATATTTGATTTTTTCAATCATTTTTCTTTAGAACAACTTGAAAATTTTGAACAATCTTTGAATCAATATTTTAATGAAAAAAGTATTGTGTATAATGAAAACAGTTATGAAAAATTAGAATCTAAAGAAGATGTTAACTTTAATAGGGATATAATAAGATTAGCCTGTGATTTAATAACTTATGAAGATTTTATTGAAGATTATACAGAATATTCACCAACATATTATGATTTATCTCTTTCAAAAGTTATTGAATATTTTAGAGTAAACGGAATAAAGGACTTAATGGAATATGGAAATGATAGTGATGAAGGATTGAATCATTTATCTTCTATGTATCAAGAAATAATGGATAAGTTATGTATAAAATATTCAAATGTTTATACAGAAGATGTGTCTGATGGAAAATATTTAACAACTATTACTTTTGAAAATGATTCTTCAATAGAAGTAGATACAAGTGCTTGGAATGGAATAAAAGTTATAGCAGAAAATATAGAATCTATCTATGAATATTATGAAAATTTAAAAGAAAAAATGAAAGAAAATGAGGTAAAAAATGAAAACGGAATTGAGTACGATTTCAATTAAAAAAATTGGTGAAAGTGGAGTAAAAAATGCTCCACTTTTTTCAAAATTTGAAACAAAAAAATATCTCCCAGAGGGCAAAATGGGTTTTAGGGCTTTTGCCCTAAACAGCGAAAAGGGTGTCAAAACACCACGCTGGCGAATATTGGGCACTTAAAATGCCACACTATTCGGAGCAAATAAATTGCTCTGGATTTTTTGTACTTCGCTTTGCTAGTACAAATATTGTCTAAAATATAAAAAGAGGGGGGATATTATGCGAGATAGTGAAACTGAATTAGATAAAATATTTTTATCATATAATAAGATTTTAACAAGATTGAATATAAAGGGATATAAAACTAAAAACGGAAAAGAAATAACACATAAAGATTTGAGAAAAGCTATATCGGTTATGCAAGAAAAACATCCTACTTGTAGATGGCGAAGCAATAAAGTTAACAGTAAAAAATATTATATTTTAATAGAAGGATATTATTGGTTAGTAAAAGTATTTTTTCAAAATGAAAAAGATTTTATTGATGCTGATATAGATTTTTTTAAAATGAGAATAGGATTGTATGAAGAACTATTAGGACTAAAACCAAAGGAACTATTCAATGATAATATTCCATATTCACAGATAGAACTGTTTTTTGATAGAAAATTATATACAATAAAAAGAGCAATAAGAAATTTAGAAAATAAATATAGTGTTAATTTAAGATTTAAAGAAAACAATAGAATGTATGTTTATAGCAAAGGAATAGAGTTATTATGCAAAGAATGTTTTAAGCAAAAATATCTGGAGATATTAGAAGAATATAAAATGGAATTAACTGAAAAATATATAGCAGCAGGTTTTCCGTATGATAACTTTTTTCATAGAAATTAAATGAATGGAAGTAAGAAGATTTTTCTTACTTTTTATTTTTATAGAAGGGATGATTACAAATGGAATTTAATTCTAAACAAAGAAGAAAAAGTATAAAAATCTGGTTGTCAGATGAAGAAAGAATTTTAGTAGAATCAAAAGCAGAATACTATGGATATAATCGACTTGCGAAATATATTCGTGATGCAGCAATATATGAGAAAGTAACTTATGTAGATTTAAAAAATAAAGAAGAATTATATATTGCTTATGCAGAGAATACAAAGGAACTAAAAAAGATTACTAAAGAGATCAGGCATATAAGTAAATATGCAACAAAGATTACAGATGAAACTAAAAAAGATATTTTAGACGCTATGTATGCAGTATTAAGAAATCAAAAGGCAATGATAAAACTTATTGATGAAAAATTAGATTTAGATGTATGGAAAGAAGTCAATCATAACAAGATTGAAGAATTGGAGGAAAAATAATGCCAGTAACAAAAAGATTACCACATTTAGGTTCACCTAAAAACTTAATTGAATACATACTTGATGAGAAAAATGATGGAGAAAAAGTTGGATGTACTAGTTCTCTAAATTGTAATGTTGAAACTGCTCTTTATGAATTTAAGGATATTCAAAAGAAATATAAAATGAGTGGAACTAGAGGAGCATATCATATTATTCAAAGTTTTTCTCCCAAGGATAAAATAACTGTAGAACAAGCAAACGAAATTGGATTAAGAATGTGCAAAGAATTATATCCTACCTTTCAATGTATTGTATCAACTCATATTGACAAAGGACACATACACAACCATATATGTGTAAATGCAATAAATTTAGAGGGGAGAAAATTAGAGGATAGGCTTGCAAATGAGAAAGAAGGTCTTTATGGAGTAAGTGATACAAGCGACAGAATTGCATCAGAATATGGATGTTTTATTATGCCTCGAAAAACATATTTAAAATCTAAAAATAGTCAAGATGATTATTATCAATATAAAAGGCAATCTTGGAAAGAGCAAATAGAAGAACATTTAGAAAGACTTATTCCAAAGTGCAATAGTATTGATGAATTGTTAGATGAATTATCTATTTTAGGATATGAAATAAGGAGAGGAAAACATATTGCAGTTAGATGTCTTGGTATGCAAAGATATGCAAGAATAGATACAATAAATTTAAAGTATTCTACAAGCAATCTATATAAATTATATAGAGAAAAAGATAATGTGAAATTATTAGCTATTAAAACAGAACAAAATGAATTTAACTCTATAATATTTCAAAAAGCAAATGAATCTAAAATTGCTATTGAGAAAAGTCAGTTAGGTGCAAAAGGAAAAGTTTATAGTGAATATCAAAAAACGAAGTATCAAGAAATAAAAAGGTATTATCAATTAAAACAACAGTTAGAATATTTAGACAAGTATAATATTAGAGATTTTGATGATATTGAAACAGAAATATCACTTAAAAGAAGTCAGATAAAAAGTAAGAATGTTAAGATGAAGAAAAATCAAGAAAAATTTGAGAAAGTTCTTAAAACTACAGAAATGGCAAATGATTATATTAGACTGCATACTATATACGAATATGCAATGTCATATAAAGAGCAAGATAAAGACTATGTTTTACCTAAAGAGGCAGAGATATTTTTGAATATACAAAAGGAATTGAATATAACTTCTATTGATGAAGCAAAGCAGTTAATAAAAGATTCAAGATCAGAAAGAATTGAAATAAATAAGCAAAGGAAAGAAATATTAGAGCTTCAAAGAGAACTTAATCATTTAGAAACTATAAAAGAAGAAAAATTATCTAGTAGTAATTTGTATATTCATAATATTAAGTTTCGGTGGAAATAAAATTGATTATAAAAATTCAAATGATAAAGAGTTTTGTGTAAATATACCATACTCAAATTTTAAAATACATATTGATAAAAGATTTACTGCGTATAATGAGAAACATCAATTTTATACATTATACCTGGTAGATGACAAAGAATACGAACTATATGATGAAAATAATGAAAAAATAGGAAATATAACAGGAACAGAGTTAGAAAAATTTGTTTTAGACAGAAAGAAAGAGATTGATTCATTATATAGTAAATAATTGAAAAAATAATTTGCTCCAGATTAAATTCTGGGGCTTTTTTCGTGTGTAAAGGAGGAATTATATTATGTTAAAATTATTAAGCCTATTTACAGGAATTGGAGCTTTTGAGAAAGCACTAGAAAGATTAAATATAGATTATGAATTAGTTGGATTCTCTGAAATAGATAAGTTTGCTATTAAGAGTTATTGCACAATTCATAATGTACCAGAATACAAAAATTTAGGAGATGTATCAAAGATAGAAATTGATAAAATACCAGACTTTGATCTTTTGACTTGGGGATTTCCATGTCAAGATATTTCAATCGCTGGTAGAATGAAAGGAATAAAAGAAGGAACGAGAAGCGGATTATATTATGATGGCTATAAAATACTTAAAGAAAAAATGCCTAAATATAGCATTATAGAAAATGTGAAAAATTTAACAAGCCAAAGATTTAGAAATCAATTTGAATCTATTTTAAAAGATATAGAAGAATTGGGATATACTAACTATTGGCAAGTTTTAAATGCAAAAGATTATGGAATTCCACAAAACAGAGAAAGAGTTTTTATTGTTTCTATTCGCAATGATATTGATAGAAACAAATTTGTTTTTCCATCTCCAGTAGAATTAAAATTAAAGCTCAAAGATATTTTAGAAGATAAAGTTGATGATAGATTCTATTTAACAGAAAATGGAATAGGAAGGTTAATTAAGAAAAATAATAAACTTTTAAAAAATTGTGAAAATCCTAATATAAGTTCTTGCCTTATTGCTGGTTATCACAAAATGAGTGGAAATCAAAATCAATACATAGCAGAATCAAATAATGTTAAAAGAGTTGCAGGATTATTTGATACAGATAAGTCAAAACATCAAGCAGGAAGTGTATATAATCCAAATGGATTATCACCTACATTAACATCTATGGATAATGGAGGTCATAAGCAACCTTATATTCTTGTTAGAGAAGCCACTAAAAAGGGATATACAGAAGCGATGGAAGGAGATTCTATCAATGTTTCATATCCTAATAGTGTAACAAAAAGAGGTAGAGTTGGAAAAGAAGTATCACAAACAATTTTAACATCACCTAACATGGCAACAGTTATTGAATCACCTAAACCTATATGTTTAAATAATGGATATAAGCAACCTAGTGTGCAAGATAGAATTTATGATACAGAGGGAATTGCAACAGCTGTTACTGCAAGTCAATTTAGACCAAGTATTGCAGAAAGAAAAATGTTTAATCTATATAATCAAAAAGAAATAAAAGACATTGCACCTACGCAAACAGCAGCTTGTGGAATTACAACTTCTAGTGCAGCAGTATTGATTTCGGAAGATGGCAATCATTTTATGAAAATAAGAAAACTGACACCCCTTGAATGTTGGCGACTTATGGGATTTGATGATAATGACTTCAATAAAGCTAAATCTGTAGGAATATCGGATACGCAATTATATAGACAAGCTGGAAATAGCATTGTTGTAAATGTGCTAGAAGCGATTTTTAAGAAATTATTTTAACTTTTAATATAATACTATGATTTTTTTGTTTTTTATGATAGAATATAATAGAATTTTAGGAGTGGTTCAAATGAATGATTTAACAAAAAATAAATTAATAGTTCTAATAGACAAATTAATTGAAGAAAAGTTAGCAATAGATGAGAATTTTTTACGTTTTTCATTTTATGAGGTTAGAGTAAAAGGTGAAGTTACAAGTGAAGAGGAAAATGATTTTTTAGAATTAGCTGAAACAAAATTAAAAAATATGAGATATACTGTTTATTTACAAGAACAAGATTTTGTATATAATGAGGCAAGAAGAAAAGTACAACCTAATGAATTACTTATAGCAATAAAAAAGAGGTAGATTTATAAATAATTAATAAAAAGGTGATGATAATATGAAAGTTTTATATGTAGTTAATGCTTTGGATAATAAATACGTTGATTTTCATAGCATACAAATTACGGATGAAAATGAAAATGAATTTATTACTATAGACAGAATAAATATAGAAAATTATGTTCATAGTTTTCCAAAAGATAAAATAAATGTGGAATTAGATTGTGCATATGTAACAGACAAATTAGATAAAGAAAGGTTGAGAATTCAAATTGATAGAATTTATAGCGAATTAAAAAAAATATACTTAAGTAATGGAGAAACTCAATCTAACGAAGTAAACGAAAAATATTATAAATCAAGTATAGATTTATTAAAAAAATGTGTTACACCAGAGGAATATGAAGCACAAGGGCTAGATAAAAAAGACAGAAAAGAACTTGTAGATAATTTTAAAATATTTTTTAATTAATTAAAAATATAGAAAATTTAAACCTATTTTGTTATTATAATTATTTACATATGAAAGGAATAGACAAGATAAAATTCATAAAATTAAGGTATATAATAGTTTTATTTTTTTATATTGTTATAGAGATAATGAGTTGTAGGGGTGAATAATATGAAAAAGATAATTGTTATTGGAAGTCCTGGAGCAGGGAAAAGTGTGTTTTCACAAAAATTAAAAGATATTACAAATATACCATTGTATCATTTAGATATGCTGTATCATAAAAAAGATGGTACACATATTTCTAAAGAAGAATTAGAAGAAAAATTGAAAATTATTTTTAAAGAAGAAAATTGGATTATAGATGGAAATTATCAAAGAACATTAGAATTAAGATTAAAAGAATGTGATACAGTCTTTTTATTAGATTTTCCAACTGATATTTGTATTGCAGGAGCAGAGTCACGAATTGGAAAAAAAAGAGATGATATGCCTTGGGTTGAAGAAAAACTTGATGAAGAATTTAAAAAATGTATTTTAGATTTCTCAAAGGAAAAATTACCACAAATATATAGACTATTAGATAAATATAAATGTAATACAAATATTATTATTTTTAAAACTAGAAAGGAAACAGATGATTACATTAAAGAAAATTTAACAAAAAATTGAAAAATTATTTAATTAAAACATAGGGAACTGAAACAAAAGTTACAATGTATATGGCAGATAATAAGTTGAAAAGACCAAAAACGAAAAACAACAGATATTCAACTATTATATATCATAATATAAAGGAGGAAATTTATGAAATATATAGGAGAAAGATCATACCATATAGAATATAAAAAGAGACCAGGTGCCTACACAATTTTAGAGAGAAAAAAAGATAAGAAAATAGGAATTGTAACTGCTAATGACTGTTATTTTCTATTAGGCGGAGGAATAGAAGAAGGAGAAAATGAATTAGCAGCATTAAAACGAGAAATGTTAGAAGAAGCAGGATATACTATAAAAGATATCAAAAAATTCGATGAAGTAGGTTCATTTTTATATTCAGCAATACATGAACGGATATTTTGAAGTACAAGCTTATGTATATACTGCTAAACTTGATCGAAAAGTGCAAGAACAAATAGAAAAAGATCATTCAATTTTATGGGTAAATCCGAAAGAATATATTGGAAAAATGGCAGCAGAATGGGTAAATTATATACTAGAAGAATATGTTAAAAAAATGTATTAATGATATAGGCATTAGTTATATAACAAAATATTTTGGGGAGGTTTGAAAAAATCTCCTTTTTTAAGTTTTAATACATGCAAAAAGCTTGTGTTTACATAAAAAATATGATATAATATAGGCGGTTGTAAGAATCTAAAGTAAATGGCATCAATTTATAAGAAGTGAGGAATTTATATGAAAAGGAAGAAAAACATTTATTGGTTTTTACAAATAGATAAAACAGAAAACATAAGATTTTGTCAAAAGTATAAATGTAGTGAATCTATATGTTTAAAGAAAAATAAAACTATAATTGATAAATTAGTAGATTATGATATTGAAAGACTATGTTGGATTGGGAATGAAGTTTTGGATTATCCAGATTTTATTGAGATACTAAAATATGCTAAAAAGAAGAAATTTACTTGTGAATTACTTTTTAATGATAAAATAGATTGTGAAACTAAAAATTTTGACGATATAGTTAAATATATTGATAATGTAACAATATCAATTGATGATTATAATAAAGATGTAAATACAATATTAAGAAAAAATAATAATTATTTTGAAGATATAATGGAACTTCTCCTATATTTTATTACGAAACATAAAGAACCTAATATATTAACGATGGCTAGTTCAGTTAATATCAACGATTGCAAATACTTAAAAGATATTATAGCAAAATTTCAAATTGGTACATGGAAGCTAATGCAGTTTATGCCTATATTTTTAGACAAAGACACAGATACAAAAGAACTTGCTTTGTCACGAATAAATTTTAAGCATTACCTTAATAGTTCAGAATTATTTGATACAAGAATAAAATGTTATTGTGAAATAACACAATATGATATTAGCAGATATTATAATATAATTTTACCTAATGGTGATATAGCTGCAACAAATGGAGAAGAAAGTATATTAATTGGAAATATGTTATATGATGATATTAAAACAATACAAAATAAATTTAAATATAGAAAAAAATATATAATTCCCAAAAAAGAAGATGAGAAAGTAAGAGTTTTTATTGCACATAACAATAAGAAAATAGTAAAAAATATCATATCTTCAATAAAAGAATTAAAATATGTTGAAATTATTGGAACAGCAGATAATGGAGAAGAAACAATAGAAAAAATATTAATAACAAAACCAGAATTTGTGTTTATAAACTATGATTTTGAAGATATAGATGGATTTACAATCATGCAAGAAATTTCAAAAAAATTAAATATTGAATCACCAGTATATAATTTTTTTGCAAAAAATATTTCAGATGATGAATTAATGAGATTATTAAAAAAATGCAAATTAAATTTATGGGTTAATGAAGATTATACTTGTGAACAATACAAGGAATTATTAAAAGAATATAAGCAATTTAGAGATGGAAGATAGAAATAAATAAAAAGGTAATCCTTATTGTGAATTCAATGAATATATAAATTCATAAAAAAATAGATTTTTAATTTTGCTTATGATATAATTAGAAAAATCTAGACAATGACAAAATGGTAACAATAAAATAATAATTAAGAAGGGATAAGAAATGGAAGAAAAATATAAAAAACAAAAATTACATAGATTAGATATAAATGATCATGTAATAGAAACATTAGAAAATAATGAAATTAATACAATAGGGAAAGTATGTATAAAAAGTAAGACTGATTTAAAAAAAATAGGATTAGAACAATTTGAGATAAATAAACTTGAAATTGAACTACAACTATTAGGATTAGGATTAAAGAATAGTTTGTAATAGAAGATATATTTCAATAAAAGAAGAGGTGTCAAATGAAATTAAAAGTTTTTGATGTAATAGAGTTGAAAAATGGAGATAGAGCCACAATATTAGATATTAACAATAATGTATATAAAGTAGAAGTTGTAGATAAAAATGGTATAAGTAAAGGGATAAAAAATATTGAAGAAACAGATGTAAAGGATATTATAATTTCCAAAATATTTTAAAATAGGTGATAAAATGGGTTTGAAAGAAAGCAATGAAATAACAGTAAAAATAAAGTGCGAATTGGAAGAATTTTATAGAATAATAGAATCAAAAGGATTTAATATTATTGATAGATTTTCAATGAAAGATTATTATTTTGTGCCAACAAATTTAATACTAAAAAATATGTCTACGCGAGGAATATTGTCAAATGCTTTGTTGGTTCGAGATATTTATAATCAAATGACTAATAAAGCAATCAAAAAAATTACATATAAGATTAAAGAGTTCGATGGAGAAGGAAATATATTAAACCAAGAAGCTATAAATTGTGATATTTTTGAAATAGAAGATGCTAAAAGACTTTTAAGTGCAATTGGATATAATCAAATAATGATAATAAAGGAAAATGATATTGTCTATGAAAAGGACAAATTCCAACTAGCAATTAAGGACATTGAAAATGGGGATAATTTAATTGAAATAGAAACTATAGAGGGGAATAGTGAATTTAACACTATAGAAAAATTAAAGAGTCAGGTAGAAAAATTACATATACCAGTAGAAACAGATAACTATTTTGTAAAAAAAGCTGAAATTGAGTTAAATAAAGTTTTAAAAAGAATTTAAAAATAATAAATGAATATGGAGTGAATAATTATGAGTGTTTATACTTATTTTATATTAGGAATATTAGTTGGATTATTAATAGCATTGGTTCTTTGGATAAATAGAAGTGAGAAAATCGAAAATAAAATTAACTTTGAAAGAAAAATGTTTTGTACAGAAAAGCTTGACAATATGATAGAAGTAGCAACTGACCGAATTGCAAGAAAAATAGAAGAAAAAAATGAAATTTTATCTGAAACTGAAAAAAACGAAATAATTGCAGAATGTTGTAAAGAAAAGTTTGGATTATAAATTTGAATAATTAAAAAAATAGTAGAGGATGAGGTATAGATGAAGATAACATTAAATCCAGATAAAAAAGTTGTAGAATTAGTGAAAGAAGGAATTGAAAGGACAGGCGGTTATTGCCCTTGTAGAATAGAAAAGACAGAAGATACAAAATGTATGTGTAAAGAATTTAGAGAACAAATTAAAAATCCTAATTTTGAGGGATACTGTCATTGTATGTTATATTATAAATCAAAAAATAAATAAAGGAAGAAGTGTTATTTATGAAAGAAAATAAAATTACAATCGACAATTTTGAACAACAAGTTTTAAAAGGAAAAAGAATAGTTATAATTGATTTTTTTGCAGAGTGGTGTGGACCATGTGAAATTTTAACACGAATTCTTGATGAAATTGCGATAGAGTATGAAAATGTTGTTAAGATTATAAAAATAAATGTAGATGAAGAAAAGGATTTAGTAAAAAAATTTGACATTCATAGTATTCCAGCACTGATATTTTTTAAAAACGGAAAGTATGAAAAAACAATAATTGGTTATCAACAAAAAGATATAATTATATCAGCTATTGAGGAATTAAAGGGCTAATTTTAAGGAATATGATTAATTTTGGTAAGGATAAAAAATTATATTTATAAAAAAGTAAAGTGTTTATAGTTAAATACTTTATTTTTTTTTGTTTTTATGATATTATTTGCGTAATAGAAAAATTATAATTGTATTATAATAGATTTGGGGAATATTATGGATGGTATAAAGATCTATAAATTGACTAATCCGCAAAAGAACATACTCTTGACAGAGCAATATTATAAATTAATGCCAATAAACAATGTAGTTGGTCGAATAAAATTTCAAGAACAAATTGATGTTAATTTATTAAAACAGACATTAGAAATCATAATAAAACAAAATGATGCCTTGAGAACAAGAATTGTAAAAGTGGATGGAGAATATTATCAATGTTTTCCAGAAAATGTTGATAATCCAATAGAAGTAGTCAATATAAATGAATTTAATAGAGAAGATAAAATAGTTAAAGAATTATCAAGAAAATATATACAATTAATTGATAATAATTTGATGAAATTTTATATTTTAAAATATAAAAATGGTACAGCAGATGTTCTTTCTGTTTCACATCATATTGTAGCAGATGCTTGGACTGTTAGTATGTATGCGAAAGAGATTATAAGAATTTATCAATGTTTAAAAGAAAATAAAAAAATAGAAACTGTAAATTATTCATATGTAGATTATATTGATGAAGAAAACAAATATATAGATAGTAATAAATTAGAGATTGATAAAAAATATTGGGATGATGAATATAAGGAAGAACCAACAACTCAATTTTTTGATATATGCAATAGTGTTAAAGGTAAAAGAGAATATTATATAGTAGATAAAAATAAGACTAGTAAAATTAAAGAATTTTGTAAAAATAATAATATTTCAGAACAATGTCTATTTATGGCAACATTTTCAATCTATTTAAGTAAAATATCTAGCAATTATAATATAGCAATAGGTATGCCTGTTTTAAATAGAAAGAACTATAAAGCAAAATCAACAATGGGAATGTTTATAGAAACATTGCCACTCCATATTGATATAAATAATCATTTAAAATGTAAAGAATTTTTAAAATATATAAATGAAAAACAATATACATTTCTAAAGCATCATAGATATCCATACGAAATGTTGCAGAAAGATATAAAAAATAAATTTGATACTAATCAAAAATGTTATTCAGTTGCTTTTTCATATCAAAATGCAAAAATAGAAAATTCGGAGGAAATGAAATGTATAACAAGTTGGGAATTTAATGGGTATTGTCCTGATGATTTACAAATGCACATAAGTGATATGCAAAATACAGGAACACTAAATGTATACTATGATTATAAAGAAAATGGAATAGAAAAGGATGAAATAAAAAATATTCATAGAAGATTATTAAATATCATAAATCAAATAATAATGAATGATAATATACCTATAAAAGATATAGAGATAATAACTAAAGAAGAAAAAGAACAGATTTTGTTTGAGTTTAATAATACAGAAATGAAGTGTAATAATAATTTATTGATTCATGAAAAAATCAATAGAAATATAGAAAAATATCCAAATGAAATTGCAGTAATAGATGAAAAAATGAAAATCACATATCGAGAACTTGGAGATAAATCTAATGCGTTAGCAAATGAATTAATAAAACAAAATATAAAAATAGGTGATGTAATTGCAATATTATTTGAAAATAAAAGCATTAATACAATAATATCAATATTAGCAACTTTAAAAGTTGGAGCAAGTTTTATTTTGCTTTATAATGAATTACCAGATGAAAGAATAAAATTTATTTTAAATGATAGCAGAGCAAAGATTATTATTACAGAAAAAAGATTATATAATAAATTTGCTACAATAATGAATATTGACATAGATAATATTAGTTTAGAAAATAATATGCTTGTAGATGTAAAAAATAAAGCAGATGATATTGCATATCTAATATATACTTCTGGAACAACAGGAAAACCAAAAGGAACGCAACAAACACATTCAAATTTATCTAATTTCATTAATAGTTTCTACAATACATTAAATAATAATATAACTAATAAGGATAGATTTTTATCAATAACTAATGTTAGTTTTGATGTTAGTATGGCAGAGATTTTTACACCACTATTCTATGGTGCTACCTTATACTTATATAAAGATATATCTAAAAGTACAATTGAAGAACTAGCAATATATTTAGTAAATAATAAAATTACATTTGCATACTTTCCACCTGCAATGCTAGAGGAAATTGCTGATAAGTTAGAAATGTATAAAGACAGAATATGTCTAGATAAAATGCTAGTAGGCGTAGAGCCAATAAAGACAACAACATTAGAAAAATTTTTAAGTATAAAGAAAGATATACATATTATAAATGGATATGGACCATCTGAAACTACAATATGTTCTACAATGTATGATTTTAACAATAGAAAAGATAAAGAAGATATTGTACCAATAGGAAAGCCCATAAAAAATACAAAAATACTTATTATGAATAAGGATATGAATTTACTTCCTATAGAAACAATAGGTGAAATATATATATTGGGAAAAGGATTAGGACAAGGCTATAAGTCTAACGAAAAATTGAACAAAGAAAAATATATAAACATAAATGGTAATAGAGCCTTTAAAACAGGAGATTTGGGAAAGTGGAATAAAAATGGAGATATTCTTTTTTGTGGAAGAAATGATAATCAAATAAAATTTAGAGGCTATAGAATAGATTTAGGGGAAATAGAAAATTCATTAAAAAGTTGTAATGAAGTAAAAAATGCAGTAGTAATGCTTAATAAAAATAGTGGTAAGGAAGAAAAATTAATAGCATTTGTTGTTATTCAAAATGGAGATATTATTGAAGAAACTTTGAGAGATTTTTTATCTAAAACGTTACCATATTATATGATGCCATCTAAGTTTATAAAATTAGAAAAACTACCTATGACAGTTAATGGAAAAATTGATAAAGCAAAGTTACTTGAATTATGCAATACAGAAGAAAAAATGGTATTACCTGAAAATGAAATAGAAGAAATTATATATGATATAATAAGAAATAAGACCAAAAATGATAATATAAGCATCAATGATAATTTCTTTGATTTAGGAATAGACTCATTAGAAGCAATTTCTTTGATAGTTGAATTTGAAAAACAAAATATGAAATTTTCTTTACAAGATTTTTACAATTATCCAACAATTAAATTGCTGGCTCAAAAAATGATAAATGAAAACAACATAGAAAAAGAAGATAAAAAATACATAACAAAAATACAATATTATAAGAAACAAAGACAGACAATTAATGGAGATATCTTTTTATTAGGTTCAACAGGTTTCTTGGGTTGTCATATATTAAAGGAGTTATTGCAGACAACAGATGTTAAAATATATTGTCTAGTAAGGGCAACAAACAAAGAAAAAGCTACTGAAAGACTAAAAGAAAGATTATCATATTATTTTGAAGATGATTTTTATGAAAAAAATCAACATAGAATAATTGTAATCAATGGAGATTTTACTCTTGAAAAATTTGGAATGAATAATAAAGATTATGAAATTATAAAAAGACAAACTTCTATGATAATAAATTCAGCAGCATGTGTAAAACATTTTGGAAGTCCAGAATATTTTTATAACGTGAATTATTTGAGTGTAAAAAGAGCTATAGAATTCTGTAAAAAAGAGGAAAAACAATTTATACAAATATCTACAATGTCTGTATTAGAAAACAAAAGTGATGTAGATGAGAGCATTTTATACTGTAATCAAACATTAAAAAACATATACATAAAAACGAAGTTTGAAGCTGAACAAGAAGTGGCTAAAGCAATTGAAGATGGACTAAGTGCTACTATATTTAGACTTGGAAATATTATGTGGAGAAATGATGGAAAATTTCAAATAAACGAAAATGAAAATGCTTTTATTATGAAATTAAAATTAATTATAGATTATAGGATGGTATTAGAAAAAATGCTTGATTATGATGTTGATCTAAGTCCTGTAGATTTGTGTGCAAAGGCAATCGTAAAGGTTTTGAAAGATAACAATGTTAATGTATATCATATAGAGAATAATAATAAAGTTACTATAAGAGAAATTGTTTATATCTTAAAAAAGTTAAATATTAATATTGGATTAGTGGATACAGAAACATATAAGGACGAAATAACAAAAAAATCTAAAAATAAAAACGAACTAATGGGACTATTAGAAAATGATATTGAAAGTAGTAAAATAAATTCTGAAAAAAGTATAAACTACTTAGATAAACTAGGATTTGAATGGAACTATATAGATAAAGAATATATAAGAAAATATATACAAAATATTATATGAAAGAGGTAAGCAATGGAAAATTTTAAAAGAAAATGGAAAAAATTAATAGCAATATATAATATTGTAGATATATTAGCTGTTTTACTGTTTTATCCTTTAATACCTAAATTATTAAATTATCCACCAAACTCTATTGATAATTCGTTTCAAGTAGCAATCAATGGATTAACATATACTCAACAATATATATCAATATTAATACTATGTATATTTATCGAAAATATCATATTAACGATTGCATATAAAAACATAAGTAAATTGCTAGAACAAATGAATCAAGGAAGAAATATTGATAAACTTTATATTAAGGCTGTAAAAACTATAGAAAATACACCAATAATTATATACTTATTGCAAGTAATAGCACCAGTTATAATAATAGCAATAACTTTCTTAATTCTAAATGGTAATATAGGAGTAATAATAAAAGTAGCATTGGTATTCTTTGCAATGTTATTATCAGTTGCAACAATATCTTATGTATTTGCTAAAAGAGTATTTAAAGATATTTTAATAGATTTATTTTATAACACTAATAAAAATAATGATATTGGAAAAGAACTTCTAAATAAAATAAGAAGAAGTAGCATAAAAGGTTCTGTTATATTTGTTGTTTTACCTCTATTAATTGTAACAATCGTATTTATTACATTTATAGGATATTCAAATTTAACAAAACAAAAAGGAGATTATTTATACAAGATATATAACAAGGAATTATTAGAAACAACTTCTAATGAATATATTGGTATAGAAGAATTGGTGAAAGATTTAAATAATTTAGAATTATTAGATAATAAAGATTGTTATTTTATTATTTATCCAAATGGTAAAAAATATATAAGTAATGAAAACGAAAATCTTTCAGTATTTTTTATAAAATATAGTGAAGAAGTATCAAAAGATAACAGAACATACGGATTTTATGCAACTGATGAAGAAGGTGTTTTTAGAAAAATAACTATTGGTGAAGATTCATACACAATAGGTATAAAGTATTCAACAGCTATAATAGAAATGATTAGAACAATTATAGTAGTGTCAATAATAATTTTACTTTTATCAATAGCCTTATTATTATATTCATTGGAGTATATATTTAAAGACATTGTATTAGTAAGTAAAAACTTAAATAAAATGGCTAAAAGTAAAAAAATTGACTTAAATGATAGATTACCAATATCATCTAATGATGAAATAAGTGATTTAATAAAATCATTTACAAATATCCAAGAAAAAACAAGTAGATACATAGAACAAATAGAACAAGATCAATATACTATGCAAAGACAAGCACAATTTGCAGTTTTAGGAGAATTTGCAGGAGGTTTAGCTCATGACTTGAATTCGCCTTTATCAGCTGTAAAATTGGATATATCAACTTTAAAAAAATATATAGATTCAGATAAAATTTCGACAGATGAACACATAAGAGCTAAGTTAGATGAAATGTTAAAAAACATAGATAGTAGTCTAAATAGTATGGGGAACATCATAATGGGGGTTAGAAATCAAATAAGAGCAACAGGAGATACTGATAATCAAGAATTTGCATTAATAGATATATTAGAGGGCATAAAATTACTTTTTAGAAGTTTGTTTATGAAAAGTAATTGCCAAATAGAAGTAGATATATCACCAGAAATAAAATTATTTGGAGAAAAAAATAAATTAGATCGAGTTTTAGGAAATTTAATAAAAAATTGTATTGATGCATATTCGATGAGAAATGTTAAAGGAATTGTAAAAGTAAAAGCTAAACAAGATAACGAAAAAACAATAATATCAGTAAGTGATGAAGCTGGAGGAATTAACAAAGAAATTAAAGACAAAATTTTTAAAGAAATGAAAACAACGAAAGGTGAAAAAGGAACAGGATTTGGCTTATATTATTCTAATACAATAATAGAAAGCAGTTTTAAAGGGAAAATGTACTTTGAAACTCAAGATGGTATTGGAACAACATTTTTTATAGAAATACCAAAAAATAAGGAGGAAATGTAATGGAAGAAAATATTTACAAAAATGCAAGTGTTGTAGTTGTTGATGATATAGAGGAGGTATTACAGGCAACAAAAAATTGTTTAGAATTTGAGGATATGAATGTAACATGCTTTTTAAATCCAATAGAAGGACTTGAGTATTTAAAGAAAAATAAAGTAGATGTACTTTTACTAGATTTCTTTATGCCAGAAATGAATGGGGATGAATTTGTAGAAAAATTAAGAGAATATAATCAAGAAACAATTGTAATATTACAAACAGGTTATGCAGATAAAATTCCACCTTTAGAAATGATCGATAAAATGAATATTCAGGGTTATTTAGATAAATTAAAAGGTGAAGATGAATTGGTACTAATGACAAAGGCAGCTATAAAGACATCATTTTTAAATAAGAAAATACGTGAAAAAGACAGAGAAATAGCAAAATTAAATTATAAAAAAGCGATAATGGGAAATTTAATCACAAATTTAGTAAATGAAGCAAAAGATCAATTAATGCAGATTTCTGGAATGAATGAATCTATAAAAATGGATTCAGATGAATATGAAACAGAAACAAAAGTTATAAAAAGTGCTTTAGAAAAAACTTATGAATTATATGAAGCATTAAATTTTGAAACTCTAGAAGATATTGATTTACTACAGTTTAATAAAATAATTAGAATTTTATTAAAACCTACACTTTTATTAAACAATGCAAATTTATCATTAGAAAATGAAGATAAAGGAATAATAGTACATAAAGCAAGTGATAATATATATCTAATTATTAAATTAGTTGAGATAATTATAGAGAATAATTGTAAGGATATAAATGTAAAGACAGTTGAAGATAAGAATAATGTATACTTATCAATTATTGCTGAAAAAACGATTGATAGCATCGAAATGCAGGAAGTGGATTTATTGAATGATAGTGCTAATTTGACCATAGAAAATAATATTATAAAATTTAAAATATAGAGATTAATATATAAAAGAGAACTTAATATGTGTAAAAGTTCTCTTTTATTCTGCCATCACATCATCAAATAGAGGATCTGAATAGAATTCAGCTAATGTTATATTAAATGCTTCACAAATATGTAATACAGTATCAGACCTTAAATTTTTAGTATCACCTTTCATAAAATCAGAAAAGGTTGGTAATGATATTCCAGCAGCTCTTGTCAAATCGTATGGTTTTTTTATATTATTTTTCTTCATCAATTGTTTTATTCGTTTACGTGTTGCTTCAGATAGTTGCATAAAATCACCTAAATCCTTTCAAAAAAAGTATAGCAAAATGAAATTTTATACAACAAAGGAATTCCTTAATATAGAAAAAAATTAAGGAATTCCTTAAAAAGTCTTGAAAATCACTTGAAAATATAGTAAAATAATGTCAAATTTCAAGAAACAAAGTATAAATTTTACTAAAGACAAGCAAAAAGCTTGTCTTTGTTTATAAGTTCCCTATCCCAATAGGGTTTATATAAATTCATTAGGCTATTATAAGGAGGGAAAACTATGGAAGAAAAAACTAATAATCAAGAACTAAGTTTAGGAGGTGGTTATATGTTTTTAAATCAAACTCCAAGCCAATTTCTTGAAAGACGGATTGCAACAATTTATGGTATAAACTCTCAACCTATTAAAGCATTGGATTTAGTTCGGAAAGAAATGTGCATAGAGAAAGGTTTTAAGCGTGATGATGGACAAGATTATTATAATCATTGCGTGGATGTAGCTAATACATTAATTTCATTTTGTGTTAAAGATGAAGATGCAATTTGTGCTGCACTTCTTCATGACATAGTGGAAGATGTTGAAGGCTATACAGAGCAAACTATTACAAGTCTTTTTAATCCGAGAGTTTCTAAATTTGTAATGTTAGTTACAAAAGACAACAATAAAGATTACAAAGATCCTAAAGTAATAGGCGAGTATCTAGATAACATTTCAAAAGACATGTTTGCAGCAACTATAAAAACAGCAGATAGAATGCACAATATGATGACTTTACAAGAAAAATCATTTGAGGCACGATATCGAAAAGCTATTGAAACAGAAAGATACTATATGCCGTTTTTTAAGAAGTGTAGGCAACTATATCCTAGATATGAGAATCTGTTTTATGCAGCAAGAACACAAATACATCCCTTAATTTTTGAGATAAAATCTTTTTATGGAGAAATCGAAAAGTTGAGGGAAGAAAATGAAAGACTTAAAGCAAAAATCAAGGAATAATAATTACCAAAATAGCCTAATGTAGCTCCACATAGTTATAATTTAACTATGTGGAGAATAATAAAATAACAACAAATCAATGAAAGTATTGAAAAATAAAGGAAAATATTGACAAATTATGTTTTTCGTTATATAATGCAGTCAATTATGGAAAATAAAAAATTATATCTTTTTGGAGGAATAAAAATGAAAATACAAAATATTTTTGCTGATAAAAAGAATTTAATATATTTAAAATAGAGCAACAAGGATGTCTTGTGCTCTTTTTTTGTAAAAAAGGGGGAAAAGATAGATATATGAAAGTGATTGGAATTGTATGTACAGAATTAAATGTTGATAAAAATGGATATAAACAGAAAGTAAATTTAGTTGCAAATTCATATATAGAAATGCTGACACAAAATGATGCTGTGCCAATATTAATAAGTCCCCAAACAGAAAAACAAAAAATAAAAGAAATTGTTGAAATACTAGATGGCTTATTATTTATAGGTGGTGAAGACATTAAACAGGGATATTATGATAATGAATTAATGATTAAAGAAATTTCAAAAAGGGATGAATTAGAAATTGAATTATATAAAGAATGTAAAGAAAAGAAAATACCAATTTTAGGAATATGTAGAGGACTGCAAATTATAAATGTTGCTGAGGGTGGAACATTAGAAAATATATCTCCAAAAAGTTCAATAAAACATACTATAGATGAAGATGGATTTATCAACTATCATGATATATATATTGAAAAAGATTCAAATTTAAAAAAGATTATGAAAGTAGACAATTATTCAGTATGTTCAATGCACCATCAAAAAATTGCAAAGTTAGGAAATAATTTAAAAATATCTGCTAAATCTGAAGATGGGGTTATTGAGGCAATAGAATCAAATGATAAAAATTTTGTTTTAGCATTTCAAGGGCACATTGAAAAAAATATAAAAAATTTTAAGAAATACAATAATGTAATAAAAGAGTTTTTAAATAATACACCTAGTGAAAATTATAATAAATGATTAAAGAAAGGGAGATATGAAGATGGAAACAAATAAATTTAAGGGCTTACCTATATACAAAAATAAAAAAGATGGAGATTTCCTATTAAAGAAAGATATTGTAGATAATTTTCCAAAAAATTTCGCAATTAGTGAAGACGATAATGATAATATTGAATATGCTACTACATCAGGCACGACATCTAATAGGATGGAGATAATAAGAAAAAAAGGGTGGTGGCAAGAAGAATATAAAAGAACTTATCAAAATAATTTATTATTAAAGGAATATTTAGATAAGAATTATAGAAAAGCAATATTTACTACTGCTCAATGCTCAAATTTAATATGTTTTATGGATAAATTACCTATGGAAAAAAGAATAATAAATAATACCTTATATGTTAATAGCACTTTTAATCCATGGACATGGTCAAAAGAAGATATTGAGCAAATAACAAAAGAATTAAATTTATTTAAACCATATTATTTGGATGCTGATCCAGTATATTTAGCAATTTATTTATTATTATATAAAAAATATCAAATACAAGAAGAATTATATATACCAAAAGTCATAACTTTAAGCTATGAGTATGTTAGTAAAAATATAAGAAAATATATAGAAGAATGTTATAATACAACAATTTTAAACCTTTATGGCACTACAGAATTTGGATATATTTTTATTGAAGACGAAATGGGAAAAATGAAATTATGTCCTGATTTAGTTAATGTTAAATTAGAACCTATTGATGATAAAAATAATATATACTCATTGATAATAGATAGCTTTAAAAACGAATATATGCCATTAATTAATTATAGAGTTGGAGACATGATTCAAGCAACTAAAGAGGAATATATAAATTTTTCAGACAAGAAACAAGTTTCAAGAATGGCTGGAAGAGAAAAAGATTTTAACAAAATCAAGTTACCAGTTACTACTATTGATGATATTTTTAGTGAGTATGAAGATATTTTAATATATCAATTGCAATATATTTCAGAAAATAAAATAATTATTAGATACGAAACCAAAAATTTGCAAAGCATAGCGAGAGAAAAAGAAGAGGAATTAGTATTAAAAATTGCAAAATTAAATATTGGCGATCCACAAATAAAACATGTTCAAGCTATATCACCAGAACGTTCAGGAAAATTTGCAATTATTAAATTTTGGGAGGAATAGATAGTGAAAGATTTAAAAGAAGACTTTTATATGAAAGAAAGTTCTAATAATGGTAAAAAATTAGTTTATTTTGATAATGCTTCTACTACTTTCAAACCAAAACAAATGATTGATGGAATAAATGATTATTATAAGAATTATACATCCAATGTATATAGAGGAGATTATTTAAATTCAGAAAAAGCTTCTATGAAAGTTGATGAATGTAGAGAATATGTTTCGCTATTATTAAATAGTATGTCTGAAGAAATAATATTTACTCATAATTGTTCAGATTCATTGAATCTAATATGCAATATGATTGATTTAAATAAAGAAGATATTGTTATATGTTCAGATATAGAGCACCATTCTAATTATTTACCTTGGAGAAATAAGTGTGATTTAAAAATAGTAAGAACTGATGAATTTGGAACATTGGATTTAAATGATTTGGAAGAAAAATTAAAATTGTATTCACCTAAAATAGTTTCAATAACAGCAGTTTCTAACATAACGGGAAATATACAACCAATTAAGAAAATATGTGATTTAGCACATAAATATAATAGTTTGGCTGTTATTGATGGATGCCAATATGTTCCACATAGTTCTATTGATGTTAAAGATATAGATTGTGATTTTCTTGCATTTTCTGCTCATAAAATGACAGGACCTACAGGGGTTGGAATACTATATGGCAAGATGGAAGTGTTAAAAAAATGTAAAATTATAAAGTTTGGAGGTGGAATGGTAGATAAAATAACAGAGGATAATATAAGATATAAAGAGATTCCAGATTGTTTTGAATGTGGTACGCCTGCTATTGAAAATATAATTGGTTTCTCCTATTCTTTGAGATACATACTAGATATAGGTTATAAAGAAATCGAAAAGCATATGAAAGAATTGGATATATATATGTATAGTAAACTAAAAGAACTTGACAATATAGAACTAATATTTCCAATTTCGAAAAGACATATTCCAATTTTTACATTTAATTTTAAGAATAAAAATTTAGATATCCATTATGTTGCAAAAGTATTATCTGATGCATATAATATTGCAGTATCAGCTGGATATCAATGCAATCAACCTTTATATAATAAAGTTGGTGTCAAAGGAGGAATAAGAGCATCTTTATATATATATAATACGAAAGAAGAGATTGATTACTTTATAGATAAAATAAAAGAATTTAAGTAGTATTATTAAAATGGGGGAATAAAAATGAAAAGATTAGCTAATATTGAGTTAACAAATAATTGTAAAGCAAATTGTAGTATGTGTCCTAGGGACGTATTAAAAGATTTTGGATTTATAGACTTACAAACGGTAGATGAAATTGTTGAACATTTACAAAAATATGATTTATCTGAAGTATCTATATCAGGAAGAGGGGAACCTACATTCCATCCACAATTAATAGAAATTTTAAAAAAATTAAAAAAATTAGATGCACCATTATCTATAGTTACAACAACAGATGGATTGAATGAAGGAAATTTACATGATTGTTTAGATAATGTAGATATTTTAAGAATATCTGTTAGTTCTAGAGATAGAGATACTTTTAAAAAAGTACATAGAGGATTAAATTATGATAAAATTTGGAGTACAATAGAGGAAGCTATTGAATATGATAAAGATAAACTTAACATACATTTAGTAGGTGGACAAGATTGTTTTGAACATTTAGAAGAAACAATAGACTTTTTCAAAGATAGAGGAGTAACAAACATTCATATCTTCCCACTATGGAATAGAGGAGGAAATTTAAAAGAAGAACAAGACATTAATGAAAGAAGAAAGAAAATTGTAGAACAATATCAAATTGACTTTTCAGAAGATGAATATATGGATGGAGACAAAGTAAAACTTTTAAAAGAACCTAGTTATTGTCCTATAGGTGATAGTAGTATAATGATTAACTACAAAGGTCAAATGATTGGCTGTTTCCAAGATTTTGCAAACAAAACAATAATTGGGTATGCTAGAGATAAGGATTTGAACTTTGTAGCCAAAAGAGGTACTTTATTATCTAAAATGCCAGTTTGTGAAGACTGTAATTCAAGAAAGGCAGTAACAACCAAATATGAAGAATATGATGAAGAAAGATAATATAAATATGCTTATATTTAATGAACTATTTTCAAATTTCAGCAATGAAGAAAGAGGAACTATTGGAGTAGAAATAGAATTGCCTATTGTCAGTAAAAAAAATATAGAAATGAAAAATATTCAAAAGCTCTTCAGATATTTAATTAAGGAGAAAGAATTTATAAAAGATTGCGAAGATAATGATAAGAATATAATAAGCATTATAAATAAAGAAAATCACGATAAGATATCTTTAGAATATTCTGTCAATACATTGGAATTTTCGTTAAAAGAAGATTGTAATATATATAACATAAAAAAAAGGTTAGATCAGTATATAATAATAATACAGAATTTTCTTGATAAAATTGATTATCAACTTGTCGGAAGAGGAATAAATCCTAATTATAAAAATATAGATAGACATTGCTTAAAAGAAAGTAGATATTTGACTATTGAAAAATTATTAACAGAAAATAATGGAAATAATATGTTATTTAATGAGTTTTGTTCTTATATATGTAGCACTCAAACGCATCTTACTCCTAGTATTAATGAACTCCCAGATGTAATAAATGCAATTTCTAGCATTGAATGGGTAAAAAGTTATTTATATGCGAATTCTTATATGGAAGAATTAAAATGTAATATCTCAAGAGACTATTTGTGGGAAATTTCAAATTTTGAAAAATCAAATATTGGAACAAACAAACATTATGAAACAATCAAAGATATAATAAATGATTATAAAAAGAGAAAAATGCATTTTATACAGAGAAATGGTAAATATTATCTAATTAATTCTATGACAATTGAAGATTATTTTAATAAAGATAAAGTTTTGGGAAAAGATTATAATAATAATTTAGAATATTTTTCACCTTTAGAAACTGATATTCATGATTTCCGTTCTTATAAAAATGTTGAAATTACTAGAAGAGGAACAATTGAAATTAGAAGTGATTGTACACAAGAATTAGATAATTTATTTGAGACGGTAGCATTTAATGTAGGAATTTTAAAAAATTATAAACTTATTAATAATTTAGTAGTGAAATATGGATTTGAATCTGACTATATAGAAAGACGAAAAAGAATTAATAGATGCAAAAATGTAAATGATAAAGAATTAAATTTTATATATGATGTAATGAATTTAATTTATTTAGGCTTAAAAGAAAGAGGATATAAAGAAGAAAAATTATTAAAAAGATTAAATGAAATGAGGGAAAATGATGAAAAAAGTAGGTTTGTGGTTTTATGAAAATGATGCTGGCATAATCATAAAAAAGAAATTAGTAGAAAGGCTAGAGAAAAAGGGATATGAAGTATATGCATACTTTGATATGAGAGAATGCTATTTAAAGAATGGAAAAGTATATGCTAAAGATGGATATTGCTTATCTGACTTAGACATTTTATATCATATGAATGCTGATGAGCAAAATGCTTATCAAAATGATATTCTAAAACTATTGGAACTTTCTGGAGTTCATATATTTAATGATTATAATGCATTTATGAGATGTAAGGATAAAGTTGTTGCAAATATGATTTTAAGACAAAATAATATACCAGTACCTAATTCTATGTTAATTAATAATCATGTATCTAAAGAAATAGTTAATGATTTCTTTAATGAGAGTGGGAGCATTTTAATAAAACCAAGAAGTAATCATGGTGGCAAAGGTATAATTAAAATTGATTCTTTAGAACAATTTTGGGATATTTATACTGCTACTTCAAATTTTTTTGATAATTACTATATTGAACAATTTATAGAATTTGATAATAATGATTATAGAGTAGAAATATTTGATGGCGAAGTAATTGGAGGATATAGTAGAACAAAAAATGGTACTTATAAAACTAATGTTAGTTCGGGAGGAGGAATGCTAGATTTACCTGTTTCGAATGAAGTGAAAGAATTGGGGCTAAAGGCTGCAAAAACATTAGGAATAACTACCACTATAGTTGATATGATAAGAAGAAAAGAAGACAATAAATTATTTATACTCGAAGTTAATCCTATAATGGGAATATTTATTGAAGCTGCTGAAAAATCAGGTTCTAAAAGACCAGTACAAAAAAATATACCAGAACAATTTAAAACAGATGAAATTAAAATGAACAAAATAATTGAATACATAGATAAATATTGTAATAATTAGTGAAAATGGAGGTAAATATGAAAAATAAAATTATTGTTATAGTTATACTTATTTTAATTATTCTAGGAGTTATATTTATAAAGATGAGTAAAGATGATACTCAATATAATATAGGAATAGGTCAATTTGCAGATCATGTTTCTTTAGATAATTGTAGAGAAGGATTTATTGAAGGTCTTAGACAAGAAGGAATAGTTGAAGGAGAAAATTTAAAAATTGATTACCAAAATGCGAATGCTGATGGAGGAACTGCTAACTTAATTGCAAATATGTTTGTGTCAGAAAATTATGATTTAGTATTAGGCATAGCAACTCCTATGGCTCAATCATTATTCAATGCGACTCAAAATACCAATGTACCTGTTGTGTTTTCTGCTGTTACTTTCCCAGAAACAGCAGGATTAACTGATGGAAATGTTACAGGAACGAGTGACAAATTTTCAGCAAATGAAAGGTTGAAACTAATCAGAGATATTTTACCAAATGCAAAAAAAATAGGAGTAATTTATTGTACAAGTGAGGTAAATGCAACTCAATCTCTAAAAGAATTAAAGGATTTAGCTTATAATTATGATTTCGAAATAGTAGAAAAAGGAGTTGCAGCTGCTTCAGATATTGCTTTAGCAACTAATAATATCGTAAAAGATGTAGATTGTATATGTTTAGTTATTGATAATACTGTTTCAGCTTCTTTACCTAATATTATAGAAATTGCTACAAACAATAGAATTCCTGTATTTTGTAATGAAGAAGATGAAGTAAAACTAGGTGGTTTAGCATGCAATGGTATCGACTATAAGAGTTTAGGAATTGAGACAGGAAAAATTGCTGCTCAAATTTTAAAAGGAGAGAAAAAAGCTAATGAGATAGAATACAAGTGTATTGAAGATACCATATTATATGTAAATTCAGAAACATTTGATAAACTAAATATAAATTTACCAAATCAATTAAAAGATAATTGCATTGATGTAATTGAAAGTAAGTAAATAGGAGAAATAAATGAATATTTTAATTGGAATATTTGAGCAAGGATTAATATATGGTATAGCAGCTCTAGGTATATATATTACATATAAAATACTAGATTTTCCTGATTTAACAGCAGATGGTAGTTTTTCGCTAGGAGCTGCAATAACAACAGTTTTAATTTTAATGGGAGTTAATCCTATTTTATGCATAATTATTTCAGCTATCTGTGGTTTTATAGCTGGAAGTATAACAGGAATAATACATGTAAAATTTAAGATTAGGGATTTATTGGCTGGAATAATTACTATGATGGCTTTATATTCAATAAATTTAAGAATAACGGGAAAAGCTAATGTAACAATAATGAAACAAACATCTATATTTGATTTGATCAATTTAGGAAGTATTACAACAATTGTTATAATGTTAATTATAGTAATAATTTTAAAGTTGATATTGGATTTGTATTTAAAAACAAAATCAGGATATTTATTAAAGGCTGTCGGAAATAATCCTAATGTTGTAATTTCGCTAGGAAGAGATGATGGAAATATAAAAATATTAGGATTAGCATTAGGTAATTCTTTAGTTGCTATAAGTGGAAGTTTATTATGTCAGCAACAAGGCTTTTTTGAAATTACTATGGGAAATGGTGTAATGGTTATGGCTCTGGCTTCTGTAATTATAGGATTGAGTCTTTTTAAAAAAGTTAAATGGATTAATAATACATTTTCTGTAATTATAGGTAGTATTATCTATAAAGCAGCTGTTTCTCTAGCATTATATATTGGATTTGAGGCTTCTGATATAAAAATAATTACTGCAATTATATTTTTAACAGTATTAATATTAGGTAATAGTAGATTTTTAGAAATTAGAGAAAGGAGAAAGACATGATAAAATTAGAAAATATCTCTAAAACGTATAATGTTGGAACAAATTACGCAACCAATGTTTTTCAAAACTTTAATTTAGAAATCAAAGAAAAAGAATTTGTTTCAATAATTGGACCAAATGGTTGTGGAAAATCTACTTTATTTAATATTATATCAGGCAATATTGAAATTGATTGTGGTAAAATATTTCTTAAAGACAAAGATATAACAAAAGTAAAAAACTATAAAAGATATAAATATATTGGTAGAGTTCATCAAAATCCTTCTATTGGAACTTGTTTAAATATGACTATATTGGAAAATTTAGCTTTAGCAGATAATAAAATGAAGAAATATGATTTAACATGGGGAATTGATAAAAAAAGGATAAATGAATATAAAGAAATGTTAAAATCATTAAAACTAGGATTAGAAAATCATTTATATACTAAAGTTCAAAATTTATCTGGAGGACAACAACAAGCCATTGCTTTATTAATGGCAACGATGAATCCTATAGATATTTTGATATTAGATGAGCACACGGCTGCTTTAGATCCTGGAACAGCAGAAATTATAATGAAGCTTACAGACAAAATTGTAAAAGAACAAAAAATAACAACATTAATGATTACACATAATTTAAAATATGCTATAAATTATGGAAATAGATTATTAGTTATGAAACAAGGTAAGATAGTTTTGGATCGAAAGGGAAAAGAAAAAAGAGATACTAAATATGAAGAATTAATTGAAAAATTTAATTGTTTTTAAAAAAACTATGCAGAGGCTATATAACCTCTGCATAGCTTTTTAGAAGAACTCTGAAAAATCAACACCTCTATTATAGATACAAGTTGATATACATTGTTTCCCAGAGTGGATTGGAGCTCTAGAGATAATAATTTTATTATCATCTGAAACGTACCCAATTTCAAAACCAGCTCTTGCTAAAAAATTACAAGGATATACTTTTAAGTCAGGCGTGATAGCAACTATATCTGTACCTGCGATACATGAAAAATTTTCATTAAAATGATTTCTACCAAATGTGCCACATCTTTCAATGTTTAAAATCTCTTTAGGGTACTTTTGCCTTTGAACTTTTAACAAGTCAAGAAATTCATCTATTTGTTCTTGTGTTAAGAAGTTGGCAGGAAGATTTTTAGCATTTCCAGTTCGTAGACAATTAGTAAACTTCACATGGTGTACTCCTAAACTGATAACTCTTTCACAAATTTCATTTAGTAAAAGGTAATTATCTTGTGTAATTGTAACCATTAATTTTACCGACAATTTTTTTGAGACAATTTGATTTATAGTTTGTTTTAGCATACTTTCCTGTACTTTAGATATTTTATCATGGATACCAAAATGATATGATAATAATACCATCTCAACTCCACAGTCAATTAGAGTATCTAAAATATTTGGATTTGTATTTATTGCAATACCATTTGTTAAAACTTTTGGTTGATGAATGAGTGTTAAAGAAGAAAAATATTCCGGATGAATTAACACTTCTGTTCCATTAAGGATTATATTGTATTTTTTCTTCCAATCAACACACATATCATATAGTTTATCCCCATCAAAATTACCAGTATAGCCAATGTAACAGTGTTCACATTTTGTGTTACAATTTGAGCATGTCATAACCATTACTGTTGAACCATTAAATTCATATTCTTTGTTTGCCATTTTAAATACCTCCGTTGAATTAATATGAAATGTTGCTAATTATGACTGTATTCCTTGTAATAAAAACATATTAACATAATATCATAAAATTAAAATAATTTCAATATAAAAAGTAAAAAAAGCTATTTAAATACTATTACAGCCATTTTTTAAGCTAAAATAGTTGACAGAATATGTTAAATGTAGTATAATAGATGCGTATAAGGTTGTATAGCTCAGTTGGTAGAGCATCTGCCTTACAAGCAGGAGGTCATAGGTTCGAGACCTATTGCAACCACCAATGACTAAAGATAAAGCAAGAAAATAACTTTTATTTTTCTTGCTTTATATTTTTATAAGATAAATTTAAGGAGGAAAATAATGTTAGAAGGTAAGTATAATGCAAAGGAAGCCGAAAAAAAATGGCAAGATTTTTGGGAGGAAACAGGTATTTATAAGTTTAATCCTAATGAAGAAAAAGATAGGATTTTTTCTATTGATAATCCACCACCAACTGTTAATGGAAAAATTCATATTGGACATGTTTTTTCTTATACACAAATCGAAATGATTGCAAGATATATGAGAATGAAAGGATATGATGTTTTCTACCCTTTTGGATTTGATGATAATGGATTACCAACAGAAAGATTGGTAGAAAAGCAAATTGGAAAAAAAGCAAGTCAATTATCAAGAGAGGAATTTACAAAGTTGTGTTTGGAAACTACAGCAAAATACGAAGAACAATTTAAAGAATTGTTTAAATCATTGGGCTTTAGTGCTGATTGGGATTATATGTATTCTACTATGGGAGAAAAAGCACAAAAAACATCACAAAAATCTTTTATAGACTTATATAAAAAAGGAAAATTGCATCATGAAGAAAAACCATGTTTATGGTGTAGTGAATGTCAAACATCTATTGCACAAGCGGAGCTTGAAACAAAAGAAGTTGACACTAAATTTAATTATTTAAATTTTAGAGTACCGGAATTAGATGAAAATCTAGAAATTGCAACAACAAGACCAGAATTATTACCTGGATGTGTAGCAGTTTTTGTAAATCCTAATGATCCAGATAAAGCAAAATATATTGGAAAAGAAGTAGAAGTTCCTCTTATGGGGTATACGGTAAAGATTCTAGCAGATGATAAAGTAGAATTGGATAAAGGAACAGGTGCTGTTATGTGTTGTACCTTTGGAGATGCAACAGATGTTGAATGGTGTAAACAATTTAACTTACCAACAAAACAGATAATACAAAAAGATGGAACTATTTCAAAAGATGTAGAAAAATATGGTGGTTTAAAAATAGCTGATGCTAGAGAGAAAATAATTAAAGATCTAGAAGAAAATGGATATTTGATAAAACAAGAAGATTTAACTCATCAAATAGGAGTACATGAAAGATGTGGGACTCCAGCAGAATTCATAAGAGAAAAACAATGGGAAATTGATTTATTAGAGGATAAAGAAAGATTGTTAAAAGCAGGTTCAGATATAAATTGGAATCCAAAATCAATGAAAGGAAGATATGATGATTGGGTTAAAAATATTCAATGGAACTGGGGAATTTCAAGACAAAGATACTTTGGAATACCATTTCCAGTTTGGTATTGTAAAGAATGTGGAGAAACTGTAGTTGCAAATGAAGAGCAATTACCAGTTAATCCATTATCTACAAATCCAAAAGAACCATGCCCATGTTGTGGAGGAACGGATTTTGAACCAGAAAAAGACGTAATGGATACTTGGGCAACATCTTCTTTAACACCTTTAATAAATGCAGATTGGGCTAATGATGAAAACGGAGAATTTATGAAAAAGATATATCCTATGAGTTTAAGAGCTAATGCTCATGATATAATTAGAACATGGGATTTCTATACAATAGCCAAAGGGTTATACCATACTGGAGAATTACCTTGGAAAGATATTATGATAGCAGGACATGTTTTAGCTAAAAAAGGTGAAAAAATTAGTAAGAGTAAATGTAACTCTGGAATGGAACCTGAAAAATTATTGGAAAAATATTCAGCAGATGCTATACGTTACTGGACAGCAACTGGAAAACTAGGTAATGATGTAATGTATTCAGATGAAACATTAAGAGATGCCAATAAGTTTATTAACAAATTGTGGAATGCTGCTAAATTTGCAACAATGAATTTACAAGATTATAATCCAGAAGAAAGTAAAGATATTGAATTGCTACCAATGGATAAATGGACATTAAGTAAATTAGCAAAAATGAAAGAAGAATATGATAGTTATTTCAGTAAATATGAACCTGGATTAGCTTTAAATGCATATCAAAAATATTTTTGGGATTATTGTGACAATTATGTTGAAATTGCAAAGCATAGATTATATAATCCAGACTTGTATGGGGAAGACGCAAAAAAATCTGCACAAAAAGCAACTTATGATAGTATGTTACAATTATTAAAGATGGGTTCGGTATATTTACCACATGTAACTGAAGAAATATATCAAGATTTCTTTAGAGATAAAGAGAAAACACAATCAATACACATCACTGATATAGATGATTTCCAATATGAACCAAATCAAACTTTAATTGAACAAGGAAATGCAGTAGTAGATGCAATTTCACAAGTTAGAAAGTATAAATCAGAAAATAATTTATCTTTAAGAACACCTATAAAATCTGCAAAATTAACAGTAAAACCAGAAAACAGAGAATTTGTGGAGCAAGCAATGTTAGACATAAGAAATACTACAACTATTGATAATGTTGATTTAGTAACAGGTCAAAATATGGGAATTTCAGATATTGATGTTGACTGGGAAGAAGTTGAAAGATTAAATGAAGAAAAAAGAAAGAAAAAAGAATTAGATAAGCAAAAAAAGGCTGAAGAGAAAAAAGAAAAATTTAGAGAAGACAAATACAAAAAAGCATATGAAGGACAAGAAATACAAAGTGATATTATAAAAGAAATGCTACGAGATGATCCAGAAAAGGAAAAAGAAGATATAGAACAAACTCTATAGGGAGGATTTAAAATGAGAGAAATTTATAAAAATGCACTTTCAGAAGTAAATGCAATTATAAATAATTCTGATGAAAATGTTATTAATAAAATTCCAAATAAATTTATGAATTTTGTTCAAAACAATATGAATAAATCTTACACTATAGAAATGGACTTAGATAAGGAAATTTTAGAGCAAAACATATCAAATGAAGCCAAGTCTATTATAGCATTGATTTATAGAGATTATATTTGCCCTAAAGCTGAAAGACAAATATTACTAGAAAAGGAAATGATGGAAAGACAAAAAAAAGAAGTTCAAAAGAATAAAATGTATGAAATAAAATGGAAAAGGTGAGTTTTTCTCATCTTTTTCATGTTTTTTTAAGGAATTCCTAAAAAAGCATTTACAAAAATTAGTTAATACTATAAAATATATGCCATAAAACAAAAAAAGATGTGCATTGCACATCCAAATTACTGAATATCCTTTTTATCTTCCGAAGAGTCTTCTACATCGATAAACATAGGATCATTAAAAAATTCATTTAAATTAGTTCCGAGACCTTCGCAGATATGAAGTAGAGTTGGCAAACGTGGTAAGTTATTTTTTTCAGTTCCTAATAAAGCATTTATTGTGGATTTTGGAACACCAGAATTTTTATATAGTTCCCATAAAGAAGATAAGCCTTTTCGGTGTAATAAATATTCAATTCTAATTCGTATAGCATCGCTTAATTGCATAGCTTTTTCTCCTTTCAAATTGATTAAAGTATATCAGTCTTTTATAAATCATTAGGCTATATTTATAGTCTAATATAAAACCAAAAAAATATTCAGTAATATAAAAAAATATAGGAGTTGTTATAAATGGAAAATAAAATAAAAATTGTAATAGCAGATGACAACAAAGGAATGTGTGATTTAATTGAAAAATATTTAAGTACATTTGATGAAATAGAAATTTTAGGAATAGCAAATACTGATGAACAAGAAATTGAAATGATTGAAAAATTTAAGCCAGAGATTGTAATAACAGATTTAATGAGAAACGGAAAATATGGAGCATTAGATATTATAAAAGAATACTTTTACAAAAATAGTGAAGTTGAATTTTTAGTAATATCAGCAGATGAGGAAAAAGATGTTATTAGAGATGGATTAAGAGTTGCTGGATATATTAAGAAACCTTTTTATGGGCATGAAATCATTTATAAAGAACTTAAAAGAATTAAGAAAAATATATTGGAGACTAGAATAAATAAATTAGTTGATGAAAAAGAAAATAATGTAAAATTAAAAGTAGTTGTAGCTGATGATATGGAAGTAATAGCAAAAAATATGCAATCAATAATTGCTGGAAACTCGAAAGTTGAAAAAGTATGGACCGCTTTTGATGGAGAAGAAGAGATAATACAAATAATGAAATTAGAGCCAGATATAGTTTTTACTGATAATCAAATGCCTAAAAGAACTGGATTAGAGGTAATAGAAGCAATAAAAGAATATCCATGTATACGAAAACAACCCAAATTTATATTAGTTACAGCCGATAGAGACAATGAATTAGTATTAAAATCAAGAGAATTAGGCTTTGATATAGTTTATAAACCTATTAGTAATCAAAAAATAAATCAATTCATAGATGAATTTGAGTTTGTAGAAATTGACAATAAGGATGATGAAATAAAAATGAAAAAAGAAATAGAAGAGGTACGAAAGGAGTTAAGAAAAGAAGGATTTTTAAAAAAATTATTTAAAAAAGTATAAAGAGATAATAACGATTTTATATCGTATTTTATTTTTCTTCATAAACAACCATTAAAAGAAATATAAAAATATGGTACTTGATAACGAAAAAACTACAAAAATGAGATAATTCAACTAGCAATACATAAAATATTAAATTGCTAGTTGGAGGTTATTATAATGAGTAGGGTAGATAGATATGAATATACTGATTGGAAGGGATTTGGAGCTAGAACAAAGAAATATAGAAATCAAGTAGGAATATCAAAGGAAAAATTTGCTGAAATGATAAATCGTTCTGAAAATTTTGTGTCAGATTTAGAAAAGGGAAGAACAAGTGGTAGTGTTCATACATTACATCAGATTTCTAAAGCATTAAAAGTATCTACTGATAGTTTACTTTATGGAGAAAATATTAATGATATTAATGATTATACAAGTAAAGAAATATTGCAAAATATAATAGATAGATGTGATGAAGATGAGTTAAAAATTTTAACAGATATAGTTATTGCTACATTTCCAAATTTGAATAAAATAAAAGAAAAAAGAACTATAAACACTTAAAGAATATTATTGTGACTATTTTTTAATATTTAAAAAATTTAGTTACAATAATATTTTTTCTCTTGATATTATTAACATAATATGGTATAATTAAAAGGTAACATTTCTAAAAACATATAAAGAATGTAAACAATATAAAATATTATACTACAGATAAGTAAAATAAATTAAAAAGTACAAATTACGATAAATGCAAATAAAGTCAAAATAAAATCAAGAGATTCCGTAGGAGCGTGATTTGAATGTCTAATGTAAATTTAAATTTGTATAGAATATTTTGTAAAGTTGCTCAATCAAAAAGTTATTCTGAAGCTGCAGATAAATTAAATTTATCTGTTCCGAATATTAGTATGCAAATAACAAACCTTGAAAATCAGTTAAATTTAAAATTATTTAATAGAGAAAACAAAGGTGTAACATTAACAGAAGATGGCAAAGAATTATATGATGTAGTTAATAAATCTATATCTAGTTTTGATTTTGTAGAAAAACTAGCGAAAGATAAAAATAATATGGAGAGTGGAAATTTAAAAATAGGGTGTCCTTCACATTTAACAAGTTATTTTTTAATGGAAAAAGTTGAACAAGTAAAAAAAGATTTTCCCAAACTTAATGTTACTATAATATGTGAAGTAGATTTAAATAAAATGATTGAACTATTACAAAATCATGAAATAGATTTTGCTATAACAGATACTACTATAGAAAACAATAATGTTGCAATTGAAGGATTAATAACAATTAACAATATATTTGTTTCAAAAGCACCTTTAACAATTTCAGATATAAAAGAAATAGAAAATTTAAATTGTATTTTAAATCTTGAGAATACAAGAACTACTAAAAGTCTAAAAGAAACATTAAAAAAATATAGTGTTAATATCAAAGCAGATATAATGTGTGATGCAACTGAAGTAAGGGTTGATGCAGTTAAAAGAAATATGGGAATAGCTTATGTTATAAAAGAAGCTGTAAAAAAAGAATTAGACAAAAAAGAATTATATGAAGTAGATATGCCAATAAAATTACCAATTATTAAACTTAATTTAATATACTTAAAAGGAGAACTTACAAAAATTGATAGAAAGTTTATTAAAGAATATTTAAAGCAACAAAAGTAATGTAAAAAGAATATCCTAGAAATAAATAGGATATTCTTTTTGTTAAATAAATTTTAAAAACAGTTAAAATGTTAAGAATGGTTTTATTTTCCAATTTAATATACAATATTATTGTAAAAAACTCTATAAAGAAAAGAGGATTCTAATTATGAAGAAAAAAGTTTGTTGGAAAATAACAACAAAATGCAATCAAGGATGCAAATACTGTTTTGGATTTACAAATATAGCAGATTTGACATATGATGATAATATAAAAGTATTAGATAACTTGAGAAAGAATGGAATAAACCATATAACTTGGACAGGTGGAGAAGCTGTACTTTATCCTAGACTAAATGATTTGTTAAAATATGCAAAATCAAAAGGAATATATAATAAACTAGTAACTAATGGAATATTTTTATCTCAAAATAACAATGAATATGTAGAAGATATTTTAAATAGTTTAAATGAAATTAATTTATCAATCGATTCAATTTCAAATGATATAAATATGGAATTAGGAAAAGCAAATAATCATTTTGAAATTATAAAAAAGTTACTAGATAAAACCAAAAATAAGCAAATAAAAGTAGGGATTAATACAGTTGTAAGTAAAAAAAATATAAATAGATTAGAGGAACTAGGAGAATTTTTAAATAACTATAAAATAGAAAAATGGAAATTTTTAAAATTTATGCCTATTAGAGAAAGAGCATTAGAGAATAAAGAAAAATTTGAAGTTACAGAACTAGAATTAGAAGATAAGGTAAAAGAATTAAGACCTTTTGAAAATATAAAAATAGTTCAATATAAAAAGCAAAGTGAATTTGAAAAAAGTATAGTTGTTCTTCCAAATGCAGATATTATTCAAACACAAGATGGAAAAGATATATATTTGGGGAATGCACTAAAACAAGATACTATTGATTTTAGAATTCAGACTACTATAATGAATAAAATTAAAACCTTAATAGCTTATGATGATGAAAAAATAAAGGATAAAATTGTTAATATATTAAATGGAATAAAAGATGTAGAAATCGTTGCAACATCTAAAAGTCCAGAAGATACTTATAATAAGATAATTGAATTAAAACCAGAAATGGTATTTGCAAAATATGATTTCGGAACAAATATGAATGGACTTGATCTTATTAAACAATCAAAGAAAGCATTAAATGAGAATGTTCCAGCATTTAATTTTATTGCTACAGATATCCCTAAAGAAGATTACTTGGAAGCAAAAAGAATAATAGGGGATAAAATGAATACTATAATTAGAGAGCAAACATCAGTTAGATACACAGGAATTATAGAAGATTATAAAGAATATAAAAAAATGCAAGTATAAATGAAATAAAAAAGGTTGATTGATTCTAATAAATTTAGAACAATCGACCTTTTTTCTTTATCCTGATTAAGTAAAAAACTATCCTTTCTAAAAAATCTTTGAGAGTAAGTTTGTGTCCATTATTATATAAAACTCTAAACAATTCATCTGTGCAGTTATATTCATTAATACTGTTAAATGGTCTTATACAAGCATTCATCGAATCTCTTACTTGAGATTCAGTTGTATTAAATTCATAAGCGAGATACTTCAGAATATTATTAAGATATTCTAGTGTATCAGGTCTATAGTAACAATATATAATTGCTTTTTTCATATATTTATAACCACTAGAAAGACAATTAAAATTTAATGATTGCAATAACCAATCAATTTCCCCATATTCTAAATCTGGTGTATTAAAATCAATTGCCAATTCTCTTATTACATGATTTAATGTGTCGTTTTTGAATGGCTTATAAACGACTTCATTAATTTTTTCAAATTTACTCATTCTTATATTATAGTTTTGTGGCAATGTCAGAATAGTATTACATTTTTTCCTTTCGAGAGGGTTAGAAGATAGTCTATTAACTATATCCTCAATAGTCATATCTGATAAACTATTGTCTAAAATAAGAATGTCTGGGTTTGTTTTGAGATACATAGTTACTGCATCTTTTCCAGTATCGACATTTTCAATTCTATAATCTTTATCATTTGCAAGTTCTTGGCAAAGAATATCAAGTTCAATTGTATTCTTGTTTCCAATAAGTACACTTACCATAACTTACCTCACAAATGTTTTTTACTATTTTTGCCAATATTATATCATACAAATTATGTAAATACAATAGAAAAAATTAAATTTTAAGCAATTTTTTATGGTTTATAATACAGTATTTGTAAGCGTTTTGTCAGCTTATGTCGAAAAATGTCAAAACAAATTAAATTCATTTAATTTGAATCTTTTTTTGTACACATTTTTTCGAATTCTATAAAAATCATATTAGTATATCCCTGAAAACTTTATATTAAAGTTTAAAAGGGAGTTACGAAAGATTTATAATCTACAGATGATGACTACAAAGTAAACTTTTAAATTTTGATATAAAGTGAGGTGAAACATTAATTTATATATTAAAATATTACTCCTTTTTTTACTTTGATATAAATCTAAAGTTTTCAGAAAGAGGAGTTTAATGTATGAATTAAACAAACAAGAAAAAACAAAAATAAAACTTTGGATTATTACAGTACGAATTGATTACTTTAGAAAGAATAAATATTTATTCAATGAAGAATCGATTGAAGAAAAATTATTATATTCAAAAGAAGATATAGAGGAGACGGTATTAAATAATTTATCAAATAATTTAGAAAATATTTTTACTGAAACAAATCTTGCAAAAGCAGCAAAGTTACTTACTTATGATGAAAAACTGATTCTGTCTTTATATTATATTGAAGAAAGAACGGATAACGATATATCAAAAGTTTTATTTCTAACTAGATCGGCAGTAACTAAAAAAAGAAAAAGAGCAATAGAGAAATTAAAACAAAAATATGGAGAATGGGGGAAAGATCATGTTTAATAACTTTAATTTAAGTGATGAAGATGTAATAGAAATTTTAAATAAATATGATAATTTAATTAGTAAATATAGCAAAATAAATGGAATTGTTAACGAAGACTTGAAACAAGAAATTATTATATATTTATATATTAATTTAACTAAAAATAGAGAAAAATAAAATTTTTTTAATAAACTTTCTAAAAATTTCACTTTTTGTGTTTTTTTTCACGGTATTAATAGTAGAAAGGAGGAAATCACATGCTAAATGGAAAAATTAAAGACTATTTTACGATTAAGAAAAAGCAAAAACTGATAAAAAAGAGAACTAATGCTTTTTTAAAAAAAATACAAAAAGTAAATAACAATAAGGAGAAAATGAAGAAAAAGTCTTCATTAGCTTTGTCAAACCTCTAAAGTGTTAGTAAAAAGTTGCAATAATATAAAGGGAGAGTTTGTATGGAAGATAAAGTTATAGATATGTATTTTAAAGACAAAATGAAACAAATTGATATAGCTAACAAATTAAATATTTCTAAATATAAAGTTTCAAGAATTCTAACAAAGGAACCTAAATACATTGAAGAGAAAGAAAAACGAAAAAAAATAAATCATGAGAAAAATATTGAAGAAACAAAAGATTACATTAAAGCTAAAAGAAAAGTTACTCAATTCAAAAACAATGCAGATGATTTGATTTTAAAGAATATGCATAATCAAGCTAGTGCCGAATTATCACAACCAAAAAGAATATCTAATATGGCATTTAGAAATTGGAACAAAAGTGCTTATACTTACAATGAAAAAAAGAAAAGATTTGAATTTAGAGAAGAATTAGGTCGAAGTGCAGATGTACCTAAATATATTAAAGTGGAGGTTTTATGATGGCAAGAGAATTATATAATTGGAGTCAAGGTAAAGCATATTCTATAATTGCTTTACACAATCTAAAAGAAAAAAATAAAGAAATAAACTATGAAAACTTTACTAGAGAATATGATTCACTTCAAACAATGTATGGTAAAGAGGGCGTAATAGGACTTGCTAATAGATACTTAAAGAAAGAAAAATAAAGGAGCAAAAGATGACTAAATTGGATAATAAGAATTATAGATGTATATTATAAATCACTAATATACATATAAAATACTATGGTTTATATTATACATCTTTGAGGAGGCAACAATGAATAAATTACAGACTATAGAAAACAAAAAACAAAATTACATAAATATATTTTTTGATGAAAATGGAATTTCAATTATAGAATTGCTAGAAAATGATTTTTCTGATTTTGTAAGCAAAGTTATAAGAGAAAACATCAAATAAAACTTATAAAACAGGTGAAGAATTCAATAAAATCTTCATCTGTTTTTTTGAATAAAATATGGATTTTTGGTTGTTAATTGTAAATAAATATGATATAATTCCAATATCATTAAAATAAAGTTATCAATTTTGCAACCAAATGGAGGTTGTATGAATTTTGATAACGATATAATGTCTAAACTTTTAAGTGTCTATTCTCCAGATGAAATAGCAAAATATATAAGACTTTCTTTAGAGGATAGAGATAAAGAAGATAAGGACAAAGATGAAAGTGAAAGTATTACAAATCAAAGGAAAATTTTAAATCAATTTATTGATAGCAAGGGGAATAAGGGTAGTAAATGTAAAGAATTCATAGATGATGGAAAAAGTGGAACAAACTTTGATAGACCAGGGTGGAAAAATTTAATAGATCAGATAGAATCTGGAAAAATAAAAGTTGTTATTACTAAAAACTTATCAAGACTTGGTAGAAGTAATTTTGAATGTGGATATTATATGGATTATTACTTTCCTTCAATGAGTGTTAGATATATGACAGTACAAGAAGGTGTAGATACTGGGGTAAAGAATAATTCTAGCAATGAATATGCAGCATTAAATAACTTTATAAATGAAAAGTATTCAAGAGATTTATCAAAAAACATTAAAAATTCAAAAAGACTTAAACAAGAATCTGGAGAATATATTGGAAGTAGTAATACTCCTTATGGATATATAAAAGATCCAAAAGATAAACATCATTTAATCATTGAAGATTATTCAGCAAAGATTGTTAGACAAATCTATGAATGGTATTTAGAAACAGGCTCACAAGGAGAAGTAAGAAGATTGCTTTATGAAAATAAAATTCCCACACCTGCAACATATCGAAATTTAGTGAGTATGACTTCAAAATTAAAAAATCCGTATCAATGGACTTCGAGAACAATAAAATATATTTTAACAAGTCAAATGTATATAGGAAATATGGAACAACATAAGTACGAAAAAAGAAGTTTCAGAGATAAAAGGTTATATAGGACTAAAAAGGAAGAATGGATAATTGTTGAAGGAACGCACGAGCCAATAATTGATAAAGAAACATTTGATAAAGTACAAGCCTTAATAAAAGCAAATTTTAAAAGATCTTCTGAAAGACCACCAGAATTATTTACTGGATTACTGGTATGCTATGATTGTAAACATAGAATGTCAATATGCCCAAGAGATAAAGTTGGAAAAGATGGAACTTTTTATCACAATGCATATACACAATGCAATTATTATAGAAAGAACAGAAATCTTAATGTTTGCTCATTACATTCAACAAGCTATTTTAAACTTGAAAAAGATTTATTAAATGAAATAGAAAAGATTTGTAAAAATTTCATAAATCTTATCAATTTTGATAAGATTACTAAAGAAAAGCAAAAAAGCATAAACACTTATGGAACAACTTTATTACAAAAAATCAATAAACTTAATGCAGAAATAAAAAAACTAGACCAAAAAATAGAAAAAACATATATGGATAGACTAGATGATGTTATTACAGTAGATACATATCAAAAAATTTCTGCCAAATTTGAGGAACAGAAAAAAACAATGCAAGAAGAACTAATTGAATTTGAAACTACCTATGAACAATATCAAAAAGATAATTCTCTTGAAAATATTATAGAGGCAAAGAATCTTGCAACAGAATACATTAAGAAAAGAAACCAAATTGATAGAGATTTGATTTTAAGATTAGTTGATAGGATAGAAATACATGAAGATAAAACCGTGGATTTATATTTGAAAATAAAGCCATTGGAACAAGTTAGATAATGCTACTAAATTCTGTTATTTTTTTTTATTGTGAACCAAAAGGTGTCGTTAAA